>Ga0302325_10012799_pt1 | contig 17972 bp, 16 predicted proteins | sample Palsa_T0_2_FD_201948 | JGI IMG/M metagenome (GOLD analysis project Ga0302325, IMG submission 201948) | Peat permafrost microbial communities from Stordalen Mire near Abisko, Sweden - Palsa_T0_2 | ecosystem: Environmental > Terrestrial > Soil > Palsa > Peat permafrost | place: Sweden: Abisko...
GGCTACCTTCTCCTCCTGCTGCATCAGCGGGTGGGGGCGCAGGTCTCGATCATCGGACCCAAACTCTAACCGGAGAGGGCCAATTCTCTCCCCGAGGGGAGGGTTCAGCCGAGCACGAGGTCGGCCATGGTGCGCAATGTTTCGATGTTGCCGTTGATCAATATGGTGGTGGCCCGCGAGGCGCGCCACGCTTCGAGGTCGTCGCGGATCTTCTCGATAGGCCCGACCAGCGCGACGTCTTCGACCATGGACGTCGGCACCGCTGCCGCCGCATCGTCCTTGCGCCCGTCGAGGTAGGCGTCCTGGATCTTGGTCGCCGCCTCCTCGTACCCCATGCGGGCGAACACGTCGAAGTGGAAGTTCATGTCCTTCGCCCCCATCCCGCCGATGTAGAGGGCGAGATGCGGACGGAATCCATCCGCCGCCGTGTCGGTGTCGTCGGCGATGACGGTCGGGGCGAACGCCAGCACCTCGAAGGTGTCGACCGTCCGGCGCGCCCCGGGACGGGCAAAGCCTTCGTCGAGCGAGGCCTCGAACGACGACATGGCCTTGGGCGAGAAGAAGATCGGGAACCAGCCGTCCGCTATCTCGGCGGCCAGGGCCACGTTCTTCGGGCCTTCGGCTCCCAAGATGATCGGGATGTCCGGCCGCAGGGGGTGCACGATCGGCTTGAGCGGCTTGCCCAGGCCGGTGCCACCGGGGTAAGGCAGCGGGTAGTGCGGCCCGTCGTTGGTGACCGGCTTCTCGCGGGCCAGCACCTGGCGCACGATGTCGACGTACTCGCGGGTGCGGGCCAGTGGCGCCGGGAAGGGCTGCCCGTACCAACCCTCGACCACCTGCGGCCCGGAGACGCCGAGTCCCAACACGAAGCGCCCGCCCGAGAGATGGTCCATCGTGAGGGCCGCCATCGCCATCGCGGTCGGCGTGCGGGCCGAAAGCTGGCAGAGCGAGGTGCCCAGGCGGACGCGCTCGGTACGCGAGCCCCACCAGGCCAAGGGGGTCAGTGCGTCGGAGCCGTAGGATTCCGCCGTCCAGACGGAGTCATAGCCGAGGCGGTCGGCCTCCTCCACCAACTCGACCGCATGCGGAGGAGGGCCCGCACCCCAGTAGCCCAGCTGCAAACCGATCTTCATGTCCTTCACGTGCGCGCTCCCATTCTCAGACGCTCAACCCCTCAACCCCTCGGACCCTCCCAGCTTCTCAGACCTTGGCCACGATCTCTTCGGCGAACCATTTCACCGCATCGAGCCGATCCTCGAGAGCCTTGTCGTCGGGAGTGCCCGGAGGGACGGTGACGAACATCCAGGGGGCGCACACGAACTCGGTGACGCCGGCGTCGGCGAAACGCCGGTACATGTCGACGTCGGGCATTTCGTTGAGCGAGAGGTAGATCGTGAAGGGCTCGTCCTCCCGGCCGGCCGCTCTCAGCGCGGCGCGCAGTGAGGCGAGGTGGGTCCACGCCTCCTCCTCGCTGTAGGCCCCGGCCGCGATCCAGCCATCGCAGAGCGTGGCGCTGCGCCGCAACGCCACCGGGGAGTGGCCGCCGCCGATGATCGGGACCGGAGCGGTCGGCGCCGGCTCGATCTGGCACTCGGGCACGTCGTAGTAGTCCCCGTGGAACTCGACCCAGCCGCCGCTCCACAGGGCGCGCAGGGCGACGATCATCTCGCTGAGGCGCGGTCCGCGGGTTGCGAAGTCCTGTCCGGTCTGGTCGAACTCCTCCTTGCACCAGCCCACACCGACGCCGAGGCGCACCCGGTTGTCGGACAGGACCGCAGCGGTTCCGACGGACTTGGCCACGGTGATGAGGTCGCGGGCGGGGGCGATGTAGACGCCCGTCGTGAAGACGAGATGCTCCGTGACGGTGGCCAGGCCGGAGATCACGCACATGGGATCGGGCCACGGTGTCTCGGATTCCCAGCTCGGCGCGCCGTCCTCGCGCAACGAGTAGGTGTAGCGCGACGCCAGGGCGCGCGGGTTGAACAGATGGTCCGAAATGTAGATGCCCCCGTACCCGAGCGCATCACTGGTCCGCGCCAGCGGCACCGCCTGGCGGGTGGGGAGGAAGGTGATCGACTGGTGAAAGCGGATGGCCTGGTCCACCGCGTCGCTCAGTTGGCCCGGGCCGGCAGGGGTGTGCCGCCGATCGGCGCCGACGGGGCGAACGCCACGGGAATGTGCTTGGTGCCGTTGATGAAATTCGACTGCAGCCGCTGGACCTCGCCGTCGAGACGGATGTCGGGAATCCGGTCGAGGAGGCGGTCGAACATGACCATGATCTCCATGCGGGCCAGGTTGGCGCCGAGACAGAAGTGGGGCCCACCTCCTCCGAAGGCGATGTGATTGTTCGGCGTCCTCGTAATGTCGAATTTGTCCGGATCGGAGAACACCTTCTCGTCCCGGTTGGCCGAGATGTGCCAGAAGACCACCTTGTCACCCTCTTGGAGTTGCTGGCCGCCGAGTTCGAGATCCATGGTGGCGGTCCGCCGGAAATGCATGACGGGCGTGACGTAGCGCAACATCTCCTCGACGGTGCTCGAGAGCAGGCTGCGATCCTGGCGCAGCAGCTCCCACTGGTCCGGGTGGTCGAAGAACGCCGTCATGGCACCCGACATCAGGTTCCGAGTGGTCTCGTTGCCCGCCACGATGAGCAGCATGAAGAAGAGGTCGAGCTCGAGCTGGTCCAACTTCTCGCCTTCTACCTCGGCCTCGATCAGTACCGAGACCAGGTCCTGGCGGGGCGCCAGGCGCCGTTCGGCCGCCAACTCCTCGGCGTAGCTGAACACCTGCATGGCGGCCTCGCTCGGGTCCGCTCCTTCCACCACGTACTCGGGGTCGGCCGAGCCGATCATGCGGTTCGACCATTCGAAGACCTTGCGCCGGTCTTCCTGCGGCACGCCCAGGAGCTCGGCGATGACCAGCAGCGGGAGCTCCGCCGAGATCTCCTCCACGAAGTCAGCCGTGCCCCGCTCGCACACGGCGTCGATGATGCCGTCGGCATACCCGATGATCTGCTGCTCCAGGTCACGCACCAGTTTCGGGGTGAAGCCCTTGTTGACCAGCCGGCGGTAGCGGGTGTGCATGGTGGGATCCATGTTGAGCATCATCATCTGCTGCTGGGCCAGGGCATCGCCCTCCATGTCGCCGAAGAGGGCGGAGCCCCGGTGCGAGGAGAAATGCTCCCAGTCCCGGTTCACGGTGACGCAGTCGTCGTAGTCGGTGATCGCCCAGAAGCCACCCCGGGGGGAGGCCGGGTCCGGGTGCCAGTACACCGGAGCCACCCGCCGCAGCTGGCGGAACCACTCGTAGGGGACCCCGGCGACGAAATTCTTCCCGTCGATCAGGTCGATGTCTTCGAGCCGCATGGTGTCCATGGTCCCCCTTTTCGGCCGGCCGGACCGGCCGACCGGGCACTCGCCCCTCCCGGGGAAATTTCTAGAACGTGTGTCAGTGCTCAGCACCGATCATAGGCACACCGCCTGGTGCCGGGTCCGATGGGCCGGCACCGGACCCTGTCGGCGGCGGCCTGACTGGTCCGAATACGACCCTGTTACAGTCTCCCGCCGGAGCGGCCTTGACCTGCAGGGACCGCCAACACCGACCGATCACCGCCGAGGGTGTCGACATGTTCCTCGAAGAGAGCCCTGAACAGCAGCAACTACGAGCCGAGCTACGCGCGTACTACGCCGCGTTGCTGACGGACGAGGTGCAGGCCGGGCTCGACGAAGAGGGTCAGGGCGGCGAGGCGTGGGACCATTGCGTGAAACAGGTGGGGAAGGACGGCTGGCTGGGCATCGGATGGCCGACCGAGTTCGGCGGGCAGGGGCGGCCGGCCACCGACCAGTTCATCTTCTTCGACGAGACGCGGCGGGCCGGGGCGCCGTTCCCGTTCGTCACCATCACCACCGTGGGCCCGACCATCATGCGCTACGGGACCGAGGAGCAGAAGTCGTTCTTCCTGCCCCAGATCCTCTCGGGCGACCTGACCTTCGCCATCGGGTACACCGAGCCCGAGTCCGGCACCGACCTGGCCTCGTTGCGGACCCGAGCCCTGCGCGACGGCGACGAGTACGTCGTCAACGGGGCGAAGGTGTTCACCTCGGGCGCCGATCAGAGCCAGTACATCTGGCTGGCCGTGCGCACCGATCCCGATGTGCCCAAGCACAAAGGGATCTCCATTCTGTGCGTCCCGACCGCCAGCCCGGGCTTCTCGTGGTCGATCATCAACACGGTGGGGGGCCTCACGACGACCGCCACCTTCTACGAGGACGTCCGGGTGCCGGTGGCCAACCGCGTCGGCGACGAGAACCAGGGTTGGCAGATGATCACCACCCAGCTGAACCACGAGCGGGTCGGCCTGGCCGCCTGGAGCGGCGTCACCATCTCCCTCTACGAGGAGATCGTCGAGTGGGCCGCCCGCCAGCGGACCGACGACGGGCGCACGGTGATCGAGCAGGGCTGGGTCCAGATGGACCTGGCCCGATGCCACGCCGAGCTCGAGGCGATGTGGCTGCTCAACTGGCGCATGGCCGTGCACGTGGCCACCCGCGAGCTCACGGGGGCGGAGTCCTCTTCCATAAAGGTCTTCGGCACCGAGCGCACCGTCGAGGTCTGCCGCGTCCTCCTCGGTATCGTCGGTGCGGCCGGATACCTGGCGCCGGGCTCCCCGGGTGCGGTCCTGCGCGGCCGGCTGGAGGCCACCGGACGCCAGGCGCAAATCAACACCTTCGGCGGCGGGGTCAACGAGGTGCAACGCGAGATCGTGGCCACCGCAGGCCTGGGCATGAAGCGCGGGACGCGGTGAGCGAGCGCTTCGAGGAGCTGGCCCCGTTCCCCGACCACGGGGTGGAGCTGGAGGGACTGGTCGGGCTGGTGTCCGGCGAGGCGCAGTTGTCGCCCCACGCCGTCAACGCGCCGATGATCCGGCACTGGGTGGAGGCGATGGGTGATGCCAACCCGGTGTACGTCTCGACCGAGGCGGCGCAGGCGTATGGCTATGACCAGGTGATCGCCCCCGCCACCATGCTGCAGGCGTGGATCATGCGCGGCCTGCGCGCCACCCAGGCGACCGAGCGGGCCCGCTCCACCAAGGGCCGGGCCCGCTCCACCAAGGGCCGGGGCGGTGACAGCGGCCGGGACGGCGACGGCAATAGCGACGGCGCCGGTGATCCCCACGATGCGGTGATGGAGCTGCTGGACGCGGAGGGCCTCACGTCGGTCGTGGCTACCAATTGTGATCAGCACTACGACCGCCCCCTCGTCATCGGCGACCGCTTGCTGGTGCGTTCCGTGATCGAGTCGATCTCGGATCCGAAGCGCACCGCTCTCGGTACGGGCCGCTTCGTCACCACCCGCATGGACTTCACCGCCGTCCCCGACGCGGATGTGCCCGAGTCCCCCTCCTCTTCGGAGATCGCCGCGCTGGCCGGGGGCGGCGACCCGGTCGCCACCATGCGCTTCCGCATCCTCAAGTTCCTGCCGCCGGGGCGCGGCGCGAGTGCCGTCGCCGGGGACACCGCCGCCACGGGGCAGCCGGCCGAGGGGAAGGCCGCCGCCGCGGCACGGCCACTGCGACCGAGGCCGGCCAAGACGCAGGACAACGCCTTCTGGTTCGCAGGCGCGCGCGCCCACAAGCTGCTCATTCAACGTTGCGCGTCGTGTGGCACCCTGCGCCATCCCCCGTTGCCGGCGTGCGGGAAGTGCCAGTCGCTCGAATGGGACACGGTCGAGGCCAGCGGTCGGGGGGTGCTCTACTCGTTCGTGGTGGTGCACTACCCGCAGGTGGCGTCCTTCGACTACCCGCTTCCCATCGGGTTGGTGGAATTGGAGGAGGGCACGCGCGTGGTGGCCAACCTCGACGGGATCGCTCCGGGCGAGTTGCAGATCGGCCTGCCGCTGCGGGCGACGTTCGTCGACTACGACGACGAGCTGTCGTTGCCCGTCTTCGTGCCTGCCGCGCCGGGTGAGGGTGGTGTGGCCTGATGGACTTCTCGCTTTCCGACGAGCAGCACGCCGTCGTCGAGGCGGCGACCGGCCTCTTCTCCGGCTTAGTCGACACCGCGCGCGTGGTGGCGCTGGAGCACACCGAGGATCGTGTCGACCGCGAGCTGTGGGCGGCGCTCGCCGGGGCCGACCTGCTGGGACTGGCGGTGCCGGAGAGGTTCGGGGGCGCCGGCTACGGACTGATGGAGCTTTGTCTGCTCCTCCAGGCCCAGGGCAACGTCGTGGCTCCTGTTCCGCTGTGGGCCACCCTCGTGCTCGGTGCGTTGCCGCTGGCTCGCTTCGGGCATCCGGCCCAACAGGGGCGCTGGTTGCCCGGCGTCGTTGCCGGTGATGTGATGCTCACGGCGGCCCTTTCGGGATCCGCCAACAGCGTGCGCGGGCTGCCGAGTATCGAGGCGACTCCCCACGTGGGCGGGTGGGCCCTCCGTGGCACCGAACTTGCCGTGCCGCAGGCGCACCTGGCGAACTGCATTCTCGTCCCCGCCCGTTCGCCGGACGGCCGTGTCCTCATTGCCCTCGTCGATCCGGCGAGCCCCGGCGTCTCGCTCGAGCGGGCGCTCACGACGAATCGTGAGGTCCACCCGCATCTCCATCTCGATCACGCGATCGTCCTCTCGGACAACATCGTGGCCGGTCCCGAATCGGGTCGGGCCGTACTCGACGACATGCTGGTGGCGGCGTCCACCGCACTCTGCGCATTGCAGGTAGGGGTGTGTGAGGAGGCGCTACGCCAAACGGCCGCCCATCTCAATCAGCGCACGCAATTCGGACGGCCCTTGAGTACGTTCCAAGGGACCATGTTGCGGGCCGCCGACGCCGCGATCGACATTGAGGCCATGCGGGTCACCCTGCAGCGCGCGGCATGGCTCTACGACGCCGGCCGCGACGCCACCGACGCGGCCGGCGTTGCCAAGTGGCAAGCATCGGAGCGCGGTCAGCGCACGGTGCACGCCACCCAGCACCTGCACGGGGGATTGGGAGCCGACATCACCTACCCCATCCACCGCTATTTCCTCTGGGGCAAGCAGTTGGAGTTGCTCCTTGGCGGCCCGAGCCATCACCTCTCCCGACTTGGCGCAGGGATCGCGACGAAGGCGCTGACCGAGGCTTCGTCGTGACGAACGTCGTGAGCGACCTCACCTTCTTCGATGTCGCCATCGGCGATGCATTGCCGACGCTCGAGCTGCCGATCACCCGCACCCTCATTGTGTCCGGGGCGATCGCCAGCCGCGATTACCAGGACGTCCACCACGACCAGGTGTTGGCCCAGTCCCGGGGGTCAAAGGACATCTTCATGAACATCCTGACGACCAACGGGCTGGTGGGTCGCTACGTGACCGACTGGTCGGGTCCGCGGAGCCGCCTCTCCGAGGTCAACATCCGGCTGGGTGCACCCAACTACCCCGGCTCCACCATGACACTCACCGGCTCGGTGACCGAGAAGGGCCCACTGGCAGCCGACGGGGAGAGCGGTCTGGTCATCGTGTCGATTCGGGGGGCCAACGAGCTCGGCGACCATGTGGCGGGGACGGTCCACGTCGTCCTCCCGATGGAACTGAAGGACTGACGATGGGCACGCACTCGTTCTCGGGTCGGGTCGCCATCGCGGGCATCGGCGCCACTGAATTCTCCAAGGACTCCGGGCGTTCGGAGCTCCGCCTGGCCGTCGAAGCGGTCAGTCTGGCGCTCACCGAGGCGGGGATCGCGCCGAGCGAAGTGCAGGGCATGGTCACCTTCAGCGCAGACACCAATCCCGAAATCGACATCGCCCGCAGCCTGGGCATGGGCGGTCTCACGTTCTTCAGTCGCATCCACTACGGCGGCGGGGCTGCCTGCGCCACGATCCAACAGGCCGCCTTGGCAGTGCAGGCCGGGGTGGCCGACGTCGTCGTCTGCTACCGGGCCTTCAACGAGCGGTCAGGGAACCGGTTCGGTGCGGGCACGCAGGGGCGGCCACCCACACCCAACGCCGAGAATGCCCACATGGCGTCCTATGTCCCCGTCGGCCTGCTCACACCGGCTTCATGGGTGGCGCTGGCCGCCCAACGGTACCTGCACGTCAACGGTGCCACGAGTGAGGACCTCGGCCGGGTCGCGGTCGCTGACCGCCGCCATGCGGCCACCAATCCCAAAGCATGGTTTTACGAGCAACCGATCACGCTCGAGGACCACCAAGCCAGCCGCTTCATCGTCGAACCGCTCCATCTCCTCGATTGTTGTCAGGAGACCGATGGGGCGCAGGCACTCGTGATCACTTCGCTCGAGCGGGCGCGCGACCTGCCGACCACGCCCGTGGTCATCCGTGCCGCCGCACAAGGGTCGGGGGCCGGTCAGGACATGATGACCAGCTACTACCGCGACGACCTCCTGGGCCTCCCCGAGATGGCGGTGGTGGCCCGACAGTTGTGGGACACCTCGGGGTTGGGGCCCGATGACATGCAGGCCGCCATCCTCTACGACCATTTCACTCCGTACGTGCTGTACCAGTTGGAAGAGCTTGGCTTCTGCGCCAAGGGTGAGGCCAAGGAATTCGTCAAGGACGGTCGGATCGAGCTCGGGGGGGCGCTTCCCATCAACACGCACGGCGGGCAGCTCGGCGAGGCCTACCTGCACGGCATGAACGGGATTGCCGAAGGGGTGCGCCTCGTGCGGGGGACGTCCACCAACCAGGTGCCCGACGTCGCGCACGTGGTGGTGACCGCCGGCACCGGTGTCCCGACGAGCGGGCTCATACTCGGCGTCGATCGTTAGTCAGAGTCCGGCGGGAGCGGGGTCGGGGCGGGCGCGTGGCGCCGTGCGCGTCGCGGGGTGGGGGACTGCCCGCGCCGCGGTTGCGCAGCCGATGCAGGTCCGAGTCGCCGGCCTGGCCGCCAGCCGTTCTGTCGCGATGGGCGCACTGCAGTGTTCACACGTCCCGTAGCTCCCGTCGTCGAGTCTGGCCAAGGCACGGTCCACGTCGGCGAGGGAGGCCCGTGCCTCGAGGAGCAGCGCGCCAATCTGGGCCCGCTCGAAGGCGATGGTCGCTCCTTCGGGATCGTGCTCGTCGTCGGCGTTCGAGCCAGCCGCGCCGGCGACGATCTCGTCGAATTCGCTCGCCATGGCTCCGATCCGGGCCAGCGCCGCTTCGCGCGCAGCATCGAGCAGGGCTCGGACAGCCGATGCTTCCATCTCCCAATTGGTACACGGGATTGGTACGACCGGTTTGCCTGGTGCACGATTGGCGACGGACGCCGGAGCCAAGGGATCGGGACGCCGGCGACCCTTCTGGGAGGATGAGGCAATGGCGATCATGTACCCGCCCATCGACCCCTACTGCGCGGGCATGCTCGATGTCGGCGATGGCAACGAGATCTACTGGGAGACCTGCGGGAATCCCCAGGGCAAGCCGGCACTGGTCCTGCACGGTGGTCCCGGATCGGGGTGCACCCCGGGACATCGTCGTTTGTTCAATCCCGAGGCCTACAGAATCGTCCTGGTGGACCAGCGCGGGGCCGGCCGGAGCACGCCGCACGCGGGGGAGGCATCAACCGACCTGGCGGTCAACACGACGGCTCACCTGATCGATGACCTGGAGCGACTGCGCGCTCACCTCGAGATCGAGAAGTGGCTGGTCCACGGGAGGTCCTGGGGAACGACGCTCGGCTTGGCGTATGCGGAGCGCCATCCCGACCGGGTGAGCGAGATGGTCCTCGCCGCGGTCTGTCTGACACGTCGTCCCGACATCCACTGGCTCTACCACGGGGTGGGCCGGTTCTTCCCTGCCGAGTGGGTGCGTTTTCGCGACGGTGTCCCGCCGGCCGATCGCGACGGAGATCTCGTGGAGGCCTATGCCCGCCTGCTGGCCCATCCCGATGAAGCGGTCCGCAAGGAGGCGGCCCGAGCCTGGTGTGACTGGGAAGATGCGATCGTCGCCCTCGAGTCCGGAGGCGCGCCGAATCCGCGCTATGCCGACGAGCGGTTCTGCATGGGATTCGCGCGGACGGTCACCCATTACTTCCGTCACGGAGCCTGGCTAGCGGACGACCAGCTTCTTGGCGGCGCCGAACGGCTGGCGGCGATTCCCGGCGTTCTCATCCATGGCCGACTGGATCTCGGTGGGCCGCTTCGGTCAGCCTGGGACCTGGCGCGCGCCTGGCCGGGGAGCGAACTTTTCGTGCTCGAGCACTCGGGTCACACTTCCGACGCCCTGGGAGAGTGCGTCGTGGACGTCACCGATCGCTTTGCGGCGCACTGACCCGAGTCTGAAGATGCGAAAATTCGATCTTTTCAGCTGAAAATAGACCGGCAACTGCGCTATCAAGGTTGACCGGCCCGGTAGCCTCTGCATCCCGTATTACCCGGGATCATTGTTGAGCCCTTCCTGAGAGTCAGTTGAGAGTCGCCTGGGGATCCGCTAACGTCTGAAATCCATCCCTTGTGATCGGGTCTGTTTTCCATTGATGAGCAACCTCAAAAGGGGCTGTGGGCGGCGAATGCGGCAATTGAAAATTCTGACCGTTGATGGACAGCCTCGCGAGCGGCTTGGGCGGCGGATGCGGGTATTAGCGACTCTCACCGTGTCGTCGGTCATTTTGGCAGCCACGGCCATTTTGTCACTGATGCTCTCAGTCACAACCCCTGCGATTTCCAGCTATACCGGCACTGGCATCAGCAACTCGCAAGGGATCGCGGTAGGACCCGACGGCGCACTGTGGTTCACCAACGACGGAACCAACTCGATCGGTCGAATCACCGCAGCAGGAGTTGTATCCGAGTTTACCGGCTCTGGCATTAACCTCCCGAGGGGGATCTCGGCGGGACCAGATGGCGCACTGTGGTTCACCAACGCGGGAGGTAACTCCATCGGCCGCATCACGACCGCGGGCAAAATCTCCACGTACACCGCCTCTGGCATCTCCAGCCCGCAAGGGATCACTGCCGGTCCCGACGGCGCGCTGTGGTTCACCAACGAGGGAACCAACTCCATCGGGCGAATCACCACTGCCGGGGTCGTCTCTCTTTATGGTGATTCGCCGGCCTACGGCGATGGCTTGAACCCGGAAGGGATCACCGCAGGTCCCGACGGCGCCTTGTGGTACACCGACGTCGTCTCCGACCAAATCGGGCGAATCAGCACTGCCGGCGTCGTCTCTCTCTACACCGGAACCGGCATCGACGATCCCGAAGGCATCACGAGGGGACCCGACGGCGCGCTGTGGTTCACCAATTGGGGCAATAACTCGATCGGGCGGATCACCACGTCTGGCGTGGTGAGCAACTACCGCGGTACCGGCATCAACTTTCCTGAAGGGATCACCGCAGGTCCCGACGGCGCGCTGTGGTTCACCAACTTCTATGGCAACTCGATCGGCCGGATCACCACGGCTGGGATTGTCTCCAAATATTCTGGGTCAGGCGTCAGATCCCCAGCTTGGATCGCAGCTGTTCCTGGCCTCGGCCTCTGGTTCACGAACTACGGCGACAACTCGATCGGACACATGCCTCGTGAGACGATTGAAGAACCAAAACATGTCCTTCGTGGTTCGCCCGCACTTGGGCAATGCCAACGGACGGGACGGGGGCGGCCGAAAGGCGCGTCGATGGTTGGGAATACCGACCGGGCTCTTGATTTTCGCGCTAGGAGCGACGAGTTGCAAATGGTCGCAGTTTGGCGATGGGCCGAGTCACGGTGGCTACAACGCCGGCGAAAACACCATCTCGGTGGCCAACGTGGCCAGCCTGGTTCCGCGCTTCACCGCTGTGGCGGGTAGCAATGTTGATTCGTCGCCGGCGATTGTTAAAGGCGTCGCCTACGTGGGCTCGGACGACCACAATCTTTACGCCTTTGACGCCGCGGGCAAGACCAACTGCTCCGGCACGCCGACCACCTGCGCCCCGCTCTGGTCGGCTCCCTCCAAACGCTTCGATTTCTCGTCACCTGCGGTATCCAATGGGGTGGTCTACGTGGGCTCGAACGACGGCAACTTCTACGCCTATGACGCCGCCGGCCGCACCAACTGCTCGGGAACGCCAAAGATCTGCGCTCCCCTGTGGACCGCGACCATCGGCGGCGTGGAATCGTCACCGACGGTAGTCAACGGCGTAGTTTACGTGGGCTCAGGGGACCATAGGCTCTACGCGTTCGACGCCGCCGGTAAGACGAACTGTTCAGGGGTGCCGAAGGTTTGTGCCCCGCTGTGGACTGCCACTACCGGGAACGATGTCACATCGTCGCCAGCGGTAGCCAACGACGTGGTTTACGTCGGTTCCTGGGACGGCGACCTCTATGCGTTCGACGCCGCGGGGAACACAAACTGTTCGGGAACGCCGAAGGTCTGTGCCCCGTTGTGGACGGCCTCTCTGGGAAGTGTGGTGTTCTCTTCACCGGCCGTGGCCCGCGGCGTGGTCTACGTCGGGTCTTGGAACGACGACCTCTATGCGTTCGACGCCGCCGGGAACACAAACTGTTCGGGAACGCCGAAGGTCTGCGCCCCGCTGTGGACTGCCCCAACGGGTGGACCGGTGAGCTCGTCACCGGCGGTCGCCAACGGCGTGGTCTACGTGGGTTCGGACGACCACAAGCTCTATGCCTTCGCCGCGATGGGGACGACCAACTGCTCGGGCATGCCCAAGACCTGTGCCCCTTTGTGGACCGCTACCACCGGAGGTCTTGTGACCTCCTCACCGGCGGTGGCCAACGGCGTGGTCTACGTGGGTTCGTACGACCACAAGCTCTATGCCTTCGACGCGATGGGGACGACCAACTGCTCGGGCACGCCAAAGGTCTGTACCGCGCTTTGGACCTTCACCACCGGAGCCAGGCTCTTGTCGTCACCGGCGGTTGCCAATGGTTTGGTCTATGTGGGCTCCTCCGATTACAACTTCTACGCGTTCGGGCTGCCCTCTGAAGCCGCAGGCTAATCGAGTTCTGCGAAGAACGTTGTGCCATTTTGCGACGGTTAACCCAAAAGCGTCTTAGGTGAAGAGCACGGAGATGCTCTCGCGACGAGCGATTCTCCGTATGGCCTCGCCGAACAGACTTGCCACCGATACAACCTGTACCTTGTCGGACAGCGCGACCGGCTGGGTCTCGACGCTGTCGGTCATGAACAGGCGCTGAATCGGACTGGCACCCAAGCGCTCAACGGCGGTGGCCGTCAGCAAGCCGTGGCTGACCACGGCGTACACCGACGCAGCACCACGCTCGACGAGGACGCGGGCGGCGCCGACGAGGGTGCCGGCCGAAATGGTGAAGTCATCGACGATGAGCGCGGTGCGACCTTCGACTGATCCGATGAGGTCGATGATTTCGGCCGACTCCGAGTGGTCCACCCGACGCTTGTCGGCGATAGCCAGCGGTGCGTGGAGCCGATCAGACCATTGGCGCGCCTTCTTGACGAACCCGGCGTCGGGGGCCACCACGACGATGTTCGACAGCCCGGCAGCGGCAATGGCATCGCAAAGGACGGGGAGGGCGTAGAGGTCATCGACGGGAATCTTGAAGAAGCCCTGGACCTGCGGAGCATGGAGGTCGAGGGTGATGACGCGGTCGGCCCCGGCCGCCTCGATCGCATCGGCACACACGCGGGCGCGGATCGAGACGCGTGGCTCGTCCTTCTTGTCGCCTTTCGCGTAGCTGAAGTACGGCATCACCGCGGTGACGGAAGCGGCGCTGGCCCGTTTGAACGCATCGATCCAAAACAGGAGCTCCATGAAGTTGTCATTGGCTGGGAAACCCGTTCCTTGGACGAGGAACACGTCGCGGCCCCTTACGTTCTCCAGCACCCTCACGAAGAGGTTTCCCTCCGAGAACCTGAGCGTCTCGCTCGCCCCAAGTGGACAGTCGAGGTACTCGGCGATGGCGCGGCCCAACCTGGGGCTGGCGGATCCGGCGAAAAGAAGCAGCTCCTCGGACATGGGCCAAACCTAGTTGCCGGGACCCCCAGAGCCGAGGCACCGGGTCGCTGCATCGCGGTGTCCGTGCCACGAAGTTCCTAGGGAGCGGTCCCACCGATAACCAGACGTAGCCCGCAGTCGAGCGTCTCCCTCGTCAAAAGGTCGGCATGGCGCTCCTGCCAGACGCCGCTCGCCAGATCGCGTGCGAGCTGGGCCATGCCGGGCTCGACCAGCGATGGTTGCAGTCGTGCGAAGGCGGAGATGTTGCCGCGTGCGATCGGCGAAAGGTACTGCTCGGGACGACGCCAGTAGGCCGAGGCAAAGCCATCGGTGCAGTCCGCCGGCGTCGGCACGATCTCGACCCGGTCTGTCTCGAGGGCGTCGAGGACGATCTCGATCGGTGCTTCCTTGGCGAACCCCATGGACGCTGGCACGTAGTCCGTGAAGACCCACAGGCTGTCGTGCATGGCGGGATCGAATGTGAAGACGAGCTGCCGTCGCGACACTCGGCGGAGCTCGGCCAGACCCCGGTGCAAATCCTTCCAGTGGTGCACGGTCATGAGGGCCAGTGCGACGTCGAAGGTGCTGTCGGAAAAGGGAAGTGCCTCGGCTGCCGCGCGCACCACCGGGACCTTGGCATCCCGCTGGCTCACCATGACAGCGGAGGGCTCGACGGCCACCATGTTGCGATCTCTTCGTTCGTACGACCCGGTACCGGCGCCGACGTTGACGATCCGTTCCGCGTCCCCGACGGCGGCCCAGATCTGAGCCTCGATGCGCGGGTCGGGATGGCGGAACGTCGTGTAGCCGACGCCGATAGTGTCGTAGCGCTGGCTGGACGCCATCACAGTATGCGATCGGCCACCGCCGACTCCAAAATCCGCGCGTCGCGATCCTCGAGCCACTCATAGGGGCCCCCTTTGTCGCGCTGCCACAGAACCGGATCAACGCAATTCCAGCGCTCGGTCCGCAGGGAACGCTTGAGCACCTTGTTCGTCATCGTCATGGGAAGGGCGGGTGTCACGCGCAAGAATCGGGGCGCCCACTTGGTCCCCAGATCTCCTTGCGCATCGAGGAAGGCGGCCAATGCCGTGGGATCGAGGCCGTCGATGCCGGGCCGGAGCTGCACGGCCGCCATCACCTGATCGCCCACGAGCGGATCCGGTACGGCGTAGACCGCGGCCAAGGCCACGTCGGGATGGCGCTGCAGGATGCGCTCGATCGGGGCCGAGGCGAAGTTCTCCCCGTCCACCCGCAGCCAGTCGTGGTCGCGGCCGGCGAAGTAGAAGAAGCCGGCCTCGTCGCGGTAGGCCAGGTCCCCGGTCCAGTACCAACCCTGCCGGAGCCGGGACCGTTCGGCGTCCTCGTTGCGCCAGTAGCCCTCGAAGTCCGCGCCGCCCGCCTTGGACACGAGTTCCCCGATCGCCTCCTCGGCGTTGAGGAGGCGACCCCGGTCGTCGAAGTGGGCCGGTGGGCACTCCTCGCCGGTGGCGGCGTCGAGCACGACCGTGCCCTCGGGCGCCCGGCCCAGGGCACCCGAGGGCGTGTCCGGCGTGCGCGACACGGAGGCACCCCCTTCGGTCGAGCCGTAGGAGTCGCTGACGGGGACGCCGAAGCGCGCCGCGAATCGGATCACGTCGTCGGCCGACCCCTCGTTGCCGAACACGCGTAGCAGGGGATTGTCGGCGTCGTCGGGGTGCTCTGGCGTGGCCAAGATGTACGCCAGTGGCTTCCCCACGTAGTTGAAGTACGTGGCCCCGGCGTTGCGGACATCGGGAAGGAAGCCCGAGGCGGAGAAGCGCCCGGTCGAGGGGAGGGCGACTGTCGCGCCGGCGACGAGGGCCGGTCCCCAACCCGCCATGAGCGCGTTGGAATGAAACAGGGGCATGGCGAGGTAGCAGACGTCGTCGGCGTTGAGCCCTTGGCGTTCCGCCATGACGCCGCCAATCCGGGCCAGGCGACCCTGCGTGCACAAGCAGGCCTTGGGCGCGCCCGATGTCCCGGAGGTGAAGAGGAGATAGCCGAGGGTCTGTGGAGAGATGGTGTGGTCAACCACCTCGGCTGGTGTGACGTCGTCGAATGTGTGGAGCAGATTCCGGGTTCGGGGCGAATCCACCACCAGCACCCGGTCACTTTTCGCCGTCACCGTCCCGAGGGCCTCGCCGACGGTCGCGCCCTCGAGCAAGGGGAGTGACCTGGCGTCGGTCACGAGGAGTTGGCATTCGGTGTGCGTGAGATCGCGCAGCAGTTCCTCGCCCCGGTGGGTCGGGTTCGCTCCTACCACGACGGCACCGGTCAGCGCAGTGGCCTCCAACCAGTAAATGAACTCGGGCACGTTGTCGAGCAGGAGCGCGACATGGAACGGGCCGGGCGATCGCTGTGCGCGCAGCCAGGCGGCGCGCCGGGCTGCCTGCGCCGCCACCTCGGCGTGGGTCAGGCGAAGGTCGGCGGCAATGAGGCCGATCCCGTTGTCGCCGGCTCGGCGCACCACTGCTTCGGCAATCGTTTCAGGCAGGTCCATCACACCGTCCAATGGCATTGAGCTGGTGTGTAGCACTCATTATTGGAACACGTTGCATTTTAGCCTATGTCGTGTTACCTTCGCTGGAGCGCGCCCGGGGCTCGTCCGCGGCGCAATACGGGAGGACGTGTTCGCCCTATGGAATTCGGAATTTTCAACGCCGCATGCTTACTGCCCAAGTACCGCGCCCTGCACGGCGACGCCGCCGAGCACGACCGCATCATGGATGAGGTGGCCTTCATCGTGGCGGCCGACAAGGCCGGGTTCAAATACACCTGGGCCTCGGAGCACCACTTCCTGACGGACTACTCCCACCTCTCGGCCTCCGAGTCGTTCCTCGCCTTCGTGGCGGCCAAGACGTCGAATATCCACATCGGATCGGGCATCTTCAACATCACCCCGCCGGTCAACCATCCGGCGCGCATCGCCGAGCGGGTGGCCATGCTCGACCACCTTTCCGAGGGGCGGTTCGAGTTCGGGACCGGCCGTGGCTCCTCGACCACCGAGCAGCGCGGTTTCGGGATCAACGACCCCGACCTCACCCGCGAGATGGTGGCCGAGGTGCTCCCGCAGATCGTGCGTATGTGGAAGGACGAGGAGTACAGCTACGACGGCAAGTTCTTCAGCATGCCGCCCCGCAACGTGCTCCCCAAGCCGTACTCTTCACCGCACCCTCCGATATGGATGGCTGCGGGCAGCCCGTCGACCTTCGACCTGGCTGCCGAACTGGGCGTGGGTGTTCTCTGCTTCGGCTTCTCCACACCCGATCAGTTGACACCACTGGTGGCGCGCTACAAGGAGAAGGTTCAGGACTGCACATCGCCGGTGGGTGAGTTCGTCAACAACAACGTGATGATCACCACTCAGATGATCTGCATGGAAGACGGCGCCAAAGCCCGGGCGGCCTTCTTGGACTCGGAGTCGAATTACCACCTGAGCCTGGTCTTCCGCTATCTCGACACGTTCCCCAAGCCGCCGGGGCTCCCCGAATGGCCAGAGATCATCCCGGGCATGGATGCCGCCGCCCTGGACGTCGTCATCGACTCGGGAAGTATCGCAGTCGGCACGCCCGACGAAGTGAGCAAGGCCATTGACAACTTCGCCCTCACGGGCGCCGACCAGATCTCCTTCGGCATGCTGTCGACGTCCATCTCACGCGAGACGTGCTTGGAGGCCGTCGAGACTTTCGGGAAGCACGTCCTCAAGAACTACGACAAGGACCCGATCCACAACACGACGAAGCAGCGCCTGGCGCTGAGCGGCAGGTAGCCGTCTGTGAGACTGTAGTGGCGTAAGTCGCCGAGATCTACGGCGGCGTCCGTGCTCAGTTCTCGCGACAACGCAACTATTTGCCTTCCTTGAATTTCCTCCGACGGATCGCGTTGGTTCGGGATCGACCGCTTCTCGTTCAGACGCTGAGCATGTGCTGCAACCTGACAAACGGTCTCGACGATTGGTTCCGTTGTTGGGTCAGTTAAGTACTCGCCCGCCGGTGGGCCCGCGCCACGACGAAGGGGATCGTGGCAAAACCGTAACAGCCGCTCCGACTAAATGGTTCCCTCCGAAATTGCTC
>Ga0302325_10012800_pt1 | contig 17971 bp, 34 predicted proteins | sample Palsa_T0_2_FD_201948 | JGI IMG/M metagenome (GOLD analysis project Ga0302325, IMG submission 201948) | Peat permafrost microbial communities from Stordalen Mire near Abisko, Sweden - Palsa_T0_2 | ecosystem: Environmental > Terrestrial > Soil > Palsa > Peat permafrost | place: Sweden: Abisko...
GGAAGCGGAATACCGAGTTATTTAGAGATGGGTCGGAACGGTTGAAGTACAGTCCTATTCCGAAGAAGAATAGTAGTACAGCATAAGGTGAGGCTTAGATTAGCTAAATCTGACATTCGAGTAAATAAGAAAAATCAGATTAGTCCGGATGTCCTTCGTTCGGGCTCCAGAAAGACCGAGCATAGAGCGCTGTGGTGAGATCTTCGGCGAAATAGCTCTCCGCATTTGCGGAATGTCGTCCGATTCGACGAAATCCATGACGCGCAACTCAACATCATGTGGTAATCCCTGATCAATCAACACAATATATCTGTCCCCCAGATCCCTCTTTTCCAGGGAAGTCAAGTCCATCATGGGCATCTCACTATCTACAGCGCAGGTCCTCGCGCCGGTTTCCTTCGCGGTTGATTTCGGTGCCCAACTTTACGGCATGCTTTCGACTCCCAACATGAAACAAATCCACGATCGCAATATCGCGGCTTTTTCCCCTTACGCGAATATGATCGGATATTTCTTTTTCCCTCAGCAGTTATTGCAGTTATGGTGGTTACGTCGGTTATGGACTAATCCTGAACCCGATCAAGTCAAATATGTGCCGTATTATGCACTTGGGAATTTCTGCATCGCCGGATGGATGTTGTTCTGGGTAAACTCCATTTGGATCTCACTTTGCTGAGGCAAGAACAAGGAATCGTTTGGGGCATCACAGACTCTAGTTACTATCAACAGTTTGAGTCAATTGTTTTACGTTACTACGTTGCTCCCTCCACGCACCCCGGATAATACTTTAACTCATCTCGTGGCCAAGACTTTCGCGGGCATCGGCGTTCTCGACCTCCTCCATAACGGGTCCGTGGCATTATATCCCGGCGTCGCTCCAAATACGCTGGTAAAGGCTCTCACGGGAGTGGGCTTCGGTCTGGGAGCTCTCGCGAGCGATGGCATCATGGGATTTTGTCTCGTTTACGATTTATTTTCATTGTATCTCGGACAACAGGGAGATTGGAAGATGTTGTTGCGAGCTTATACTTTGGGGGCTGCGGGTATCGTGGGGTATCGTGGGTTTTATACTTAGTGGCTGATGGTTGCAGAATAAAAATCGGAGGAAATCTATATGACAGACGAAGAAAAGCGAAAAGCCAGATGGGAAGTCAGGGGTCAGATGAGCTTATTTAGACCGGAATTTTGATGTTTGAATTGTGTAATTAGAGGTTCCGCATTGCCAGACCTAGGCTATTGGCTCTTCCAGAACAATGAGATTGACCGACTTCCCGATTCGTTTCATGTATAATCCTCGCAACCAGGGATAACAAATTCATCACTGGAAGGTGCCATCTCAGGCTTGCATTGGTAGTAACTGTATCCTTCAACCGTCTCGCAGTGGTTCCAGGACATGCCGCTGCTAAAGCCCCACAGTTTATTGGCCATGGGTCTGTTTGCGTATTGAGACGCATCACTTTGTAAATAAGTGACAATTGCGACCTTTGGCCGGGGACAAATTAGAAATATTCCTCTGTATCTATATATTACACGCATAGTAGCCACGCATATCCATTGAACCCTTTTGGCTTTCAATGAAGGAAAATCTCATCCTTCAGATCAATCGAAGAGCATCGTTCTGCTCAAAATATTGTCTATACCTTCTTCAACTGCCATTGCATCAGCTTTAGCTTCAGCAAACCGTATGCAATAAGTCGATAAATAATGACACAAGCAACCATTCCCAAAGCATATGCTGTTGTATCTACATCCAAATTATATAATTTCAGAACTTCGTCACCCGAAGTTATGGGACAAGTTCCGTCCGCCGCTAGCTGAGATGGGGTACAATAAAACACAACCCCTCGAAGAGAAACGGTCATCACCGCACCTACCGTTACAACGAGATCGTAAATCTTTCACGTACCAGTTCCCCATTTCAGAATAGAGATGTAATTCAACCCCTGAAGGAAGCCCGGCATGGTGGCTGAGATGACACTGATATCAGAGAGCGGATAAAGGGAAGTACCCCGCCATAGATGTGAATAACGAGTTGACGATGGAAGTGAAATTAACGCTCAATCCGCTATGATTGAACATGGTGCAGAACATGATTCCAAGGGATTCCCCACAATTGACAAAGCAGAAGACTTCAAACATCACCAAAAAGAATGAACCGACGGTGTCTAGCACATCAGTACACGACAGACGGGGAATGTACTAGGAAATCCAGGTATGACCAAGAATAGAGTACAAATAGCGCCCATGACGATTTCGAAAGGGATCTCCAATGCCAAGTACGAGAGGAAGAAGGGTTCCACTCCGTAGGCTCGATCTTCGTGTTCCCGATAGAACGCATTTCTTTCATCTGGATAGACAGCGATGTTATTCTACAATTAGTTAAATCCCAACGGAAAGATACAAGCATCCCAACAAACACCAGGGGCGTGATCTCTTGGATATATCCGACCCGATTCTGAACAGCAACATAATCATTCCCCAATCTGGAAAAGAAGAGCGCAAGGATAATTCCAAAGCTTGAAACCTGCATGATCCTCGTCAGAACCAGATTCGGATTTCGTTTGAAGTTCAGATAGCTTCGTTTGAATAGGACAGGGTACACCATGAAAAACGAATTTGTTTGTCGCTGTAGAGCACCTAATTCTGCCGGCAGAGTCGTTCTGACATGTTTCTCGCTCGCACTATCTGATATTACTTTGGATTGGGCGAAATGTGCAATTAACTGTTCCACACGAGCTCTTGATTGTTTCTCTCTTTGAGGATGTTGTAAGTCGACCGAACACAAATCAAGAGCAAAGTCACTAATGTTAGGTTACTCTTATAATGCAAGTACGCAGGATTAGCAAATGTTGGACAAGGATATCCTGCTCCTTCAAAATATTCCATCATATTCCCCGCCTTTCCCGAATAGATCATCCGTCCATTGGCCAGAAGTAATAAATTTCCAAATAGCGGAAACAGATCACTTCGACTCTGGTGAATTGTGCAAATAATCGTCCTCCCTTCTTTCGCAAGCGCCTGTAGTAATTCCATCATCCCATGAGCAGTATTCGCATCCAATCCACTAGACGGCTCATCCAACATCAAAATCTTGGGATCCGTTAGGATCTGTATAGCGATTGACACTCGTCTCTTTTCCCCTCCTGAGATACCTTTGACGAACTCAGACCCAACGAGCGTATCCGCACAATGTCGGAGCCCCAGTTGCGAGAGAACTTGTTCGGCTCGAGCGACTTTCTGAAATTTGGTCATGTGTCGAGGGAGACGAATTATTGCTGCAAAATGCAGAGTTTCGCGGACTGTCAAGGAGGGAAGGAGGGCGGTATCATCTTGCACTACGTAAGATGTCAAGGCTCGGATGACGCTGTCTGAGGGCGACGTATTATTGAAGAGCAATTCGCCTGAGTAATGGTATCGAGCTGTTAGCGACCCATGTAAGCGACGGCAGAGTATGTTAAGCAAACTACTTTTCCCGGAGCCTATATTTAGAGTTGAAACAAAAACAAGTGGATACCCGATGGTCCCATTATCACATTGAGCTTTCCGGGCTCAAAGTCACAGGTAATGCCCTGGAGAATATGTTTATTAGATCTCTTGAGTCCAATCTTATCGATCCACAGCCTCAGATCCTGTAAATGAATCGTCACCTCAGCAGGCCGCTGTTCTGCTGATTTGGCTCGAGCAACTGCTTCAGCTGTACCTTCTTCCCTTTCACTTGCCTTGATTTGTTTTGAGAACGAGATCTGTATCGGGAGGAATTGAAGAAGCAAGACGGTAGTGACAATGTAAAACGCAATGAATCCAACAAGAGCAAGACATCCGGTCGTAATATAATCGCGAGGTATACCGAGTTGATCCATGACGAAGTTCCCCGTATATGCTGTACAAGCAGGATTACTTGCATCTCCAAACGGACAATCGAAGAAATTATCATCGAATTCTACATCAGCTTCATCTGGAATAACACGACACCATTACTGCTGAGGGCGGCAAATCCCCAATACACGTAGCTAAGGTATTTGATCCATCTCACGTACACTGGAAGAGATTCCGCTTGGATAAAAAATCCACACGCCAGAGATATAAATGTCAAAGAGGCATTTGCGATTAAACTTGCTTCGGCAAAGTTCCTGCGTATTGAGACGCACCACATCGCAAACGTGACATTGACGAAATGATTGAGAACGTTGACGGCGAAAAAGATGAAGAAGTAGGATCCATGGCCACCGGTTCTGTATCCCGACATGAAATATGTGATAAGCGAAAATAGAAATGGAACGGCGATATCTGCAATTAGTTTTTATCTCAGGTCCGATGCACCTTCCGTGATGAAGTGTGATAGACGGTAACCTATGACAAATGACAACGGAGAATACATCTTGTCTTGCCTCTCGCGGTCGTAAACCTGTCGTTAGTTGTGTTCAGATGGGAAATTACTTTCATATCTACACTGACTTTCCACGTTGTGAATAACAACAATAGATATCCCTGTAATCCAATGACAGTATATATAAGCCCTTGCATGCTTCTGATACCTGTCAAAGTTCCAGGGATTTTATAAAATATCCATCCCACGAAAACCCCAATGAACACGCCCTCGAACAGAAAACCTCCAAGCCCATATGGATCACGAACCGTAATCCAGAAGTTTCGTGTTGTGAGATACCAGATCTGTCGAAACAAAGACACACCAGGAGATTTCACCACAGCTTCAGGCGGGGAGATTATTGGCGCGGGGCCCTGGGACGAGGTAAGTTGATGACGTTGCCATGATTGTATTAGCGAGGAGACGCGGAGAGAGGAGGTTTCCTCGGCGGATGATGTGCGTGTATCGACGGTGGAGAGGTCAATAAGGTGGTCTGCTGGATTGACGTGAGCGGGACACGGAAAAGACAGGTTGTCGAAGTAAGTTAGGACATCGGTCACCGGGCCGGAGTAGACTGTTTGACCTTGGGATAGAAGCGTTATGAGATCGAAGAGGAAGAAACTAACTTAGCTGAGGATAGTTAAAAACCTACATGTCACTGCGAGGTTGATGTATGGTGATGATAATTGTACGACCGGCAGAAGCGAGATCTTTCAAAGTCTGAATGACTTGCAATGCAGAAAAGGCGTCCAATCCTAGCAATTAGGAGAGTAGATTCATGCTGTACCGGTTGTTGGTTCATCTACAATTAGTCTTACAAAATACAGTCATTACCGAGAAATAGAACGCTTGGATTTGCAAGAAGCTGAACGCCGATTGAAGTGCGGCGTTTCTCTCCGCCACTGCATCCCCGTCGATTGTCATCGCCGATCAATGTATTCGCAGCATCCTTCAGTCCAAGTTGTAAGATCACCTGCTCTACCAGGTCCGAGCGTTGCCTCCGTGTCGATTGTGGTAGACGTAGCGATGCAGAGTACCTAACGTCAACCACCTGTACCATCCATTTCATACTGGAGTGTTTCGCGAACCGTGAGCGCAGCTGAAATTAGTCTTCCTCGTCGGGGGGTCCGAACGTAATAATATATCCTGTTGAATAACATACGAATGATTGATGTCTTTCAATGGCCCACCATTGTACTCGACCTTGCCCTTCATTTTCATTCTCCCCTGTGCCATGCGATGGGCCATCAAATTTAACAAGGACGTCTAGATCAACAACACACAACAAGTAGACAAAACCTTCCCGCTGCCACTAGCGCCAACGATAGCCATTAGAGATCCAGAGGGTACATCCAGAGACACATTCTGTAAGATCCGCTTATCCTCCGCTAACCGTCCCTTTCTAATATGAAGGCGCTCGAGAATTGCGGGCGACGACTCTATCGACAAGGACAAGTCTCGTACTTTGACAGCAACCGGCGGAACATGGTTGAAGTCCATTGTCGTAGCTGTCGTTGGCGACTGGCAGAGTGATTGAGGCCTTATGGACCAAGTGAGGTGCTGCGAGCTGTTGAGGGAGATATCTTGCCCATTTATGGCAACTCGGTTCGCTTGTTAGATTAAGCTTTGGCCCATGCGTAACAACGTGGGGTCTAAGCTCCTGTCGACAATTGGCTGGCAAGAAGCGATCCACCAATCACCATTCGTGTATCATGCGGCAAGGAATCAGAGCGGATCAGCCGGATCAGTGGTGACTAGAGATACATACTGCAAAGGCGTCTAAATGTAGCATTAAGTCAAAGTCTTGCAAACGACACGCGCAAGGAAATCCAAAGGTAGGGGGAGATATGCATAGTTATTATCCAGGCTATGAGCTAAAACTAACTAACAGAAATCATATATAAGGATCGTCCCATTCCACCTAGGCACGCCCCTTCCCTCATCTCGTTCCCATCCTGATGACACCCGCATTGACCAACACCTGAATCTTCTGTTTAATCATAGGATTCTTCAAATGTTCTTGCACAGCACTCGGATTTTCCTTCATCTGACCCAGAATCTGCTGCATAATCGGGTCTTGAAGTATTGCCAACACCTCCGGATCACGCTGTGCTCGCTCCAAGATCTCCTGTTCACTTGCTCCAGCATTGGAAGAGTACATTGCGCTTGCACATCGTTGGAGTTGTTGTTCGATTTCGCGGGCATGAGCGCCGGTGTTTGGGGGCGTGCTGTCGGCGGCTTGAGCAGCGGTACAGGCATCGATGGATTTTTGATATTCGCCCATTGCGAAGTAACATGCCGCTTTGCGAATATGGGCTTTCACGAAATTAGGATCCAGTGAAAGTGCTTTATCACAGTCCTATATATTAGACTCACTCACGCTAGGGGTGTCTACCTTGATGGCTTCAGGGAATGAGACGAGTTTAATGTACGCTGCAGCGCGATTGGCGTACCCTCGAGGGTCTCCGGGAGCGCGTTTGATGGCTTCAGTATACGCCTTGACAGCAGCAGGAAAATCCCCCTTCTTGAATAACGTATTTCCTTCCTCTCGCGCCTCGTCCGCCTTGCCTTGATCAATATACGCCAACCGGTCATTCTCCGCCTTTGTCTTCTCCGCATCGCGCAATTTAGTGAGAACCTCCGGCGTTCGATGTTCCGTCAGACTTCGCTGGAAATACTCAATTGCTTTAGTATAATCTCCCAACTTGACATAACTTGTTCCGATTCGTCCGAAAGCCCTGGCATCAGCAATTGCAGAAAATAGGGGAGCAAAAGGAAAAGTACTTCGCGACCAATTTAAAGTCAGCACGGATTTCACGGCCTTCCTCAACCGCCCTTTGTGCCTCCTGAATACTCTTCTCATAATCTCCTTTCTCGAAGTACGCCGCGGAAAGATTGTTGAGATAGGTTATATCTTTGTACAACTCCCATGCTTTTTCATAATGTGCAATTGCCTCATCAAAGTTGCGTGCTTTGTACGCCGAATTGCCTTTTGTCTTCTCTTCATCCGCGGCGGCCTTTTCATTTGACGCTGGAGCAGGCTCACGGGCTTTCTCCGCAGGCTTGGGAGTTGGTTTGGGCGGCGAAGGAGGTGGAGATGGAGCACGCTATAATATTAGCTAAATTCATGAACTGGATGTACGGGTGGATCAACGTCCATGGGTTCACCCTCGGCGCCGGGGGCAGACATATTGATTCCTAATAACATCGCCATAACTTGCATAAATCTTTGATCTTGCATGATTTCCATCTGCAGCATCTTCGGATTCTTTTGCACCATCTGGAGTTTGGTCATGAATGTCGGATCCGCAAGAAGATGTTTGGTAGTAGGATTTCCAGCAATCTTACCCAACAAATTGGGATCATTGAACATCTACAGTTAGTGCCTAGTTAGACTAAGTGGGATACCTTTCCGAGTCCCAGGTCCGCTTCTTGGCCATCTTCGGCGGCTTCCTTGGCAATTGCATCGTCAACAGCTTTCAGACCACTTTTTGCCTGCGCATTCGTAGGTTCAACTTTCAATGCCTCTTCGTACGCATCCTTTGCACCGACTACAAGTCAGTCACATCTTACTAACCCTCCCGTACCTAAATCTCCAAGACCGTGCAATGCCGCCCCTTTCCGTCCATAGCCCTTGCTCCACCCAGGATTCAATTCCACACACTTATTCGCATCCTCGAGAGCCTTGTTGAAATCCCTTATCGAGGCATAACTCGCGGATCGATTCGAATACAAGACATGGTTGGATGGATCAAGTTCGATTGCCTGGATCGTCAGAAATGCGATTTGCAGGGGGAAGAAACCTTGGAGTAGAGCTCGATTGCTTTGGGGAAGTCCTTTGCGCTGAACGCTTTGCCGCCTTCTGCTTTGAGCTACACGTGTTAGAGAGAGCCAAAGAAAGAGGAGCGTACTTGTTCTGCTGACATGGTGATTGTGTATAGAATAGAGACGGAAGGTCAGTTAGCAGCGGAGAGAAGCTTTCGAAGATCGCCGAAAAGTTGAAATTAAGCCATTCACGTGAAGTAAGTTGGCCGGGGTTATTCGCAAAATCCCGAAATAGAAAGATCCCATCTCAACGCTAACGCTTGCAATCATCAATGCATTAAGTTTCTAGAATTTTGATGTTTCTATTTAATAGCAATTCACAAGAAGCAGGAACACCGCTACTAAAGAATTATTCCTCTTTTAACTCGCAGCCAACCCCAGCGCTTGATCGATATCTCTAATCAGATCTTCAATCCCCTCTACTCCAACACTAATCCTAACCAAAGTCCTATCAACAGTAGCATCACTCATAGCCCTCCACTCACACAAACTCTCCGCTCCACCCAAGCTAGTAGCATGTCTAAACAACCTCGTCTTTGAGCAAAAAATCTTAGCCTGCTCCTCTGTCCCAAAATATATTGAAAAACACGGTGGAAATCCCCCCGACAGTTGTTTCCTCACAAACTCTTCTTGCTGTAATGACGCGTGGACTACTTTACGTATCACGGATGGGTGGGTAGCGAGATGTGCGACTAGTTTTGTAGCGTTGGAGGATTGGAGGGGAACTCGAAGATGAAGTGTTCGCAGGGAGCGGAGGAGGAGCCATGATTCCATAGTACCGGGACGGCCGCCTATGTATACTCGGTCCTCGAATAACTACAATCAGAGCGATACAAGAGTTGAAGAAACCTTTTTGTGGGCACTGGGTGATTTGGTTACTATGATGCCGGCTAGTAAATCGCTATGACCGCCGAAGTATTTTGTCGCGGAATGCATAATGTAGTCTACTCCCCATTTAAACGGATCCATGAGTGGCGGAGGAGCAAATGTTGCATCGACAGCGACTACTGCCCCTTTCCCATGTGCTTGTTTTGCCAGATGCTCAATGTTGAAGTGAGTTCCAAATGGATTAATGGGCGTTTCGAGCCAGAGTAAATCTCCTTTTCGTAGTTTGTCCATTTCTTCGAGGGGTAATATTTCCTGCCCGATATCAGATTATACAAAGTCCATGGTGTACCAGATTGTTAAGACGCTTTATGATGTTGGCGACGCCTTTGGTACCGTGATACCCGGCTTCAGAGGAGATACATACCCTGTTTGGATTGACATGGACAAATAACGCATGAATGGCATTCAATCCCGAACAATATGTCACTGTCAAACCTACCGTTACCCACCTTCGCTCGTCGGCGCGTACCGCCCATCAGGTCTCCGAGAACCTTTTCAACTCGCTCGGTGGTTGAATAGGATAACCGTGTATAGATTGGCGCCGACGATAACGCGTCTTCATCGCCCACAGGGTGCCAGTCATCGACGTTGAGAGGGTAATGGTATGTTGTTGAGGGATGGAGAGGCGGTGCTATGTCTGTAGTGGTAGAAAGATGGTCATCTGCGTGGACTAGAAGGGTCGGATAAGGAAGTGAGGAGCTAGTCTCGTTCTGCATGGTGATGGTATCGGAATGTCGGAGATCAAGGTGTTGCTGCGGTTTGTCCGACAAGGGATCGGCAGTGGCTCCAAAATCGATCCCATCTGAGGTAACACAGACTTTGACAACTCAGAGATAGTTTGTCGTTTGAATATGTAGTTTATTTATTTCCATTCCATACGACTATAAACACTATGGGCCAAGTCCCCTGTATGACTGCTGCGTTTCCATAATCTATAACTAATGTCCGTTGACTCCATTGGTTGCCCCATTCGTAACCCCATTGCCGTTAACTTCCGCGGGAGCCTCAGTCGCTGGGTCAAAATAAGGCTGTTCTCCAACAGAAGTATAACGCACTCCCAATCGTTCCCATTTGTTGTCAAAGTCTGGAGTAGCCGCATGATACACCTGTTGTCAGTCATAACCCACAGTTGCGGAGATACCGATCGATTATCCCAGATCGCACAAGATTTAGGCTCCCATCTGAATCTGACCTGCAAATCATGATTCCGTGTAACAGTATCCAAGAACATCTGCATCAAATAGTCGCTCTCGGCTTTGGTCACATCATTGATCTTCTTGACATGTAATCCGACTCCGTAGATCGAGTTCAAGCCCGTGACAGGATTGGTGCGCACAACGGGGTGTTTCGCAGTGAAATTCTTTCCAGAGTTCAAGGGATGTCCTCGAGGCTCTGTCCACAATTCAAAGCCACCGGATTTCTCGGCGCCGATAAAGTTGTCTTGCTGGTCGGCGGTGATCGTGAGGGTTTGGAGGTATTTTTGCATGGGAGGAGACATTCGTTGGTACATTTCCACGCCACTTGCCCAGAGGGTATCTCCACCCGAGGGAGGATGGATGTGCATTCGTAGGAAGGAGGAATCTGAAGGGACTTGTTCAAACATCAAACTAATGTCAACGATGAAGGGAGGGGATAGTACTCAGTGTGCCATTGCATGGCGCCGTTTCTGTTCCTCTTCTCCATTGCTTCTTCCTCGGGGGTCTTCTTCTTGTTTGCAAAGAATACTTTCCACAGACGATTGGAAACAAGGAAAGCTTCGGGATCCGCCTGCGCCTCCTCATGCACAACTTCGTCTACTTTCGCTCGAACGGATGGATGAATGTGCAACCCAGCCTCCTTTGGTTTCCCAGATAACATCCCCAATTTGTTAACAAAGGTCTTTTGTTCCCGAAGAGTGAGTTCCTGGTTTCTCAAAAACACAACTCCGCGGGTGGACACAGTGAGGGCGAATTCGCGAATCAATTCATCGGAATTGGGTGCGTTGAGCAGATCGCGAATGCTGAGATTGGTGTATTGACGCCCAATGCAAGGAGTAACCTCGAAGAAGTCGAACTTGTCGAGACAGCCTGTAGGTTTGAGAGGTTCGCGGATCATCTTCGAAGTGGAAACCATTGTGTTTTCGATGCAGGAATCCAAGAGCGTGTCGAGGGTTGATATGAAGCGGGACGGAAGCGCGGTAGAGTGTCGTGTGGGCGGAGGTGTCACGGCAGTTCGGCTATTATGGGGTGCGGTACTTACTGGCTGTCGGCTGCCGTGTTCCGTGTCATCCGAACGATTTCATTGCGCTCATTTCCCCAGATCGGCTCCGTCCGGGGTAATGCATGTCATTGCTAATGGGGTCCCCGTAGTCCTGCCAAGGCCCTTAATTGATCGCGGCGAGCTTAACTAGCACTTTTGTGGGGTACGCGTCGTTATCTCTGCGTTGATGGCAGGTTTCCGCGTAACCGGTGCCCGATGCAGATCTCGCAGACGGAACTTTTCTTCCGAGAGATGCTGAATGTGGTTGCTCGGCAATCTTTGCGCCGAGCCACAGCTTGAGCGAGCAGAAATTGTGATTAATACATTTGCCGCAATTGGCCGCCACTCCGCCGGACAATTTTACAAAGATGTTCTCAGCGGGCGGGAAGCCACCAACTCTGGGGAAAGCCGAGACGCGGGGGATACGAAAGAAGCTTATGTATATCAGAGTAATAGTGTTTCTCCCCTCGCCACGAAGCCAACTACTCCGTCGCAATTTCTAACAAAGTCCATCTCAACAAGATCTGAGGCCGATCGCGATCGTGAGTCAACAAGATGGGTGCCTTTACACTCGATGCAGATGCAAGCGGTGTCACCAAGGGGGTTTGGGCAAACAGGTACGGATTGATGTACAGCACGTGTTTCGCCTTGGCAGGTTTGCTCCCAAATCTCGGAATGGGCTGATTTTAGCTTTCCAATATGGTGCGAGTCTCGAAGCTGTTCTCTCTAATGACAGGCCTCGATTACGGTCTTACCGGATCCTTTATGGCCATGGTTGGATTTCTGAAAGTTTTCGGCTATGCAGCACCCAACTCGCCAATCGGCTGGAACATCAGCACGGTGGTCCAACAACTTATCACTAGTCTCATGGTCATCGGTGGAATTATCGGATCTCTTGCCCAGGGTCCATTTTCGACTTACTTGGGGCGACGACGCGGAATGCAAATCGCTGCAGTCACTTGTATCACCGCCGGAGGCATCATGATCGGAACCACCAGCGTCGGGGCGTTGTATGTCGGCAGGGTCATACTTGGTATTTCCAACGGCATCTTCATCACGACCGCTCAGATGTACATTGTTGAGTCACTACCGGCCAATCTTCGTGGTGTTGGCTTGGGTCTTTACGCAATGAGTATTATCCCCGTTCCGTAAAATAGCTGATTATAGTCATCGTCATTGCGATGACACTCTCCAGCGTCATTACTCGCTTCACAAGCACCTATACCTCCCGTCTCAGCTACCAAATCCCACTCATAGTCCTTATGACAATGCCTGCGATCCTGTTTGTCCTCGTCCAATTCTGCCCCGAGAGTCCCCGATGGTTGATCGCTCGTGGTAAAGATGACGAAGCACGCATCTCCCTCAAACGCCTTCGTGGCCCGTCTTTTACGAACATTGAGATCGCCGAGGAGTTCGCTGCCATGCAGGCTCATCATGAAGCGGAACATGCCGCCGGAAAAGAGAAACCTGCCTTTATGGATCTCTTTAGAGGAATCGATCGACGACGAACCGTCCTTTCTCTTTGCGCAGTTTCCATGCATGCCGGTAGCGGATCTCAATTTCTCATCAATTACGGTATCTCATCTGACGTTTTTAAGTCTAATGATAGGTACGTATTTCTTCACGATGGCAGGTGTTGTCAACCCCTTTACCATGAGCATTGCCTCCAATGTAGTCGGTATCGGGGGAGTTGCTCTGTCACTTTATTCCATCCGACTTGTCGGCCGTCGAACACAATTGATGGTTGGTACCGCTGCCTGTGGCCTTGCACAATTGGTCGCCGCTGCAGTTTACACCGCTCATCCTGGAACCAAAACTTCCGGCCAGGTCCTCACGGCCATGTCTGCACTCTACAACTTCTTCTACTGCTCCACAATCTCCCCTTATGCGTGGACTGTCGGTGCCGAATTGACCACTCAACGACTCCGCTCATACACCATCGGTCTCGGATCAGCCCTCAACTTTTTGCTCGCATGGGCGATCACCTTCTCTGCCCCCTACTTTATCAACTTGGCGAACTTGAACTGGGGTGCAAAATACGGTTGGATCTGGTTTGTGTCGTGTTTCATTATGGTTGCATGGATGTTTTTCTTCCTTCCGGAAACAAAGGACCGTACTCTGGAGGAATTAGATGAATTATTTGAGGCGCACGTCCCTGCTAGGAAGTTTAGGAGTTATGAATGTGTCAAGACTAGGAATGCCATGGACCATGGTATTGCAGAGGAGATTGTTGGTTATGAGAAGGAACATAATATCATGGTCGAGGATGTCAACCAAACGGAGTATGAGAGGAAGTAGGCAGCATTTTATGTAGGATCAAATGTATATTGATATCTGTTGATTAAAATAATCCTCCATTACGGTCTATGCCGCTCCCTGAATTATGGTGGAAGGGTTCCCCTTTTCCCCCGCATTAGCCTTCCCCCAATGCCATCTCTTCTTCAACAATCGCATCAAATAAACAAGAGCAAGCAATACAGGAACTTCAATAAGCGGCCCCACCGTCGCCGCCAGAGCCTGATTGCTATTCGCTCCAAACGTGGCAATCGCCACTGCAATGGCCAATTCAAAGTTGTTACTTGCAGCGGTGAAGCTCTGCACACAAGCGAACTCGTATTCAAAATGTAAACGCCGACAAACATATAATGTTGTGAGGAAAATGATTGCAAAGTAAACGATGAGCGGCGCGGAAACTCGGACCACGAGGATGATTTGATTAACGACATTCCGACCCTGAGATGCAAATAGAATTATGATGGTGAAGAGGAGACCGATTAGTGATAGAGGCGCGATCCAATCGATGAAGCGTCGTTTATAGTTTTGAGGGCCGATAGCACGGATGAGGACCAGGCGGGTAATCGCCGCCGCTGCTAATGGAATTCCTAATATCAGCAAGAGCAAAGGGACGATGTACCAAGGAACACGGCGACAGATTTCGCTACGACCGAGTAACTCACATCGACGAATTCGTCCGAGTCTCTAGGCGGTCGCACAACGTTGATATAGAAGATAGCAAACGGCGCGTAAAGGACCATTTGGAGGATCGAGTTGAAAGCCACTAGAATAGCGCAGTAATCTCCATCGCCGCCAGCTAGTTCATTCCATACAAGTACCTACTGTCAATGGTATATAACACCGAGGTACCATAGCGATGCAGCGAGCCAAGCCAACAAGGATCAATCCTTCTCGATAGTCATCCTTGTCAGGCAAGAATGCCCAGGCCAGGCCGAGCTTCTATTAGCTTCAAATGAATGAGGAATACCATAACTAAAGGCGCAATGATCCAGTTTACAACGAAACTAAAGGCGAGCTGTTTCCAAAGCCCCTTCCTCCTGATCACCAAGTTCAACTCCTCAAAATGTACCTTACATAAGATCGGATACATCATGACAATAAGCCCCACCGCTTTCTGTTAGTTATGGCAAGGCAAACAGGTGTACCAATGGGAACCGAAACTCCAACAAAATCGGCAGTGTTGAGGACGTCTTGAGTACCCGGGACAAAGTATCCCAAGATAATCCCGAGCGCCATCGCAAGCAAAATCCACAACGCAAGGAATCTGTCCAGAAACGACAAACTCTTCACAAGGGATGTCTCCTGTCCTCCCCCTTCATCCTGGGGAGTCTCACTGCTGGGTACATTGGTTGTATGAGCGTGCATTGGGCTTTCCCGCAGTCATTCCACGGCTCCCTTATAAGGACAAAGGGGAGCGAAAAGTTGATCAGAAAGTGGTCCGGCGCGGAGCGTCACTTGAAATTTCTGATTGGTTCCAGAGCCGCGGAAAAACAGTAGGAATCTCCTGAGCGTCACTCGTCGGCCACGATTGGTTGCCCTTAGGGCGCCAATCTGCTTGAAATTTAACCTCACGTGGATTCCACGAAGTTTAAACTGCTGTCCAATTGTTGGCCTGCAGTGACAATCCCGCTACGGAATATAAAGTGGGAAATACTCGTGCGATGTTGTTGAGATAACACCATCGGAGGAGAAAGAAAGTACGATATGGAAAGCACACCTCCTCCACCGCATTCGAAGGCGCGGACAATGACCCATGAAGAGGTTGCGGCGCTTATCAAGAATCCGGAGAAAAGTCCGGGGAAGGATTACATCGTAGTGGATGTACGACGAACCGACTTTGAGGTAATCACATATTAAATAGGAATTAATGTTAGACCAACATGGTGAGAACGGCGATCAATATCCCGGCCCAAAGTTTCTATGTAACTCGACCAACCTGGTTGAAACTCCTGGGAGATATTCCCCTGGTCATCTTTTACTGCTCAAGTTCGAATGGAAGGGGGCCCAGGTGTGCTGGCTGGTATCAGGATCTCTTGCAAGAGACAGGAAATACCTGTTCCGAGGCAATCGTATTGGCAGGGGGAATTAAGGGATGGTCAGAATATGAGAAAGATTTGCTAGATCCGATTCCCTACTGAATAGAAGTCTCCATCTGGACGTTCACGTGCAGATAGGGGAATATCTGCCAATGAAACATCAAATTGAAATCCCTTTTGTTTTGAAGTTCCCCGCTCAATTCTCACCACGGCCCCCAAGATCTCTATTCATTTGGTTATCCGCTTGAGATAAAATGTGACCATTTGTCAATTTAAATCCCCATCTCACCAAGCAATAACCTTCCAATTCGCCGTCTTGCGGCGAATTGTTTTTCCAAAGTAGTAAAGAGGTACCCCAAGCAACATAATCCCTGAATGAATCCCCGCCATCGTCCCAAAGGCACACTGGTATCCTGAACCACTAACCCACGGAATAACCCCGTACGAAAACCCAAAGCCCAAAGATATAGTTTTCAAGCCATTGATTAAAAGTAAAGCTTCCCCTGCAACTGGTAAATATGAGTCAATCACTACGATAAGTATCGACGCCGGGTACGGAGGAAGGGTACCATAGGTCATTGTGATGGCGGGGACCGCCGTAACACCGAAGGCCACGAAGGCGGTTCCAATGAAGGGGACTGCCCAGGAAGTTTGATGTTCGATACCTAAGCCGTACCTTTCTTTTAGTATCCCAATCAAGCAGGTCGTATACATCAATAGTCCGACGGGAACCAGGAAAAAGGAAAGGATCAATGCTGGGAGTCGTGTCTCAGGTTCGAATAGCCCATCGTTCTTCCGTGCTCTGTAGGCCACGTATTTATCGGTCAGGCCGCCACCGCAGTAGGCACCAATAAAACATCCAATACTTGCGGGGATATTAATGAGGCCACTAACACCGGTACTCATATTGTATGGGGGACCCTGGAATACAGAGGCATAAGTGCTGTATATGCAAAGGTACCATGCCAGCATGGCAGAGAGTGTGAGAAACGAATAGAGTGTTGCGGGATATACGATCATCGGCCAAGGCCTGAGGAGAAGGCCCAAGTAATTGGACTCTGTATTGAGCGGGGACCATGGTTTGAGTTCTTGAAGATATGTCTTTTTAATCCCGGTTAGGTTAGTTTGGCCGACAATCGTCGTTTCGAGAGCCTTATCTGTAGCGGCTTCCTTTTCACGAGAGCCTGCGGAAGTCTCATCAATTGAAGCCTCATCTCCCATCACATTCTTTCGAGGATACCGAGATTCAGGGAAGAACAACAAAATAGATAGCGTGGTTGCTCCTCCCAGAATCGAGTTCGCCTTTCCCAAATCAGCCCTTCAACTTGAAAACTAACGGGAGATGTGATACCCAAAAATGCCATCGCCACCCTTTAACAATTAGGAACCCCGAAAGCAGCCCACCAATGGTCGATCCCGTAGTTTGAGAAACCACATAGACTCCCATCCACCATCCCCTCTCATGCAGAAAAAACAAATCAGCAATAACAGCCGCTGCCAATGCCTCACTAGTACCGCCGAAAAACGCGCCGAGGACACGTGCCCCTGTAAGACTTTGCAGACTTTGTGCCGCGCCGCTCCATATTGTAGTTGCAAAAAATGCCACCGACGCAATTAAAAAGGAAGGGCGCGTTCCAAAAACCCGGGCAGTAGGGATCCAAAAGAAGTTCTATCGGTAAGTAAGTCCAAGTAGGCCGCCTTGAAGAGCGGAGTTACAGCAAGACCAAGTGTCAGAACAACCCAAGTTACTATGACATGAACCGTGAGATTTAGATCTGCATTGAGGTCTTCACTAAGTTGCACGAGAGCAGCACCGAGACCTCCGAGTGCCCAACTGACGAGAAAGGTGAATATGCATATTGTGGAGAAGGCGAGGCCTCTTTTCCAGGCAGGCCAATTGAGTGGATCGTTGAGATCGTCGGAAGGTTGCGGGACGAGAACGATGTCAGTCCCGCGCTTGTGCTTGTGCCGAGAAATGACTAAAGATGACTTGAGTATATATGATGAAGACTTGATTACCTTCAACGAGGGAAACAGTTCCCTCTGTCTCATCGAGCTTCTTCAACGAGCGGAGGCGCAGCTTGGGCATTTGAAGAGTGGTTGTCGAATTAGTCTCCTGGCCTTGTCGACTTTCGGTCGAAAGGCTTCCCCTTTATCATAGTAGGCCATCTTCCAACATATGCACATTCGGAACCGTTGTGGGCCGTCCAACGTCACCGAAAGGGCGGGAAGGAAATATATACCATTACTGCAGTAGGTTAAATACAGCAGAAGATTTCATTGCCCAGCCGCAGTGCCGTATCTCACGCCAGCGCGTGATTAG
>Ga0302325_10012802_pt1 | contig 17969 bp, 16 predicted proteins | sample Palsa_T0_2_FD_201948 | JGI IMG/M metagenome (GOLD analysis project Ga0302325, IMG submission 201948) | Peat permafrost microbial communities from Stordalen Mire near Abisko, Sweden - Palsa_T0_2 | ecosystem: Environmental > Terrestrial > Soil > Palsa > Peat permafrost | place: Sweden: Abisko...
GACGAGGCGTTCGCACTGACCACCCGCCGCGTGGTCCACCTGTATTACGGCGACGAGATCGCCATGGCGGGTGGGCGCGATCCGGAGAATCGGCAGGACTTTCCCGGCGGCTTTCCCGGGGATCCGGTGGACGCGTTCACGCCCGCGGGACGGACGGGTGACGCCGCCACCATGTTCAACTTTATCCGCGAACTGCTGCATTTCCGCCAGGATCGTCCGGCATTGCGGCGCGGTGGGCTCACGCAGCTTCTGATAAATCCGGACCAATACGCCTACCTCCGTTCTAGTCCCGAGGAGCAGGTACTGGTGGTGCTCAATCGCGCCGGCAGCGCCAAGCCGATGCAGATCGATGTGGACGACATGGCGATGCCCGACGGCATGCGGTTCAAAGCGTACTCGGCGGATTCGCCGGATGCCGTAGTGACGGGGGGCAAAGTGACCATCGAACAGCCCAGGGAAATCCAGATCTACTGGGCGGCACGCCCGGCGCGCTGATGTTGCGAGCTTTTCGTGTGGGTAATCTGGCGGTCGAGGTCCACGCGAATCGCCGGGAGTTGGGGATGGCGAGCGCGGCGCGGGCCTCGGCGATCGTTCGGCAAGCAATCGAGGAGCAGGGTAGCGCCGGCATGGTATTTGCCGCCGCCCCTTCGCAGAATGAATTCCTCGCCGGACTGTTGGCGGATCGATCGATCGACTGGCCGCGAGTCACGGCATTTCATCTGGACGAATATGCCGGAATTCCGGCCACCCATCCGGCGTCGTTCCGCCGGTTTCTGCGCGATCGGCTCATGGACCATGTGCCGTTGGCCGCGTTTCATGAACTGGCCGGCGATGCTGCGGATCTCGAAGCTGAATGCCGGCGCTATGAGCAATTGCTGGCCGCTCAACCGTCCGTAATGGCGGCGCTGGGTATCGGGGAGAACGGGCATCTGGCATTCATCGATCCCGGCGAATGCGATTTCGAAGATCCGCACGATGTGCGCATCGTGACTTTGGACGAGATCTGCCGCATGCAGCAGGTTCACGATGGCGGCTTCGATCGGCTGACAGATGTGCCAAGACGCGCCCTTTCGTTGACGATTCCCTTCTTCCTGCGGACCCCTCACGCCGTGATATCCGTGCCCGGGGAGTCCAAGCGGCAAGCGGTGCTGGCTGCTCTTACAGGGCCCATCGAGGATAGTTGCCCGGCGTCGGTGCTGCGTCGCCATCCGAACGCCACCCTATTCCTCGACGGTGAATCGGCCGCGCTTTTAGAGGTTGCGGTATCGCCGCCGCGCTAGCATATAAAACTATGCCTCGTTATGCATTCCAGCTTCGCCTGAAAGAGGGCGCCATTGAAGAATATGAACGTGAACATCAGCGCGTGTGGCCGGAATTGCTGGCCAAGTTAAAGGAAGTGGGAATCCACGATTACTCCATCTTCCGGAGGGCGCAGGAACTGGTTCTGGTGCTGCGGGTGGACGACTTTGACAAGGCGTGGGACGAATTGGACCGCGATCCGGTCAATCTGCGCTGGCAGCAATTCATGAGCCGCCTCTTCGAGCCGGTCCCTGGCTTGCAGGCCGGCGAACGCTTCGCCATGATGAAGGAAGTTTTCTACCTGGAATAGCGCACGTCACTGCTTCGCCGGCCGGGGCTCCGCGGAAATCAGCACCGCTGCGCTGATCGAACTGGCCAGCGCCAGGCCCACTGCCACCCACAATACCGCACGATAGCCGGCAACGAAAGATTCTTCAATGGCGCGGCGGCCGCGCGTATCGCTGGTTTCCGCGGCCGCCAGTTGGGAGCGCTGCGCTTCGATCTGCGACCGTACTGCCGATGGCAAGTCGATACGATTCAGGCGGGAGGTGAGCGCATGCTGGAAAACGACGCTCAACAAGGCTCCGAAGACTGCGACTGCCAGCAAACCCGCAGTGCGCGAGACGGCGTTATTGATTCCCGAGGCCGTTCCCGCGTAGTTGCGCGCCACCGCGTTCATCACCGTCGTGGTCAAAGGAGCGACGCTGATCGCTAATCCCAGGCCCAGCAGGATTACGGCTGGAAAGAAGGTCGTCCAGTACGAACCGCCGATGCCTTGGGCTGCGAAAAGGCCAAATCCAGCCGCGGCGATCACCGGACCGGCTACCAGCGGAAGCTTAGGGCCGTAGCGGTCGACCAGGCCGCCGGACCACCGCGACAGCAGAAACATCAGCAGGATCAGTGGCAACAAGGCCGCGCCCGCAGCGGTGGGGGAGTAGCCTTGTACCTGAATCAGATTGAGCGGAAAGAAAAACAGGACGCCGTTGAGGGCAGCATACAAGAAGAGAGTGAGCAGATTGGCGCCGCTGAAATTGCGAGATCGGAAGAGGCCCAGCGGAATCATCGGCGAGGGAGCGCGGTTTTCCCAATAGAGCAGGCCGATCAGGAGTACAGCTCCGCCCACTCCCGCAGCCATCGACGATTCGATCAGTCCGAAGACGATTCCGCCGAAGCCCATCACTGCCAGGATACCGCCCGCCCAGTCGAGCCTCTGTCCCCGGTTGCCCGCCGTGCTCTCCGGCACCCTCGCCAGAGTGATCCAGAGGACGGCCAGCCCCACCGGAACATTGATGAAGAATACCCACCTCCACGAACCATGCTCGGTGAACCAACCGCCCAGCACGGGCCCGATCGCCGCGGTGATCGAGGTGAAACCGGACCAGGTCCCGATCGCGCGGCCGCGCTCATCCTTAGAGAAATTAGCACTGATCAGAGCCAGACTGCCGGGAACCAGCAGCGCTCCTCCGATTCCCTGGAAGCCTCGGGCTACAATCAGTGCGCGGATGCCCGGAGCGAGTCCGCAGAGGGCTGAGGAGAAAGAAAACAGAGCGACCCCGATAGCGAAGATTTTGCGTCGGCCATAGAGATCGCCGAGCGACCCGCCGATGAGAAGCAGCGCGGCCAGGAGGAGGGCGTAAGCTTCCACAATCCACTGCACGCCCGCCAGGCTGGCATGCAATTCCGATTGCATGGCCGGCAGGGCTACATTGACGACCGTGCCGTCGATAAAAGCCATACTGGAACCGAGAATGGTAGCGGCCAGTATCCAAGAGCCATGTGTGGGGGAAGTGGGGGCGCAATCGCCCGAGAGAATCGCGGCTTCGTCGCAGGGAGGGCGGGGGATGGTGGCCATAAATCAGAACCGGAGTTCGTGGGCTTTCAGTTCCTACGAGCTCCGGGTTCGCGGTGGAAGATCAATGGCCTGAAGGAAGACCTTTTAAGCGTGTATCGCGAGTTCGCGTTCTGCCTGGGCGAAAAGATAGATGTTGAAGAGCGGTTTGGGGTCACCTTTGCCCCATCGGTTCACCGCCCATTTGGCGCGTAGGAATTTTACCGGGTGGCCGTCCAGATCGATGAGGATTTGGTAGGTGCCGCAATAGAATTTTTGCGGGAAAGCGGCCAGCGGTTTGGGACCCCAATCGGTTCCATCGGCGGAACCCCAGATGGAGAGGTCAATGCTCTCCTGTTCAATAATCCGCGTGATTCCAAGAGTCAGAACCAGCGTTCCGGCTTGGGCAACACCAAGGTCGATATTGGGAGACTGTCCGGCTTCGCGGACCGTGGTCTCAGGCAGCAAGAACTGAGGATGCATAGGTTCTTCCCGTCCCGGCATAGTTTTATCAGGCATTAAGCTTCATTAATAGGTGTCGGGCTGACTCTAGCGTCTCATATTTCTTACAAAAACAAAAGCGCACTTGTTGATTTCCGCTACGATTTCGTGCGTAAAAGCTCGATCCAGGCACGGAAGCCAACCCAACATTGTCGATTAAATGGCGCACAAAGGCCATATCGTCCGGAAATCCGAAAGCCGATACATCGGTCATGACGTAATAAGCCCCAGACGGTCGAAAACAGCGGAATCCAGCCGCTTCGAGGCTGGTGACGATGTGGTCGCGCCGGGCGGCGTACTCGGTGCTAAGTCCTTGATAATATTCATCGGGTAAGTTCAGAGCGGTGACGCCGGCCGCTTGCAGAGGGGCCGCGGCGCCCACCGTCAAAAAATCGTGAACTTTGCGGATGGAATCGGTTAAATCGGGAGGCGCGAGCACCCAACCGACCCGCCAGCCGGTCACGGAATACGTCTTACTCATGCTGTTGACCAGAATGGAGCGGTCGCGCATCCCCGGCAGGGAGCAGATAGGGATGTGGACGGCGCCTTCGTAGAGGATGTGCTCGTAAATCTCGTCGGTGATGGCCAAGGCGTCGAATTCCTGGCAGAGCGCGGCGATTTGCTCCAACTCCTCGCGGCTGAACACTTTGCCCGTAGGGTTGTTGGGGGTGTTGAGCACGATGGCCTTGGTGCGCGGGGTGAAGGCGGCGCGCAGTTCGTCGGGATCGAAGTGCCAATCGGGCGCGTGCAGTTTGACGTAGCGAGGCTCAGCGCCGCAGAGCTGCGTATCGGGACCGTAATTCTCGTAAAAGGGCTCGAACAGCACCACTTCATCGCCGGGGTTGAGCATCGCGAGCAAAGAGGCCACCATTCCCTCGGTGGCGCCGCAACAAACCGTAATTTCGCGCTCGGGGTCGAAATCCATGCCATAGGTACGGCGGTATTTAGCGGCGATCGCGTCGCGGAACGGTTTAGCACCCCAGGTGACGGCGTATTGGTTGATATCGGCGTCGATGGCGTTGGCCGCGGCCTGTTTGAGTACCGCGGGCGCGGGAAAGTCGGGAAAGCCCTGGGCGAGATTGATCGCGCCCTTGGCCATGGCCTGACGCGTCATTTCGCGAATGACGGATTCGGTGAAACGGGAGATGCGTTGGCTGCGAAAGCGGGCCCTGAGGGCGGTTACGGTAGACGACACTCTTCGAGAGTAAGAGAAAAGACCTGGTGCTGTAAAGCGGGGGTATGTGGAACAGGCCCGGCATTGTTTGCCCGCCGGGCCCGTTCAAACTTTATAGAAAGGATCGTTACTTGAAAACTATCATCGGCGGCCGCCACAGAACAATATGTCTTTGGTTAGCCTCCGATGCTATCCTGCGCTATAGAGGGATGTTATGTGGAAACTTCTCAAAGCGGCCATGATTCCGTTGCGCGTAGCAGCCGTGATCGCATTCGCCTATTTGGGCTATGTTTTTGTGGCGCGCCACACATCCACCGAACAATTTGAGGCGCACCAGAAACGGGCGGAAGAGGCGCTCGACCCCGAGCAGCAGCTCAAACAGGCGAAGTTCGATGCCACGTACGGCGGGACTGCGCTCAAGATCCTGCAGTTCTTCGCGCGCGACGGCGTCATCACTGAGGGTCAGGAGACGGTGGTCTGTTATGGCGTGGTCAACGCCAAATCGGTGGCGATCGATCCGCCGATCGGTAAGGTTTATCCGGCCGTGAATAATTGTATCGGCGTGCAGCCGGCGCACGATCAGGAGTACAAGTTGACTGCCACGGGAAACGACGGACAGACGCTATCGGCCAAGTTCACCGTGCAGGTGAAGGCAGATGTAGGCAGTCTGCCGAGAATTACGCAATTCGCGGTGGTGAAGCACAGCAAAGACGCGGGCAAGGACTACTTCACGGTCGCATTCAAGTTCGAAAATGCAAGCTCGGTGAGGATCGATCCCGAGGCTTTTTCGCCTTTGGAGGACTCCGCGCCGTTTGGGCAAATCATAGTGGCGCCGGAGACGACCACGACGTACACGCTGACCGTCACCAACAAAAAGGGCCGGACAGCGCAGAAGAAACTGACCGTGGAAGTGCCTAAGGGCTAGGATTCGCGCGCGCTGCCCCCTACGCGCATAAAAAGCCGCTCGATCATTTAATTAATTCCGGATTGTCGAAAGTGAGTATTCCCATTCGACTTACTCGGGAAAGGGGAAGCAAATGAAATACATGTTAATGATGAACTGCCCGAAGACGGGCTACGAGTCGTTCGGGAGTCTGCCGAAAAAGGATCTGCAGGATCATATTGCATTTCAACGCAGCTTCGATCAATCGCTTCGCGCGTCGGGCGAGTTGGTGTCTGCCGAGGGGCTGGCGAGTCCGCACGAGGCCAGGCTGGTGAGGGCAGGGGCCGATGGGGCGCCCGTTCTGGACGGCTCGTTTGTATCGTCTAAGGAGTATCTCGCGGGCTACTGGATTGTGGACGTGGCGAACGCGGAGCGGGCTTACGCCATCGCCGCGGCGGCATCGGCGGCTCCGGGGCTGGGCGGCGCTCCGATGAATATCCCGATCGAGGTCCGTCAGGTGATGAGCGGACCGCCCGAAGAATACCTCTGAGCACGGGCGCGCTGTCCGCGTTAGAGTGGAATAGTAATGGATCTCAAGCTCTTACAGGACACGCCTCCCTGGGACTGGCCGGACGGTACGGCGAAGATATTCCGCAAGATTCTGACTGACCGGCGGGCCGATGCTGCCGACCGGCTGATCGCCGCTGACCTGGCGGGCGATTTCACGGTGATCAACGACGAACTCGCCGATGTGCTGCTGAACATTATCGGTAACTCCGCGGAGCCACCGCTGCTGCGTGCCAAGGCGGCAATTTCGCTGGGGCCGGCGCTGGAATCGGCAACGGATGGCTTCGACGATCCCGACGATGTGCCCATCGGCGAGGGGATGTTCCGCAAGATCCGCAAAAGCCTCGAAAAACTCTATGCCGATCGCAGCACGCCTAAGGAAGTCCGGCGGCGTATCCTGGAAGCGGCGGTACGCGCTCCCGAGGATTGGCAGGCCGCGGCGGTGCGGCAGGCCTACCTCAGCGGGGACGCGGAGTGGCTGCTCACGGCCGTTTTTGCGATGCGTTGGATTCCTGGGTTTGACGAACAGATTCTGGCGTCGCTGGAGAACCCCGACCCGGAGATTCAGTTCGAGGCGGTAGTGGCTGCCGGTGAATGGGAGCTTGCCCCGGCCTGGGCGCACATCGTCGGCCTGGTGGAGTCTCCCGACACGCCCAAAAACCTTTTGCTGGCTGCGATTTCCTCCGTGGCTACCATCCGTCCGTCCGAAGCCGGTGAGATTCTGGGCGATCTGGCCGATTCGGAGGACGAAGATATCGCCGAGGCGGCCGATGAGGCACTGATGATGGCCGAAACATTGTCGGGCGACGAAGAGGAAGAGGACGAAGAGATTTCTTAGTTTCCAGCTTCCAGGTTTCACCTCTGTGGGGCTAACCCCACCGGGGGTCCACCCCACCCGACGCACGCTGCCGCGAACTTCAGGCGACCTTCAGTCGTGAGCCCAACCCGCTGACTTGAGCCAGTAGTCGTTTAGTAGTCCTACACGTTGGGCTCGCCGTGAATCTCAATCTCCGATGGCTCCACGCCTTCAAGGGCGGGTTCCGGTAGCCGGCCCGTCCAGTCGGCCCAGCCCCAGAAGATGGCGGTAGTGGAACTGAGGACACCGGCGATGGCGCCGATGGTGCGTGGATTCCAATACTGCGACGCCACTCCGGCGAGTAACATCGACACCATCATCACCGACCACGTAGTCGATTCCATGGTGGCGAACACGCGTCCGCGAAACTTGTCGGGCACGTGGCGCAGGAGCTGCGACATATTCATCACCGAGCTGACACCTACTCCGGCGCGCGAGAGCCCGATGAACAGCAGCGACCAGTAAAAGCTACGCACCTGGCTGAAGAGCACGTAAGATCCGCCGTGCACGATGTAGCAAAGCACGATGGCGCGCTTATACTGCGGGAAGCTCAGCCGGTTGGCGATCGCATAAGCCAGTGCGCCGCCGCAGACCAACCCCACGCCCGCGCATCCCCAGATGAGTCCTAACCCGTACGGGCCGCGATTGAAGACGATTTCGCCGAAAATGGTGAACAGGATTTGCGCGGCGCCGCCTCCGCTGGCCCAACCGACCGAGACCATGGCGAGCCCCATGATGAGGGGCACGGAGCGCATGTAGCGCAATCCCTCGACGTATTCGTGCCAGGGCCGAACCACGTCGGTCTCGTTGAGATCGCGGCGCGGCGGCCGGAAGCCGCGGCCCGGCAGATACAGGCGAGAAATGCACAGCGCGGAAAATACGAAGGAAAGAGCATTGCCGATAAAGGCGCCGGTGTAGCCGAATTGCATCACGCTGGCGCCGCCCAGAAACGCGCCCACCGCGAGTGTGGTCCACTGGGTGGTCTGCGTCAACGAGTTGGCGGTATGCAATTCCTCCTTGGTGGCGATGGAGGGCAGAATCGACGACCGGCCACTGGTAAAAAACGGCGATGCCAGCATCAGCAGCGCGCTCAAGCCGTAGAGCAGGCCGGTGGAGTGTCCTTTGATGGTGAGGATGAAGCCCAGCGCCACGACCGCCCGGATCAAGTCACTGGCGATCATGACGTGCTTGCGATTCAGCCGGTCGAGCGTGACGCCGGCGAGCGGCCCGGCTAATACCGCGGGAATGGCGCGTGCCAGCAGAACGCCGCTGACGACCAGACCGGAGTGAGTAGTTTGTACCGCCAGGCTGAAGACCGCGATGTTGTTGAAATGATCGCCGATCTCGCTGACCACCTGCCCCATCCAGGTGTAGCGGTAATTGCGATTGTCGCGCAGCAGGGAGAAGAACGCTTTCATCGCGCCCGCTCCACCATATAAATGCCGCTGAAAATTACCGTGGCCGCGACAATCGCCCATAGCGAGACCTGCTCGCCGAGAATCCAGACTCCCATCAAGGTAGCCAGCACAGGCAGCAGGTAATTGATAGCGGCCAGCTGCGAGGCTTCCATGCGGCCCAGGGCGTAATAGTAAATCAGGTAGCAGATCACCGAGGGCCCCAGCGCCATATAGAACACCGAGGTCCACGCGGACAACGGCACGGTGGCCATGTGGAAGCGTGCGGCTTGCCACAATGTCACTGGAGCCAGCAGCAGTGCTCCGCCCACGTACGCTACGGCATTCACCGAAATGCTGCCGTACTGTTTGGCGGTGGGCTTGCCGATTACCGTGAAGATGGCGAACGCCAGGGCGCCGCAGAAGGTCAGAACGTCGCCCAGCAGGCTGGATTTGCCTTGCGGGTGGGAATCCAAAGCCCGCAGGAGAACCACCCCTGCGAGCGACACGGCGACCCCGGCGATTTTGCGCGGCGTGAGTTTTTCCAGTCCCCGGGCGCCGGCCAGCAGCAAAACCAGAATGGGCGACATGTTGCCGAAGATGGAAGAGTGCGCCACGCTGGTGCGGCTTAACCCCAGCACGAAGAGAAACTGATTGAGCGACACGCCGAAGACCCCGATGATCACCATCAGGGGAAGGTCGCGCAGCGTCCAGGTGGGCCGATGCCGCCGCCGGTCCCACACATAGACCGGGATCATCAGCACGGCAGCCATGGAGATGCGCAATCCGTAAAGCAGCACCGGCGGAAAACTTTGCAGAGCGATTTTGCCGGCGATGTAATTGCCGGTCCAGCCGACGATCATCAACGAGAGCAACGCGTAAAGAAGTGGCTCACCCGTCAACCGATCGACTCCTCTCGAAGCGTGATACTGCGGATGAAATCGTGGTCGAGTGCGTAGCCGAATCCCGGATCGTCGCGGATCGCGATGGCGCCATGCGGAGTGATTTCCACTGCCGGCTGTATGATGTCGCGCTTCCAATAGCGTTTGCTGGCCGAGACGTCGCCGGGCAATACGAAATTGGGCAGCGTCGCTAGAGCGATATTATGCGCCCGTCCGATGCCGGCCTCCAGCATGCCGCCGCACCAGACGGGAATGCCCGCCGCCTGCGCCACATCGTGGACGCGTTTAGCCTCTGCGAATCCCCCGACGCGTCCCAACTTGATGTTGATGATGCCGCAGGCGCGCAGTTTGATGGCCTGCTCGGCATGGTGCGCGTTGCGGATGCATTCATCCAGACAGATTGGCGTCTGCAGCTTGGCTTGCAACTGCGCGTGGTCGATGATGTCGTCATGGGCGAGCGGCTGCTCGATCATCATCAGGTAGAAATCGTCCAGTTTTCGCAGATGTTCGGTGTCGGCCAGGGTGTATGCCGAATTCGCGTCCACCATCAGTTTTATGCCGGGGAAATGTTCGCGCACCTGGCGCACGGAGTCCACATCGTGGCCGGGCTTGATCTTCATTTTGATGCGCTGGTAGCCGGCGGCCAGCTCCTTTTCGATCTTCTCAAGCAGTTCGGGAACCGAATCCTGAATGCCGATAGAGACGCCGCAGGGGATTTCGCGGCGTGCGCCGCCGCCGATGACTTGCCACAACGGGACGCCCTGCTGCCGCGCCTCCAGGTCCCAAATGGCCGTTTCCAGGCCCCCGCGCGCCATTTTGTGGCCGCGGATATGAGCGGTCAACGGATAGACGTCGGCCGCACTTTCGAGTTCCCGGCCGAGCACGCGCGGCGCGGCATAGTCACGCAGCAAGGGCCATGCCGAGCCGGTCCATTCCTCGTTGTAGAAGGGATTTTCCCCGGCCGTGACTTCTCCCCAACCGGAAACGCCGCCGCTCCGGACCTCCACCAGGATCATGTGGCGCTCGGTGGTGCGGCTGAAGCTGGTTTCAAAGAAGTGCACCAGCGGCATGCCGATCTGCCGCAGGGTAACGCGTTCGATTTTCATTGCCATGGCTCCAGCAGATAGGTTCCTTCGTTCTCACCGCGCGCAAATCCCGTCACGGCGAGCCCATGTTCGAAGGCGCGGCGGAATTTCGCGGCGTTCTCCTGTTGGATCCCACGGGCGCGCGCGTTGTCCGCGGAGCGAATGCGCGCAATGTCGGTGGGATAGCCGATGCGTTCGACGGGGTGGATAGCAGGCGCGGCCTCACCGGCCAGGATGGCGCGGACTCGCGGGCTATCGAGCCACCATTCGGCGTAGCAGCGGTCGGTCGGCAATCCGCCGTGGAGCGGGCTGGCGGTGATGCCGTATTGGTTCTCTTGATAGCGGCGCACAATCGCGCCCAACCGCTCGATATTGAAGAAGGCGTTCTTCAATTCCAGCGGATCGAAAGTCCATTCGATCAAATCGATCCCGCGCGCCAGCGCATCCTCGCGTTGCCGCAGCTTGAGACGGCGTCCGATGCCGAAATTGACGTAGGCGGGGAGCACCCCCAACATATGGCTGTGCAGATAGCTGAGTCCGCCAGGCTTGACTCCGGGGATGGCGAAGCAGAAGCCAACCATGTTGCCGCCGTCGTAGGCGCCGAAAACATGCCCGCCGATTTTGGTGACCACCACCAGGAAGCGCAGCGGGAGCAGTTCGATATCGGCAAATCCCCAGATGGTCTGTTGCAGGCGGAGCACGTCTTGGAACTCTGAGAGTTGGAAAAGCTGGCGAATTTCGGCTACTGCTTGGCTTCCTGCCACAGCGCCTCCATTTCGCCGATATTGGAATCCTCCAGCTTTTTGCCGCGCTCGGCGAGTTTGTGTTCGATATATTCGAAACGCTTGCGGAATTTGGCGTTGGTGCGGCGCAGCGCCTGTTCGGGATCCACTTTCACGAAGCGGGCGAGATTCACCAGCACGAAGAGCAGATCGCCCATTTCGTTTTCCAGTTCGTCGTGCGATTCCATACGGCGCGCCTCGGCGAACTCGTCCAGTTCCTCGTGCAGTTTGGCGAGCACCTGATCGGGATTCTCCCAATCGAAGCCGGCAGCCGCTGCGCGCGACGAAATTTGCTGCGCTTCCACCAGGGCCGGAAGCGCACGCGGCACGGGCGCCAGCAGCCCCTCTTTGGCGCGTCCCTTGTCCCTCTTTTCCTCGGCTTTGACGGCGCCCCAAATGCGCTTGACGTCGTCGCCGGTTTGCGCCGATTGGTCGCCGAAGACGTGGGGATGGCGGCGGATCAGTTTCTGATTGATGGCGTCGAGCGCGTCGTCGATGCGGAAGAGTTTTTGCTCCGCGGCCATCTGCGCATAGAAGACGGCTTGCAGGATGAAGTCGCCCAGTTCCTCGGCCAGTTCGTTCCATTCGCGCCGCTCGATGGCGTCGAGCACTTCGTAAGTCTCTTCCAGGGTGTAAGGCTTGATGGAATCGAAGGTCTGCTCGCGGTCCCACGGGCAGCCATCGGGGGCCCGCAAATGGGCCATGATGTCGACAAGCTTCTGGAACTTATCGCCGACGCTGGAGTTATTTTCCATGGGAGGGAACAGTTTCTCCCAATGTAGCACGGGGGCTTTTCGAGTGAAGGCGCACCCGGTATCAATATAGCTAGCGCTTCTACACATCCTATGATGGACGTATAGAAGCACGAGGTATACGATATGCCCCCGAAAATTCGGCCTTTCGCAAGGCACGGGATTGGAATCCGCCGTCGAGTCTCAGGCGTGACACTGCGCTTGCCCCGGCTTCAAATCTGCCACCCAGCGGTGCTTGCTCGCTGTTCCAGACGCCCGAAGTACGATGGTTCCAGAGCGCGCCGACACGGATGACAGCGGACGGCTCGTGAGATCGAAACAACCAAAAGATTCCGCCATATGCCAACAAAAATCGACTTGAAATCTCACCGATTGGCTGTATACTTTCTTCGTTGCGGGTAAAAACAGACGGCAAATAACCGGAGGGGAAGCGTTGGGACCGCAAGCAAGCCAAATGCCAGAGGTGCGCACCGCGGATCTCCCGCGTGCATTCCGCGACTTTCGCGGATTCCATGCCGGTGAGACTATCCTCGTGTGCGGATGCGGCGCCTCTCTGTCGCAAATCGTAGCTCCTGAACGCACTATCACCATCGGCGTGAACGATGTCGGACGCATGTTCGATCCCGATTACCTGATGGTGCTAAACCCGCCGAGCCAATTCGATCCCGACCGATTCCGCCACGTCCAGCGCAGCCGTGCGAAAGCCGTCTTCACCCAACTCGATCTCGGCATCGATCATCCGCACATCGTACGTTTCCGTCTGGGAAGGCGCGGAGGCGCCGATCTCTCCGATCCCGACGTCCTACCCTATACGCGGAATTCACCCTACCCGGCGCTGTGCCTGGCCATACATATGGGTGCGAGGCGCATCGGATTGATCGGCGTCGATTTCACCGATCATCATTTTTTTGCGCTCACCGGGAAACACGTTCTCGCGGGAGAATTCGCGCAAATCGACCAGGAGTATCGCAACCTGTACGAGAAGTGCTCGCGCCTCGGTGTAGAAATCGTCAATCTCAGCCGCGAAAGCCGCCTCACCGCGTTTCCGAAAATGCCGCGGCAGGAGTTCCTGCAAGGCAGCCGCGAGCCCCTGAATTGCCGCGGGAGAAAAATATTCTTCGTGAATTACCAGTTTCTAAGTTGTGGAACGGTATTTCGCGATGGGCTCGCCAACGCGGCCGACGAGCTTGGCTTGGAATGGCGGGCCGGCGGCTGGGACGATGAGCAACTGCGGGCCGAGGTGCAAGCGTTCCAGCCCGATCTGCTCTTCGTCGTCCACGGCAGAAAGTTCAGCGCGCGCTGGAAACGGGAGCTCCAGGATTGCACCTCCGCCGTGTGGTTGCTCGACGAGCCGTACGAAGTCGACGACACGCGCGGGTTCTCGCGGCTCTTCCAAACAGTGTTCGTAAACGACCCCGCGACGCTCTCCCGCCACCAGAACGCTCATTATCTTCCGGTCTGTTACGACCCTAAGACCCATACCTACGTTCCCGCGGACGATCGGCCGCGCCCCGTGGGCTTCATCGGCGGAACGAACCCGCGGCGTGAGGACGCCCTCGGCAAGCTGGCGCGCCGGGGATTGCTGACTTACGTAGCCGGTGGCCCGTGGAGCGATCCCGCGCTACGAGCCGTCTGCCTCTCGCCGAATATTCCCGCGGCGGAAACCGCGCGCCTGTATCGCGAAACGCGGATTGTGGTCAATATCTTTCGCAGCCAGCATCACTACAACCGCGATGGCATCGCAGCCGTCTCCCTCAATCCACGCGTGTACGAAGCGCTGGCCTGCGGCGCACTGGTCATTTCCGAGCACCGGCCGGAGATCGATACCGTCTGCCCCGAACTGCCCGTTTTCCGCACTCCGCAGGAGATGGAGTGGCAGATCGAGCGCTTCCTCCACGACCCCGACCTGTACGCGCGCGTGCGAAAAGCCTGCATTCGCCGCCTCGCGGGACACACCTATGCACAGCGCCTTGCCTCCGTGGTCACAACGGTCTTGGGAGAAACCGCCGAAGCGCCGCCGAAAGCTCGGCCCGCAACCACGTCCACTGCGGCGACAGGGGCGCCCATGGCGGCGGAGCCCTCTCTTAAGCCCGAACCTCAGCCGGACACTCTGCCCGATTGGGAAATCGCCGCAAGCTGCGCCCAAGTCACCGATGAGCAGAACGTAGTCCTGAAAAAGCCGCTGGACCACACGCCCGGGAGCGAAAGCGGACTCGTGGGAAAGGTGGCATATCAGAACCTATTGTTGGAATTTGAGGTTTACCTCGAAAGCGACAGTGAATTCATCGCCAAGATCCATCAGGCCGAGGCGCGCAATCAGCTCAGCAATTCCTACCATGTGATGTGCCGCGGCACGCGGGCCTACCTGGCGCGCCACCACCAGGTCTTGGCGAACTTCACTCTGCCGGTAGGCGCCTGGACACAACTCGCTCTTTCCTATCACGATGGCACACTCATGGTTCGCCACCGCGGCGCCGAAGTCGCGAGAGTGACCGACCGAACGCTTCCCTCCGGGCACAACTTCGTGGGCATCAAGGGCGGCGCCGCGCGCTTGCGCAATATCCGCGTCCGCGTCGCGGATCCCGCCGGCGCGAATGCGGCCGCGCCGTATCGAACGTGGGGAACCCGCCCCGAAGGAACTCGTCCCAAGGTCAGTATCATCACCACGGTATATGACCGCGTGGATTGCCTCGAGCGCTGCATCCGCTCGGTGCAGGCGCTACAGTTCAAGGACTACGAGCACATCGTCGTCGCCGATGCGCCGCCCGCCGGTGTGATGGATCGCATCGCCAAACTGGCGGCGGACTGTCGCGGGGAGTCCGCCAACCCCACTCTCGTGAGCCTGAACACACGCCGCCAGGATTGGGGCATTTCTCCAGCGGCGGCCGGATTGGAATTGGCGCGCGGCAAGTACGTTGCCTTCCTCTCCGACGATAACGGCTATCTCCCCCACCATTTCGATAACATGGTTCGGGCCTTGGACAGCGAAGCCGGTCTGGGCTTTGTCTACAGTTCCTGCCTGTATGACGGGCGCCTCACGCTGAATGCCAGCCTGCCGCGTTTCGGAAGAATCGATCTCGGACAGCCGCTATTCCGGCGCGAACTGTTTGACCGCTATCTTGCCGGCAAACTGCCCTTCAAGGAAGCGGCGTGGGATTGGCGAATGATCGAGCGCTTCATGCAGCATGGAGTCCGCTGGCGCCATATCAACGATGCCACTTTCGTGTTCCGCCTGGCTAAATATCCCCATTTGCCGACGGGTGTGGGCGCGGGCGAGCCGGGAATGATTTCCTACACCATCGCATGTTACCGCCCCACTTATGCGCGGCAATTAATTGACGATCTCATTCGCAAGACAACGGCGAAATACGAAATCCTGCTGTGGATCAATATAGTCGACGCCGAATTCGACGAATTCCTGGCGAGCCGGCAGGCTTCCCGAGCGCCCATTCGCATCGTGGGCCGCACTCCCGAGAATATCGGCATGGCCGCTTATCCGCGCTTGTTCGAGGCTAGCCAGGGCGAAATGGTGGCGCAGATCGATGACGACGTGGTCTGTGTCTCCGCGCGCATCGCCGAAACCGCGAAGGAGATCTTCGACCGTTTTCCCGCGGTCGGCATGCTGACTGCCGATGTGTGGCAAGACGAGTACACGACCGGCGCCCGACCGCCAATGAACCAGTACCGCCTGGTGGACGCCGGCTTTGGACTGTACGATGGCCCCATCGATGGCTGGTTCGCGGTCTACCGGAAGTGGGCGTTGGGCGTGTGCCGGAACATTCGGCCGGAGCGTTATTTCTGCCTCGGCTGCGCCATCAAGGGTCAACTGGGCGCGCTCGGCCAGCAGGGGTTGCTGTGCACCGGCATGAAAGTGTTTCATGTGGTCGACCCCACATATGTAGCGCACTTCGGAATGCTCGATGCGGAAGTGGAAAAATACCGGGCCATCGGAAGGCAGGATCAGGTGAACCTCTATACCTCTGCGCGCGGAAAACTGCCGCCCGCGGAGGAGCTTTCGCTTCGCGTCGAGCGCATTCGCGCGAGCCTCGGGCGGGCGCAGCCGGTGAATGTATGAGCGCAGGATGCCAACCGGAAAAGTCTCCGGCGCTTGCCAGGCTGATCGGCGAGTCGCCGGCGTTTCTGAAAGCGATCGGCCCAATTCCCACTATCGCCAGTTCGGGAGCGATGGTGATGATCAGTGGCGAGACGGGCACCGGCAAGGAGTTGGTCGCCCATGCTATCCACTATCTGAGCGCGCGGGCGCAATTCCCGTTCGTCGCGGTGAACTGCGGCGCGCTGCCCGATACCTTACTCGAAGACGAGCTGTTCGGCCACGAACGCGGAGCCTTCACTCACGCCGAATCGCGCCGCGAAGGATTGGTCGCGCAGGCCGAGCGGGGTACTCTCTTCCTGGATGAAATCGACACCATGGCAGGCAAGGCCCAGGTGGATTTGCTGCGTGTGCTGCAGGATCGCAAGTATCGCGTCATCGGCAGCAGCCGCGAGCGCAGCGCCGATGTGCGCGTGATCGCCGCCACGAATATCTCCCCCGGCCGGTTGCTGCGGTCCGGTAACTTCCGGACCGATCTGTTTTACCGGCTGTCGGTCTTTGCGATCGCGCTCCCGCCGTTGCGCGCGCGCAAAGAAGACATCCCCTCGCTTGCGGCGCACTTCCTGCAAAAGCACGCGCGCGACGATCGACGACCGCGCCTCGGGTCTGGCGCGGTGGCCGCTCTACTCGCCTGGGATTGGCCGGGAAACGTGCGCGAGCTGGAAAACGCGGTGATCCGGGGCATTCACCTGAACCGCAACGGTGTGATAGAGGAAGCGGACCTGGGTCTCTCCGACCCCACCACTGAGCCCCTCGCGGCGCCGGGCGACTCCGTCTCAGGACCGTCGACTTATCAGGCGATGAAGCGCGCTGCCATCGAAGCGTTTGAGCGGAATTACCTCACCCTGCTCATGTCGGAGCATGGCGGCAATGTTAGCTCGGCGGCGCGTGCAGCGGGTAAAGAGCGCCGCGGCCTCGGCAAGCTTCTCAAGAAGTACTGCGTCGATCCCAAGTCATTCCGGGGCTTGAACGCCGCTCTCGTCCAATCGTTGGATTCGGCCGAGACCGGGCGCTCTTCAACCCGGTAAGCGGGTTCTTTCTCACCCAGCCAACTGAACGATTCCACTCCGGGCGCCGTCTAACTCGTTTTTTTTCAACCGCGCTACTTGGCGGAGGAACGGCTCGCAAATTGCCTTAAAAGCGCCCACGGGGGTAGCGGAAAGAACCCCATGGCAGGATGGTCCGGCGGGGATTGGAGTGACGCGGAAATAGCGAGCGCCATCATGGAATACCTCAATCGGCATCCGCAGGCTATGGACACCGACGCCGGAATTCTGGAATGGTGGTTATCCAGTATGGATGTTCGCGCGGCTCTGCCGTCCGTGCGCAAAGTGTTGGATGACCTCGCTGGGCGCGGGTGGTTGGAGAAGGTGGGAATCGGCGAGCAGGCCCACTATCGTTTGAAGAAGTAATCGGAATTGCGTTACCAGGAGGACGCGCGATGGGTAGCACACCGGCAATGGGTAACGGGCCCTTTGAATTCACTGACGGAAAAGGAAAACACTGGTCGATACCGCTAACGGCCTTTAACTTTGTCGGGGCGCAGGTAGTAGTCGACCCGGCATGGCAGTTCCTCACCAATGTGCAACCTGCCAAGTCGTACCTCGCCTATGCGGTGAGTGCGGGTGTTATCTCACCCGCTCCCGCGCCATCTCCATTCCCTGCGATGGTGATCCAGGCAGTTACTCCCGGAACCGGCGGTAACAATATCAAGATTTCAGTGGCCATTTCGAATGTCGTCACATCCCCTCCTACGGACGATCCCACGTTGACTCCCTTTAGTCTGACGGTGATCGAAACGGATACCTACACCGGCCTCACCGCCGCTAGCATCC
>Ga0302325_10012804_pt1 | contig 17965 bp, 17 predicted proteins | sample Palsa_T0_2_FD_201948 | JGI IMG/M metagenome (GOLD analysis project Ga0302325, IMG submission 201948) | Peat permafrost microbial communities from Stordalen Mire near Abisko, Sweden - Palsa_T0_2 | ecosystem: Environmental > Terrestrial > Soil > Palsa > Peat permafrost | place: Sweden: Abisko...
TGAGCGTGCCCATGATGGAGCCCTCCCGTGTCAGCGGGGCAGCCGTCAAGGTATTCGGGTCCCCCTCGGATGTAACCTCCATACGCGAGGAAAGATCGGTCAGCTTCGCCAGCCCGAAGTCCAGAACTTTTACTAGCCCCGAACTGGTTACCATCACGTTGGCGGGCTTGAAATCGCGGTGGATAATGCCGGCCGCGTGCGCCGCGCTGAGCGCGTTGGCCATTTGCGTGGCGAATTGGAGCACTTGTGAAACTGGGAGGCGCCCGGCCAAGATCATGTCGTGCAGGGTCTTACCCGGCACGTATTCCATCACCATGTATTGCGTGTCGCCATCGGGCAGGATGTCGTGGATCGTAATGATATTAGGGTGGTTGAGCGCGGAAGCGGCTTGCGCTTCTTGGATGAAGCGGCGTCGTCCCACTGGATCGCGAGTCTTACCGGGCGACAGCACTTTTACCGCCACCATGCGGTTCAGCCGCGAGTCCCGAGCCTTATAAATTTCGCCCATCCCGCCGGCCCCCAGTTTTTCCAGGAAGGCATAATGCGAAACGGTTTGGCCGACAAAGGGTTCAGTTGGCAAGTTCCAGTACTCCCACGCGGTGATCGCATTATGACGCGAAATCTCACGCTGGTGCAATAGGCTCGCCAGTCTTGTACCCGGCAAGCTCTGTACCGGTACTTTTGAATATGTTGGATTAAAAACCTTGGCAACACTGGCAATTTCTTCCGCGTCCTGCCCGCGGCGCCCATCGGATGTTACTGCAATTTCATAGCTGCGCGAAGTGGCAACGTACCTGCACATGAGGCGGTAAGACCGATTCAGGCCATCCAGAGAAAAGGCCGGACGGGAGAGGAGACAAGACATGCTGTATTACGCGTTGGTGTTTTTGTTAATCGCGATCCTGGCGGGAGTTTTCGGGTTCGGCGGAATTGCAATCGCATCTGCGGGAATCGCGAAGATCCTGTTCTTTGTATTTATCGTGTTGTTCCTGGTGTCGCTAATCACTCACGCGGCACGCCGGGTTTAAGGCCCCGTCACCGCCGTTGTAAACCCAGAGAGCCCCACGTCCATTGTGGGGCTCATCTCCTGCTCCTCCGAGAACCGTTCCCCCCTTTAGAACTGGCTTGTTCGGTGGTTCGCTACTGTGGACTGTGTAGCGGCTGGTAACTGCAACAGTCGGCAGAAATCGGCGATCATCAAACACAAAGCCAGAACCAGGAATCCGTACGCTATCCCCGATCGTAACCCTCTCGCTTGCATGGCTATTCTGGTGCAATTGCATCGCCAATAAACTCCCACTTTTTTGCCAATTACTTAGCTCGGCTGATCCTATGGGCCGAGAATCAAAAGATGAATGCTGGTAATCGATTGGCTTCTGAGTTGGCAACACGGGTACCATAAAGGAATCGGGGTCAGCTCTTCCTTGGGGCAGACACAACTGTGGTGATAGCGAATACGGGAATCGAGCCGAGGCTCGTGGCGGTGCGCGGCCCTTTGAAGGGAAATATTTTTCCTCTACCCGCGGGCGAGTTTTCAGTAGGCCGCCAAGCTACGAACGACCTTCAACTGGAAGATAACGCGGTCTCGCGCCGGCATTGTCTCATCGTCCGGTCTGGCAGCGATTGCTCCTTAAAAGATCTGGAGAGCCGCAACGGAACATTTGTCAGTGGCACTCCCGTCACCGAGCAAACCCTCAAGCCAGGCGACGAGATTCGAATCGGCGGTTCGCTCTTCTGTTACCGGGTCGAGGCCATCGCTCTTGCGGGCCTGGAGCAGCTGGACTCAGGCACCAGCACGCGCGAGCTTCGGCTGGAAGAATCACTATACCTTCCATCGGACGAGTACACCATCCTGCCTCCCTCGGCTCGGGCTCTGCATGATCTGCGAACACTGCTTCGAGTCAGCACGATGCTGCATTCGTTTCGCGGACTGCACGACACCACCTCCGCGACCGCGGCCGAGGTACTGCGAAGTCATCTTACGTCGCTTTTGCTGGATTTGATTCCCGCGTCACGCGCCGCCATCATTGTTCCCGGCTCTCATTCGGCAGAGTGGACGCCGAATGCGCAAGTTGTAGCCCGCGCGTGCGACGAACGCGTTGTCATCTGGCTGGAGCCTGAAGACCAATCGGGACTTTCCGCACTGGCTGCTCCGCTGGTGGTGCGCGGCGAAGTTGCGGCGGTGGTGTACCTCGAATCAAGCGGGCAGGACCGTCGTTTCGACGAGGGGCATCTGCAGCTTCTTACCGCGGTAGCCGGCATGGCGGCGGTGGCCTGGGAGAATGCGACTATCTTGGGGTGGCTGCAGGAAGAGAACGAACGTCTGCAGTCGGCGCTGAAGATTGAACACGACATGGTGGGCGTCAGCGAGAAGCTGCGCGGCCTGCAGCGTCAAATAGCCAAAGTGGCGCCGTCCAACTCCACAGTGCTGATCCTGGGCGAAAGCGGAACCGGCAAGGAGCTAATTGCGCGCGCCCTCCATCGCAACAGCCTGCGAGCGGCTGGACCATTGGTGGCCATCAACTGCGCGGCGCTCACAGAAACGCTGCTCGAAAGTGAGTTGTTTGGTCACGAGCGGGGGGCGTTTACCGGCGCGATCGCGCAGAAGAAGGGTAAGCTCGAGATGGCCGAAGGCGGCACTGTGTTCCTGGATGAAATCGGGGAGCTTTCGCCGGTTTTGCAAGCTAAGCTTTTGCGCGTCCTGCAGCAGCGCGAGATGGAGCGCGTGGGCGGCACAAAGACCATTCCGCTGGATATTCGGCTGCTTGCCGCCACCAATCGCGATCTGGAGCAGGCCGTCGGCAAAGGCGATTTCCGCCGCGATCTTTTTTACCGTTTGAACGTGGTGTCGCTTAAGGCGCCCGCCCTGCGGGAACGTCCCGAGGACACGTTGCCGTTGGCCGAGCATTTCGCCAAGAAGTATGCCGCCGAGTGCGGCCGCAAGATCGCCGGTTTGGCGCCGGAAGCGCGCGCCTATCTGCAGGGCTACTCGTGGCCGGGTAATGTGCGCGAGCTGGAAAACGCCATCGAGCGCGCGGTTGTGTTGGGATCGTCGGATATGGTTTTGGCCGAGGACCTTCCCGAGCATATCCGCGAATCGCGCTCGGCCGCCGTTTCGGCCAGCATGTATGAAGAGGCCGTGGAAGCCGCCAAGCGCCAGGTGGTTCTTCAGGCCTTCGAGCAGACGCATCACGATCACGAGGCGGCCGCCAAAATCCTGGGGCTGCATCCCAACTATTTGCACAAGCTCATCCGCACCATGAACCTGAAGCCGGAACTGAAGCGCGCCCGGGGGTGAGGTCAACCTGAAAAAGGGCGAGCTACGGGGTTCCCGTAGTATTATAAAATTGACGTTTGAAATGGGACGACGTTAAGGCTGGGTCCAATTTCAAAGATCATGGAGTGAGCTTTGAGACCGCTACAACGGGGTTTGATGACGCGTTTGCCGTCGGTCGCCTTGACGATCGAGAAGACTACGGAGAGCATCGCTTCGTCATCATCGGCATGGCGGAGGCAAGGGTGTTGCTGTTCGTAGCTTACACGGAGCGTGACGATCGAATCCGAATCATCTCGGCGCGCAAGGTAACGAAAAATGAGCAGGATCAATACTTCAAGGAGATCTCTTCTACCGATGTCCACTGAGGCAATTGAAAGGGCCGCTCGAGCCGACCCTGACGCGCAACCGCTTACGGAGGCCGATTTCAATCGCATGCAAGTCGTGCCCCGCGTGAAGATCATCCGTCGCGCCTTGGATTTGACGCAGGAAGAATTTGCCGGGCGTTACCACATTCCACTTGGCACGCTGCGAGATTGGGAGCAGGGTCGCTCCGAGCCGGATCAGCCGACGCGAGCCTATTTGACGTTAATCGCCCGCGACCCCGAGCACGTAAATCGCATATTGAACCCCACCTCACGTTAAGTTCGTTTTTGCCCTGACCTACAATAAGAGTTCCCGCTCATGGCCGAATCTCCCATCACACAACGCAGCCAGGATTTCGCTGCCTGGTACCAAGACGTCGTGCTCCATGGCGATATGGCCGAGCCGGCCGAAATCGTCAAAGGTTGCATGGTCATCAAACCTAATGGCTATGCCGTTTGGGAAGTCCTGCAGCGCGAGTTGGACGATCGCTTCAAAGCCACCGGCCATCAGAATGTTTACTTCCCTCTGCTGATTCCGCAGAGTTTTCTGCAGAAGGAAGCCGAACACGTCGAAGGCTTTTCGCCCGAGCTCGCTATTGTCACCATCGCGGGCGGTAAGAAACTGGAAGAGCCCTACGTTATTCGTCCGACGTCGGAAACGATCATCGGGCATTTCTTCGCGAAGTGGATCCAGAGCTATCGCGATCTGCCCATGCTCCTCAACCAATGGGCCAACATCATCCGCTGGGAGCTGCGCACGCGCATGTTCCTGCGGACCACGGAGTTTCTTTGGCAGGAGGGCCACACCGCGCACTCCTCGCACGAAGAGGCCCTCGAAGAAGTGCTGCGCATGCTGGACGTGTATGCCCACGTCGCCGAGAACATCATGGCCATGCCGGTGATCAAGGGCCAGAAAACCAGCGCCGAAAAATTCGCCGGAGCGGTCCGCACCTATGCCATCGAAGCCATGATGCAGAATGGCCTGGCGCTCCAGTCCGGTACCAGCCACGACCTGGGGCAAAACTTCGGCCGTGCCTTCGACGTGAAATTCCAAACCAAGGAAGGCCAGCTCGATTACGTCTGGCAGACCAGCTGGGGCGTCAGCACGCGGCTCATCGGCGGCCTGATCATGAGCCATTCCGACGACAAGGGGCTGGTGCTTCCGCCCAAGGTCGCGCCCGTGAAGTCGGTGCTCGTGCCGATTTATCGCAAGGATGAAGAGAAGGCGCAGGTGCTCGAGACCGCGCACCGCATTGCCGCCGATATCGGAGCGAAAATCGACAGTCGCGAGGGCCAGTCGCCCGGAGCAAAGTTCTTCCACTGGGAACGGCGCGGCGTGCCGTTGGTTCTGGAGCTCGGTCCGCGCGATGTGGCCTCAGGGAATATCGTGCTCAAGCGGCGCGACACAGGCACGAAAGAAGTGCTTCCGCAGTCAGAAATTGCCGCGCGGATTCCCGCGGTGCTCGCGCAGATGCAGACCGATCTTTTTGTCGCCGCCAAGCAACGCCTCAAGTCGAATACCGTGCTCGCAAACTCCATCGGCGAGGTGGAATCCATTCTGGCTGACGTCACCGCCGAAAAAGGAGGCGGTAAATTCGTGATGGCGCACTTGAAGGACGATCCCGCGTGCGATGCCCGTTTGAAGGAATTTAAAGCTACCGTGCGCTGTATTCCATTAGTCGACGAATACGACGGCGCCGGCCAATGCATCGTGACTGGAGAGGCTGTGGATCGGCGCGTAGTGATTGCGAAATCGTATTAAACTCACGGTCGTTAATCGCGCGCAGCCGATGCATGCGTACCGTTGCTACGATCGCGCGCCGGACTCCCGTGATAGCCTTCTTGGTTCGACCAACCATCGAACTGCGATGTGAGTATCCAGCAAGAAACGGGGCAACAACCAGTTAGTCCGGGTCTTCGCGAGCTATGTCCCAGATGTCTGGGTTGGGGCTTACGATGTCACCGGCGATTTCGGCCCGCCCCGCCCAAATATTACGAGGCGACTTCCAGGCCTTTTTCTTGGCCGGACCAAGAACCGCTACGGGTCGTCCTCGCCGAGTGATCGTGATGGGTCCACCGCGCTGCTGGATCTCGTCGAGAAGAGCGAGGCACTTGGCCTTGAGCGACTTGGCAGACCCGGCCGTGCGCCCGAGCCACGTACCACCAACCCTAGTCCGTAGTTCTGGCCAGCGCCCGGTGCAGCGTTGTCAGCACCGATTCAGGCTCATGGTGCGGCGGAGTCTCAAGCTGGATTCGCGGAGGTTGAGAGCCGGCGACTGCCGCCGGTTTGATGAACGCCATCACATCCTCGAGCGCCGGCTTTTGGTTTACCAGAAAGTCCATGCCGTCGGCGGTGATCTGCAGGCTGCTCTTGTCGTCGCTCGCCGCCCAGCTCCGCTGTTTCAAATACCACAGCGCCGAACTCAACTCTACTGCCGACGCTTCCACCATGGTTTCGATGGTCCGCATCGATATCCCTGGGGCGGAGGGCCGGGTGCGCCGGCGATCGTAGAGCAGACAAAGAATGGCCGAACGTAGAAGTGCGTCGCGTCCAAGCGATTTAAAGAACTCGACGCCGCTGAACTTGGGGCCGCCTTCATCCGGGCCAACTTTGTGCAACTCATCGAATGCGCGGCGCTGGACCGGATCGGAGAGGATTTCATAGGCTCGATTAACCTTCTCGAACATCTCCGGATCGCCTGTCAGCGCGTTGTTGGGATGGAACTTTCGGGCCATAGCCGCGTAGGCACTATGCATGGTCTCAGAAACTGAGTCGGGGCCAATACCCAAGAGTGCATAGTGATCCTGGAACTTGCTCGTAAGTGTGGCTGACATGGCTGTCTTCCATATCGGCCGTGACACGCAAACCTGCGCTCGATTTTCAGGCCCGGCGGTTCGGCGCATTGCGCCCTCTGCGATAATGGTCCTACCGCGCCCATGCATCGCCCCGCCGATACCTTTGTCCAGCAGCACCAGGACCGCCTGCTCGAGGAACTGAAGGATTTCCTTCGAATTCCAAGCGTGAGCACGCTTCCCGAGCATCAGCCCGACATCGCCGCGGCCGCGCACTTCGTAGCTGAAAGCCTGCGCCGCGCCGGTCTCGAAAACGTCGAGATCATCCCGACTGCCGGCAACCCGCTCATTTATGCGGATTGGCTCCATGCCCCCGGCAAGCCCACCGTGCTGTGCTATGGCCACTACGATGTCCAGCCGCCGGATCCGCTCGAGCTTTGGCACTCGCCGCCCTTTGAACCTGCCATCCACGACGGCAACGTTTACGCGCGCGGCTCGTCCGACGACAAAGGCCAGATGTACATGCACATCAAGGCCGCTGAAGCGCTGCACGCCGTGCATGCCGGCAAACTGCCGTTGAACCTCAAGTTTCTCATTGAAGGCGAAGAAGAGATCGGTGGCGCGTCCATCAGCAAGTTCGTCGCGGAAAATCCCGCCAAGCTCAAGGCCGATGTCGCGCTGGTCTCCGATACGCAGCTTTACGCCGAAGGGCTTCCCACGTTGTGCATCGGTCTTCGCGGCCTGGTCTATATGGAAGTGGAAGCCGTTGGTCCGGATCGCGATCTGCACTCCGGTCTTTACGGCGGTGCCGCGCCCAACCCCATCTCAGGTCTCATTGAATTGCTGTGCAAGTGTAAAGACGTCACCGGTTCCATCCGAATTCCGGGTATGTATGATGATGTCGCGCCACCGGCTGCGGTAGAGCGGGAAAGCTGGAAGCGTCTTCCCTTTGACGAAGCCGAGTTTCTGCGCAAGGAAGTCGGCTCTAGTGAACTGACCGGCGAAGCGGGCTACTCAGTATTGGAACGTGTGTGGGCGCGGCCCACCATGGAGGTCCACGGCATCGCCGGCGGATTCACGGGCGCCGGATCGAAGACGGTTATCCCCTCCAAAGCCGTCGCTAAGATCAGCTTCCGTCTGGTGCCTAATCAGGAACCCGAGAAAATCCTGAAATCGTTCGGCGACTTCCTGGAATATAATGCGCCCGCTGGAATTGGCATCCGTCTGCGCGTTTTGAGCGCCGCTCCGGCCGTGTTGGTGGATCCGGATCATCCAGCCATCCGCATCGCCGCCCAGGCGTTTAGCGATATGCTCGGCAAGCCCACCGTGCTTACGCGCAACGGCGGTTCCATCCCAGTGGTCGGCGACTTCGCGACGCACCTGGGAGTTCCCACTATCTTGATGGGCTTCGGCCTCCCCGATGACGGGCTGCATTCGCCCAACGAAAAATATCGGCTCGGCAATTACTATACCGGCATCATGACCATCGCGCATTTTTTCGAGCAGCTGGGCCGGCAGTATCCTATTACCGAGCCGCGACTAACCGAGCCGCGACCGTAAGGAAGCGGAGAACCAAAAGAAGCAAGGCAGCATTTGGCAACTCGAGTTGACAATCCGGCTCCGGCTGAAAGCGTGGTCAGATCCGCCGGGATGGTCTCGGTGGCGATGGCCATGTCGCGCATCACCGGACTGGTGCGCGAAATCGTTATGGCCCGGCTGTTCGGAGCCGGTTTCGTCTACGACGCGTTTCTGCTGGGATTCCGGATTCCCAATCTGGCGCGCGACCTGTTTGCCGAAGGTGCCCTGTCCTCTGCCTTCGTTCCGATCTTCACGCAGACCCTCGCTCAGAAGGGCCGTAAAGAGGCAGCCGTCTTGGCGAATCTGGTGGCTACGGCGTTGATCATTGTCGTTGGCCTCTTTTGCCTGGTCGGCATTATCTTCAGCCCGGCCTGGGTCAATCTGCTGGCCTCCGGGTTCCATCAAGTGCCCGGCAAATTCGAGCTGGCTGTAAAGATGACGCGCATCATGTTCGCTTTCCTGCTGCTGGTAGCTCTAGCTGCGCAAGCCATGGGCGTGCTCAACGCGTGCAACCGTTTCGCCGTTCCCGCGCTGGCCTCCACATTTTTCAATATCGGATCCGTGGGTTTTGGTCTCACACTCGGATATCTGCTGGGACCGCGCCTCGGTATCGAGCCCATCACCGCCATGGCTGTGGGAGTGGTCTTCGGAGGGGCCCTGCAACTGGCCTGGCAGTTTCCGGCATTGCGGGCCGAGGGTTTCCGCTTTCATCCCGCCATCGATTTCAGCCATCCAGTGCTGCGCAAGATTTTCCGCTTGATGGGTCCGGCCATTATAGGCAGTGCCGCGGTGCAGATTAATGTGCTGATCATCACCAATTTCGCTTCGCGTATCCCAGGCAACGGCCCGGTAAGCTGGCTCAGCTATTCTTTCCGCTTCATGCAGCTTCCGCTCGGGCTGTTCGGCGTCGCCATCGCATCCGCTACGCTCCCGTCGATCTCGCGTAGCGCGGGGGTGGGTAATTTCGACGAGTACCGCCGCACGCTCTCCAAATCGCTCGGGATGGTGTTTCTTCTGACGCTCCCCTCTTCGGTCGGGTTAATCGCGCTGGGCCGCACCATGATCGGCGCCATCTACCAGGGCGGCAAGTTCAGCGCCTACGATACGCAACAAACCGCCATCGCGCTCTCCTGCTACGCGGTGGGCCTGGCGGGCTACTCCGCGCTCAAAGTGCTGAATCCCGCTTTCTACGCGTTGCACGACTCGCGCACGCCGATGCTGGTCAGCCTGATTTCGATCGGTGTCAACTACTTCAGCGCCAGTTTTTTGCTTCGCAATACCGGCCTGGGTCACGCCGGCCTGGCGCTCTCTACTTCCATCAACGCGGTTTTCGGGGCCGTGGCATTGTTTCTCATCTTGCGGAAGCGCATCGGCGGCATCTATGGACGCAATCTGATCGATAGCGTCTGGAAAATCACAGCCGCGTCGGCGGTGATGGGCGCGGCCGTCCTACTGGCGACCCATGGGATCGAAAACTGGCTGGGCGTGGACCGCTTCGCCCGTTTGATCGATCTGGCCGTTTCGATTCCGCTGGGACTTTTGATCTTTTACGCGGGCTGCCGTATCCTGCGGGTCAGTGAACTGGAGCTTGCAACGCGCGCGCTGGCCTATCCTTTGCCGCGCCGTTTCCGGCTGATTTAACCCCACCTATACTAAGGAATTGCGGCTCTCCATCCTCATTCCCGTCTATAACGAGCGCACCATGGTGGAACGCAGCCTGGCCCAGGTGCTCCGCGCGCCGCTTCCTGAAAACATGGAGCGCGAGTTGATCGTCGTCGACGATTGCTCCACCGACGGCACCTCCGACATTCTGGACCGCCTGGCCGCCCAGGAACCTTCCATCCGCCTCTTTCGGAAAAACGTTAATGAAGGCAAGGGCGCGGCGGTCCGCACAGCTATCCAGGAAGCCCGCGGCGATTTTTGCCTGGTCCAGGACGCCGATCTGGAATACGATCCGGACGAGTACCCAACTTTGTTGCGTCCTTTGCTCAGCGGCCATGCCGATGCGGTTTTCGGATCGCGCTATCTGGCTGGCGAGCAGACCCGCGTGTTGCCGTTCTGGCACTCCATGATCAACAAGAGCCTGACGCTGCTCTCCAACATGTTCTGCAATCTGAACCTGACGGATATGGAGACTTGCTACAAAGTCTTTCGCACCGATCTGCTGAAAAGTATTCCCATCCGCTCCAACCGCTTCGGCTTTGAACCCGAGATAACCATGAAGTGCGCCAAGCGCAAGCTGCGCATTTACGAAGTGCCTATCAGCTATCACGGCCGCACGCACGAAGAAGGCAAGAAGATCGGCTGGAAGGACGGCGTAAAAGCGCTGGGCGTGATTGTGCGTTTTTGGCTTATCGACGATCTGTATGTCGAACCGTATGGCCGGGCGGTTCTCAACAATCTCACCGGCACCCCCCAGTATTTGAGCTGGGTCTCGCGTGTTCTGCGCCCCTCCATCGGGGATACCGTGCTGGAGCTGGGAGCCGGCATCGGTAATATCGCATCGCGGCTGATGGGCCGTCGGTTGTTGTATGTCGCCGCCGAAAAAGATCCCCTGTATTTGCATGCCCTAAGCAACCGCTTCCTGCGAACGCCTAACGTCCTGGTGTTAAAGCTTGATCCGGAACGTTCCCACGATTACCAGGAAGCTAGCGGTCCGTTTGATACGGTTCTGTGCGTGAATGTTTTGGAATACGTGGACGATCCCGCAGCGGTGATCTGTTCGGCCGCCGGCGTTCTGCAGCCTGGCGGGTCGCTGATCGTTCTCGTACCCCAGACCCCGGCTCTCTATGGAACGCTTGATAAGACGCTGGGGCACCGCAGGCGCTTCTCTCTGGCGCAACTGCGATCGCTCCTGGAAAAGGCCGGCTTCACCGTTTCAGGGATGCGCCAGCTCAACAAAATTGGGACGCTGGGGTGGTGGTTCCATGGCAAGCTTCTGCGCAGCCGCCACATCAGCAAGGGGACGCTGAAGATCTTCGACAAAACTGTGTGGATCTGGCGGCGCATTGACGCGGTTCTGCCGTGGCGCGGGCTATCGCTGATCGCGGTAGCAGTTAAGCCGGCCGAATAGGACCAGCATGCAACGTTGCCTATGAAGCTCTACGTAGTGACCGGCGGCGCCGGATTCATCGGCTCCACGCTGGTGCGCACTCTACTAGCCCAACCGGACGCCGCCGTTCGCGTGGTTGACAATTTCCTCACAAGCCACGAGAGCAACTTAAGCGAAGTCCGATCGCGGATCGAGCTGGACCGATCCGACATTCGCGACTACCCAGCGGTGGCCGCGGCGTTGCGTGGCGCGGACGTAGTATTCCATCTTGCGGCCATTCCCTCCGTGCCGCGCTCCATTCAGGATCCCGAGCCCTCGCACCAGGTGAACATCGACGGAACGTTCAACGTCCTGCGCGCCGCGGCCGAACAGAACGTCGGACGCGTGGTCTATGCCGCGTCATCCTCCGCCTACGGCGACACCGACGTCTTGCCGAAGGTGGAAAGCATGCCGCCGCGCCCCAAATCTCCCTACGCCGTTCAGAAGCTGGCGGGCGAGTATTATGCCAGCGCGTTCCATTCCTGCTTCGGCCTGGAAACGGTCGCGTTGCGATTCTTCAATGTGTTTGGCGAACGCCAGGATCCTTCCAGCCCCTACTCGGGTGTTCTTTCGCTGTTTTTCAGGGCGCTGATTGACCGGCATTCGCCCACCATCTTCGGCGACGGCGAGCAGACCCGCGATTTTACCTACGTCCAGGACGTGGCGGCGTTGTGCTTGAAAGCGGCCACAGCGCCCGGCGTGGCGGGCAAAATGTATAACGCCGGGAACGGCAACCGGTATTCGCTCAATTCGGTTTGGGAGCTGCTGCAGAAAATCGAGGGGGTCAGCTTGCAGCCCAACTACGGTCCAGCCCGGACGGGCGACGTGCGCGATTCCCAAGCGGATACAACCGCCGCGCGCCGCGATCTAGGCCACGCGCCCGAATACTCGCTGGAGCAAGGGCTGCGGCGGACGTTAGAGTGGTTTCGTTCGCAATAGGTATGCTCGACGCGATCCGCGACATCATTCGCAAAATTCCGAAAGGCAAAGTATCCACCTACGGTGGCGTCGCGCGGGCGGCCGGTTTTCCCGGCTGTGCCAGGCAAGTGGTTTGGGCGCTCAGAAACGCACGGGGGCTGCCGTGGCATCGCGTGGTGGGAGCGGGTGGAAAGATCTCGCTGACCGGTGAAAATGCCCTGGAGCAAAGGCTGCGACTAGAATCCGAGGGCGTCGTTTTCCATGGATCGCGTGTTTGGATGGAAAAGCATGAACATCATTTCCGGGCCACAGTGGGACGGAAATAGGGTCTAAGTGTTGCCGGCTGCGCGTTGGGATCCACTAGCCAGACTTGCCTGCCGCGAAAATATTCCAGTAGTGCGCGATCTTGCTCCGGCCCCAGGTCGCGCGCCCACACTACCGGCGACGCGTCGATATCGGCCGAGTTGTAAATCCACTGCAGGAAATCGTTTGGATTGTCTTTCGGCTTCACGATCACCAGGTGCTTGCCGCCAAGCTTTTCGAGCGTTTCCAAAACTCGCTCCTTGTTCTGATTCCCAGGCTCGACACAACACCAGGATTCAAAGTTGACCCTTTGCGTAAAGGGCAGGTGAGCCTTCTCAAGTCCGATGCGCACCGCGAGTATTACCAGCATGATTGCGGGCGCAGCCAGCACCAACTGCAGGCCGATCGGACGGCCGTGCCGCCGAACCCGGCGCAGACGGCGCATACACTCCACCAGCACGGCAAGAATACAGGCTGCGGCCGGCGCGGCGTAATGAGGAAGACTGACGAACTGCATCAGCGTTAGTAAAATCGTGCACGCGGCCGTGAGCAGCAGCAGCCGCAATCTCCGGCTCCGCCACACCATTGGCAGCATCACTAATGGGATCGATAACGCGGGCCCCAGATAGAACCTCCACAGCGTTTGAGCTTTGAGCGTGCTGTGTTTCAGTTCACCGATGACGGACGAGTTTCGGTCGTGCGCCTCTCGTTCGTAGTCGTAGTAGCGCTGCAGCTCGACGTGCCGGAGTTTGACGCTCGGCACGTGAAACCAGGGTAACCCCAGAGGCCATCCATAGGCAGCCTGGTTGGCCGCATAGGGTGTTCGCAACGGGTCGCCCGTGACGGCTTTCGAATAGAGCAACAACCCGGCTACCGCAGCCAGGACCAAAGCCGCCGCGGGAACGCACATCCAATAAACCCGCAGCTTCTTTCGAAACGCGATCGCTAACGCCACGACCACCGGCACCGACACGCCCAGGCCTTCGAAAGGGCGGGTGTAACCGATCGCGATCAAGCCCAGCGCCAGCACCAGCGAAAGGGAAATGGAGGGCTTCTTAAGGAATCGGGGATAGGCTCCCAAGACCAGCGCTCCGCTCAGCGCGGCCAGGCATCCACCGTAGTAGCTATTGATCCAATAACTGCCAATGTCGAAGCGAACCACCGCGAGCATAGCGCCGAATAGCGCCCAGGCCGGAGTCACCCAGGCCTGCAACATCCAGCAGAAAGCCGCACACATCGCCGCGCATAGCACCCACACCGCAATCCACGGGTGGCCCGCTAAGATTCCCAATGCCAGGATAGCTGCCGGCCCGGGAAAATAGTCGGAGTTGTAAGTAGGCTTTTGAATTATGTGGAGGCTCTCGAAGTGCACCCACATCGGATGGGTTGTGTTGCTCAACCGCCCATGTGCCAGGGTGTCGGCGAGCAATAGTTGGCTGAATTCGTCGGTGACTTCCGGATGGGGAATCGGCAGCACAGGCAAGAGTATTGCGCGCAGGGCCAGCGCCGAAAAGAATACCGCCGCAACTGCTGTTTTTCGCCGATGCGCCAGCTTCACCCAGGCGCGCCAGGCCGGCAGCATGGAGAATTTCGGTGTCAGTTTGGGCACCCAGCCGCGATAGACGCATAAAACCACCATTCCCACCAAAACCGTTTCGAGTGGATTCAGGTCGAAATAGAGCGCGTATCCAAGGCCGGAAACAACAAAGAAGACGAACTCGAGCATTTAAGAGCAGAATCGGCAGTACAGCATTCGCACTACAGGTTCCGAGGGGGGCGGGGGTTATGCTGAGGTGAATAAGTCAAGGTGATAGGCAAGGAAGAGGGTAATCTCCTCGCCTATCCCCCAAAAAGTAGCGTTAGCTCTGCGTCGAAGCAGCCGACATCACGCTGGAAATCTTGCTGAAGATGGTGCTGATGCTGGAGGCCACGCCAGGCATAATAGCGCCGGCGGCGACCGCCACGAAACCCGCCATAAGCGCGTATTCGATCAGGTCCTGACCTTTCGTATCCTTCCAAACCTTCAGTTTCAATACCATATTGGTGATCCGTGTCATTGTTTCTCCTCTCCCTTGCGATGGATTCGTCCCTCGCTATTGGTAAGTTATCACCCCAATCCGGTACGTGAAATCAGGGTTAGCCCTTAGAACGAACCTAAAATCGCCCTGTCACCCAGGGTTGTAGTTGGTGGGGCATAGTACTTTCTTCCCGCTCGGTTTTACAATGAGTTAGCTTAAGCGCCACCGATTCTCTTGTGGATTCAGACGCCAGACGCATCATGCCAGGCGAAGACTCTTATATTCTTCGATGAGCGCGAAGTTGGTTCTCACCGAGGCGATGGTCTCGCCGCGCTGCTCGATGCGCCCTGCGTGTATGTGGCCGAGATCGGCCGCCATCCGAAGGTAGGTCATCTTCTCGGGATCGATGCCCATGACGCGCGCGCAAGTGGCGTCCACGGCGACCAGATCGCTTCCCATTACTAACACGCCGGCGGGCTTGGGAGTGCCCTGGATGGGTCCATTTCCCTCCATGCCGATCACGCCGTCCACAATGGCAAACGCCTTGCTTCGAAACTGGCGATTCAAGGCTACGATGGATTCGGCAATGCCGAGGTAATGCAGCTTGTTCTTGGGCCAGCCATAAACGGAACCGGGAACTACGCCGAAGAAGTTTTTCATCGAGAGCGTCGCGCCGGCCCAATGATGTGTTTTCATTTTGGCGAGCGACACGATCAAATCCGCGGCGAGGACCGTGTTGGGGAAGTAGAACTGCGATTCGCCGGCGAAGTGCCGGACCGGCGACACATCGTCCCGATTCAGATCCGTGAAAATACCGTCGAACTTGGGAACACTGGCGCGATAACGGGCGTCATCCGCCAGATCCAGGGTGTCGCGGCGATGTCCCGGCCCTTCGCCTATCTTCACTTCGAGAGCGCCCAGTTGGTGAAATACTTCGAGCGCGGCAGCGATGATGGCCGCATCCGTGTTTACCACCGTGGCGGCATCAAATTCCACGAGATTAGGCTTCAACAATACGCGCTTACCGCGGACATCCAGACCGCATTCCTTGATCCCCTGCAACATGCGGCTGACGAGATCGTCCGAATACGAGCGCGCCCGGATGATGGCCACGGCGGAATTACCCGCCGGCCCTTCCGGGAGTTTCGGCGGCCGCTGGAGCTTGATCCCGGCATAGGTGCCAACAACGGCTGCGGCCGACAATCCCGCGAATTTCCTGCGTGTCATGTATGAACTCCCGTGGAGCCGAACAGCCGGTAATTTCCGTCCGGATGTCCCAGCGCCTGGACCGCCGCGAGCATGATGTCGCTGGATGCCCAAGCGGTGTCCGCCGGAGCTTCCAGGGGTTGACCATGACAGCGCAACGCGATCTGAAGCCAGGCTTTCGCCAGTGACGATTTGGTCTCGGCGCGGAATCGCCGTGCTGTTTCCAGCGCGCCCGCCAATTCCTGCTCGTTTCGGCCTTGCAGCCCCAACAGCGCTAGGCCGGTGGTTTCGGGATAGGACGGCAGATCGTAATTGAAAACGTTCGGATTGCCGCAGTTCCAACCGCCATCGCTGCAACGCCGACTCAGAACCAGTTTTTCGCCTTCCTGGACGCGGTGCTCGACTGCGGACCTTCGGTAGCCGTTGGGCGCTTTCTTTAACGCCACCAGCGTGTGAGCCGTGGGCTCAATCCACGATGCGTTGCCCTCGCGCCAGGGCCAGCCTTCATGCGATACATCCAGTTTGGTCGGAATCCAATGGAAATACGAGGCTACCCGCATCGGCACGCTGTGTTCGGCGCCAACGTCCCCGAGCAACCAATCGACCGAGCGGCGGACGCTGGAATCGTCGATCCCTTGAATGCTTGCCAATGTCACCGCGTGGGCAGTGACCCATGTGCCGTCAGCTACTTGGCCGCTGGGCCGAAAGCTTCCATCCGCCAATTGCCAAGACCTTAGCAACTTCCACGCTCGATCAAGATTGCCTTTTGAGTCCTGGCGGCCGTGGAGCGCCAGGATTGCATAGGTTGTTGGCTCAAACCACGATCCTTTGCCAGGAAAATATCCCCAGCCGCCATCCTGATTCTGAGTCTTGCGCAGGAACTCCAGCCGCGATTCCAGATACACTCCGCCCACGGCGTTAAGATCGGCGAATTCGGGCTAAAGCTTTAGCCGAGATGTAGTTTCATGAAGATAGCTCCGGGGGTAGGGTTCCGAGCATAGGCTTCGATGCGCTCAAAACCCAGCCGAGCATATAGGCCCAACGCATCGGTCATAACAGGCAGAGTATCGGCATAAAGCGCTTCGTACCCTATCGCGCGGGCCCGCTCGATTACTTGCTCCAGAAGATACCGGCCTAGCCCGAGGCCCCGAAACGCCGGCCGCAGGTATAAGCGCTTCACTTCGCCGGCGCGGTGGTTCAAGCGGCGCAACGCGATGGTGCCGGCTGCAGTTGTTCCGTTCCAAGCAAGCAAAAGCGCTCCTCCTTCTTGAGCGTAGACGCCCGGCAGCCCCTTCAATTCCTCGCCAAAATCTTGAAAATCGTCCGGTAAGTCTAAGGATCTCCAATATTCTTTCCATAGATCACGCACAGCTTCGAGATCACTGGAACCTTCTGCGATGCGCACCACCACCGGACCTGTGCGTTCAAGACTGAACATCTTCAAAGTATGCGAGGCTGATCCGCGCTGAATATACAGTACCGTACCTCTCCAGTTTCTTGAACTGCAGACTCCACCTAAACTAGGTCGCCGAATAATGGGCGGCGGAGGCGTAGAAGGCCGGGTTTTGACGCACGAGCTTTCGTGCGTGGCGTTCAATTTGTTCTTTTGAAAAAACGAAGCCAGGTTGGTCCGAGACAAATTCGGCGGGCTCCCAGGGAAGTCCTTTGTGCTGATGGCGCAAGAAAAGCTCGGCGGCTTCGGTGAGTTTGCGGCGCTCCAGGCGACGGCGCTCTTCCTGGATGTCGCGAAGCTGTTCGACGGTCTTTTGGAACTGGCGGGAGAGGCGTGAGCCGTGGAGGCCGAGCGTGGCCAACTGGGGGATTAAGGTGTGGGGGCTGGGGGCATTTGAAAGCAACCCGGCGGAAAGCAGCTCGGCTTCGAGAAATGGGATGCGGTTAAGGCGCCAGGCGGTGTTGGCGATTTCGTGGACCAGTTGAGTTTCGGTTGCGGTGGCGGGCTGGTACTCATCGAGAAATTGCTGGATGTGGCGCTGGTAGGCTTCGGGGTCCTCGGTGGGTAGGACAGCGGTGCGGGCCGTGAGACCGTGGCGCAGCGCGTTGAGCGACGAACGCTGCTTGCCGGGTTCGGTGCGAGGACCGGTGGAATGTTGGGAGTTGGCGCGATTAATTAGGGATCGCCGGGCTAGCCATCGATCGACGGGATCGGTTGTTGGTGGTGTTGCTGGAGCTTGGGCTGGGGTTGCCATTTTGTAGACCTCGGTTAAGGGCATAACACGGGCACGGATGGGCTGGCCCGTTGGCGGGTGTTGTTTGTTGAAGCGGAAGTAAAAAGAGCGGGCGGAAGTTCGTGATCGTGCGAGCGGTCAACTGAAAAATATTTTTGGATTATCGTTTTTCGGCCGGGTTGGTCGGCGTCGCGTTTTTAGAAGTCGAAATTTCCCGTTCCCAATCCGGTTCC
>Ga0302325_10012807_pt1 | contig 17964 bp, 13 predicted proteins | sample Palsa_T0_2_FD_201948 | JGI IMG/M metagenome (GOLD analysis project Ga0302325, IMG submission 201948) | Peat permafrost microbial communities from Stordalen Mire near Abisko, Sweden - Palsa_T0_2 | ecosystem: Environmental > Terrestrial > Soil > Palsa > Peat permafrost | place: Sweden: Abisko...
GTCCGTAAGCACGACGAAAACCTTGTGGCCCCAGACGTCTTCGTCTCGCGTGTTATGCCCTGTACCGGAAACGAGCACGATGGCTGGAAACGGGCCGGTACCTTGCGGTATCGTGAGCGTGCCAGCCAGGCGGTTACGCGTCGCCGCGTTGTCGAATACGACATTTCTCTGACCATAGGGCAGCGGGCCGGCGGCAATCGCCGCTTCCTGCGGACGCCTGTGAAGGGCGGGAGCGAGATCCGCCGCAATCGCACGCTTGAGAGTGAGCGGATACACCTGTTGGAAAGTTACGTTGCCCGTCCATGCATTCTCCTGCGCACTCCAAGCACCGTCATAGCTCAGACTGAGTTTGGTGACTGCGAAGTGCAGGTTCGAACCATCGGACACGACCTCATCCAAATCGGTCCGATTGCCGCTGGGGTTTGTCAGATAGCCGGTATACGCGGAACTCGACCTCGCGATGTGAATTCGGACTTTGAAGCCTGCGTTGAGCTGCCCAACCCAGTCTCCCGCGGCGTCTTCCGCGTGCGCGGGAATATGAAGCAGCAAAAGAAGAACCGTCAGCAGGCACGTCATGCGGTTTGTTGACTTCATGTTTGTAGGATACGGGCTTTCCTTCAGTATTGTTCCTATCAGTGGCGGAACATCGCGAAGCGACGGCAAACAGCTGTTACGGTAGGTACTGACAAGTCGGCCAGCGGATATCAATTTCTACGCCTGTTCCTCACGACGGTGCATCCGGCTCCAGGCCGATGTGATCATTGACCGCATCGTGAAAACGTTGCTTGCACCCGAGGCATCGCTCCGTCGTCTGAATTGAAACGTGGCCGAGCAGGAACTGGATCTGATCTAGTTCGCCTCCTGCCTGATGACACAATCGCGCACAGGTCCTTCTCAAATCGTGCGGTGCCACCGATGGCAGACCACAGCTTTTCGCGTTTGCTTTCACGATTGCCCAGATGACCTTGGGCGTAAAGCCGTGACCCCAAAGTTTGCCTGCTTTGTTGATAGACCGTAGTAGCAACGGGCCTGAGGTGATGCCGGCACCCGCAGTATGCGATGGTGGATCGCGCATCGAGATTCCTGGAATCAACGACCTTGTTCTAAGAGCCTACGTGCGGTCCCACCGGCCGATCGCGTCTGCATACCTGGGACGATGACTTAGATCTGGGCCGTGCCGCCGTCGACGAAGAGTTCGATACCGTTGACGAAACTTGAATCGCTTGAGGCGAGGAAGAGCGCGACGGTCGCGATCTCTTCGGGGCGTCCCATTTCGCCGCGAGGGATCTGAGATTTGAAGAACTCCTTGGCGTCTGGCCCGAGCGGGTCCAGGATTGGCGTGTCGATGGTGCCGGGGCTGAGGACGTTGACTCGAATTCTGCGTTCCTTGAGCTCTACCAGCCAGGTACGAGCGAAGGAGCGCACCGCAGCCTTGCTGGCGCTGTAGACGCCGAAGGCCGGGAATCCCTTGATGCTGGCGATCGATCCGTTCAAGAAGATGGAACCGTTGTCGTTGAACAGAGGCAGCGCCTTCTGCACAGTGAAGAGCGTGCCGCGCACGTTCAGGTCGAAGGTTTTGTCGAAGTGTTCTTGGGTTACTTCTTCGAGCTTGGCCAACTCGCCCTGTCCGGCGCTGGCAAAAAGAATATCGATCTTGCCCTTCTCGCGCTTCACCGTATCGTAGAGACGGTCGAGGTCGGCTAGGCTACTGGCGTCGCCCTGCACACCGGTGACGTTTTTGCCGATGATCTTGACGGCCTCATCGAGCTTATCCTTGCGGCGTCCGGTGATGAAAACGTACGCGCCCTCTTTGACGAAGAGCTTGGCGGTGGCGAGCGCCATGCCGGACGTCGCCGCGGTGATGACAGCAACTTTTCCTTCAAGCTTTCCCATGACTGTTCTTCCTGCCTGCGCGCGATCGATGAATGCGAGAGCCTCCTGCCGCGTCGCGATTGGCGGCGGAGCGTGTGATCCGTGATTAGCGGAGTCCGCCTCCGACGCGAACTAGCTCGCCGGTGATCCACTTGGCATCGTTGGAGGCAAGGAAGGTAGCCACGCTGGCGATGTCGTCGACCTGGCCGATACGGCCGAGCGGAGTTTGCGCGACCGCTTCCTTCTCGAAGTCGGTGCCGATGAAACCCGCGGCGTGTACACCTTCGGTCTCGACCATGCCGGGGTTGATGGAGTTCACGCGAATCTTACGAGCGCCAAGTTCCTTGGCGAGCACGCCGGAGATGGCATCGACTGCGCCCTTCGACCCGGTGTAGACTGCACTGCTTGGTGGCGTCAGGCTGCTGACGACAGAGCCGATATTGATGATGCTTGCACCTTCGCCGAGGTGGGGAACAGCGGCCCGCGTGGTGAGTAGGAGGCCGAGGACGTTAATGTTGAATATCTTGTGGAACTGCTCTTCGGTGAAGGACTCGATAGATGAAAATTCGTAGACGCCGGAGTTATTGACGAGGATGTCGAGGCGGCCGAATTTCTTGATGGCAGCGTCGATGAGGCCCTCGGCGTCAGTGGCCTTCGATACGTCTCCACGCACGGCGACGGCCTTGCCACCGGCAGCAGTGATGGCGGTAACGACGGCGTCAGCAGCGGCCTTGCTGGAGGCGTAGTTAACGACGACGGAGGCGCCTTCGGCGGCTAACGATTTTGCGATGGCGGCTCCGATACCCTTGGAGGCGCCGGTGACGACTGCGACTTTGCCTGCGAGCTTGGTCATATGTCTTATCCCTCTTTCAGTACCCATTGAGCTTCGAGAATCTTGGGGCTGTCCCGCTGGGCCGCCCCTCACTCGCGCTTCAAGAGAGTAGATGGAACAGGCCTCCCAAAAGATTCAGTAGTTCTGAATCATAGAACTATTGAACCCTTTTCCGAGAATGGCTACTCTTATGGCCATGCGGCCTCTGTTCCACCCATCGATCGAGGACATCACGGTAGAAGGCATTCTCCACGCCTTGTCCGACCCGGTGCGGGTGGCAATTTACGCGGACATCGTGTCGCAGGAGTGCTCGCAGAACTGCTCGACGTTTCTGACAGTGAGCGACAAGACGATCCCGAAGTCCACACTCTCTCAGCACTTTCGGGAACTGAGAGAGGCGGGGCTGATCCGTGGTGAGCGGCGCGGTGTGGAAGTCCACAACACCTCGCGTTGCATGGAACTCGAGCAGCGCTTTCCGGGGCTAATTCGGGCAATCGTCAACGCGCATGCCATCCAGTCGAGGGACGAAGCGCAAGGAAAGAAACGTGCTCGGAAGAGAACGGCCAGACGTGCACTGGCAAATAAGTAAAGAACCCGTCTCTTTTCCGTCGATCAATCCGACCTCCTCGTCGTGCATCCCTATACCGGGGCGCGGCTCCTCAGAATGCTCACTCCGGTAGGGATCTTCGATCGCGGGAAGTCGGCCAGAAGGAAAGAGGATGAAAACGGTCCGGCTGCGCCCTTCCTTTTGCTAAGATTCGTCAGCGCTGATGTGGACTGGCCTCATAACGAAGCGTTGTAGGAGCATGAATGGCAGACACTGAGACCATTGAGCAGGCGTACTCCGCATTCAACAAGCGGGACATCGACGGTGCATTAGCACTAATGACGCAGGACGTGAGCTGGCCCAAGGCTTCGGAGGGCGGCAAAGTTGTCGGAAAGGAAGAAATCCGCGCCTATTGGACTGGACAATGGGGCGAGTTCGATCCCCATGTCGAACCGCTAGCAATGACCGAGGAAAGAGGGAGGCAAGATCCGCGTCAGGGTGCACCAACTCGTCAAGAGCCTTCAAGGGGATGTTCTTTCGGACAGCGAGGTTCTCCACCTGTTCACTGTGAACAGGGGTCTTATCGCAGCCATGGACCTCGGGGATGAGGCCGATCCAACCGCTGGCCCGTCTGCCGCATTCGCACATCGATCCTAACTGGCGACCCATTGTGGAGCGTGCGAGTAGGACCCGGCCTCGAGAATTCTATGAATGGGGCAGCAGACCACATGGTCTGCCTAGCCGGATCGCTCCACCGCCTTGAGGTTCCGGCATTTTTTCGATTATTGGGGGGATCAAATCCCCCCGAACTATCCACGAGCACGATGCCCGCCACGAGTTCAAGATGTCTGCGCGCGGATCCAGTTATCAACCATCCGCCCCATGATTGGCCGACCAACAGGTAAGGAGGGGGCTCGCCCGAGATTCTCAGTAGACGATTGCGATCGTCGGCCGCCTTCGAGAGGCCGTGTTGCGGCCCGGCATCATGGCTCCATGCAGTTCCCCTGAGCGGTCGTAGCTGCAAACCCGTGTCGTAGTCGCGAGTTTAGGTTGGACGAGCGACCAAGCGAGCGAGGAATCTCCCAAGCCAGTCTCCAGCACAATCATTGGACTACCCTGCCCAGCACAGTTGAGGTGCAGCGTGCGGCCATCAATATTGACCATCGTTCCGGGAGGGCTAGGAACCGAGGTCGGTTGTGCAGCAGATATAGAGCGACGTCAACAGCAGTGGCGCCACCCAGGTAAGAATCACCTTCATAGATAAAATCCCCCTCCGAAATGTCGGAGAGAATCGCGCCCCAGGCAAAATTCGTTGCCACTTTAGTCCTTTCGCGTTCAATGGCGGTAGAAAGCGGAATCGGGACTTGCATCACATGGTTGCAGGTGAGAACTGTTGCACATACTGTGGCCAAGGCAATGCGAATCGATTTGAAAGGCAACTTGCGGGCAAGTTCAAGCGCGAGCGCGGGTTGCCATCTGCGCAGCTCCTATAAAGTTGAGAGTCTGGTTCTGAAAGTTCGCGAGGTTGGGGAAGATCGATGGCAGGTCTGACGGTTGCACACCAAACCATTGCGCCAATGTGGCACCGTATTGGTCTAGTGAAGTGGTTGGAATCCAGCGACCCTGATTGGTGGCATCATCGGGGCCGCCCAGTGCTTGCGTGGGAAAGGTTCCGTAGAAATCGCCTCCTGCGATCGCTCCTCCCATCATGAGGTGATGGCTGCCCCAGGCATGATCGGTGCCGGAGGTGCTGTCGGGCTGGAATGTGCGCCCGAAATCCGACAAAGTGAATGTGGTCACTTGCGGCCCCACGCCGATTTCCAGTGTGGCCTGGTAGAAGGCGTTCATCGACTGGCTGAGATCTTGGTACAGGCTATTTTGTTGGTCGAGCTGATCGCTGTGGGTATCGAATCCGCCGGATGAGACAAAGAAAATCTGGCGCGGCAATCCGAGCGCGGCGCGCACCTGAATGATCTGCGCCACCTGCTGCAATTGCCCACCAAGAGAACTTTGGGGAAACTGCGTGTTTAATTTTGTTCCCTGTGCCAATGCTGCCGCCAGGGTCTTGCCGTCCTGGATGGCGTTGGTCGTGGTCGTGCTTGCGGCTTGAATCAGGGAGAGTCCAGTGTCAAACGTAAGCAGACTTTGCAGCGCGGCCATGCGCGCGTTGTCCTCGTCGGAGCCGGAGAAACCGCTGAGCGGCGTGGTCGGATTACCGCTCGATTCGATACACCTCACCACCAGTCCCTCAGCGAACACATTGCTGCCGGCAAGCGAAATCATAACCGGGAAATTCCCTCCGTAGATGGATTCGATCTTATCGGCCAGCCTTCCGCCCCAGCCCACATCGGCAAAGGTGTTGAGGGTGGCAGTCTGCATCTGCTGCTGCTGATCGGCGTGCGAGAAAAGATTGACGGGAACCGTAGCCTGACCCTGCAAGTACTGATCGCGCGTGGTCGGCTGCACCAGGGTTCCGGCATTTACCAACAGCCCAAGCTGTCCGCCGGTGAAGAGATTTTGCACCTCCACCAGCTTGGGGTGGAAACCGTAGGGCTCGCTGAGACTTTTCGGCGTCACCGGCAGCAATTGGCCTTGCGGCAAGGCGAGAGCGGCGCGAATGGAAGCGTAGTTGGCATAATCGGCGCTGCCGAGCGGCACGATCAGATTGTTAGCATCGTTTCCGCCGAAGAGAAAGATACAGACCAGCGCCTTGTAATCCTGCGAGCTTTGCGCCAGCGCGTTGACCAGACCCAAACGGCTGAAGCTGGCCGCAGCCACTCCCGCCGCTGCCGTGCAGCAGGTTGTTCTCAGAAAACCGCGTCGTGACATTCGGGGCATACATCCTCCGTGTGCTTCAGAGTCTGGTTCGATACACGTCAGTGTTCGACTTGAAATTGCGACGAGCCTGCTGTCAGGTAGAGCGCCGCCATCGCGCGGCGCTGGTTGCTCGAGATCGAGGAAAGCGTGGTTGTCAATGTGCCGCGCATGGCATCGGACATCTGGTCATGCATCAGGTTCAGCGAGACCATGTCGAGCAGTTTGCCCACGTCACCGGCTGCCGCGACATAGGCTGAGATGTCGATTGTCGTGGTGCTGCTCACGCTGCCGTATATCAGGTCATTCACAAAGTTGATGCGCGCGATGTCCGTACTGGAATTGAAGATCTTGAACTCCGGACCCAGTAGCTGCGTGCCCGGGATTTGATAATTCGGCGGATAAAAGTTGAAAACCGAACTCGACATGAAAGGCTGCTGCGCCATGTTCTGGGCGTAGTAATTGAGATTGGCTCCGTCGGTGGTAGCACCGAGGGCTCGCAACACGGCCGCTATGTGCAGGACTGGTTCGCGGAGATGTCCGTCGCTCGCTTGTACTCGGCTGGGATCGTCACCGCGCCGGGCTTCGGGATCGAGAAGAATGGCGCTAACCACAGCTTTCATGTCGCCGCGCACGCCGCTGCCGTTGTCGTCGAAGACCTGCGTCACGCGGCTCACATAGGCAGGACTTGGATTGCTGGTCACCAGCTTCTGGATCAGTTGCTGCGAGATGAACGGTCCCACATTCGGGTGATTGAAGACATTCTGCAGCGCGGCGCTGAGGTCGGATTGAATGGTCCCGCCCGCCGGTAGCGTAACTCCATTCAACAGAAGTTTTGATGACTTGTTGTGATGCGAGTCGTAGGGAAGCATCGGGCCGCTGTAGTAAGGACCGGCATAAAACTGCGCGGTGTTGCCGGGGGAGGGAGGGTACGACCATCCGGTGTAGACGCCGGCGAAGCCATCGATCGTGTTCTGCGTGTAGGTTGGAATCGGGTTTCCCGAGCCGTCAAGTTGTGGTGTGCCATCGGGATTCAACATTACGAGACCAATCGAAAAAAGCTGCATGGATTCGCGCGCATAGTTTTCGTTGGGACGGCAACTGCTGCAGCCGTCGTTGTTTCCCATATCAAGGTAGTAGCCCATCGCGGGGCTCAGGGTAACGTCGTTCAACAAGGTGGAAAAATTGCCGAAGGCGTCATTCTGAAGCATGTTCATCCACAGGGAGAACGCCGTGGGGTCGCCGATTTTTAGACCGGAGATCACCATGATCTCGTTCAGCGCGAACGAAACGCGCTGGCGAAGCTGATCTTGTCCCTGGGTCGCGTTCACAAAGAGTTGGTTCTGCACCACGTTCAAGCCGTCGTTGGGCCCGGGCGTCTTGTAAGTCGAGACGGGCGCACTGAACTGTTGCGTCAGGTATCCTTGGAGGCCGGACTGTTGAACCTGGGCGATGGTGGTTGGCGTTGGCCCCCAACTCGCTTGCTCCAGAAATCGCGAGGCGATCGCCGCGGAAACCTGATCCTGCTGCGCTGACACTTGCTCGGCGAGCGCATTGGAATCCGCCGACCCGGGATCTGGATTTTGCACCACGATCTGGACTTGCCCAACCTGCTGGCTGGTGGCCGTGCCGGTCGCGGTGAGTTGAGTGCTGCTGACATACACGGTGGGCAATAGTTGACCGCCAAAGACCACCGCTGTGCCGTTGAAGAACTTCGTACCCGTGACCGTGAGAGTGAAGTTGCCCACGCTGATATTCTGAGGCGACACCGATGCCAGCGTTGGCACTGGATATTCAAGCGTCGCCGTCGCCGAGTCAGAGGCGCGCGAGTCGGCCTCGCTGGTCGCGGTCACTGTTACCGTATTCGGATTCGGCAGGTTTGCCGGAGCCTGATAAAGGCCGCTCGCGCTGATCGTCCCGCTGGAGTTGTTGCCTCCCGCTACTCCGTTGACCGACCAAACCACAGCGGTGTTAGCGGACCCGCTGACGGCCGCCGAAAACTGCAGCGACCCGCCGTCGCGAACCTGCGCCGTGGCCGGAGAAACTTTCACCGCGATCGTTAGCGGCGGATCGATCTGGAGGGAATATGCGGTCGGAGAAACGACGGAGCCTGGATCGGGATTTCTGACCGCAACCGTTCCTTTGCCGACTTCTGCCGGAGTCGCGGTTCCACTTGCGGTCAGCTGGGTGGCCGAGATGAAGGTCGTCGGAAGCGCGGCGCCGTCCAAAAGAACCTGCGCCCCTTTGGCAAACTTGGAGCCGGAGACGGTGAGCGTAAAGCTGCCAACGGTCAACGGGTTCGGCTGTGCGCTCTGGACGGACGGAATGGGGTTTTCTAGCGACACCGCCGCTTCGCCGGAGACCGAAGTATTCACAATGCTAGTGGCGATCACCGTGATGGACGATGGGGTAGGAATGACCGGCGGCGCGGTGTACAGTCCCGCGCTGGTGATCGTGCCCAGGGTGGAGTTGCCGCCCGGCACTCCGTTCACCGACCAGGTAACTTCGCTGCTACGGCTGCTGTTATTGCCGACGGCGCCGCGGTTGGGATTTACATGCGGTATCTGTGGAAGATCTTCGACACGACGAGGATTCGACGGTACGCCTGGCGTTCCGGAGATAACGCCTGGGTTCTCTAGCCCGATAACATCTGCTGTAAATTGCAGGGTATCGCCAGCGCGAACCTGCGACGTTGCCGGAGAGACCGCGATGGTGGGGCTAGAGTGATCTCCGCATCCAGCGATCCACAACGTGCTAAAACCGATTACTGCAACACCAACCAACGAGGCGCGTTTCTGTAGATAGGAGCGAATCATCCGACACCCCAGCTGAAACGGAAATTCGTGATCCGAATTGGGGGCAGCATAACCAGAATGGGAATTTCTCGATAGTCTCGCAAGGTCAATTGCGGTTTGAGCAAATGGTCGATCACGAGATGCCACAAGGAGCCGCCGGGAGTGACCGCTAGATCAGTCCGCGAGCAGGATTTTGTACGCGGCGGAAGTGCCATCGAAACCTGACGAAAGGAAAAACAGTTTTTTGTCGCGCGAGCAGCTTTTCTGTGTTTTCGCCATCCGTTTGTTTAGCCGTGTGTTTTCGTCGACCTCGACGATGACCGCAACGCTGCTGGAATTGGCGCTCCTCCGCGATCCTGAGGGAGTTCGGATTGGGATATACGGATCGGTCTCGGATCGTCAGCCAGTGGTTAGGGATCGAGTGGTGTGGCGGCCGCGGGTTCACAGGAAGAATCGTAGTGACGATGGCCCGAAATCGGCTTCGGAGACCTCATCCAGAGATCTCCCCGAAGCCTCTCTGAACTGCGAGGAGGAAGCGCCGCACGGCAGGAAGTTATTCCGGGACAGAAGTCCTAATGTTGTATCAAAACCGACCACCCAACAGGGCTTGGAGCGTAGTCAGATCTGAGGCGGTCGCTTTTGATACAACGACTTGAAGGAAGCCGCTAGCGGGTGCGGCGGACGCCGAATTCCCTATGGAATTTCAATCGATTTTCGCTTGGAGTTCCTTCAAGGAATCGGCCGCAACAGGATCGGCCGCGACCGCTTTCATGAGGGGCAGAGCGAAATCGAACAATCCACGACCGCTGAGTATGTAGGTCGTCGCTTTTCCTACGCGGCCACCGTTGTTCCTCGTCTTGATGAGAAGACCGTCGACGATCTTTGCGAAAAAACGCTTTGGCCAGTTCGGGTGAGCGCCGTCGCCGGAGGTATCGAACTCCTCCATCGCGCGCCATACGCGGCAGCCATTGTCCATGACCGGCACCTTATAGCACGCGACTCGCTTTCCCGGGATGTCCGCGACATGTTCAACGTAATGGAGGAACGTGACGGCATCGTGATCCGAGCCCAGTAATACGATCTTGCCATCCAGCGTCAAGAAGCGTTCCAGCGCAGAATCCGCACCGAAAGCATAATCCCACGGTTGTCCGGAAATCAGGTGTTCTGTCTGCTTCCCCCAAAACACGAAACGGGCAACGTGCTCGTTGACCCGGGTGCCTGGATAGGTCCTCAGGAATTCTACGAGCGTCCCATTCTCGCGATCCGATCTGGCCGTCATGGGATCAAACACGGGCAGCTTTTCACTGAGCTCCTGCTCCTGCTCCGTCGTCAGACTTCCGCGTCCCACCTCGTCGTAATAGCGCGGGCAACTTGCATACATCATGAGAGTACCTTCCTCAGTGAGCACCGATTTGAGGGCAAGATGGATCTGATCAGGACCACCGGCGACTTCTCCGACCGCTCGCACCGACGCATGCAGCATGACGGCATCGCCGGCCCTGATGCCCAGCTTTCGAAAGTCATTCGCCAGTTCTTCCATCGAATACATGGCAATCCCACCGGGACTGTGACCTAAGCGGCCCCAGCCTCCAATTGCTTTGGCTTTACGCCCATGACCAGAAGCCAAAACATGAAGATCAGCTCCCCGAACCCCAGCGGCTTCATCCATTGCGAGACGATGTGCCCTTGCTGTGGCGCCAGGATCGATGTGAGACTGTTGACCACATAGCTCAAGCAATTGAGCATCAGCAGGATCCCGAGGATGCGGGGAAGAAAGCCCGAGCAGTACACCAGCAGACCGAGGGGAAAGAGCCAAAGACCCCAGAATATCTCGGCAACCACGAATCCCTGGTTATGCAGATTCAAGAACAAGATCGCCAGAGCATCCCGCTGTGGCTGGTCGAATATGACTGGGAAGTCAGCTCCGCGGACGAGAATGAGGACGGCCATGGCATTGAGCTCGTTAAGCAGAGCGATTGGCACAGAGACCACAATCAATCCCACCATGACCAAGGCGTTCCGCCGGTTGACGCTCTCGAGCAGATCGTAAAGAGCCACGGCCACCCATAGAAAGAGGATCTGGGAAATGAGGTTGCAGGCAATGCCGAAGCGGAACAGTGTCTCAGAGGCCGCGATGTTGCTGAGGGTCGCCGCTGCGTTTCCATGCACGATCAGCTTGCTGGGAATATAGATGAGGGCAAAGAAGCCCGGTATCGAAACGAGGAGGTACAGCAAGCCTACGAGTCTGACGCGGTTGCTTGTCGAACTCATCTTGTCCTCCCTGCGCGAATTTCGGCTTGGATACGGAGACGACGGCCATTCTGTTGAGTCACCCGATGACGATCCGTCGCTGGCACGGATGGATCGCGGCAACTGGCTCTGATCCGGATTTTATTCGTATCACCTACAATTCGGAAGAGATCCTCCGATGTGGGATTACTTCCTGTTTGCCAACGATCCGCGAATATCATTTCATGTGTGTGTGCGTGGTTTCGGCTGAGATCGGCAAGCCTCTGGACCGGCGCCCGGCCGCACGGCAGCCACATCGCAGTCCGCTTTGGGAGACGGCGGACCGAGATCGTCGTTGAACTTCCAGTTTAGGAATTACGTAACATCGAGCGGGTTGTGGACGCTTACGGGCTTTGTGCGGCTGAACCATCGGAGGGGAGTATGAAGCGAATCATCATCGGAGTCGTCACCGGTGCGCTCGCCAGTGCGGCGCTCTCGGGAGCTGCGCAGAGCACGAATTCAACGGCCTCCGGCACGGCGACCGGGCCGGTCATTCAGATCGACGACGTGGACCGATTCTATAAGGTCTATGACGCCGCGGGAGGACATCCGACCGCAGATCAACTCCAGCACGACTATATCGATCCCGGTTCGGACGGACTTCACCACCTCGCCAAGGTGCGAAACGTTTCCGGGACCACGATCGCCAAAACCTTGGCCGAACATCCGGAGATCTATTCGGACGCCAAGCGTTGCATGGTTGTCTTACCCCACGTGCGCCAGCGCTTGGAGGTCGCGTTGCTCAAGTTGGGTAGTCTCTATCCGGAGTCGCGATTCGCGCCGGTCACGATCGTCGTGGGCCGGGGAAAACCCGTGGCAATAGGGGGTCCCACCTCCGGCGTCCAGATTGGCCTTGAGGCGCTTTGCGCGACGAACTGGCTCAATCCCAAGGTCGAGGAACGGTTTGTGCACGTGATCGCTCACGAATTTGCGCACATCCAGCAGTCGCCGAGTCTCACCAATGACGAGCATCCCACGGTGCTCGAGTTATCCCTGATCGAAGGTGCCGCCGAATTCACAGCCGAGCTGATCTCCGGCGAGACCGCGTATTCCAACTTTAGGGCATCGACGGCGGGACACGAAAAGGAAATCGAGACCGCATTCGTCCCCGACGAGAACAAGGCCGACCTCTCTAACTGGTTTCAGAACAGCACGCGGGAAAAGCCGGGCGACCTCGGTTACTGGGTCGGATATCGCATCGTCAAATCCTATTACCAGCACGCCGACGACAAGCGTCGGGCTCTTCGCGAGATCCTGGAAATGACCGACCCGAGGGCGTTTCTGGCCAAGAGCGGCTGGTATCCCGGCATTTCGCTCCTATAGGCTCGGGGCCCCGCCCCGCTGAGCGGATGACGGACAACTCTTACCCACTTTCTTCAATTGTGCCGTTCAGGACCGGTTGGATCCATCAGCTTGATCATCAGATAGGTGAAGTACTCGGCATCGGTGTGGGCTTCTTGCTTTTTGTCGGCGCCGGCGCCGTGTCCGCCCTCGGTGATCTCGTCGTAGAAAAACGGTTTGTGAAATTCCTCCATGCGGGCGGCAAACTTGCGCGCATGAACCGGGCCGACGCGATCGTCTTTGGTGGTGGTAAAAATCAGCGGCTCGGGATAATTGACGTCCGGCTTCAGTTGGTTATAGGGCGAAATGGACGCGAGGAAGGCACGCTCCTGCGGTACGGAGACCGAACCGTACTCGCCGACCCATGACGCGCCGGCCGACAGGTGCTCGAAGGCCAACATGTCGAGGAGCGGGACCTGGATCACGACCGCATTCCACATCTGGGGGTGCTGGGTGAATTCGACGCCCATGAGCAGGCCGCCATTGGAGCCGCCGATGATCCCGAGCCGGCGCGAGGAAGTGATCTTGCGCGTTATCAGATCCTCGGCAACGGCGTAGAAGTCGTCGTAAATCCGCTGCCGATGCGTCTTCAGGCCAGCCTCATGCCAGGCGGGTCCGAACTCGCCGCCACCGCGGATATTGGCCAACACAAACACGCCGCCCCGCTCGAGCCAGAGCTTGCCCCTCACGGCGTTGTAGCTGGGCGTGTTGGCGATCCCGAATCCGCCGTAGGCTGTCAGCAGAGTCGGATTCGATCCGTCCTTCGGCATGTCCTTGCGATGCACCACGAAGTAGGGGATTTTGGTGCCGTCCTTGGAAGTTGCTTCGAACTGCTCGACCACATCGGAGCCCTTGTCAAACTGCGGCTTCTGCGACTTGGCCGGAGCGAACGATCCGTCGCCGGCATCGCCCAGCCAGACCGACGGTGGGGTGAGGAAACCTTCCAGTCCAATGAAGAAGCGGTCGTCGGTGCGACTGGCGGTCAAAGATTTGATGGTCAGATTGTCCGGCACCGCTAGCGGCTTACGCGTCCAATTCCCGTCGCTGGCGAATGTGTATACATACGCCCGCTGCTGCACATGCTCGAGTGCGGCCAGGATCATGTGGTTCTTGGTCGTCGAGAACGACTGTTCGAACTCCTGCGCAGTGGGCGCAAACACTACCGTTGGCTTCAGCCGCGCCGGATCCTTTTCGACTGCGGCCAAATCTAGCGCAATCACGGAACCCTGGGCAATCTTGCTGATTTGTCCGTCGGGCGTCCAATCCTCTTGCAGCTCGACCAGCAGCTGACCACTCAACAGCCCACCGACTGTGGCCTTCAACGGAAGTGCCAGCTTCTTTGCCCCGCCGGGCAAAATCAGATAGTTCTCGTGCGCGAAAGTGCTCAGATTCCGCTGCACGGTGATGGCTTGGTGACCCTGGCCATCGATGAAGACGCGCGGATTGTTGCCATACCCGTTGTCCTTGATGCTTCCGCGAAACACTTCCTCGGCGCTCTCAATCGGCTGGCCGCGCCTCCATCGCCGGATGGTGATGGGGTAACCGGCCTCGCTCATGGTGCCTGTGCCCCAGTCGCGCGCAATCAGCAGCGTGTCCTTGTCCACCCATGCTACGGTCTGCTTGCCGTGCGGCAACACAAAACCGCCCTCCGCGAATTTGCTCGTTTTCAGGTCCATCTCGCGGAGGGTTACGGCATCCTCGCCTCCCGCCGACAGGGCAACCAGGCAAAGCTCATCCTCCGGCTGCAGACAGGCGAGACCTTTTCCTACCCAACTCTGGTTGTCGGTCTTCGAGAGCGCATCGTAGTCGAGCACGGTCTCCCAGTTAGGCTGTGCCGTTAGATAATCCTTGAGCGTGGTGCGTCGTACGATTCCCCGAACGTGCTCGGAGTCGCGCCACGTGTTAAACACAAGGCCGTTGCGAAACTCCGGGTCCGGCACCCGATCCGGAGACTCGAGCACCGTCAGCGCCTCTGCCTCAAGGGGAGCAAAGCGACTGTCTTTCTCGATCACCGCCGCTGTGCGCGCGTTCTCGGCCTTCACCCAGGCCATCGGCCGCTCGCCGTTGATGTCTTCCAGCCAGGTGTAGTTGTCCGGCTGCTCGGTCCCCAACTGCTGAGGGTGTGCCGGAATTGCCAGCAGCCCGGCCAACACGATCGTCATTGTGATCTGCGTCGACACCAGACGCGCCGCTCTTGTGAAAGACTTTTTCAAAATGCACACTCCTTGCCAGACGTCGCCTTTACAGGATGGTCCCTCGCGTCTGGCTTATGGTAACGGCGATAACCTGCAAGACTTGATTGCTGGTGAGGAGTATACGCATAATTAAACAGTCGCCGTCTTCGAAAAATGGTGGTGTGATACTGGGCCCTGCAGCGGAATCGGTCCCGAGAGTTCTGAAAGGCAGTTTTGGGGCTGTGTTCCGGGAAAATGATAGTGAATCTCAAAAAAGGGAGAGTGAGTCGGCGCATCGCCGGTGCGCATCCTACGAGCTTTGCGAGCGGCCCATGCACCGCTCGAGTTTGACTTGAACCTCAACCGCTCGACAGCAAGCAGGGCACCGGATTCGAGCAAGAGGCTAAGCATTCGCCAGCTTGGCGCGCCGCCCGAGATAGGCGGCGACAACGAGCGCCGCGGTCAAGAACAGAAAAAACTGCGGTCGGGCCGACTCCGGCGATGCACCCAGGAAATCCAGACCCGGAAGCTGATGCCCCGGCCCCACGTACCACCCGACGGTATAGACCGCTTCGAACGCCTTGCTGGTTCCACTCCAGATGCCGAGCGCCAAGGCAAGCGATGGCACAAAAAGGGAACACGCAACCCAGGCCAGGAACCCAGGGCGATCAGCCGCGATCAGCAGTCGAATTGCCACACCTCCGTTGGTCACCACGGCGAGCGCAACGCCCGCGATCCACACAGCCGGCAATTGCCTCTGAAGCGAGCGCTCGCAAGAAAAAATCAGTGGTGCCGTGTTGAAGCGCGCCTCGCGCACCCCCATCTGCGACCACACCAGCACAGGCCAGATCAAAACAGCGATGGCGACTCCGTCGCGGACATCGTTCAGAGGCGCGGCAATACTCGCAGTGAAAAGGCCTCCCGCGACTGCGTACCACCACCAGCGCTGTCCCTTCAACATCAATTTCAATTCGGCAAGAACCAGGCACGGCAGGCTCGAGCCACTCGCCGCTCGGACGAGCGGCGTCAACTGGGCCGTTTGCACCGGAAGCGCCGACAGGGCAGCTTCGCCATTCACCGGGTCGAGGATTTCGACCCGCGCTCGTTTCACCAGCCACTCCCGGGCCGGATCGAAGCGGTGGAAAAACAACGCGGCTACAAGTGCGACCCCAAGCGCCATCAGCAAGCAGGTCGCTCGGCTCAAATAAGCGGCTGGGCTCAGGCGCAATCCCTTCCAGAGAAACTTCTTCGACGTTGCCGTATCCCCGATCGTCAGTGCCGCTCCGTTCTTGTAATTGGGATCGATGCTCCGCAGGTCGGCTTGCATGTTGCTCATCACCGATACCACACCTGTTAAATCGGTGAAATAGGTCGCATCCGTGGGACGGCCGCCCTTATCCATTGAACTGATCGGCACCGCTAGAAGTGCAGTCCACACGAAAAAATAAAGGACATTGCCTGCTCCCCCCCGCAGTATGGGAAGGGTTTCAAACAGCACCGCGAGCGCGGCCGTGAATGCCATTGCAGGCAGAGCAAACAGCAGAAACGGTGAGAGCAGCGCCCACAGATCGACGTGAGGGTCTTCCGCTTTTAGCCACTGCATCAGTAGAGCTGCGAGCGCCATCACGCCGATCATGGACGCGAGGACGACAAAATTGCTGATCGTCTTCGCGGTCGTGTAGAAGCTCTTGGTCATCGGCGTGGTCGCCAGGATTTGTCCGACGCGCGTTTCCTGGTCGCGCTCTAGCGCGTTTTTCACGAAGTAGAAGCCGATCAGAGTCAGGAACGTGGTTGAGACCAGCGCCATCAGGCAGCCGAGCCATGCTGAGTTGTAAACGCCGCGGTACTCATCGAGGCGGATGACCAACTTGCCCGTTTCGCAGCAGTAGCCGAGATAGGTTGCCGCGGCTAGTGTGACAAGGAAGCTGTAGCGGCGTACGCGTTCGAGAAAGTCGGCACGCACCAGGTGATAGAGAACTCGCATTTTATGCCGCTCCTCCCGCGCGATGCGTATTGAGGCAATAGAGGTAGGCATCTTCGAGCGTCGGGATTAGCGGCTGCGCGCCGTTCGGGGCCGTAGCCGACAGGATGCGGATGTGGACTCCATCCGCGCGACGCGCGGTCCCACTGATCAAATACCGTTGCTTGACAGCCTGCAACGCGCTGCTTGGCACAACGTCTTCCCAGACTTTGCCTTCCACTTGCCGCAGGAGTTCCTCGGGCGTGGCGTGCGCCACCAGCCTGCCGCCTGAAATCAGTGCAATGTCGGTCGCGGTCGCCTCAACATCGGAAACAATGTGCGTAGAAAGGATGATGACACGCTCTCCTGAAAGCTCGGAGAGTAGATTGCGGAAGCGAACGCGTTCCTCCGGATCGAGGCCAGCCGTAGGCTCGTCCACAATCAGAATCTGCGGATCGTTCAGCAGCGCCTGTGCGATTCCGATGCGCTGCTTCATTCCTCCCGAGTAGCCACCCAAGGGGCGCTTTCGCACGTCGCTCAAGTTCACGAGGCTAAGCAGTTCCTCAATTCGCCGGCGAGAGGTGGCAGAGTCGAGTCCCTTGACCGCGGCCAGGTATTCCAGAAACTCCAGCGCATTCAAGTTCGGATACACGCCGAAATCCTGCGGCAAATATCCGAGCACGCTGCGGATCGCGTCGGGGTCGCGCGCGAGAGCCGTATCATTCCAGAGCACCTCCCCCTGCGTCGCACGCGTGATGGTCGCAAGGATGCTCATGAGCGTAGTTTTGCCCGCGCCGTTCGGCCCAAGCAGACCAAGCACACCGGGCCGCAACCTGAGGCTGAAATCGCGTAGCGCCCAGACGCCGCCGCGGTATCGTTTGCTCACTCCCGCAATGGTTAACTCCAACCGGCGTTCCTCCGTGATCCAAGACTAGTCCAACATACGAACATTGGAAGTCGTAAGTTCCCATCACCGGGTTGCCAAACCGGATCATCCAGAAGCAATCTGATCTTCCGCCGCACAGATTCGTGCCGACAAGTCGGAGCGAACGTTGTTGGGCGGTGGCGCTGTCAGCCGCACTATCGATCTTGGATCACGGGCTACTCGGAAGTTGCGCGGAAACAAGCTTTTAATGACGCGGGCCAGAGGTTGAATCAATCTCGTGATTTCCGCGCCCCTATTATAGGTGGATAGTTTTCGAGCGGTCACTCACCCGGCAGTGTCCAAGTGATCGATGACGCGCCAAAAAAAAGGGCGAACCCGACGGGTCGAAAACACCGTAATCCCGCGATTTCGCCATGGCCGAAACCCCAAATCGGAACGGATGTATAGTGATGAT
>Ga0302325_10012808_pt1 | contig 17963 bp, 15 predicted proteins | sample Palsa_T0_2_FD_201948 | JGI IMG/M metagenome (GOLD analysis project Ga0302325, IMG submission 201948) | Peat permafrost microbial communities from Stordalen Mire near Abisko, Sweden - Palsa_T0_2 | ecosystem: Environmental > Terrestrial > Soil > Palsa > Peat permafrost | place: Sweden: Abisko...
CGGCGGCAATATGCCAGCGTACGGCAAGAACCTGAACCCAGCGGAGGTGGCGGCCGTGGTCTCGTTCCTCGATACCCTGCATCCCGCTAACCAGCCTCCGGCGCGCGACGCCGCGCAAGAGGCGATCGTGCATCCGGATCAGCACGGCGCCAATGGCGACGGCCATTAAGTCCTAGATTCATGAATGCCCGGGTGGTCCGTCCGGAGTGCTCTGAGCCAGTTATTCAGATCACCTTCGACACCGGAGCTGGCGCGGCTGTCGGTTTTGAGGGCGAGGAAGCAACGCTTGCGATAAGGTGGATCTCCTGTGCCAGGTATCGGTCTAACAACGCCCTCTTGTCTTGACCAGCGCATGTTGTACCCTTGCGATCTTGTTTGGAGTGATTGTGGACTCTGACCTCAATAAATTGAATAACTCGGATTCTTCCGAAGTCTCAATGAGACTATGGGGCCCATATTTGAGCGAACGCCAATGGGGAACAGTAAGAGAAGACTATTCGCCGAACGGAGATGCGTGGAATTACTTTCCTCATGATCACGCTCGCTCCCGCGCCTACCGCTGGGGGGAAGATGGTTTGGCCGGAATCAGTGACGAAACTCAAACTCTGTGTTTCGCGCTAGCGCTTTGGAACGGGCAAGACCCGATCCTAAAAGAGCGGCTGTTTGGGTTGACCAACAGCGAAGGGAACCATGGCGAGGACGTCAAAGAATACTATTACTACCTCGACGCCACGCCGACACACTCCTATCTGAAGATGCTCTACAAGTATCCGCAGGCTGAATATCCCTACCTCGGCCTTTTGGAAGAGAATCGCAGGCGCGGACTCGCAGACAATGAGTACGAACTGATAGATACCGGCGTCTTCAACGACGACCGCTACTGGGATGTACTAGTCGAATATGCTAAAGCCGCAGGCGACGACATCCTCATTCAGGTTACAGTTCAGAACCGTGGCCCAGAGAGCGCTCGGATCTATGTTCTGCCGCAACTCTGGTTCCGCAACACCTGGTCCTGGAACGCATCGGCGACCAAGCCACGGATCAACGTGAATGGGAGTGGGGCCATCGTGGCACAGCATCCCACTCTCGGGACGTACTACCTGTATGTGGACGGCGACGCGGCGAAGCTGTTCTGCGACAACGAAACCAACAGTCCACGCCTATATGGGCAGCATGCCAACGGGTATTTTAAAGACGCGTTCCACGATTTCATCGTGCATAATAACCGGGCGGCGGTGAACCCGTCGCAGCACGGGACAAAAGCTGGAATGCTTTTCAGCGCCAACGTCGGGTCCGGACAACAAGCGCACTTTCGGCTGAGGCTGTCCGCCGGGCAGAATCCGAGTCCTTTTGAGAGCTTCGAAGAGGTTCTAAGCGCGCGGCGACAAGAAGCAGATTGCTTCTACGGGAAGTTACAAGAGGAACAGGCCAATGAAGACGCCTGTCTGGTGCAGCGCCAAGCGTTTGCTGGCATGATTTGGAGCAAGCAGCACTATGCGTACGACGTTCGCCTGTGGCTCCAAGGGGATGAAGTTTATCCGCCGCCTCCCGCCGGTCGCCGAGCCGGGCGCAATTGCGACTGGGGCAACCTTGACAGCAGTGGGATTTTCTCCATGCCCGACAAATGGGAATACCCGTGGTTTGCCGCGTGGGACCTCGCATTTCATACCGTAACCTTTGCGCTCATTGACGCTGAATTCGCCAAACAGCAGCTGGTTCGATTGGGACATGTCTGGTATCTACACCCGAACGGCCAGATACCAGCGTATGAGTGGAACTTTGGAGATACTAATCCTCCAGTGCATGCCTGGGCCGCGTGGCGCGTGTTTCAGATCGATCGCAAGCAGAGGCGAATCCAGAATCCCGACGATCCAGGAGACCTTCTCTTTCTGGAGCGCGTCTTCCAGAAGCTATTGCTTAATTTCACCTGGTGGGTGAACAAGAAAGATGTCCATGGCCGAAATCTCTTCCAGGGCGGGTTCCTCGGGCTCGACAATATCGGGTGTTTTAATCGGGATAGGCCGCTGCCAGATGGCGGTTATCTGAGCCAGTCCGATGGCACAAGCTGGATGGCGATGTATGCCCTCAACCTTTTGAGAATCGCGCTGGAACTCGCACAGCATGACCACGCTTACGAAGACATGGCGACGAAGTTCTTTGAGCACTTTCTTTACATCGCGCAAGCGATGACCGATATGGGAGGAAAGGGAGTTGGACTGTGGGACGAGAAAGACGGCTTCTACTATGACAAGCTGAATTTACCTGATGGTGAGACCGTTCCTCTGAAAGTCAGGTCGATGGTGGGACTGATGCCGCTTTTCGCAGTAGAGACTCTGGAACCCGAACTTCTGGCCAATGTTCCTCAGTTCACACAGCGCATGGAGTGGTTCCTCAAGTACCGGCCTGAGATGGCGAACCTGGTGTCGCGATGGTCCGTACCCGGAATGGGAGAGCGCAGGCTGCTTTCTTTGCTGCGAGGTCATCGCATGAAGTCACTGCTAAAAAGGATGCTCGATCCCGCGGAGTTTCTCTCCGATTATGGCGTCCGGTCCGTTTCCCGTTTTCACTGCGAACATCCCTTCAGTCACTGGTCTCCTTTACTCGGGAAGGTGCTCAGCGTCGACTACGAGCCATCCGAATCGCGTTCCAGGTTATTCGGGGGCAACTCTAATTGGCGCGGACCCATCTGGTTTCCAGTCAATTTCCTTATCATTGAATCGCTACAGAAATTTCATTTCTACTATGGCGATGACTTCAAGATCGAATGCCCCACCGGATCAGGTCGGTATGTGACGATCGATCAGGTCGCCGAGGTAATTACACAGCGGCTGGCCGGCATTTTTCTCAAAAACGCATCGGGAGTTCGCCAGGTTAACGCCCTTTACCCGAAATTCCAGAAGGACCCGAACTTTCGCGATTACGTTCCGTTTTACGAATACTTCGACGGTGATACAGGTCGAGGTGTAGGAGCGTCTCATCAGACCGGCTGGACGGGCCTTATCGCAAAGTTATTGCAACCACGCGCTGGCTACTCCTTGGCGCAACAAAAGGTCCCAGGCACATTGACTTAGCCTGAGTAACCTTGAGCCGTACGTTGGACGGGAAAAAGACAATAGCGCATCGCTCGCGGAGGGAGTTTTATGGCACTGAAGAATAAGGTAGCGATTGTCACCGGCGCAACAGTGGAATGCTGTGCAACGCGCCGGCGCTTAAGCTCAACACGAATTCCGCCGGCTCATCGGTGACGGAAGTCATCGCGGACAGCGGATGACTGCGCGAGCGTTTCCATACAAAATTCTTCGTGCTTTCTGTTTTCTGCCGGGGGATACTTACTTATAAGTACGTATTTCAAGAAGCTAAAGCGTGGCAAGGAACTTTCAGCCGATTGGTTGAGCAATTAGGGGAAGCAGAGGGTCGCTGACCTGATGTTTCGAGAGATTGGGCGGGCAGTGCTGTCGTGGTACTATTCTGCTCGGAAAAGCCCCGCGTCACTTTGAAGCCTTAGGTGCACCACCAGGAGGAAGCCGCCATGCAAACTGCGCGCCGCTGGCTATTTTGTTTTCTCACGTTCATGAAGCAGCAGGGCTTCCCCCGGCATGTCCTGCGGTCTGCTCAGCCACGCTCAAGAATGTGGCTCTTGGTTTTATCGCTCTTGCTGACAGGCGCTGTTGCGTGGCCGCATTGCTTAGCGGCGCAGGAGACGCCGATTGCTTCCGTCCTCGGGCAGCCGCAGTTGCCATGCTCGCTCATGGCAGTTCCGCGCATCACCGCGGCCGTGAACGACCGGGTGCTCACCACTCTCAACGACAATGTCCACCCGCTGGCACGGGCGGAATATGACCAAGGCAAAGTGGATGATAGCCTGCCGCTGAAGCACATCATTCTGATGCTCCAGCGTAGCCCCGAGCAGGAGAGAGCGCTGGCCACCCGCATCGACCAGATGCACAACCGCCGATCACCGTATTACCGCCAGTGGCTCAGAGCGGAAGATGTTGGCGAATGCTACGGAGTGGCGGACCCGGACATCGCCAAGGTGACCGGGTGGCTGCAAAGCCATGGCTTCCAGGTCGACGCGGTTCCGGCCGGCAAGATGCTGGTCATCTTTAGCGGCACGGCGGGGCAGGTGCGTAATACGTTCAAAACCGAGATTCACAATTTGAATGTTCGCGGGGAGAGACACATTGCGAACATGAGCGAGCCGCAGGTACCGACGGCGCTGGCGCCCGTGATCACGGGCTTCCGCTCGCTGAACAATTTTTTCCCGAAACCACTCATCCATGTCCTTGGACCCGTCCAGCGGGACTCCGAGACGGGGAAATGGCACGCGCTGACGGCGAAGAAGAATGCTGCGGAAAAGGGGCCTCAACCGAAGAGTAACGGGATAAGTCCCCTCTTAACGTTTAACGGCGACGGCGAAACCTTTTGGGCGGTGGGACCGCAAGACTTCTACACCATTTACAACGAGAACCCGCTGCTTACTGCTTCAACGCCGATCAATGGCGCCGGACAGACGCTGGCGATCGTGCAAGATTCCGACGTTAACCCGGCGGACGTTACCTCCTTCCGAGCGCAATTTGGCCTGCCAGCATACCCGGGCACGCCGAACGGCACCCAGGGAGGGGTCAACTTCATTGCCGGCATCAGCAATTATTGCGAAGATCCGGGCATTGTTAATGGCGGTGAGACCGAGGCCGACGTTGATGTGCAATGGTTGGGAACAAGCGCGCCGGCAGCCATTATCGACTTGGTATCCTGCGCCGACACGGCAACCACCTTCGGGGGAGATCTTTCGGCATCCTACATCGTCAGCACGCTCGACACCACGGTTTCCGCGTTCAGCGAGAGCTTCGGCGAGTGCGAGGCCCAGTTGCCCGGGTCTGGAGTCGGCAGTAACGGCTTCTATAACGGCCTGTGGGAGCAAGCGGTAGCGGAAGGCCAAACCCCTATCATCAGCGCCGGTGACTCCGGCGACGACGTCTGCGATCGCGGCAACGGCCAGGGACCCAACGGCGGGGACTTGGGCGAAACCGGACTGTCTGTGAACGGCCTGGCATCCACGCCCTACAATGTCGCGGCAGGCGGCACCGATTTCAGCGATAGCTACCAAACGACTTTCGCCCCAACCAACTATTGGAATAATAATGACACCTCGCCTTACGGCTCGGCCCTATCATACGTCCCAGAGATGGCTTGGAACGACACCTGCGCCAGCACGATACTGGTCGATTACGTAAGCTATGTCTATAACATTACCTATGGCAATGGTTCGGAAGGGCTTTGCAACGACGCGAACAACTTCGGCGAGGCGTTCACCTATCTCGATGGCGGTTCCGGCGGTATCAGTAGCATATACAGCCTGCCGAGTTGGCAACGCGTGTATGGCGTTGGACTGAATGGCAACTTCACCTCCACCAGCAATCGCAACTTGCCTGACGTTTCACTCTTCGCGGCCGACGGGTTCTGGAGTCATTTTCTGGTATTCTGCCAATCCGACGTGGCCCCGTGCGACTACTCCAATTCCACGGACGCCTTGGCGATGGCGGCGGGCGGAACTTCGTTTGTGGCGCCACAGTTGGGTGGGATTATAGGACTCGTCAACCAGGCGACGTCGTCACGCCAAGGCCAGGCGAACTACGCCTTTTATACTCTCGCGGCGCAGGAGTACGGCACGCCCAACGCTCCGAATACCTCCACTGTCGCGCCCAGCCTCTATACCTGCGAAGGGTCCAACATCAATGCTATAAGCACTTATGGCAGCGTGTTCGGGAACTGCGTCTTTTACAACATCAACCGAACCTCCCAATTTGGGTTTAACTCCTGCGTGGGCGGCAACAACAACGGCTGCCTTGTTGCCAACAACGACCAGCCTTGCGCCACCGGCACGCCAGATTGCTATACCAATACAGGCGGGGATGCGTACGGGCTCCTCTCCAATTCGACTAGCACCTTCGAAGTGGCCTTTCCCCAAAGTGCGGGATACAGCGCGGCGACCGGTCTGGGCAGTATCAACGTGACAAACCTGGTGACGAACTGGAGCAGCGGCGAACAACCACCGCCGGTAACGACTGCCACCCTAAGTGGCACCCTACAGGGTGGCGTATATGTCAGCCCTGTGGAAGTAACTCTCACGGCGACAGACTACCCAAGTGGAGTAGCCGCAACATACTACGAAGTCGACGGTGGATTTCAGCAGACTTACTATGGCCCGTTCACGGTTAGTGCATCTGGTAATCACACCGTTGGCTTTCACAGTGTCAGTGATGCTGGCGTCATTGAAGCGACTAAATATGTGAGCTTCACAATAAGCGCATCCTACTTTACCTTGGCCGTGTCATTCAGTGGCAATGGGACGGTTACCAGCACTGATGGCAACATCAATTGTCCCGGTACCTGCTCTTATGTTTATCCGGCTAACACCCAGGTCACGCTGAACGCAACCGCGACTCAAGGCTGGACATTCGTAAGCTGGACCGGCGCCTGCGGTGGTACTGGTTCGTGCGCGGTCACTATGACGCAATCCTTCTCAGTGAATGCGATCTTTGCTGGAAATGGGGCCCTGCAGTTCATCGCTACCACTCCTTGCCGGCTGGTGGATACGCGCGGCGCGGACGGCGAATTCGGCGGCCCGCCGATTCAGGGCGGAACCTACCGTAGCTTTCCCATTCCGCAAAATCAAAACTGCAATATCCCCTCCAGCGCCGCTGCCTATTCGTTGAACGTCACGGTTGTGCCGCACGGGTTCTTAGGATACTTGACGGTGTGGCCAACTGGACAAGCCCAGCCTGTCGTCTCCACCCTGAACTCGTACGATGGCCGCATCAAAGCCAATGCAGCCATTGTGCCCGCAGGAAGCGGCGAAGGCATCAGTGTGTACGCCGCCAATACGACCGATCTGATTCTGGATATCGACGGCTACTTCGCGCCGGTGAGCGGCTCCACAGTCGCTTTCTTTCCACTGCCGCCATGCCGGGTGGCGGACACGCGTGGGACTCCCGGCGGCCTCGGAGGACCCTATCTGACAGGGGGGGCTCGGCGCGACTTTCCGATCCTGGAGGCGGCCGCGTGCAACATCCCGACCAGCGCTCTGGCCTACTCCTTGAACTTCACTGCGGTACCACATGGGCCACTGGGCTATTTGACGGTATGGCCGACGGGTCAGCCGCAGCCGGTCGTTTCCACTCTGAACGCTCCGACCGGAACGGTAACCGCCAACGCTGCGATTGTGCCCGCCGGTATGGGCGGCGCGGTCAGCACGTTTGCCTATAACGATACGGACCTGCTCATTGACATTGACGGCTATTTTGCGGCGCTGGGACAAGGCGGGCTCTCGCTATATCCCGTGGCACCTTGCCGCGTGTTCGACACCCGTCCCCCCTCGGGCAATGGCGCATTCAGCGGAACCCTGAGTCCCCCGGTAGATGTTTTGGGCAGTCCTTGCGGTGTGCCACGCCAGTCACAGGCGTATGTATTCAATGCGACGGTCGTGCCTGTGGGCTCACTGGGCTACTTGACGTTGTGGCCCGACGGCATCAGCCAGCCCGTGGTGTCCACGCTGAACGCATACGACGGAGGGGTCACCTCGAACATGGCGATTGTGCCGGCAGGCAATCAAGGCAAGGTCGATGCCTTCGCCTATGGAACCACGAACCTAATTCTGGACATCTCCAGCTACATCGCGCCGTAGTTCTTTATGATGGTTGAGGGTTTACCAGCGCGGGGAAGTACCAGCCGCGACCACAAAGACCCCGATGCCGATGAAGATCATCGCCACTTCGGGCAGATCCACTGGCGCAGCCTGTGCCGGCGGGAGGAGTGAACACAAGCAGTAACAACACTATGCAAGCTGTGCCTCCGACTTGCGAACTGCCCATGCTTTTCTTCGCAAGTTTCAGGCGGTAGGGCTCTTCAGGATCCACTGGTAGCTCGTTGCCGGAGGTCCAGCGATTCGGGGTGCCTCTAACACCAAGACATCAGAAGCCCAGAAAAATCTGACTTCCGTCGGTCGGGAACTTTAGGTCGATCCCACGTTCACGGTTGGCTGCGATGGTGGCGTCGATATTGAGTTTGTCGAGAGCGATGGTACGTTGCTGCCGGCCAATCTCGAGGCGTAGCGAGTCTGGCGTAAGCGTGTATCGACGTGCTTCCAGCTTGTCGCCATTCGCAAATACAAAAAGGGTGGGCAAGTCAGGTTTGGACGGCCCCTCGGCATTTTTTGCGTCGGGTAGCTCAATCAGCTTGGGAGATGCGGGAACCGGTGAAGGCTGGCGGTTATCGTCGCGGCTTTGCAACACGATCACGGAAGGAGAAGCTCCTTCAGCCGGCGGTTCGGCGGAGTCGGGAAGGTCCCAGCCTCCATCCCAATACGGGTAATACCACGGAGCAAACACCGACCCGTAGTTGCGATAGCGGGAGTAGCCCCGACGGGGGCCATTGGGAAAGCCGCGTCCGGCGCCTCCAGAGATCCGCGGGCCGCTACCACCCTGGAATCCGCCACCTCGCGCTTGGCCTTGAGCAGGAGCGGTAATCAGGATGGAAATCGTCAGCAGAGCAAACAACAATACTGAGCGCTGCATAACTTATATGATGATCCGTTTGCAGTAGAGATGCAACGGATTTTACGCACCGTCGATTTTGCCTGCCACCTGACGGCCGCTCTGCTTTGAGCGAGCTGCCCCTTGCAGCTGTGAGTATTATGTTGGTGAGGGTGTTCAATGAAAATGTCAGGATTGGTCGCAATCATATTGTGGTCGTTGCTGGGTATGGGACAAGAGGTGCATGTGTCCCAGGGCAAGGGCATCGTTGTTCTGAGCGTGTGGGCGGTGAAGCCCTACCAATTGATGTCGGGTGAGGAGAAAACCGCGATATTCAGTATTGTTTGCACCCAGAAAGGCAAGAAGTCCGCACACCTTCTAAAGTTCTTGCCCGGAGGGGCCCTGGTTGAAGACAGTCCTGACGTTACTGCCAGAAGTGGGGAATCGGTCTTCGCGATGACAATAAACGGCGCCAGGCAAATAACGGAATGGGCCCCAAGCGACCCTGTGACGTTCGCCTATTACGGCAAGACAGACGCCGACCGCTTGAAATTCATCCAGTCATTGCTGAGCTCGGGAACGGTTACCATCGAGTTCAAACCCTTCCTCTCGGGTATGCAGACCAGCAGCACGTTTGATCTGAGCAAACTTCGACAAGAAATGAGCAAGTATCCCGAGTGCGGCGCGCAATAGCTTGAACACCGCTCAGTTCAATTCGTTATAGCGGTCGCACGGCTTCACCCTGGGCAGACTCTTGCGCCAGTAGAAGCAAGCCTTGGTAGCATGTGGTTTTTGGAATACATCCTTGTAGGTGATGTATACGTAGTTTGCGGCGCGCAACCGATCTCGCGTTAGACCGGCGACAGCGTCGGGTGAGGTTGTGAACCAGACATCGGTTGTGTATATTGCGCCGGGCATCAAATTGCCTGCGGCGGCTGTCACGTTTGGCTCCTGCAGTGGCCCAGATTGATCGATATCTTCAATCGTGGCGACGTCCGCAACTTGCAGGTCAAGTGCCGGCGTCTTGCCCGTGTTTTGTAGTTTGATGGTGAAGCCCCCGCCGTTGGCGGTCAGCGGGCGAACCGTTGCTTCTGTCAATCCTACCCATGCTCTCTGGTCAGTTCGCATTTCGTCTTGTAGCATCTGCGTCCTGGCCTCCGACGACTGAGTCAGTTGGGTGCGTAATTTCCCCATCTGCCTCTCAAAGCTAATACCGAAGCAAACCACCGCGAGGGCCGCGATTAACGCTCCGATCGCTGTTATCCAGCCGGTGACTCTGGACTGCCCGGACTGAAAGGAGTCAGGTTCAGGACGTAAAGGGACCATCGACACATTGGTGAACGTATTTCCGTAGAAAAGCGGGTTAGTACCCACGAGTTCGCCAGAAGTGTGAGCCGAGTATTCCACTGCGGGAAGAGTAGAACCGGTTTGCACAACCGCTTCGGGCTCCAACGCAGTCTCGAGAGTCGAAACAGGGAAGTGCGGATGCGCTGAACTACTCGGCTGCGCCCGTTTCCGTATCTCCTCGAGGAGTGCTTCAAGTTCCTCGCGATTCTGCCATGATGCCTCCGGCAACTCCGCCGATACCAACACACGCAGGGCTTGGGCGGATTCCGCAGCCGTCTCAAGCTGTTCGATGATTTCTGGGACGTCGATTGATTTGGCAGCCCTGAGTTCGTCGACACTTGCAAACGGCAGGGCCAAAGAATCGTCCAGAGACGCAAGAGCCGAAGGCGGCAATGAACTCATGTCAACTCCTGATCCGGAGTGTCCATGTTGGCTCTAGACAACCCCACACAGTCGGATATTCGGGAAGCCCGAAGGGTCCCAGTTCGCGAACCGGGAGCGCGTCTCCGCGTCCAGGGCAGTAAAGCCGGCCGGGCGAGCGCGGCCACGGCAACGATTCCACCGCCGATCAAGACCTGACTACTGCTCGCCATGGGTAAACTTCGCTCCTGCTGCCGATCGCCGCGTTTTCAGTCTCAAGCCACAGCCTGACGGGGCCTTCTTCTGCGATACTTAAGAGCGACAGACCCGCTGCGCCACGCTTCAGATGCATTTTAGCAGTAGCCGGAATTCTACCCTCCGTACCAACTATGGTTCGCGCGTAGACGCTTGCAACTGCGGGCCAGCCATGCTCGCGATGCGCGCCAAGGTCCCAAACGTGACAGCTCGACGCGCCCTTTCGCGCCGTTTTCACTGCGAACATGGTGAGCGTTTGTTGTATATTTGAACATCTTATCGTGCCCTGTTGGATTGAGGAGATCCCATGAATAGTCCTGCTTACGCTGCCGAAACTGCATCTCTGCCCGAAGTGCCGAAAGCTCCCGAAACGGTTGCAGACGTTGGGGTGCCCAGAGCGATCCTGGAGGATCTGGCGCTAAAGAACCTTTACATAACCGGTTCTTCGTCATTGCGGGACCTGGCGAAGAAGATGCAGCTTACGTTCCGAGTGATTGACGAGCTGTTTCGCCGGCTACGTACCGAGCAGCTCTGCGAAGTGACTGGAATGACCGGGAATGTTGCCGAGGTCGCCATCACTTCTCGAGGTAGATCGCGGGCCTTGGAACTATTGTCCCAAAACCAGTACACGGGCGCCACTCCGGTTTCCTTGGAGAGTTACGTGCAACGGGTGCGCCACCAAAGCGTGGGGAGCCTGGAGGTACATCCGCCCGAGGTCGAGCGTGCCTTCGCCCATCTTGTGCTTGACGCCAAAATGCTGGGAAAACTTGGCACCGCACTGAATTCGGGCACCTCGATTTTTTTGTACGGCCCAACCGGCGGGGGGAAAACCACGATTGCGATAGCTCTTTCGCGCGCGGTTGCAACCGATCCGGTGTGGATACCATTTGCGGTAGAAGTCGATGGCCAAATTATTTGCGTCTATGACCCTCATGTTCACGCCAAAGTCGAGGGCGTTGTTTGCCCCGGCAGCGATGAGCGCTGGGTACTTTGCCGTCGTCCCACGGTCTTGGTCGGCGGGGAGCTTACCATTGAAATGCTGGAGCTGCAACTCAACGCGATCACAAGATTTTATACGGCTCCAGTCCAGATGAAGGCCAACAATGGCATCCTCATCATCGATGACTTCGGACGTCAGCGCGTGCGTCCTGAAGAACTGCTCAACCGCTGGGTCGTTCCGCTGGATCGCAGAATTGACTTCCTCACCCTGGCGGGAGGAAAAAAGGTCGAGATTCCGTTCGAGCTGTATGTTGTATTTGCTACCAATCTGGAGCCGGCCCAACTGGCAGACGCCGCATTCCTGCGCCGAATTCAGACCAAGATCAAAGTCGGCACCGTTTCCGAGCGGCAATTCCACGATATTTTTCGTAAAGTATGCGGGGACCTCGGGCTCCAATGCGAGCCTGACACCATTGATGAGTTAATGCATGTCATCCGAACCAAGTTTAAAGAACCGCTGCGGGCCTGCCATCCTCGCGACATTGTGAATCAGGTACGCTGGGCGGCACGTTATCAGCAGAGGGAGCCTCGTGTGGATCGGGAAGCCGTGATGGTGGCGGTTAATACCTATTTTGTTTCCGATAACGACGACGACAACTGAATCGGCTAGTTTCTCTCGCTTTCGTCGAATGATACTTCGTACCGTTTGCAAGGTTGGACCGCGTGCCGGTCAAGTGTCTTCCATCCGCACATTCACGTGCCTGGAGGCCGCGACATGAAATGGCCGCCGGGTTAGGCGGCCTCCTGCGGTGCGAAAGTATTGCCGGACGTCAGCGGCTACAGCCTCCGGAGTGCGGTCGAGGGCCGCTTCCCAATGCAGGCGCTCCATGTACATCGAGTCGCTGCGATAGAACGGTGTCATGGCTGTTCGTGTGACCATTGTCAGGTTCACGCGGTCGGCGCCGTCCTTGCCCAACTCGCCGGAATACAGCGCCAGATTGAAGCTGTTGTACCCAATCGAGTCATACCACGCGAGCACTTGGCTGATGCCTGCAGCGAGCTTCTGAACGTCTAGGGATGAAAGGTCGAGGATGGTTGCGCGTTCGCACAGGACGGCACGGACCTCATTGAATCCGACAGGTGCGAAAGGCGTCATCCAGACGATCGGTCCGTCGCGGGAGATCACGCGCTCCGCGCGTTCTGTCTCTTCCGACACAAGATCGTTCCAGAAACAACGCCCGTTCGCCTGCCAGTAGGCCGCAATCGATGCATGCTGCATTCGCATCATCGATGTCGGGAATGGATCGACGTACAGCTGGCTATGCGGATGGGGAAGAGAACCACCGGATGGATAAAGATAATTGATGTTGTAAGCGCAGAAGCGCACATCCGCATCGAACTTCGCGACCGCGCGTATGTAATCGAGCGAGGCAGCCAGGTTGTCGGCAATCAGGGCGGGGGTGAAATCGCGAAGGTCCAGCCAATGCCGGGTTGTGAACACCGCGACGGCGGCGTATTTCGAATACGGCACCAGGTTAGGAAACAGGACGGTATCGCCTACCCGAATGCGCCCGGCGGGCGTGATTTGCCTAGCGATACGAGGCGTCACTTTGTCGATGCGTTCTGCGCAGAATGGGCAATTCGGGTCCGGCGTCCGAAATGAGCCCAGGGAGGCGTCATCACTCGTTTGTAACTTCACGCCTTCCGCGATTCGGGCTGAGGTGCCGAGCAGCGGATCGAAGCGGACCTGGAGCTTACGCTCTGAGTACGCTTCATCACCGGGGTTTTGGAAGCGCGACAACAGACTCTCGCACCGAAATTGAATCGCCATAACTACCGCCGTGTATGCGCATTGTACACATGGGAGCGGAACTCAAGAGATCTGCTGAACTCGGAAAAGCGTGAGGCTGAGAATCTGCAAGACGTGTATGTCGTCACCCCAGTCCACGGTGGTCGATGAACTTCTGAAATTCCGCGTGCCGTCCGGCAGCTAAAGCTCATGCTCATGAAAGCAATGGCTGCTACCGCAACTTCGCGTACTCAAGTTTGGCTTGCGAGAGGATGGGGATGTCGGAATTGGCGTCTTTCCACAAGGTGAAAAAATCCTGATATGCCTGGCGTGCGGCGACCTTGTCACCCGTCATCGCCAGAGCGCGACCCAACTGCAAATGAACCAGCGGAGCCAGCACGAAGTTGCCGGCAATCCCGGGATGGTCAACCATTTTCTGAAATTCAGCAGCGGCTGGCTGCGCCTTTCCCGCCTGCAAGAACGCCAGACCGCGCAGATATACGGGGTACATCGGTCCGAGTTCAAACGGCGCCTGACTTCCGAGTTCATAGGTGGCGGCTGGTTCCAGCGCTGTGATGGCCTGCTCAGGACTACTCTTGCTCAGTTCGGTTGCGGCTGCAATCGACGGCAACCAATAACCTTGTATGATGGTGTCCTCCGGAGCCTCCTGATCCAGTTTTTCGGCCAGCTTTTGCGCCTGCGCGGTCTCTCCGGCCCGCGCCAGGGCTAGTGCAGCCAGAATTCTGACGGAGCGTCCATCGCTCAAAGCCAGTGCTTCCGCTGCCTGCTGCCGCGCTCGAGCGAAGTTGCCGACCTCGGCTTCGCGCAGCGCTTCATTCGCTCTCCGTACGCCCGCCATTTCCGCCGCGCCAGCGCGCTTCGACGATTCCACGGCACGTTGAGAAAGGTCGCGGGCTGATGCGAAGCGCCCCCGATACGCCTCGGTGTCAGACTGGACGGAAAGCATCGTACCCTCGGCCTCCGGCTTGCCGATTGCCCAGGCCAAAAGCTGAGCCATGGTCGTGTTGTCATGTTTCAAGAATGCGAGACAGTACCAGTACTCATAAGGCATATAAGGGCCGTCTCGTTTGCGTGCCCGCAATTCCTTGAGGGCGGCCTCGGCCGCATCAAGTTGGTCTAGCGCGGCGTAGATACCTATCAGGTTGGAGAAATCAACGTCGGCGGGCGCCAGACGAAGGGCTTCTCGCGTCTCGGCTGCCGCCTTCTCGTATTGACCCAGCCAAATATTAAAAACTCCCAAGTTCGAGTGAGGCTTATAATCTCCGGGGTAGCTCTGCGACCACTCTGTGGCAGTCTGGATGGCCTTTACCAAATCACCAGTAGCCATGCCGTAGTAGTCCGCCTCAATGGCCAACCGCTCTCGCGGGATCGACCGGCTTCGTAGTTCGTACGCTTTCTGGAGGTTTTGGGATGCTAACTCGGTTTCATTCAAGTTGTGGTAGGCAACCCCGAGATCGAGGTATGCCATGGCAAAACTGGGGTCGAGTTCTATGGCACGCTCAAAGTGGGGAATAGCAGCCCGTCCGCCCCCCTGGACATGGATCCTTCGTCCTTGAGTGAACGATTGCAGTGCATCCAGTGACGAGGTCGTCGCTTCCTCCAGAGGCTGGTCGAATCTCCTCACCGAAGCCAGCGATTCTCCTAAACTCGTCCGCAACTTATTGCCGGCCTGCTGCAGTGCCGGCAGCACCTTGTTCAGGTTCTCGGCCTCTGCCTCGGCACTCACGAGCGTGTCTCCGGTCTGACAGTTTGTAGCTTTCAGCCCGATCAGGTAGTGCTCTCCCACCGCTGCGATTGAGCCGGACACGACGGCCTTACTGTTGGTGCGCAGGCAAAGCTCCCGTGCGATCTCTCCGGTCAGCCGCTGCTCCGCAGGACGGTTCATCAACCGCAGAGTGCTGGCTGCGCGTTGATCGGAGAGCACATTCAGGAATGGAGATTGCTCCAACTGGAATGAGAGGGCTGTCTTCAGGGTGTCGTCGAACACCGTATCGCTGGTGTGGTTACTGAAGTCGGCGAGTACGATTGTATCTTTTTCATTGAGCGCCGAAACTTTGCGGGTGCTCCAGTACACTCCGGCCACGATAACAGGGATGCAAACGGCTGCGACCAAGGCCAGGCGGAGCAACAGCGTGCGGCGACCAACCTTGCGAATGGGGGCAGTCTCCAGTACTGGCGCGGCGGGCGTTGCCGCAACCCTCGAAGGCGGAGCCGCCACGGTTTGCGGAGCGGCTGCGAGCGACGCTTCCGGTCTCCCGTCCGGCACCGGCTTGCCGGCAGGGATGACCGGTGGCAGCTCCATCATCCCCGACTTGGATTCGACCACCGCCGGCGCCACTGAGATCGTTTTTGAGACAACTGGAGCGAGAAAACGATAGCCACGGCGTGGAATTGTCTCCACGTAAACCGGCCGGTCTGCACTGTCGTTCAGCACGCTTCTGATCTGGTTGATGCACTGGTTCATCCCGTGCTCAAAGTCCACGTACGTGTCATCGCCCCAGATCTGCTGTTGGATTTCCTCGCGGGTTACGACCTGGCCGGCATGGCTGGCGAGCATGGCCAGAAGTCGAAACGGCTGGGGCGCCAGTTTGATGAGGGTTCCATCCTTGCGCAGCTCTTCCGTAGCGAGATTTAGCACGAAGGCTCCGAAGCGAAGAAGCTTCTGCGTGGCGCCCAACAAATATCTCCTTGCAAGTTGAGCCGGATTATATAACGGTGTTGCCCTCTAAGGCACGATTTTTTTCAGTGACATCTCTTACTAACCTCTTGGCACTCAAATGCTTAGCCGCTGACCTAAAACTGACCCAGAACTTACCTCCAAATGATCCGCCAAGTATTGATCGCCAGCTCGATCAGGCGCATTGTGCTCACGAAAGCAGGAAATTGAGCCGAGCTCGATTGACCTGCTTTAGGGGGAAGCTTCCGGAGGTGGGAGAAACATCCCGCCTCTGGCAGCGCAAAGGAGAAGACACCATGATGCTAACACTCGCAGGAATCGTCGGCGCGTTGATGTTCGCGCTCTGTGTGATCGTGAGTTCGACGCCACTTCTACAGATCGAGCAGACGCTCGAATCGTTGGCTCGTTGAAAGAAGCGGCACTGCTACGAATAGCGCCGCCGCAGATGGAAGGCAGAAGGAGTCGTCATGAAAACACTAACGGCAATGCGAACCAGCCAGATCGGAAAGATCGCCCGCTTCCTCGAAGAGCATCCCGGGTTTTCGCCCAAGCTCGTCGGCGAGAACGCTGATGTCTATGGCTTCCGCGTGGGCAAGACCCTCCTCTCGGTAGACGAAATGGAGGGGCTGATTGACACGCCACTGGAGGCACACCTGGCACGCCCGCAAACCCGGCCGCCAGCGATGAACGGAAGAAGGCCGTGATGATGGACAAACCACATTTAGCGCGCTTGGACTCCAGGCTCCTGGCCGACGACTTCGTACTCGAGGCTCCGAGGCGCCGCAGCCTGCACCGTGCCAACGCGGTTGGGCGTCTTCTGCCGTTTCTGTCGGCCGTGTTCTTTGCCCTCGCCGTGATCTGGGTCCTGAGGCACGGCGGCTTCGAGCGGGTCACAGACATGTTCAGGCTGGCGACGCCATGAGATTGGCTCGCTTCATCACTGAGTGCCGCAAACCGGGAGAGAAAGGAGACGGTTATGGACGCGAAGTATGACTGGCTGATCGATAGTGTGGCGATCCGGCTCACGCTCAACACCTTGGCGTTGGCGATCTGGATTGCCATGTCCGTGGGTCTGCTGGAACTCGCCGTGAAGGTATAGCAGTAGAGAGCGTTCGCCTTAGGCCAAGTGCCAAGTGCCAAATGCTAATTGCCAACTGCTGTAGTAAGGAGCAGCTAACGCGGTGAAGTTGCTCTCCACCTTCAATCAACGCCGCCGCCACAACCTCACGACCATAAGGAGGTCATCATGAAAACGCAAATTATCGACCAAAAAACGCAAATTATCGACCAACACGCTGAGGTAACCCAGTTCTGGAGCGGGAGAAGCGGCAATGCTCGTGCATTTACTCCATCTCGCTCTGCCGGCCGGACAGCTCTAGTCTTTGCATGCATGGTGCTGGCAAGTTCTTTATGCCTCGACAGAAATGCTACCGCTCAACAATCTCCTCTGACGGCTTCCCAGACCGCTGGTCAGAAAGCAGTAAGCGCGGAAATTCCAGTACTGCTGGCCAAATCCATCGACTCCAAGAAGTTGAAGGCAGGTGACGAGGTCGATGGCAAGACCGCCGCGATCCTGCACCTGAGAGACGGATCGGTAATTTCGCGAGGGGCGAAGGTGGTAGGCCACGTGACGCAGGCCAAGGCACGTTCCAGCGGGGATGCTGAATCTGCGTTGGGAATTGTGTTTGACAAGATTAGCCTGCCAAACGGGAAGGACCTGGCGATCACAGCTGTTATTCAGGCGGTAGCTCCGAACCCCAATACGGGAGTCTACACTGGGGGAGGCATTAGCTACGGCGGATTGAACGAAATGACCGAGAAATCTGCGATGTCCCAATCCACCCCGCCGTCGGTGCCGCTGCTGAATGAGCAGTCCGTGGGAGTCCTGGGGATCAAGAACTTACGGCTCGGGGCCGATGGGGTGCTCACTTCGGACCAAAAAACCGTGAAGCTGGACAGCGGTATACAGATCATGGTTCAAGCTCAAATAGTCGGCAGCTGAGGGTTGAGAGTGTTTCAGGCGCCCGGGACAATGCTGCCAATG
>Ga0302325_10012811_pt1 | contig 17962 bp, 13 predicted proteins | sample Palsa_T0_2_FD_201948 | JGI IMG/M metagenome (GOLD analysis project Ga0302325, IMG submission 201948) | Peat permafrost microbial communities from Stordalen Mire near Abisko, Sweden - Palsa_T0_2 | ecosystem: Environmental > Terrestrial > Soil > Palsa > Peat permafrost | place: Sweden: Abisko...
CCGAAATAACGTGGTGATGACCGACGCGGGCCTGCCGGAAGCGGTGGTGCAGGAAGACTTCTCGGCCAACGCATTCGAGTTTTTTGGCGGGCCCCCGCTTTTCGGACGAACATTTTCGCCAGCGGCACCGCCACAGGGGACAAGAGAAGGGTTGGCACAGGGGAGCAGCGGCGAATCGAGCGCGGAGCGGGTGGCGGTGCTGAGTTATTTGTTCTGGCAGCGGCATTTCGCGGGCAGCCGGGATGTGCTGGGGCAACACTTAAGGCTGAACGACAAGTTTTATACGGTGATTGGAGTTCTGCCGGTGCGCTTTACGTGGGAGGACGCGGACGTTTACGTTCCGATGGAGCTGCAACCCAGTACCGAGAAGCGCGTGGAGATCGTAGTGAGAATGCGGCAGGGCATCCCGAAGGAACAGTTCAACGCCGAGTTTCAAGCGTTCCACGGAAAATTTTCGAAGGAAAGTCCGACGTACTTTTATCCGGAACCCCCGTTCCGGACCGAGTTCAAGTCAGTGAATGAAGGAATTCTCGGGAAGTTCGCCAATACGCTGCTGGCGCTGCTGGCGGCGGTAGGATTCCTGTTGCTAATCGCGTGCGCTAACGTGGCGAACTTACTGCTGGCACGCGCCAGCGCGCGACGGGGAGAGATAGCGACGCGAGTGGCGTTGGGCGCGGGGCGGAAGCGCTTGATTCAGCAACTGCTCACCGAAAACATGATTCTCTCGGTGGCGGGAGGGGCGCTGGGTGTGGCGCTGGCGTATGGGGGAGTGAAAGCGGTGGTGGCGCTGATGCCGGAATACTCGGTACCGCATGAGGCGGTGATTGCCATCAATATTCCGGTGCTTTGTTTCGCGGTGGCGGTTTCGTTGCTGACCGGGATTTTGTTTGGGCTGGCTCCGGCATTGCAGCTTTCCAATCAAGATCAGGCATCGCTATTGAAAGAATCGGGGAGAGACGGCGGCGCAAGCATGATAGGCCGGCGCCTACGGGACACGCTGATCGTTTCGGAAGTGATACTGTCTTTGGTGCTACTGACCGGGGCCTCGCTGGCTGCGGCGGGCATGCTCGAGCTGGTAAAACAAAAGCTTGGCTACCAGCCCAAAGGCGTCTTGACGATGATGGTTCCGGTGCCTGCGGCGCGGTACCCGCTATGGAGCCAACGGCAGGCCTTTTTTTCGGGCATGCTGGATCATTTGCGCAGGGTTCCGGGGGTGGAATCTGTGGGCGCGACGATCACTGGCGTGCCGCCTTATTCCGGTGTCGACTCGAAATTCAGCGTTGAGGGTCTGCCTGCACCGGGCACACCGATTCGTGTGAACCTGGTAAGCGAGGGCTATTTCAACACCATGGAGATTCCGCTACTGAAAGGACGTTACTTCGACGCCGCGGAGGTTACCCGGGCAACTCCGGTGGCGGTGATCACTGAAGATATGGTGAAGAAATATTTTCCGCCGGGCCAGGATCCTATAGGCAAGCAAATTCACCTGGACCTGGTGACCGGCCAACTGCCGGCGGATTTTCTGAAAGCGGCGCAAGACCTGACGGCGTTCCAGATCGTTGGAATCCTGGGAACGGTGCGGAACTCGGGGTTGCACGACGAGCCGGAACCGGCGATTTACGTGCCTTACTCGATCATGTCTCCGCCGGGCATGATGTTCGCGATTCGAACCACAGGCGTGAATCCGCGGGCACTTTCGAACGACGCACGCCGAGCGGTGCAGGCGGTAGATCCCGGTCAGCCGATCACGCGGATTCGCACGCTGGAAGACATCCTGGGAACGGCTACGGCCTACCCGCGATTTGCGACGTTCTTGTTTGGAATTTTCGGAGCGATCGGTTTGATCCTGGCGTGCACGGGAATTTACAGCGTGGTGTCATATGCAGTGGCGCAGCGCACTCGCGAATTTGGCATTCGCATGGCGCTGGGTGCGACTTCCGGCAACCTGCTGAAATTGGTACTGAGTTCGACTGGGCGGGTGGTGATGGCTGGGTTCGTACTCGGAGGGATATTGAGCGTTGCGTCAGACCGCGCCTTAGCCGGCAAACTCGAGGGGATTGGGGTTGCGAGTCCGTCCATGCTGTTGGGCATCTCGGGCGTCCTGGCGGTAGCGGCCTTTTTTGCGTGCGCGCTGCCGACTCGATCAGCTACCAAGGTTCAGCCGATGGATGCGCTCCGGCACGAATAATATCGAAACCAAACAGGGAACTGGCTCGAAAAGTCAGCTGCGGGCGGTTAGGCGCGAATCAGTTCGATGCGCGAGCGGCGGCGCGCCAGCGCTGCAGGGCAACTACGGCCCAGATGGCTTCGACGATGCCGAAGGGCCAGGCGCCCTGGAGGAAGCCGTAGGTTGATCCCAAGGCGCACGATGCTGCGAACGCCAGAATGAACCAGGGGCTGCGCTTTTCCATGGTGTAGGTCACCAACATGGCGGTGACGGCGACTAGTCCGAAAATTGTCAGCGGCTTCATTTCGTTATTCCGGACGCATGAATACTTTCAACGCTCTGTTTTCGGCGACCATTTTATCTCGCGTCCTGCGCCAGTTCGCGGCAAGTTTCGGTGAGGACACGGAGTTTCTTGCGGGTGATATCGAGAGGGACGTGGCCGAAGCCGCATTCGCTGGTGAGGAGAAGGCGATCGGGAGAAAAATATTCGAGGGCGGGCTTGGCGCGATCGCGGACGATTTGAGGCGTCTCGATGGCGTCGCTGCGCTGATCGATGACGCCCAGGGCGAGGTCGCCCTGGAAGTTCCACTGCTTCCACAAATCCATGAGGTCGTAGCTGAGGGTGCAGTGCTCAAGAACCACCTCGTCGATCTTGATGGTGCGGAAAGCGGGAACGAGATCGGTATATTTCGTGAAGTAGATGCGCTTGCGGCGCGGGTTGCCACCGCATACGTGGAGCGCGACACGCACCGGCGGAAGCGAGGCGATCAACTCGTTTAGGATTTCGGCGGACCACACGCTGTCTTCCGGGGATTCGGTCCACATCGGCTCATCGAACTGGATGTAGTCGCAACCGGCGGCGATGACTTCGCGCAGTTCGGCGGCGAGAACGCCGGCGTACGCGCGGCAGAGGGCCTGTGGGTCAGGATACAAATCGGGGCGCTGGTTGACGCTGAATCGAGTGAGGACGTGAGGGCCGGTGACGGTCTGCTTGACGCGGCAGCGGGCGGGAGCAGCGTCACGCGCGAGTTTCCAATTGCGAGCGAGCTCGAAGCGGGGATTTTTGATTTCGCCGATGACGCGGGCGCATTCGATGGCAAAGCCTGCGGTGCCGAAGCTTTGCTTGAGCATGGCGTCGAAGGTAACGCCGTCGAGGCGTTTTTGGTAGAAGTAGTACATGTTTTCGCGATAGCCCTCGCCGTCGGTGATGACGTCGAGGCCGAGATCGGCCTGGTCGAGGGCGGCCCAGCGAATGAGAGCGTCAATTTCGGCGCGCGAGAGGGTGGGCTTCTTCATGGTGTCTTCGACGCTGGCGTTGCGCGGGTAACTGCCCACTACGGTGCTGGTGAATGGTTTCATAGTCTTCGAATAGCCCTCGAATGCGCGGATCAGACTGGAGGCAGGCCCGCGGAAGATCGCGCCTCATTGATGTGCGCCCGAACGCCTTCTTCGAGCGGGCGCGGGACGAAATCAATTTCGCGAATCAGGCGGACGCCGTCCTGATTGTCGATCAGCGGGGTGCCATTGCCGGCGGCGTCAAAATCGATTCGCGCGCCGGGAAGCCACTTTCGGACGATTGCAGCGAGTTCCGCGGCGCTGACGCAGCGGCCACCACTATTGTAAGCAAAATGGGCGAGCTTAGGCTTGAGCGCGAGGAGGACGAGTTGCTGCGCGCAGTCGTCCTTATATATCCAGGTGTCGCGCGTCTGCGGGCCGAAAGGAAGGACGACCGGTTGGCCAACAGCGGGTTTGGACGCGAAGTGTTCGGCCCACATGACCGCGCTGCGCTTGCGGCCATGACCGAAAACAACCGGAGGGCGAGTGCAGACGATGTTTGCGCCGAGCCGCTGGACGTAGCGCCGGCCCATTTGCTCATTGAGAAGTTTCATCACCCCGTAAGTGAAGGCGTGAGTGGCGGGATCGCAGAAATCGTCTTCGGTGACCGGGCGATCGCCGTAGGGTTTCTGCGACGGGCCGTAGACGGTTTCGCTGCTGGTGAAAACGAGCCGGGCAAATTTGCGATGAACGGCGGCCTCGAACATGTGGGTCATGCCGAGAATATTGACGCGCGAGGAAAGAGAAGTGTTTTCGTCGACCAGCGGACCCATTACGTAAGCCAGATGGATGGCGTGGGAGATGTCCGGATGCTTGCGAAAGACGGTCATCACATCGCGGAAATCGCTGACGTCCATGGGGACCGCATCGAATTCGGTATTGGCGCGGCTCGCCGCCGCTCGCAGATCGGCGATGGCCTCGGCGTCGGGCGAATGATCGGCGGAGACGGTGGGGATGCCGCGCTGCAGAAGATTGCGGACCACGGACTGGCCGATGAACCCGAGGCCGCCGGTGACGAGAAATTTCACATAGCACCTGTTTCGATCGGCGGTTCTACAGGGCTGATGCCGACCGAGCGCGCTGCTAGAGCAAATGCAGGGAACATATTATCAAGAGCCAAGGAGGTTTGCTCCGAGGCTGGTGAGGCCGCCGTCGACCAGAATGGTCTCACCGGTGACGCTCCTGGCATCTGCGGCCAGGAACAACGCGGCAGCAGCGCAATCGCCGGCGGTGGCGAGCTGTTGCAAAGGAGTGCGTTTCTCCTCGGATTCGAAGGATGGATCGGAATTGGTGCGGCCGGCGAAATGGGTGCGGATCAGGCCTGGGGCGACCGCATTCACGCGAATGGCGGGGGCTAGAGCGCGCGCCAAGGATTTTGTCATGGTCGCAGAGCCGGCCTTCGCAGCGCCGTACACGATGGAGCTGCAGATGCCGGTGAACGATGCCGTTGAAGTGATATTGACGATGCTGGCGCCCGGCTGGCGCTGCAAGAAAGGCACGGCGGCGCGGACACAATGGAAAACGCCCTTCAAATTGATATCGAGTGTCTTGTCCCAGATTTCATCGGTGACGTCGTCGAGTTGGCGATGGGGGATGCGAGTGCTCCAGCCGGCGTTATTAATAAGGATATCGAGACGGCCGAATTCGGCAGCTACGCGGCCGATCATAGCGCGCACTTCGGGATCTTTGGCGACGTCGGCCGGGGCGGAGATCGCCCGGCCGCCGGCGCTGTGAATCTGGGAGACCACTTCCTCGGCGGCTTCGCGGGAGCGATGGTAATTCACGGCGACGCTCGCGCCTTCTCGCGCGAACAACAACGCGATCGCGCGGCCGATGCCGGTGCCCGCTCCGGTGACGAGCACCACTCGCCCTTGGAGTTTTCCTTCGGCCATTACTTTTTTTCCACCAGATGCTCGAATTTGGATGCGTCGCGATAGGTGACGGTCTGAAGATGCTCGCAGTAGAGCACCAGGTCACCGGGCATCTTGAACACTTCGTAGGAGACGCGCACCATGCCCATGGTTGGATACTTGGGAGACTTTTCGAGATTGGTGCGAATGGTATAGATGGTGTCGCCGATGAAAACTGGCTTGATGAAGCGCAGCTTGTCGTAGCCGTAGCTGAAGGTGTGGATGCAATTGTGGGCCATCAGGCCGAGACCGAGGCTGAAGACCATGGCGCCGGCAATCAGGCGCCTGCCGAATACACCTTCTTCGCGGGCGAAGACTTCGTCGGCGACGTAGGGATGCATGTCCAGGACCATGGCGTTGAAGGCCATGCTTTCGCCCTCGGAAATAGTGCGGCGGATGGAGCGAGCGCGCAGACCGATTTCGAAATCTTCGTACTTCCAGTCCTCGGCATTCCAGATCCGAATTTCCTTGTGCTTGGCGGGATCGGGATTCGGATTTTGCATGTTTTTCCTCTCCGGCAACGAATCAGGGTTTCCCGGCGTGAACGTTGGCGCCGGCACGACGCGAGTGAAACCGCGCGTTTAGAAAATCGATTAGATTCTGGTCGCTCAAATCGCCGCGCAGGCAGCGATTGATTTCGATGCCCGCGGACTCAAAGAAGTGGACGAAACCGTCGAAGCGCGGGCGCATGTAGGCGGAGCGCAACGTCTCCAACGTGCGGGAGAAAAATCCGTTTGCTTCGGCGTCGTTGGCAGGATCGATCCACGCGGCGAGGCTCGCGGGCTGGCCGCCTTGGCGAAAGTAAGCGCCACGCTGATGTTCGATGCTGACGAGCCATTTCGCGTAGTCGACTGCTGCGTCGCGGTGGGCGCAGGATAACGTGACGGCGACGCCGGTGCCCCCAATCATGGTTCCGGCGCAACCGATGTTGCCCGCGGCCGGGGCGTCAGTAAATTTCAGCGGCACCGGAACTCCGCGGCGCGAATAATTGGAATAACCGAATGCCCAAGGGCAATAGACCGCGTCGGACGACGAAACCATGAAATCGTAAACCTGTATCGGGTTCCAGTCGACGCTTTTGGGATGCGCCGCGGCGATGAGCGCGTGGAGGCGCTGGAGAACTTCGCGGGCAACGCCGGTCTCGAGGAACGGATCGGCTGTCTCGGAAATAGGATGGCCGAGATTGGCGCTGAGTGTGAAGACCAGGCTGACGGCGTCGATGGGACAAGCGGGTACGATCACGAATTGGCCGCGCGGGCGGGCGGTGGCGGCTAGAGCGAGAACATCGTCGAAGGTTCTTGGCGGCGGGCAGGAAAGCTGGGAAAGCAAATCGGGGCGATAGCAAGCGACCTGGGTGGCGGCGTCAATGGGAAGCGCCCACAGACCCTGGCCATACCAATAGGAATTCCACGATGGGCCGACGGAATCGCGGGCGAATACGTCCCGTTCGTTTTGCGCGACGTATGGAGCGAGGTTCACGAGGACATCATGCGCGGCTGCGAAGCCTACGAAGGGATGATCGACGATGATCAGGTCGTAGCGATCGGCGTACTGCTCGATCGGAGCTTCACCGAACTCGCGAAGGGTGCGGCGATCCCAGGAGATTTCGACGCCAGGACGGGATTGCCGATACTCGCGAGCGCCGGCAATCAGCGGAGCGTAGCCGCGGGGGTGGTCCCAGGTTAGACCTTTCAGTTTCACTTCCAAGTTATCCTCGAGCTTGCGGCGAGCCCGGCCGAACGATGCGGTGCAGGCTCTACGGAAGCGCTTAGAATTTAGCCGGGCCAACTAAACCGGCGGTTTGCGCTGCGCCATAAGAATGTGTTCGCAATACAAAACCACTTCGCCACGCTGATTGATCACTTCGCAGGCTTCCACCACACGGCCGTGACCGGGGCGCTTGGGCTCTTCCGCCTTTTCCTTGATGGTGACGCGGGTGTGAATCGTGTCGCCGATGAAAACCGGCTTGGGGAATCGCAGGCGGTCGTAACCGTAGCTGAAGGCCACAGGATTAATCTGGGTGGCGGTGAGACCGATGCCGATGGCGAAGGTCATGGTGCCGTGAGCGATGCGGCGGCCGAAAGGAGTGGTGCGGGCGAATTCCTCGTCCATGTGATGCGGGAAGAAATCGCCGCTGTGGCCAGCGTGGATCACTATATCGGCCTCGGTGATGGTGCGGCCGGTGGTCACGCGTGCGGCGCCGACAACGTAGTCTTCGAAATACTCGACCACGGTCATGGTTTGTGCCTCCGCCCGGCCGGCAACAGCAGGGTGCGCTTTCCGCCGAGCAACGTGCGCATGCGCGGGCCTTGGGGGCCTTTTCCGCCGATTCCGGCGGTCAAGTGCGCGCTGGCTGCTTGCAGGCTTTCCTTGATTTGCCTGGGACCCAGGCGATTGCCCACTGGTTCGATGAACGGTACGGACATGGCCGCGATGGCTTCTCCATGCTGGTTGAAAACGGGATAACTGATGTTGACGATGCCGTGAACCTGGTAGCTGGCCATTTCTTCGTGGCCGCGCGCGCGGATCGCGGCGAGATGCTTTTGCAGGCCCGCTGGAACGCGCCGGCGCGAGCGGCTTTCCCACGCAGCGAGCCCGCGGTGACGCGCGGCATCGGACTGAAAGGCGAGGATGACGTGGCCCGAAGCGGTATCGAACAAGTCTACGTGAGCGCCGAGGCGGAGGGAAAAGCCCATGCTGCCGGGGGTGTCAACCTGTGCGACGACAATGACGGCGCCGTCGCTCAACATCGCGAGATGGCAGGATTGGCCGGTGTGATTGGCCACCTGCTGCATCAGAGGACGGGCGTGGGCGATGAGGCGGTCCAGCGGATGATGGCGATGGGCGAGTTCGAATAGTTTTAGAGTCAATTCAAAGCGATCGTCGGAATCGGCTTCGCAGATGTAGCCGCGGCGTTGGAGGCAAACCAGCATGCGGAAGATTTCACTGACGCTGCGGCCGAGGCGGCGAGCGACTTCGGTGGCGGTGAGGCCGGCGGGTTCGGAAGCGAACACTTCGACGATATCGAGACCTTTTTCCAGGGCGGGGGCAGCGTAGCGGCTGGGCGCCGGGAGGACGCGGGAGCGGGTTCGCGGGTGAGTTCTGGGCATGGCGACCGAAACAGCATACCTCATACTTTTCCTAATGAAAATCATATTTCATTGATGCAATATACTGTCTACTCGCCTTCTGCGGTGGCGCCGCCGGGGGTCAGCGAATCCGGGCCACGGCTTCGAATTCCAGACAGGCGGCATCCGATGACCATCGAAAATAACGACCGACCACTGCATGGGCTACTGGTTCTGGATTTCTGCCAGTTTCTATCCGGGCCGCTGGCCACGCTGCGGCTGGCAGACATGGGCGCGCGGGTGGTGAAGATCGAACGGCCGGGGAGCGGGGACATCGGGCGGACCCTGTACCTGAGCGACACCGACGTTCACGGCGAGAACACGCTGTTTCACGCGATCAATCGGAACAAGGAAAGCTTTGCGGCGGACCTGAAAAAACCGAGCGATCTGGAGGCACTGCGGAAACTGATCGCCAAGGCCGATGTGATGGTGCAGAACTTCCGGCCGGGAGTGATCGAGCGGCTGAATCTCGATTACGAATCGGTTTCGAAGATCAATCCGCGGCTGGTGTACGGCTCGATCACCGGATACGGCGAAGCGTTGACGTGGCGGGAACGGCCCGGACAGGATTTACTGGCGCAAGCACGATCGGGAATCATGTGGCTGAGCGGGGACGAGCAAGGGCCGCCGACGCCGATGGCGCTGGCGGTTGCGGACATGTTCGCGGGGCACAATCTGTGCGAGGGATTGCTGGCAAGCCTGGTGCGGCGGGGAATCACCGGACGCGGCGGGCTGGTGGAGACGAGCCTGCTCGAATCGCTAATCGATTTCCAGTTCGAGGTGCTAACCACGCACATGAACGACGGGCGGCGGCCGCCGCGGCGCAGCGGGTATCGAAACGCGCACGCTTATCTGGCCGCGCCGTACGGCGTCTACGATACGGCAAACGGCCACCTGGCGTTAGCGATGGGAAGCCTGCCGGTACTGGGTAAGCTGCTGGGGATTGCGGAGCTGGAGAAGATTTCAGATTCCACGGAGGGATTTCTGCGGCGCGACGAATTGAAGCGGCTGATTGCGGACCGTTTGCGGGGGAACACCACGGAGCACTGGCTGAGCATTCTGGATCCGGCGGACATATGGTGCGCGGAAGTGCTGGATTGGCCGAAGATGTTTGCGAGCGAAGGATTCAAGCAGCTACAGATGGTGCAAACGCTGGAGAACGCGCGGGGATTGCAGATTCTTACCACGCGGCTGCCAATCCGGTTCGGCCACCAGATTTTGAAGAGTCCGAAGCTCGCGCCGAAGGTGGGCGAACACACCGAAGCTATCAAGAAGGAATTCGGGCTGGGATAAAGCCTGGCCGACAGGATTCACGAGTGTGGTTCTCGCGAAACGGATGGTGGCGGTGCGGTTGAAGCCCACCCTTCCCAAAACCGGGGAGGAGTGGGCCCCCGAAAAGATAAGAACCGGCGAACCGCAAGTCAACAGCGGCGCCTCAATCCCAGTGAAAGACTTCCTCCATCTCGGCCCACCATTCGCCGTCGCGACGGGTGTCGAGAGGCTTTTGCATGGGCATCATGATGGCCCACCATTCCTGGGTTTTGGGATCGGCGGCCATCCTGGCCATGTCGGCCTTAAAATCGGAACCGTGGTATTCGAAATAGGCGAAGAGCAGATTATCTTTCAGGTAGATGGAATAGTTGCGGATGTTGCACTTCGAGATCATGTCGAGAATCTCGGGCCACACGGCAAGGTGGTACTTCTTGTAGGAGTCGAGGGTTTCGGGCCTGATTCCGATCAGCGAACCGTAGCGTTTCATGTGTGTCGTCCTTTCGTATCGTGCTAGACAAACCGAACTTTTTCAAGAGGCGCTAAATCGCAATGATCGAATATCGAATTCTTTCGCTGCAAGCCCGCGACCTGAGTTTTCCGTTGCATGACGGCGCGGGCAGCGACTCGGTGCATTCCGGGTCGAGCTACGCATTCGCCACCACCCTGCTGGGCACCGGGAGCGATACGTTCGGGACGGGAATGGTGCTGACGCTGGGCCTGGGCAATGCGCTGGTGTGCGAAGCGATCGAGATGCTCGGCGAAGAATTGATGGGCCGGGAGATTGAAGAGTTGATGGCGGATTTCGGCGCGGTGAGCCGGCGGCTGGCGGAGCATCCGCAGCTTCGCTGGCTTGGACCGCAGAAAGGCGTGCTGCATCTGGCGCTGGCATCGATCACCAACGCGTGCTTCGATCTTTGGGCCAAGGCGCGCGGGGTGCCGCTGTGGAAGCTGCTGGTGGAGCTGAGCCCGAAAGAAATCGTGAGCCTGCTGGACCTGAGTTATCTCGACGAGGTGCTGACGGGGGAAGAGGCGGAGGAGATTTTGAGGGAGCGGGTCGGGTCGCGAGGCGAGCGCGAGGCAATCTTGCGGCGCGGGTATCCGGGATACGACACCTCGGTTGGCTGGTTCCAGTATGAGGATGCGAGAGTGCAAGAGCTGGCGCGCGCGGCGCTGGCGAAGGGCTTTCGGGCGTTCAAGCTGAAAGTGGGTTCGCGGGACGGGCAGCGAGACGTACGGCGCGCGTTCACACTGAGGGAGTTGGCGGGCGCGGACGCGCTGATCATGCTGGACGTCAACCAGCAATGGAGCCTGCCCACGGCGATGCGCATGTGCGCGGCGCTGCGCGAGATGAGTCCGTATTTCGTCGAGGAACCCACGCATCCGGACGACGTGCAAGCGCACCGGACGCTTGCGGAAGCGATAGCGCCGATGCGGATTGCGTTGGGCGAGCACGTGCCGAACCGAATTCTGTTCAAGAATTTTATGCAGGCCGGGGCGCTGCACTTGGTTCAGGCGGATTGCACGCGGCTGGCGGGAATTTCCGAGTTCCTTACGGTGAGCCTGCTGGCGCGGAAATTCGGACTGCCAGTGGTCCCGCACGTCGGGGATATGGGGCAAATTCACCAGCATCTGGTGCTCTTCAATCACATTGCGATGGGACATGAAGCGCTGTTCCTGGAATGCATTCCACATATGCGCGAGCATTTCGTTCATCCGGCGCGAATCGAAGGCGGAGTATACGTCACGCCGCAGGAACCTGGCAGCTCGTCGGACTTCGCCGGCGTTTTGCCGGCCGCGGGCCCCCGCCGCTAGGCGGTGATTTCTTCGGGGCGTACGGCGCGCTTTTCGGCCATCGAGCGATACTCCGCGAAAACAACCTGGAGGGTGCGCAAATTATCGCGGCCGCTGGTCTCGGGTTCGGTCCCATCTTCCACCGCGCACATTAACGAAGCCATCGGCCCGGCGAAGGCATCCGGAATCCACATGCTGTCGAGACGGGCGGAAAACCAGTAGCCGGGGTTGCGCTTGGACATGAACTCCAGCGTGTCAGGACGGCCGGTGGGATAGTTATACATCAGGCCAATGGTGCCCTTGATGATGCCCTCGGTTCCCTCGAGGCGGAAGATAGCATACGGATCGTCCTGCCAGGTGGAGTGGCAAACATCGATCAGCACCTGCAGGCCGGAAGCGTAATCCCAGACGGTGAGAGTCTTGGTCTCGGCTTCGGTGGTCTCAGCGGGACCGCGGCTGCCGCTGGTGAAAACAGAATTGGGCTGACCGAGGAGAAAGCGAAGCGAGTCAATGTAGTGGATGCTGTGGAACATGACTTCGAGGCGCGTGCCTTTGTAAATCCATGGCCAGAGGCTCCAGTCGGTGTTGCAGTGGACTTGAATTGTGCCGTAGGTGGGAATGCCCAGCCAGCCGTCGTCAATCAGGATGCGCGCGCAGCGGATACCTGCGTCCCAGCGCATCTGCTGATTGACGGCGATCTTGACGTTGGCTGCTTCGGCGAGCTCGACGGAGCGGACCGCTTTGGCGTACTCGTCGGCGAAGGGTTTCTGGCAGAGGACATGGCGTTTGGCAGCGGTGACTTTTTCCACGACCTCGAGTTGGCCGGCGGGATAGACAGCGACATCGACGATTTCGACATCGGGATCCGCCAGCAATTCGTCAACACTGGCGTACACCTTGGGGATGCCGGCCTGCCTGGCGGTTTTCTCGGCGACCTCGAGGTTGCGGTCGGTAATGCCGACTACCCGGAAGCCGGACTTCTTATACGCCGGCAAATGCGCGTAGTTGACGATCCCTCCGGCGCCCACGATGGCGATGCCGCGGTCCAGCTTGCGCGGCATTTTCGGTTTGTAATCCAGATGCGGAAATAGTTCGGACATGGTTATCGCCTCTCTTCACCGGCTTACGATGAGTGCATTTCTATTTCACCTGTAGGCCGAGCTTTCTTCGGATTTCATTTAGCTGCCGACGGCCGAAGACTCTCGACCACCGAGATCGCTTTCTTCGCGTCGGCGTCATTCGGATCGAGAGCCAGCGCTTTGTTCAGTTCGGATTCCGCATCCTCGAATTTTCCGGTCTTGCAATAAAAGAGGCCGAGGTTGCGATGCAGGTGACCGGCTTCAGGGCAGTTGGCGCAGAACTGGATAGCCTGCTGCATCTGGGCGATGGCTTCGGGCCAGTTCTGGGCGTTGGATGCTTCGATGGCGAAATTGCCAAGTTGGCCGACCTGGTCGGTGACTTGCTGCTGTTTCTGCAAGTCGTCGAAGCGCTGCTGATATTGCTGGGCCGCGGGATTGTGGGCCTTACTGAGGGCGCGGGCGAGATTGTAAAGGGTCTGAGAATGATCGGGATCGGCCTGCAGCGCGAGCTTCCAGTGCTCGATCGCCTGGGTGGATTTTCCGAGCTTCTCGAGGTCCTGGCCCAAAAGGAACTGCGCGTCGGCTTGCCCGGGCTGGATTTCGACCAACGTTTGCAAGAGTTCCGCGGAATGCGCGACGTTGCCGCTTTGGCGTTCCACCAGGGCTAGGAAATAGAGGGCGTTGGCAAAGCGCGGCTGGAGAGCGTTGGCGGCTGCTAACTCCCTGCGTGCGTCGTCGTATTTGCTGGATTCGAAATAGAATCGGCCCAGATTGAAATGGGCGCTCGGTGACTTGGGGTCGAGGCGCACGGCCTCGGAAAACTCCGCAAGGCCACCGGCGCGGTCGAAGCGGTCGACGAGCGCGATACCCAGATTCAAATGCGCTTCGGAAGATTGGGGATCCAGCTCGATCGCTTTTCGAAAGCTGGCAATCGCGTCGTCTCCGCGGCCGAGTTTTGCTTCGACCATCCCCAGCGCGCCATAAGCGGAGGCGTCGCTGGGATTGGCCTGCAACGCGGCGCGGAATTGCTTTTCCGCTTCGGCAAATTGTCCGTGCCGAGCGAGGGTGAGGCCAAGGTTAATGAAGGCTCGCGAGTAGGAGGGATCGTACTCAGCGGCTTGCTGGAACAGCGTGGCGGCCTCGGAATCCTTGCCTTGCTGGGTATTCAGCACGCCGAGATTGTTCAGAGCTTCCGCAAATTTGGGATTAATTGCGATCGCGGCCTTCAATTCGCGCTCGGCTTCGGCCTGGCGGCCGGCGGTGAGCGCAAGAAGGCCAAGCTGGTTGTGGGCAACGGCGAGCTGCGGGTCGAGGCGAACGGCGCGCTGGAGCTCTTGTATTTCGGCCGGCCCATCGCCTAAGCGATCGAGCGCGAGGGAGAGGTTGTAGTGCATTTGGGCGTCGTCAGGCGCCAGATGCAAGGCCTGGCGATATGCGTCTGCGGCGCCGCGAGCGTTTCCGGAGGCAAGTAACTTGTTGGCTCGATCGTTCAGCTTGCCCGCTTCGGCGTTCTGCTGGCCCTGGGCGCCGAGCTTCGCGTATTTGTCCCGTTCGAGTTTCGCGGAGGCTAGCGCGCCTTTTTTCTCATAGAGCGCGGCGAGTTGTTGATGAACTTCGGGTTCGTTGCGTGAAAGTTTTTCGGCGGCCTCGAATTCGTGGATGGCGTCGTCGGTGCGTCCCGCGTGGACCAGGACCAAAGCCAGATCCTTGCGAATTTCATAATCGCCGGGCTGGAGGTGGGCCGCGCGCAACAGGGCTTCACCGGCTTGGTCCCATTGATCGAGGCCTTCGTAGATTTGTCCTTCCAGATGATATCCCTGGGCCGCCTGGGAACCGTTTGGCTGGCGCTCGAGATAATTCTGGAGAACGATGAGGGCGTCGGAATAGTTCTTTTGTTCCAGCAACGCGCGCGCGAGGGCGACCCTTGGCCGGGAGGAGTCCGGATCGAGGCGCATCGCCTCGCGAAATTGTGCAATGGCGCCGGCGGACGACGACTCGCCCTGTTGAGCGAAGACCGTGCCGAGCGCGAGGTGGGCGCCGGAGGAATCGGGATGATCGGCGATCAGCTGACCGAGCGTCTCGGTGGCCTTCGCAAAGTTGCCGGCCTCGGCGTAGGTGACGCCAAGCGCGGCGCCGAGCGATACCTCTTTCTCGGCGGCAGGCGAAAGCTTCAGCGCTTCCTGTAGAGCGGCGATGGCGTCGTCGAATTTCTGTTGCGCCGCCAGCACCCGGGCGAGATCGATCGCGCCGGACGGAAAATGCGGATCGGCATGGAGCACCGCCTGGTACTCGGCTGCTGCTGCACCCCAATTGTTATCGGCTTCGAAGAGCGTGCCCAGAGCGTGGTGGGCGCTGGCCGAGCCAGGTTTTTCGGCGATCGCGGCGCGTAATTCTTCCATGGCTCGCTTGCGATCGCCGTGCTGCATCAGGGCGAGCGCGAGATTGTAACGAGCTTCCCAATTCTTAGGGTCAAGACGCAGCCCGGCCTGGAAGGATGAGATTGCACAGACATCGAGACCTTGTTGGCCGAAGAGCGCGCCGAGCGTGTTGTATGCGCCGGCCGTGGGATGGCCGCTTACTGCTTCCAGTAGTTGCTGCAGCGGCTCTGAGGCATTGGCGGGATGCAAACACTGCGCGGGCAGGCCGGTGGTGGAGGGAGCGGCGGCACTATGCGTTGCTGCGGCAGGGCGTTGCTGGGCCGCGTAAGCCGCCGGGCCGGCGATGGAAGATAGCTCCAGGGCGGCGAGGGTAAATATTATGGTACCGAAGGTTGACACCGAGAGCGATTCCGATCCTGGGGCGGCCCGGCGCACCGCAGAAGTATATTCTCTGGCTCCAGGCATCGCTAGAAGAATGGCCGAAGAGATTGGCGAACCCGCGCGAAGCTGGACATAAGTTTGGCCGGTCGCGAAGGTCAAGAGGGAGCCGATAACAAAGCTTCTGGAGATGCGTGGTTCGCGCCGATCCGGGTTGCTATAGCCCGGCGTTTTCGTGCTCGCTTTCACCCTTCCCGGTTTTCGGGAAGGGTGAAAGCGGAAACGATAACGGCATCAAACGGTAGAGGCTGTCGCGCGTCAGAAGTAGAACTTCAAGCCGAACTGAATCTGACGTGCGGTGTTAGCGGTGCTGGTGATCTGCCCGAAATTGGGGCTATCCAGGCTGGTTATGGGTGTGGACCACACCGGCGTGTTAAAGGCATTGAACATTTCCACGCGGAACTCGAGCCGCTTGGATTCCCGGATCGGAAGTTCCTTAAAGACGGAAAGATCGATGTTGCGGTACCAATCGGAGCGAAGCGTGTCACGGCCCAAATCGCCGAACGTGTATTGTGCGGGCAGCGAGAACGAAGCGGTGTTGAACCATTCCGCGGTGGTCTTCTGGGCCGGATATAGCGGCCCATTAACATCGGCGCGCTCGTAGCCGTAGCCGTTGCCGTAGTTATAGTTGCCGGTGTTGGCGATGTCTTTTCCGGTGCCAACATCGAACGGTGTGCCGGAGTTCATCGAGAGTACGCCGTTAAGATTCCAGCCGCCGATGATGTAGTCGGCAACGGAACTGCCGCTCGACCAGCGCTGGCCCTTTCCAAACGGCAACTGATAAACGAATGCAGCGGAAAAGATCTGCGGGAGATCGGTGGCGGATGGTCCCTTGTCGGCTCGGATGTTGTATGGGTTCTGAATCGAGCAGCCTTCCACGCCATACCAACCGGAGCAACCGAGATCCAGGGCTTTGGACCAGGTGTAGGACACGAGGTAGGTGAGGCCGTGCTCGCTTCTTCCGTTGAGGGAAGCTTGTAGAGCGTTGTAGGTGCTGCTTCCGGTGCTGCGGTCAAAGGCGGTGACGCCAATGTAGGGAAATGGAGCGCGCAGGTTTGGAGCGCCGGGCCCGGGGGTGGTGGCGACGTTGTACGCGCCACCGATATCGAGTTTTGAGCCTTTGGATCCGACATAGTTCACGGTCAGCACGGTCTTCGAGGTTACCTGCTGCTCGGCGCCGAAGTTCCACTGGTCGGCATAGGGCCGCTTGAGGTACGGATCGGCAAACCATGTGGATTGCTGAAATGGTGAAACTGCCGGCAGGGGTTGTCCGCTGCCGAGATTGAATGGGTCGAGAACTCCCACGGTGGGAGCGCTGGTGAGTGGGTTTATGTTGCTAGCGCCGAGTTGGCCGATTCCTGGCCAAGTGCCCTCGAAGTTTTGCGCGGTTTGGGTGATCGCCGCCCAGTTATCGTAGAAGCGCCCGTACCCGCCGCGCAGCACGGTCTTTCCACTTATCGCGTAGGCGACGCCGACGCGCGGTTGCCAGTTGGTGAAATCGTTGTGATAGATCGCGCCGTTACTGAAAGGCGTGACTACCACATTGCAGGGCAAAAGAGCGCCAGCGCACGGGGAGTTGGCGGGTTGGGTAGGAATGCAAGGAGCGGACAGCGCTACGGAACAAGGAGGAGCGCTGTGAGCCAGGATGTAAGTGCCGTTGTTGAGATCCATGTCGCCGACTTCGTTGTTCTTGTTCTTGTCGTCGCCGTAGATGGGCATCAAAGTGAAGTCATAGCGCAGGCCGAAGTTGACACTCAGCTTGTTGGTCACCTTCCACTGGTCCATGGCATAGAAGCCGTCCACCCAGCCGCCATGTTCGGTCTCGATCACATCGCGGCGTCCTGCGTTATTGGGGTCGCCCAGGAGGAAAGAGGCCAGCGCATCGCCGCCCGACAGGTCGGCGGCACTGGCGGTATTGGATGCGGTGAAAATGACGCTGGAATTGAGGTAGAGAGCGCCGGCGTTGTTGCTGGTGAAGCTGGAGCCGGCGCGGAGGGTGTGACGGCCGTAGATTTTGGTATAGTCGCCGCCCCATTGCCAGATGTCGGAAACATGAGTGTTGTCGACCTGCGCGGCGCCGTGCGCGCTGGGATTTGGGTTGCCGATGTAGCCAGAGACAACCACCTCCGGGTTCATCGAAATGCCGCCGATAAAGTTGCTGGCGAAATTGGGCGACCATCCCACGGTCTTCCAGAAATCCGCGGGTGACTTGGGGTAGCTGGAGCCCTGATCGATGTTGATGCTGACGCGACCGAAATTCAGGACGACCAGAGCGCCGCTCCCGAACGAGTGGGTGTAGCCGACTCCCAAGTTATAGCCATCGGTGATCTGATCGTGGTCCAAACCGGTGAAGCCACCGGAGCCGCTGACCGGCTGGCGGAATTGGGTGAAGCGGGCATAGACGTTGTCACTGGTTGAAAACTGGTGGTCCAACCGGGCGTTGTACACGTCTTGGCGGGTGACC
>Ga0302325_10012812_pt1 | contig 17962 bp, 20 predicted proteins | sample Palsa_T0_2_FD_201948 | JGI IMG/M metagenome (GOLD analysis project Ga0302325, IMG submission 201948) | Peat permafrost microbial communities from Stordalen Mire near Abisko, Sweden - Palsa_T0_2 | ecosystem: Environmental > Terrestrial > Soil > Palsa > Peat permafrost | place: Sweden: Abisko...
CGGTAAAGGCTGCTGGCTTTAGCTCTGCCTGCTCCACCCAGCACGGACCATCTAATGCGGCTTCCGATGTCTTCGCCCTCCCCCGCATCCACGTTCCCAATCGAGATGGCGCCAGCTTCGAACGGTTGCTTCACTCGGCATCGACAGTCCGCTGAGCATCATCCTCAGATCGCCTCAGCGGCAGCCCTTACCACGTCCCTGTCACCGGGTCTTACCTTTTGGAGGATTAGAGGCCCTGCTGGAATGTTCGATCGGAGGTCGAACGATGCCATGTTTGCGCTCGCACCGAGACACCAAGTATAGAAAGCGAGCGCATGTTTGACCTTACAATTGTGATCTGTTCCCATAATCCGCGCGCCGATTTTCTAAATCGTACGCTGCGCGCGCTTCAGGAACAAACCCTGCCATTGGAAAACTGGGAATTACTTCTGGTCGATAATGCGTCAGCCAAGCCGTTGGCGGCATCTTGGGATCTTTCATGGCATTGTCACGGACGACATATCTCCGAGCATGAGCTCGGTTTGTCAGCGGCGCGCCAGCGGGGCATGCAAGAAGCGGCATCTGACCTGTTGATTTTCGTCGATGATGACAACGTGCTAGACGGCAATTACCTGAGGTATGCTCTGGAGATAAAGCAAAGTTGGCCAACACTTGGCGTTTGGGGTAGCGGAGTAATAAATCCAGAATATGAACTACCGCCAGATGCATATGTCAAAAGGCTTTTACCCTATTTGGCTGTTCGCACGACCGAGAAGCCTTGCTGGTCAAACGTGTTTTCGGCCAAGAAAGCGATCCCGTGGGGGGCGGGATTATGTGTGCGTTCCAAAGTGGCCAATGCGTATCGTCGGATCTGTAATGAATCCGAGATCGTGATTACCGGCCGTCGGGGCGACGCACTTCTGGGCAGCGAGGATGACGAGATTTCGCGAGTTGCCTGCCATTATGGTCTTGGAATGGGGGTCTTTCCGGAGCTTAAGTTAACCCATCTCATTGCCAAAAAGCGAGTATCTCCCGAATATTTACTGCAGCTATATGAAGGAATCGAATTGTCCGACGTCCTTCTGGAGTATAAGTGGACCGGAATTACCCCAAGCTCCCCTTATCGGCCGCTGAACTTGCTCCGAATTCTTAAAAACCTCGTTGTGCAACGGGGAATTGATCGGCGAATATATTTGGCGAATGTACGCGCCCTCGTCGTGGCGCGACGCATAATTCTTTCGAGCCATCCTCGACCGAGCTCTGACAGCGTCGATTACCGTCGATAATCCGGTCGTCACGGCGCGTTCTTTCGATCGTCTTCATCGCGAAAATAACTGCTGACGCTAGCGGCGAGCTTTTACCGGCGGCGATTGGAATCTTGGGTCCGTTTTAGTCTCATTGGCGGATGTGGCGGCGGTCAGCGGAGCGGAGCCGTCGGTGGAAGCGCAGCAGGCCGCCGTTGCGCAACGTGGATAGCAGGGCTCGGCCAACGGAGCCGAGATTGCGGCCAGTGGTAATTGTAATCGGCACGCTAAGCCGCCAACATGGCGCGGGCGTGCGCGAGCGAGCGGAACAAGGTCTCATTGAGCAACTCGTCCCGCAACCGGCCCGTGAAGCACTCGGCACAGACGTTCTGCACCGTTTTGCCCAGCGCGATGTAGTGCGATTCGACCTTACGGTCGTCAGCCCACCGCGGGATCGCGTTCGGGCTCAGTGCCGTTGTCGCTGACGGTTGTCTTGGGCTTGCGGGAGGTGACTAGAAAGTGTTCGAGCCGCGGGCGAGCCGGATGCCGGGATCGAGGTGCGGGCATCAGCGCCAGGCATTCGGCGTGTGCAGTGTCGACCAAGGCCAGGATGCGCATGCGGCGACGGTCGGTGAACTGCTTGGACAAAGTCGAGTGACCAACGGTCCTTCGGCTATCGTGGGACCAACATCGGCGCCCACGTGCCCAAAGCCCGCTTGCGGCCGCCCCGCCAGCGGACCATGAGGCGCTCCTCGCGATAGAGCCGAACCAGCGCTTATGGTGCCTGCGAGCGCCGACGCTCATGGGCCAACCAGCATAGAGTTAACAGAATCCCAGAGCGGGGATTAGATTTTGCGGCGAATTGCGCCGGCCGCACGAACGCGATCGCAGATGTTTGTGCGTATTCATGCCCCGAACTTCTGGTCGGGCAGAATACTATGCGTCACACAGCAAATACGTTGGCCGGCATCGTTCTGATCGGGATTCTCTCCTGGCCGTCGATCTCAGCAGCGGCCTTCTTTAGCTTCCCACGAGCGCTACGTTACCCGTTCGAACATATCACCTTCCTCGAACCAGCGCTGGCGCCGATGGCGCACACCATGTTTTGCCTGCGTTATCAGGACGACTGTCAGATTCAAAAAGTCGATTTCCGAAAGCGCGACGTCGCGCTCACTGCCGAGCGCTTAAACGAACTCAACCGGATCAATCGTGAAGTCAATCGGGCGATTACGCCGCAGCCCAATCTCGGCGGCTTAGCAACCGAGGAATGGATTGTGTCGCCGCCGGCCGGCGACTGCAATGATTATGCCGTCAGCAAGCGTCATAAATTGCTGGCCCTTGGTTGGCCGGCACGGTCGCTGCTTCTTTCCGAGGTGGTTGTGCCGTCGGGCGAACATCACCTTATTCTCGTCGTGCGCGGCAAGGACACGGACAGCAACCGGAACATCGATCTCGTCCTCGATAATCTCAACTATAACTTGCGGCTGGTCGGGATGATGACGTATCAATGGGTGCGGGTCCAATCGCCTATCAACCCGAAATACTGGTCGACCGTCAGTGTTATGTCTCGCTTCCGCACTGCGCTTTCTGAGGACCCTCAGTTGACCGAATAATTAGCAGCGAAACGAGCGCGATCCTTCACTGCTGTTGGGCCGTCCGACTTTTGCTTTGCCCCCAAGCCAGTCCGAAACTTGCCGCAGCTAAAATAGCCGTCGCTGTTCCGAGCAATCCCGCGTTCATCACGCTTTGCAACGCGAGCGTGATCAGGATTGCCGCACCGCCGATCGGATAAAATGAATCGCGACCGCGCTGCAACGCGGCGCGAAGTAGAAATATCAGCGCGCCGATCGCAGCGAGAATGATTAGCCAAAGCGCCGGTCGTCCGAGTTCGATCGCTAGCGTCGCAAAGGTGGTCGGGGCGTAGGCGGGGAGGGTGTTCGCATTGACGTCCCGATAGATCGGCGCGATGGCCGAGAAGGCGCCGGCACCGACACCAAGCAAGGGCGTATCGTCGAGGATCCGCTGGCTCATCGCCACTAGAGCAGGCGGCGCCTGGTCGGCAAAGGCAAGCGCTATACCTTTGGTTCGCAGCGCCGGTTCATTGGCAGCGAGGAATGCGGCAAGCAGGACCGCCGCAACCGCAAAACCTGCGACTGCCCAAGATCCGAGCCCCAGCCGTCGCACCGTGACCAGCGCTGCGATTGTGACCGCGCCATAAGCGGCCGCGATCATGGCACCCTTGGGCGCATGGACAGCCAGCGCGCTCACGCAGACGCCAACTGTGGCAGCGGTCAGGATAAACGCGAGCGCTAATTGCTTGGATGATCGATCCGGACTGCTGCGTCGTGTTTCAAAGCGCTCGATGGTTCGCAGCAGCCCGGTCAGGGCAAATATGATGCCGAGGCTGATGCAGTTGACGGCCTGCATATGCTCCAACGAGGCGCTCTTCGCACCGAGGATGTTTGCGTCATCAAGTGGCGTGAGAAGGACGAGAACCCCCATCACCCCGGTCGCAATCACGAGCGCAAACTGAATCCATTCAGCGCGTTGCCGGTCGACCGCTACGGCTGCCGACCAGAACCCAATCGCCACGACTGTCACGTAACGTCCAAGCGCGAGCACGCCACCGCCGATATCGATGCTGATCGATTCGGTCAGGCGATGCCCGGTAGCGGCTTCGGCACTCTTCCAGATCGGATGGGCTAAAATGCCGAGCGGGAGGAGCTGCAATATGATGAACGCTGTAGGAATGGCGAGAAGCACCGCCGCAGGCCGGGCGATCGACAAGAAAAACGCTGTCTCGCCCGGCCGAAGCGTGCCGGCGATCAACACCAGTCCGATGGCTGTCACCCCGGAAATAACGCCCTGCACAATTAGCCCGTCCCAGAATAGGACGAGAGGCGTGGCACAAATCAGGAGAGCCAGGAGAAGGCGCGCATTTGGCACGTGAGACGGATCCGGGCGGGCAAAAAAGTCAGCAAGCTTGCAATACGCCTGCCGCTGGCACAAGGCGGCAAGCGCTACGGCCGTGCTAGCCCGGCACGCCAAAAAACGCGCGTCGGCAGGCCGCCTTTCGCCGCCTCCGTGAAATTATCATTGCGCCTTAATGGGCAGAGTGGCGCGTAAGTTGGGCTTTGCCGGAGAATGTGTTTCGGAGCCGGCTAAGGCGAGCAAGCGCAAGGGAATGGCGAATACCTATACCCGCTAAATAGCCAAGCTGAACGCCCACTATGGGCATCACAACGGCTAGAAACATTGACCAAGCGGAGCCGCCTTCAAGGAGGCTAACGGTGATGGCTATGGGTAGGACGCAGGCTATGGCCGGCAACAGAACGAGTATCTTGAAACGCATGCCCAAAGTCATGCCAGTGAGAAGGCTAAGCAGAGCTAAGGTCATCACGGGCCTCGCGACTCTGTTCCCCGATAACTCAAGTCGACCCGCAACTCGTTAATTCGCCGTTAAAGCCCTAACTGATTCGCTCGCTAACGGCGTCGGGATAAGTCGCTGCAGTGCAGCGCGTAAAGTCAGGAAGGAAGCACACGCCTTTGGGCTTTCCAATGTTGATGGACAATTGGCTGCGAGTGGCGGCAACGCCGCTGTAAGACCGACGAGAGCTATGCCGCGAATGATGTTTGTTCCGCCATGCCCGCCGCGGGCATTTTTAGACGATGCCGCCCTTCGCGCTGCTCGGGTTCGAGCGCCATGAGTTGGCTCATAGGCGCGTGACTTTCCGGATTCTCGGGCATGGAGGCTTGATTGTGACGACACTGGGCCTATCGGGGACACAACCGCCCAATGGTTCGTGGACAATCGCCGAACAATCCGATTCTTCGACCGTCAGTGTGTCGTCCCGCTTGGGCGTGGCTATTGCGGTTGCCGAACAAACAGAGCCCCTTGAATAGAGCTCATTGTAGCGAAGTCTCTTTCGCAGCTCTTACTGTGGGACAGTGCAGCTTTCGCCTTGAGCGAAAGATAGGCTGAGAATTCCGCCGCACAGGCGTTGGTAAAACGAAGAAAACAACAGCGTGATCAAGGATCAAGGAGCCTGCGCCGCTCGCCTCAATAAAGCCGAACGAACAATTGCCATTAACGAGCCACGCACTCAGCAACGATCCGATAGGTTGCTGGCGGCGATATGTTGGGGTGACCGGCGGTCTGACCGATGGTCAGTTGGTGTGTGCCCGCCATGGCCTCTGCAGCGGTGCGGCATTTTGCTTCGTCGGCAAAGTCAAGAAAGGCCGTGCTCGCCGCCACCCCGCCGGTGGCCGCGCCGCTCACCACAGTTGTAATTAGGATCAGCGTCCACATGCTGGAGCTCCGCCGCGGGTGTGTGTCTTCGGTTTAAACTTCTCCGGGACCACAGCATAGAGCATGCGATCTCACCAATACGAACGCGCTGCCAACCGCTTTGGGCGGAGGTCGTCACTGCAGCTTGCTTATTTATAACGTTGGTCGGGGATTCAACGTCGACCGGTCGGGGGCTTTTCTTACTAGGCGGAACCGGCCAGCTGCCCGACCGGTATCAGGTGCAATCGGCCAAACCCGGGCACCGATAATGCGCTTGAACCGTTTCAATGGTCCAATTGCGTCGGGTCATGGTGGGAACTTTCATTTGCAGGGCTGGTTAATCGCGATGCAGGTGATCTCGGCGCAGTGAGAATCATCTGAACAGAGCGGTGAGAGGTTTGCCTGGAAAGGGTGTTAGTCATGCGACTTTTCGCTCTGGCCCTTGTCATTGTCGGCGGAACTGTGCCTGCCATGGCATACTCGTCGGCTATGGCACGCAACGCGAGTTCCCTTTATTCGGCCTGTAGTTGCAGATTTGGCTACGGCGGTGGGGTATGCACTCCCGACGTGGCTTGTCTCAGCGAGGGCGGTCGTTGTGAACGCTCGTGCGCGCCCGTTCCAGGGAACGACGCGCCAACTGAGTAGCGCGGCCGCTCGCTAGGTTTGCGGCGCCGCACGGTAACTTTCGGGAGTTCAAATTTCGACGCGGCGCAGATCTAAGTGCCGTGTGAGGTTCGGCTATCAAGCAATTTCAGGACTGATGCGACGGCTAACCCGAGGCAGATGGCTAGAGCATCAATTGAATCAAGCAATCGTGCGTGGCGACCAGGCACGAACAGTTGCATGATTTCAATCAGGGCACAGAAGGCGACCAGCATCGCTGCCAGCGCATTTGCGCCTCGCTCATAGCCGAAGCCGAATGCCGCCGCCATGGCGGCATAGAGTAAGAAGTGCTCAAAATAATGAGGTACACCCGTTTCTGGTCGCAAGTCGGGTGGGACAAGCGACAAGACCGCGATAGTGACTGCTAAGATCCAGGCCACGATATGGGCCGGAACCGAGTTGAGCCGCAACGAAATCATAACGTGCTCATTTAAGTCACTCCGGCATGTTTTGCTTTCGCGGCGTCGCCGCCCGTATTTTTTCAAGTGCCGTTGAATCAATTTCTTGCACGGTCTGTTCTATAAAACTTTTGGCGGCAGGTGAAGCAACGACATAAGCATCAGCAATTTCAGCGGTTTGTTTGTGAGTTAAAAAAAATCGAAGATCTCGGCTGACAAATTGACGAACTTCAATATCGTTAAGCTTGGCCATTTGCGCGCTGATGCGCAATCGCAAAGGCATCAAGCGTTGGTCGCTTGCGCCGGTGTAATAGGACATTTTCAACGGCTCGGACGGGTCCAACCCTAAATGAAAGTGCAAGGCCAAGTCAGCGAGAAAGAGCCAAGCGCCGGATTGGTGCGGACCATTAGTTAGAGCGCGATCAAGCCTTGTGCGAGTGTACGCCACCGCTTGCATGGTGCTCGAATTCGTATCGATGTCCTTGTCGGTCCATAACAAGTTCGTCTCCGTAAAGGCGGACTCGGCCCAGAGATCGCCCCGTATCACGCCCAATGACGCCGCCCGCTCGGCGGCGGCACCATAGTTGGCCGCACTGGCCGCGGACGTTTTGTCTAACGGTAATTGGTCGAGATGGGGTCGCGTCAATTCTGGAAGCAGTAACCACACACATTGCGTTGCCAACAGGACTGCAAGGCCTGCCGCGATTACGCGGGCAGTGTTGTGCGCGGCCGCGGATTGGCCGGAGCCGTTAAGCATGGTCATAAGAAACGTATCCCGTCGTCATCCAACACCAAGCACGTCAAGTGGCCGGTGGCATAGGCACCAGTGTCGATGTTGATGCGGTTTGAGCGCACGTCGGGCTTCGGCGCCGGCGTGTGACCATGCACCACGACCTTGCCAAAATCTTCCTCGCATAAAAGAAACTCGTCCCGAATCCAAAGCAGATCGCGCTCGCTTTGCGCATTTATTGCAATTCCGGGACGCACTCCGGCGTGCACGAAAAAAAAGTCGCCGCAAGTAAATGAGAGCACAAGGCTGTCCAAAAAGCTTCGGTGGCTGTCTGGCAGTGAATCGTTGAGTGCAATTGCTATCTCATGTTGCGCTCGCGGGTCGCTCCAGCGTGTCGGTGTTATGCCATAGGACAGCACCGTGTTAAGCCCACCGATCCGCTGCCAATCGGCTAGCACGGACGGATCATCCAAGAACCGCAGAATGCAGTCTTCGTGGTTGCCCTTGAGAAGGACAACGTTGTGTTGTTGAACGCGCTCGAGCAGCAGTTCTATGACTTGCCGCGAACTTGGTCCGCGATCAATGTAATCGCCGACAAACACTTGAAGCGCATTGTTAGTCGGGTGCGCCGTCAGGTCATCGTCGATGCGGGCCAGTAATGCGGCCAAAAGATCCGCCCGGCCGTGTATGTCGCCGACTGCGTAGATACGCTTGCCAACGTGGGGCCGTTTTTCCGCCAACGATGTCGACGCTCTCCAGGCCACGACTTTACTCAGCCCCGCTTGCAAAACAGCGCCCCGGTAGGCGCAGCGTTAAGTTAATAATTCCCCGATTACAAACAATGATTTTAAGTTGATTTGCGCTGGCCGCGCGAACGGGATCGCAGAAACTCGGCGTTATTGGTTCTGCCAACAATTGCTGTTGGGGATTCACGGCGATGCGTCGAGATGTGAAGTTCCTAGTGCCGCTGACGATAATCATGACAATGATATGGTCGTCGGGCTCACAAGCGTTCTTCTTCGGGCTGCCGCGCGCGCTCAAGCACCACCTCACAAAAATCGCCCTCGACAGTCCGATGTTACCGCCGATCGGGCATTCTCGGTTTTGCCTGCGCTATCCCGACGATTGCAAAGTCCACGGCATCGATTTCCGTCGCCGCAATATTGCACTGACGGCGGAACGCTGGCAGGAACTTAACAGCGTCAATCGTCAAGTTAACCGCGACATCGTAGCGAAGGTGACGCTTGGCAACGGAACTTTCGAAGAATGGCTGATCGCGCCGCAGGTCGGCGACTGCAAAGATTACGCCATTACCAAGCGCCACGAACTGCTAGCGAGCGGATGGCCGTCGCGGGCGGTGCTGTTATCCGAAGTGATCGTTCCCGATGGTGAACATCACTTGGTTTTGGTGGTGCGCACGAAAGAAGGGGATTTGGTGCTGGACAACCTCGATGCCAACATTCGCTCGGTGGCGATGACCTACCCCGACTATCAGTGGGTTCGCATTGAGTCGCCCCAAAACCCGAAATACTGGGCAAGTGTGCGGCTACCGATGGCCGCGATTCACGCGCCGATTATACAAAGCAATCAGTCTTAGGAATTAGGTCATAGGCGGTTCGGTGGCGTGTCCAGAATGCGCCGCGGTCAACAAAAAAAGCGGCGACTCCACGCCAATACCTAGTCGAACGCCAAAATGCCCGCTGCAGCAGGGCTGCTTTCTGTGGACAAGTGTGGAATACTTGCCCGCCGGGGTAACCCAGCGCCGCTGAGCGCTGCGACCGCATCAGTGATAAAAAGAATGTCTTACTCTGGTTTCAGAACCAGGGAGTCTGCCGGGCCGTGGAGACGAAATCGCTCGCGGTCGTGGGTACCATTGCTCGGGGGGATTGCGGTCGCCACGATTATGAGCGTGGCATCGACCGCGAACGCGTACCTAGTGTTACCGGGTGCAACTTTCGATATTTCGGGCGCGCCGGCGCTTCCACCACTCGGATATACCAAGTTCTGCATTCGTTATCCGAACGACTGCAAGAGCTCCAGAAGCGATTTTCGACGCCGCAATATTGTCCTAACGGCGCAACGTTGGAATGAGCTCAACTTCATCAATCGGCAAATCAATAACGCCATTGTCCCAAAGCCCGCCGAGGAGTGGGTGCTCGCGCCAGCAACTGGCGACTGCAAAAATTACGCGCTCACCAAGCGTCACGAGCTACTACTAAGGGGATGGCCGTCGCGGGCGCTGCTGTTGTCCGAAGTCGCGCTTGCGTCCGGCGAGCATCACCTTGTTCTCGTCGTCCGCGTAAAAGGCGCTGATCTCGTCCTCGATAATCTCTACGACGATATTCGATCGGTCGGGGTAACGTTTGGCGAGTATTCGTGGGTCAAAATCCAGATGCCCCAAAATCCGAATTTTTGGAACAAAGTCCGCCTCTTGCAGACCGAATAATGCCAATACGGCGTGCTTTAAGGCTCGCTGGTCTTACGACTCGTGCGTTGGGCTAGGCCCAGGCCAAGGACAGTGGAGGCCAAAAGCGCTGGCACCGTTTCCAAAACGCCGGAGCTGGTGAAGCCCATCAGCAGAAGCGTGAGCAAACAACTTCCAGTCATCGCCGGATAGAAGGAGTCGCGGCCGCGCATCAACGAGGCTCGCAGAAGAAGAAGCATCAAGCCGATCGTCGCCGCAACAATCAGCCACAGCATGGGTTTGCCCAATTCGATGGCTACAGCGCCCGCCGCGGTGGGAGCTGGGGAATCGGACGGCGGATCGTCTATCTCGCGGTACAAAGGAGCCAGAGCCGCGAATGTTCCGGCACCAGTACCGAGGATCGGTGCATCATCAAGCATGCGCTCACTTAGTGACATTAACCGTGGTGAAGACTGCCCGGCGAAGGTCAGCGGCAGGCTTATGTCACGCGGCGCCGGATGAGCGGTCACCAGCACGCCGGCAATCCAGATGGCCGGTACTGTCATAACGGCGGTGCCCAACAGTCCAAGACCAAAGCGGCGGATAATCAGCACATATGCGAGCGTGAGCAGCCCATATCCGGTCGCAAACAGCACTTCGTGGTTTGCATCGAGCGCAAAAGCGGTGACACAAATCAAAAGCGCGACGCCACAGGCGATGATCGCTTTGCCCTCGTTCGGCTCAGTTTGACCTCGCGCCCTACGGGTCTCGTAGCGCTCAATCGCACGAATGCAGGCAGTGGCGGCGACGATTGTCCCCAAACTGACGCACTCGATCGCCGCAATCCGCTGGCTCACGCCGAGCCAAGGACCTCGCAAAAACAACACATGCGTAATCACGATTAAGCTGATGAAAGTGACGGCAATAGTGAGGGCGAACAGGATCCATTCGGCGCGCTGACGGTCGACTGCAATCGCGGCAGTCAAATATGCGACCGCGATCAACGAAAGATATTGGCCGAGCGCGATGAGACTTAAAGCAGGATCAATTGTGATGTGCCCGACAATCGGATGACCGACGGCCATCTGAGCACTGTTCCAAATCGGATGCACGAGGATTCCAAGCGAAATGATTTGCAGCAAGATCCACAGCGCGGGCACGACCGCGATGACCAACAGCGGACGGAGTATGACAACGAGAAAGCCGGCCTCGCCAGGCCGTAAGGCAGCGGCGGTGGCCGCTAGCGAAACGGCAAGGAAACCCGCGATAAGCCCCTGTAGGATCAAGCCGTCGAACAATAAAATAATTGGCGAGGCAGAGATCAGTGCGAACAGGAGATTACGGACAAGCAACATGTGGGAATAGTGTGATTTTCTACTTGAGACCTTGCACTGGAACGGGTCATGCACACAAGTGAGGCCGATAGGCGCGCCGCCTTGGTCGCAGTGGCGAACCGTTCGCATAATTAGGCGAAGGGGTCGTTATGGTTTTTCCTGGGATTGTGCGGGCGTGAAAAGCGCGGAACGTTTGCAAGATCCTGCCAAATGACCTAGATTCCGCATGGCCGCGCGGTTGGGCGGACCATGCACATTGATTCGGGGAGCGGTTGATGTCGAAAACGCCAGCACTAGCAGTACTGCTCGCTGGGGTCTTTGCCGCAGCTGGTCTAACAGCGGGGTCCAGCGTGGCCACCGCGGCCGACTTGCCAATCCCGGTCAAAAGTGCGCGAGCCGCCCGCTGGTGCGGTACGTGCGGCTGCCTGCATGTAACGTACAACTACCACCGGGAACTGCTCGCAACCTACGGGATCAACTATGATCCACGCAGTTACGACACGACCGAGCCGCACTACTTCCATGGCGCGGTGCGCGCCTACCCCCGATACTGGGTGGCCGCCAACGGCATGCGGTAAGCTTTAGCAAACGTCTTAGGGGTCAGCTGGGGAGAGCGTTACTTCGGCGCCGCGACGCGGCTTTGGCAAGTAGTATCAACCCTACATAAGATCGCATTACAGCGCCGCCCAGATAGCCGATCTGCAGGGCTGCAAAGGCCAGCGCTGCAGTAATGAAACATTCTGACAGATCGCCGCCGCTGGCGGCAGCCGATGTAGCAACAACCAACAGTCCGAGGGCAGGGATAAGAATGAGCACGTTAAATCTCATTCCGAGCGCCGCACCGATGAAAAACGTTGCAAGAATGAGCCCAGGCATCTTGGCCGCTCCGCGGCTGCGATGCTGCGACGGGACGCATTAATACGACGTAAACAAGCCTATTGCGCGATTCGATTCGAGCGTCAGGCTTGCGGAAACAGACCGGAAGTTCCAAGCGACCTGCTGCGGAACTAAAGGTCGGTCTTAATCGGGCGTGCAATGGACCCTTAGCGCGGCGAGCGCCTCACCGATTCCCTCGATCCCAACCACACCAGCGAAGGACTGCTCCGGCGAAACAACTTGGACCGTGAGTTCGCGCGCTGATCGCCAGGAGCCGGACGCCAATCGCACCGCCTCGACAGGCAATTGCAACTCGGCACCCGGGGGTATGACTTGGGCACTAAAACGCCATTCCTTGGCATCGACGCGCACTGTCACCTCGGGTTTCGCCCGCGGAGAAAACGGAGTTACTGCGACCACAATCACTTCGATGTCTTTTTCGCCGCAACGCAGCATGACGCCGGCGAAATCAAGATCAGAGCGGATGACGTCGGCGGTGTGACTGACGGAGACCGCGTCCGGCCCACCATTTGGGTTTTTTGTTCGGATCAGATGCCAACCACCCGGCAGGGCAGAGCGATTAGCGTCGGCAGCAGGGGTTGGTGTCGTTGAAAATGCAACGAGCCAGGCGAGGCAAATTGCGGAGGCGCGGGTGCGACGGTAGCGCATTAAGCGCAATGTCTCCCTCGGTGTCTTAGGAGCGTCATCACGATTGAAAGCTATCAAACTGCTGCTCTGCAAGCATAAATTTCGCTCTTGGTTCTCCGGATTGATCTTTTCGGCATCCCGCCGCTTTTTCACATCTAGGAGGTCTGTGTCTTTCGGGTAACAGCTTTGGCTCGATGTTGCTCCATACACGGCGAAAGTGGGCGGTAAACATTGTTCAGGAGCTACCCCCATGCTAGGCCAATCTCTGGTTGGTGGGGGTGCTACATGCGGCGTTCGCATCGCGTCTTTGCGGTAGTAGCAATCGGCGCCGCGGCGTTGACTGGGGGCTGCGATACCCTGCTGTTACCTGCTGCTGGACCTAACGCCGTGGTCGTGCGGGGCGAGGTCACCTGGCACGGGCCGCCCTATGGGCTTGTTACGCTGACCCCCCAAGTCGTCAAAACCCTTGAGGAATATGGCCCGCGCACTCTAACGGGAATTTTCGGCGATCGGCGACCGCCGCCCGAAATCAAATTCGGCATCGGCGATGTTCTCGCCGTGAGCATTTTTGAAGCTGCGGCTGGCGGCCTATTCATTCCGGCAGAAGCAAGCGTTCGGCCGGGCAACTTCGTGACGTTACCGAATCAGCCGGTCGATACCAAAGGCTTCATCTCGGTGCCCTATGCAGGTCTGGTCCCGACTGCGGGCAAGACGCCGGCCGAGGTGGAAAAGGAAATTGTCGACCGTATTAAAAACCGGGCGATTGAGCCGCAAGTGGTCGTTTCGCTGGTCACGCAGAACACCTCGCTGATCACTGTGGTTGGTGAGGTGAACAATTTGATCACGTCAGTCACAGGTCGCATTCCAGCGCAACCTGCGGGCGAGCATCTGTTGGATGTGATCACACGCGCCGGTGGTCTGCGGGATCAGGGTCAGGATATTTGGGTGACGCTCGAGCGAAACGGCAGGCGCGGCACGGTGCCATTTGCTTCGCTGGTGTACGACCCGGGCAACAACATCTGGGCGTGGCCCGGCGATACCCTTTTTCTATACAAGGAGCCGCAGACTTATCTCGCTTTTGGCGCCACCGGTGCTCAGGGTCAATTGCAATTCAGCGCTGGTAGCCAGTCCTCTTCCTTCCGTATGACGCTAGCCGAGGGTGTCGCAGCCGCGGGCGGGCTCCTCGATCTGCAGGCCGATCCCGGATCTGTGTTCTTGTTCAGGCGCGAACCACGCGAGGTGGCGGAGAAGCTCGGCGTTGACTGTTCGAAGATGGACGGGCCGACCGTGCCGATCGTCTATTCGGTGAGCTTCGCCGATCCGGCGGGTTACTTCCTTGCCACCAAGGTGCAAATGCACAACAAAGACGTCATCTTTGCTGCTAACGCACAGTCGGTCGAAATTCAGAAGTTCACTTCTTTCGCCAACGCCCTGATAAGCGTTCCCAACAATGTCGCGGCAACCGGTGTCAATTTTGAGACTTGGCGCATTGACAGCGCCCTCTGACATGACGGCGGCGGCGACGTTGCGTGAGGGCAGCGCGGGCCTGCGTGATCTTCTTTTTATATCTGCGGCTTAAAGCGGAGATTTCGTCGCGCTTGCGCTTGAATGTGGTGACGGTTCTGCGCATAGGCGTTTCATGCTAAGCTTCGGTTGCTTCTTCTCCAGTTGGGGCGCTGGGTCCGCTCGAGAACCTTGGAAGCCCCGGCTGATTGCACCTAGGTTGGGGCTTCTGATTTCTGGCATAGCCGATCTGAAATCGACGCTGAGACTGTTGTTGGCCGCTCTCGTTTCTCGGATTTAAGCCTCTGTCCGAAACGAAAGCGATTAACCCGGCCTCCAAGTCAGCTTGCGTGGCCGAGGCTTTTTTTCAGCAAATACGACGGTTTGATCTAAAAGGCTTTCGACGTTTACGACCGCATTTATCTTCGCCGTTTCGCGCAGAATAGGATCGCTAACGTTCGCTCAAGGTCGGGTAGCGAAACCACGGGCATCCACGACATCTTAGGAGCCTAAAAGAGCGTAATGTTGTATAGGTGTAATGCGACGCGTTTAGAGAAATTGATGCCGGTCGCCTAGTCGAAAAGAGCGTACTTGCGCCGACTAACCCTTACCTTAACAGCGGCTTTAACTTATGGGCGATTTCCAGCCCGGCGTAGAAGATTAACTCGGCGAAGCTTGCTGAGTGAAATCGGCTAATAGCAAATTCATGCCGGATTTTTCGGACCGTGCGGTTACGATCGAAGCAAGGTCTATTTCGGCAATGGGATGCGACATCGAAATGCAAGGTAAGTAACCTCCACGTCGGTCTTGGCAATGTCATGAAAGAGACCGCAAAAACGCGACCGAACCGTGTGGCCCCTTGGCTCCTCTTTGCCGCAGTGGCGTCGGCTCCGTTACCCTTTGGTTCGAGTCAATTGGTGACGGTCGCCTTCTGGTGCGTTGTGCTCGGCGCTTGCCTAGTTTTTGCACCGGTCCGGTCTTTGACCGGGGGGCAACTTGCCCTTGCCGCGGTTGCTGGCGTGGTGGTTGCGGCCTATGGCCTGGTATTGCATGAGCAGCTAGCAGTTCGCCATTGGTTGCCAGGCGCAAGCCCAAATCCGATCTGGGAGCAAGCGCAGGCAGTCCTTGGCGTACCGCTCGTCGGTTCGATTTCAATAGCGCGTAATCAACCATGGTTTGAACTTGGTCGGCCGCTCGTTTGTATGCTTGCTCTTTGCTGCGGTTTTCTGGTCGGTACTGATACCGGGCGCGCCCGGCAGCTTCTCAACGTCATCGCCTGGTCGGGAGTGGTCTACGCAGCCTTCGGCGTTGTGGCGCACATTTTCGATCCGACTCACATCCTGTGGCGTGACAAGGACGCGTATCTCGACTCTGTCACCGGTACATTTATCAATCGCAACACCGCGGGTGCCTATTTCGGCTCCTGTGCGCTGGTTTGGTCAGTGCTGCTTTGGGAGCGCGTTCAGCAGAAAATGCCGCGCGGTGTTCTTTTGACTTGGCCGACGATTAGCGGGCTGTTGGCAAGGCCGCCGAAGGCGGTAATCGTCACGTTCACGATGCTGTTTCTGTGCTTGGCGGCCATGTTCATGACGCTGTCTCGTGGGGCGGTTGTGCCGTCATTGCTGGCGCTTGTTGTCGGATTCATTCTGTTCTTTCGACGGCACTTTCCGCGCCGCGCGGCGCTCGTGACCGCATTAGCTGGTGGTGGCGCGATAGTGTTCTTGTTACTGGAAGTGATGGGGGCCGGCGTCAACGCACGATTTGACTCCGTGGGGCTTGCCAGTGGCGGGAGACTTGAGACTTACAAAGCGACGCTTCGTCTGATTGGTGACCATCCCTGGTTTGGAACGGGGCAGGGTACGTTCGCCGAAGCGTTTCCGGCCTACCGCAGCGCCGACGCACCAATCTGGGGGGTGTGGGATGTCGCTCACAATACATTGCTTGAAATCGCGGCCGATATGGGGATACCGATCGCCGCACTAGTGACCGTCGGTTGGGCGATTATTTTTGCCACGCTGATACACGGTGTAATCGTCCGGAAGCGTGGCGTCATATTCCCAGTCGCTGCGTTGATGGTTGCTCTGGTGGCGGTATTGCACTCTCTCGTTGACTTCAGCCTGCAAATCCCAGGCTACTCCATCGTCGCCTTGGCGCTCATTGGCGCTGGCTTGGCACAGTCGTTTCGCCGCGATCCAAATCGAAGCAAAGCCCCGAAATTAGTGTCAAAACCGGCCTCGGATGCGGTCGACCAATCCTGGGCCGACCCCCAACCGAACCTGCCGGGGATTGCGCAGTTCTTTGGCCTTCCTAAAATGGCAACGAAGCCATTGAATCTGGATGAGAATCGGGTGTTGGGCCCGAGTTACACGGTAAATTCGAAGCTTGGGAACTAAACGACGGCGCGGCTTTTGATCTCCAAAAGATGGTTGCGGAGCCAGATTCAGTATAAGGCAAAATTTAGAGCTCCGAGAATGGTTTGGTTAGTAATCACCTAGCGGGTGGAGGTGCGCAGTGTTAGGTTTATCAACGGGGTAACGGAGACAGTTCCATGCGCTCTTTCCGCGCGGTTCCTCGTGCTCTTTTTGCGACTTCGATCCTTGGTCTGGCCATGGCGTTTGTGACGTCAGCGTCTGCCGCGGTTTACTCCGCACATCAGGCGCTTCCTTCGCAAACCGTCCAGCAATTTTTGTCCGATCCAGCATCGCTGCTGTCGCAATTTCCAAATGGCGGGCCAGTGATGATCACGAAGGTACGGGATCTCACCGCTTCCGATCCCGCGACCTTGTCGGCCCTGATCGGCTTGCTCAAAAGCGCCAATCCCGACCAGGCAAGCGCCATTGGTACGGCGCTTGGCCAGGTGGCATTGATGGCAGTCAACACCGATCAAGCTTTCGCCACGGAAATACAAACCCAAATCGCGCAAGCCGGAAACGCTTCGGCGCTGGTGGCGTTCAGTGCCGTTGTTGGCGGCGACATCAAGCTCACTGCCGCGGGTCCCGGGGTCGGCATTGGTGGTGGTGGCGAGTCGCAGACACAAACCACTTCGGGCATTGGCGGATTCTTCGCCGGTTTCCCGCTCGCACTTCCAACCAGTACGCCAAATATTCCTGATCGCTTTACGCTGTCGAGCTTTTCGCCTGGCTCGCCCGGTACGTCGTCGGGAACGTCCGTCAGTCCGTTCTGAATGATGATGGAGCCGACGTCTGAAAGCGGAGAATGATGTTCGTCTTAACTGGGCGTTGGGTGCTGGGTGATGCTGTAATGTCCTCGCGCTAGGCTCCGGAAGATGAGGGCAGAGTAGAGCTTAGTTGCGCGATTGACGTATTTAGCCATTGCGTCAACGCCAAACCGCTGTCGGCTAACCAATAAAAGAAGCGGCTCTGTAGCCGATTTGCAGCACCGTGACCTTATGGTACAAAGCCCTAGGCCTCCGCGTTTCGGGGGATTGCTTGAAGCGATCCGCGAGCTGTCCGGGCCTGATTTCATTAACCGAGTAGGGAGTTGAGTTCAATTCATGCGTCAACCTGACGTTCACGCCTCCCAGGATGTCGATCACATCGCCGATCTGATTCCTTCTCCGGCGGATACCTTCAAATCGATTTCCGATTTCGTTCGACGCCAATACCCCGTCATTGGCTTTGTGCTCGCCATCGCGATCGCGCTTGGCTTCGTTTACGTGATGACGACGCCGCCAAGTTTCACTGCCACTACCACGATGATGATCGACGCTAAACGCGTTCAGTTGTTCCAGCAGTCGTCAATGATCAATGATTTGCCGATCGATGCGGCGACCGTCGAGAGCCAAATAGAAGTCATCAAATCAGAAACCATAGCCCAGGCCGTCATTGACAAGCTGCATCTCGTCAACGATCCCGAATTCGTTGGCTCGGGCGGC
>Ga0302325_10012813_pt1 | contig 17960 bp, 6 predicted proteins | sample Palsa_T0_2_FD_201948 | JGI IMG/M metagenome (GOLD analysis project Ga0302325, IMG submission 201948) | Peat permafrost microbial communities from Stordalen Mire near Abisko, Sweden - Palsa_T0_2 | ecosystem: Environmental > Terrestrial > Soil > Palsa > Peat permafrost | place: Sweden: Abisko...
CGCCGCAGCAGGTTGTGATACACACCGGTCAACTGCACCCCGACAGCATTCCAAGCACTTCCTTGGCAGCCGCTGAATGTTTGCGCAGCATGTGCACAAAATCGAGATTTTGCAGCTTTTTTTCTGTTAACGATGCGCACGTCCAACAGTAAACCTGCGATTTCCAACGTTAAATGCGCGACATTGAACGTTGGAAGTGCAGTTTCCGCCCTGGATGTTTTTGGGCTGCACATGCACTGCGCTGCCGCTATCGAACTCGATCCAAGGACAGCGACGATTGTCCGCCACGGGACAGATGTGTCCGAAGATGGACGGTGGCCCTCTGCCGATGCATGTCTCCCCGATTCCAATCCGCATGGAAACAAGGACTTCCCGAAAATACCCTTTGGAGGGTAAAGTGCTAGGTTTTGCCTAGACCTGTCTTTGGGAGAGATCCGTCATGTCGCTGATTCGAGAATTGAAAATCGCCGTTCGCCACCTGTCGAAATCCCCCGGCTTCGCGATCACCGCCGTGCTCATGCTGGCGCTCGGGATCGGGGCGACGACTGCGATTTTTTCGGTCGTCGAGGGCGTTCTGCTGCGTCCGCTTCCCTTTCCGCAATCGCACCGCCTCATGGTCCTCTCCGACGTGCTGCAAGGCGCGGATGTCAGCGGCGGTAACGGAGAAGATGGCGTCACCGTTCCCGATATCCAAAACTACACCCGCGACACGCATAGCTTTACCAGCCTGGGCGGCTATACCGGCTCCGGATACGAACTCTCGGGCGTTGGCGAGCCGGCCATGGTCAATGCCACCCGCTTGAGCGGAGGCGTCTTTCCGGCATTGCAGATTTCTCCGCTGATGGGCCGCGTCTTCACGCAGCAGGAGGACGACCAGCACCAGCAGGTCGTTGTGCTCAGCTATGCCACCTGGCTGAGCCGCTTTCAGGGCGATAAGGCGATCCTGGGCAAGAAGATTCTGCTCGACCGCAAGCCATATCTGGTCATTGGGGTCATGCCGCGCGGCTTCGAGTTTCCTCTTGTTACGGGCCATCTGAACCGCAGCGAACTGTGGGTCCCCATGAGCTTCCTCCCCCAGGAACTCACCTCGACCGCCGCGGCGAACTGGAGCTACAGCATGGTCGGCCGCCTCAAGGATGGCATTACCCCGGCGCAGGCCGTTTCCGACTCCACCCGCGTAGCCAACGAGACTGTGCGCAACTATCCCGCATTCATGGCCGGCTTCAGCATGCGCCCCGTTGTGAGGCCGCTGCGCGAGGAGACCATCGAAAGCGCAAGGCCGCTGCTGCGAACCCTTTTCCTGGCTGTCGCCGTGGTGCTTCTCATTGCATGCGCCAATCTGGCCGGGCTGTTGCTCGTCCGCGCCATCCGCCGCCGACGCGAGATCGCTGTCCGTCTCGCATTAGGAGCCAGCGCGGCCACGCTGCTACGCCAGGCAATCCTCGAGAGCCTCGTCCTCAGCTTCACTGGAGGCATCGTCGGCCTCCTGCTGGCAGCCGCCGCTACACGAATCGGCGTGCAATTCCTCCCCGAGACCCTCCCCCGCCTCAACGAAATCAGCCTCGATTGGCCGGTTGCTGGTTTCGCGCTCCTGCTGGCTCTCGTTACGGGCCTGATCTGTGGCCTTGCGCCGGCCTTTGCCGCCATGCGCACCAACGTCAATGACACGCTCAAGGAGGGTGGGCGCACCGGCACCGCAGGCGGTCATGCCCGTCTGCGTTCCGCATTGGTGGTCGCCGAAATCGCGGTTGCCCTGGTGCTCCTCACCGCCTCCGGACTTCTACTGCGAAGTTTCGAGAAGATGCGCCAGGTCGATCTTGGATTTCAGCCCGATCATAGCCTCGTGGCTGGCTACGCGCTGCCGCAAAAGCAGTATGCCACGCAGTCTTCCGTCGATCAGTTCGACAACGAGCTGTTACGCCGTCTGCAAAGCCTTCCGGGCGTCAAGAGTGTAGGCATGACCAGCTTCCTGCCCGCATCGGGAAACAACACCAACAGCGCATTCCTTCCCGAGGGCTATGTTTCTCCCAAGGACCAGAGTCTCGACCTGGCCACCACCATCGAGGTTGACGGCGACTACTTCCAGGCCATGGGCATTCCGCTGCTCCGCGGCCGCTTTCTGAACGCCGACGACCGCGCCAACACCCAGCTCGTTGTCGTCGTGAATCACAAGCTCGCCCAGCAGTCCTGGCCCGGCCAGGACCCCATCGGCAAGCGCCTGCGCATCGGAACCCAGGCCATGCAGACGCCCTGGGCCACCGTCGTGGGCGAGGTCGCCGACGTGAAGGAAAACTCTCCCGATCAGCCCTCCAAGCAGCAGTTTTATATGCATGTCAATCAAGCCGAAACCATGATCGGTCCCCTCGGTTCTCCCACCGATCTCCAGGGCAATGGCGGCTACATCGCCCTGCGCACCGCCGTCGATCCCAAGGAGATGGAGAACCTCTTCCGCTCCACCGTTCGCGGCATTGACGCGCGGCTTCCCCTGACGCAGATGCAGACCATGGAGCAGGCCCTCTCCGACACCGAAGCCCCGCGCAGATTCAACACCGCGCTCATCTCCTCCTTCGCCGCCGCGGCCTTGCTGCTCGCCATCCTCGGCATCTACAGCGTCATCGCATTCTCCGTAGCCCTGCGCGTGCAGGAGATGGCTATCCGCATGGCTCTTGGCTCGCAGCGCTCCGGCATCATCCGCCTCGTCGTCTATTCCGGCGCCAAGCTGGCCGCTATCGGCTGCGCCGTCGGACTTGCAGGAGCGATGGCCGCCACGCATCTGCTGAGCTCTTTCCTCTTTGGAGTAAGCGCGCTCGATCCTATTGTGCTGGTTCTCGCCGCGGTCTTTGTGTTGCTTCTCACCTTGGCAGCTTGCCTTGTGCCCGCGCAACGCGCGTCTACCATCAACCCTATGCAAGCTTTGCGAGCCGAATAAAATCTCGCCTGTTCTTTAAGGAGCAGCACCATGACGACGTTGATGCAGGACATCATTTACGCACTGCGCCAGCTGCGCAAGACACCGGCCTTCACAGCCACGGTGCTCCTCACCCTTGCCCTCGGTATTGGCGCCAACGCCGCCATCTTCACTCTGATCAACTCAGTCTTGTTGCGGAGCCTGCCCGTTGCCGACCCAAACCTGCTGGTGCACATAGGCAACGACGGTCACGATTGCTGCGTTGGCGACACCTCCCCCAGGGACAGCGGCAACTACTCAAACTTCTCCACCGACACCTATCAGCAGATCAAGAAAAACGTACCCGAGTTTGAAGAACTGGCCGCTATGCAGGCCGGCTTCACCTACCGGCCCGTCATCGCCCGCCGCGACGGAGCGCAGACCGTCGCGCGATCGGTGATGGGCGAGTTCGTCTCCGGCAACTACTTCCGCACCTTCGGAATCCATGCCTACGCCGGTCGAGTCTTCACCGACTCCGACGATCTTCAAGGCGCCGCGGCGACCGCCGTCATGAGCTACGACACCTGGCAGCATGAGTTTGCGGCAGACCCGGCCGTGGTCGGCTCGACCTTCTGGATCAACACCAAACCCGTCACCATCGTGGGCATTGCTCCACGCGGTTTTTATGGCGACCGCATCACCAGCACTCCGCCCAACTACTACCTGCCCATCGAGACCATGCCGGCGCTGGCCAATGTCCCTTATGTCCACGACCCCGAGACCGTCTGGCTGTATATGATCGGCCGCGTTAAGCCCGGCACCGCTCTCGGTCCTCTTCAGCAAAAGGTGAGCGCGATTGTACGGCAGGCCTTCGCCACGCAAAAGCAGTTCTCTGCAGGCAAAGGCAAGGAGCTCTTACCTAAGGTACACGTTGTCCTCACTCCCGGCGGAGCCGGCATTCAGACGCTCCAGGAGGACTACGCCTCTCATCTGAAGCTGCTGATGTGGATCGCCGGGCTCGTCCTGTTGATCGCCTGCGCCAACATTGCCAACCTGCTTCTCGTGCGCGGCATGGGCCGTCGAGCTGAAATGTCCATACGCACGGCGCTGGGTGCGATGCGCAGCCGCATCATTCGCCAGTTGCTGACCGAGAGCATCCTGCTCGCCGGCATGGGCGGCCTGCTCGGCCTGATCGTCGCCTATGCCGGTACGCATATGCTGCTGCTGCTGGCCTTTCCTGGCGCGGACAACATTCCCATTCACGCCAATCCATCGCTTGAAGTCATCGGCTTCGCGTTTGGAGTCTCCCTGCTGACCGGAATTCTGTTTGGCGTGGCGCCGGCGTGGATCGCTGCGCAGGCCAGGCCAGCCGAAGCCCTGCGCAGCGGCACACGAACGACGACCGGAGGAGCCTCGCTGCTGCAACGAGGCCTGGTGGTGCTGCAGGCCGCGCTGTCGCTGGTGCTCCTGGTCGGCGCTGGGCTCTTCGCGCAAAACCTGAACAAGCTGCAGAGCATGGACCTGAAGCTCGACTCGAAGAACCGCTACATTGTTCACATCAACCCGCAGGCTGCTGGATATCCGCAGACGCAGTTGGAAGCTCTCTACCACACCATGGAAGAGCGCTTTCACGCGGTGCCGGGGGTTGTGAAGGTCGGCATCTCGAATTACACGCCGATGGAGGACAACAACTGGGGCAACGGCATCGGAGTGGAGGGTGATCCGAACGTTCACGGCGTCGCTTCCTACATCAAGGCCAACGCGGAATACCTCGACTCCGTGGGCACGCGACTGGTGATGGGCCGCGGCATCGGCGTGCAGGATACTTCGACCGCGCCTGCGGTGACCGTGGTCAATCAATCCTTCGTAAAGGAATTCTTCAAGGACAAGAACCCCATCGGCAGGCGCATCGGTTCTCCGTCTTCGCCCGCGGATTTCGAGATTGTAGGCGTCGTCGAAGACACCGCTTACACCGACGTGCGCTGGAAGAATCACAGCATGTTTTTCGTGCCCATCATGCAGCGCTACGCAAGCGATAAAGACCCCATCGAAAAAGACATGTCGCTCTATGCCGGAGCGATCGTAGTGGAAACAGCGCGGCCCATGAGCGATATGGAAGTCATTGCGCGAAAGACGCTCGCCGGCATCAACCAAAATCTCACGGTAGCGAAGTTCCAGACCTTCGACGAGCAGATCGCCGACCGCTTCGTGGAAGAACGCATGATCTCGCGGCTGACCACGCTCTTTGGCGCATTGGCGCTGCTGCTGGCGACCATCGGCTTGTATGGCGTGACTGCCTACAACGTTGTGCGGCGAACTCCTGAGATCGGCATCCGCATGGCGCTTGGAGCGGAGCGCGGCGGTGTGATCGCCATGATCATGCGCGGCGCGCTGATTCAAACCGCGCTTGGACTGGCGATTGGAATTCCTGTAGCTCTGTTGAGCGTGCGCTTCGTCAAGACCCAGCTCTACGAGATCACCAGCGCGGACCACACCGTGATGACTGCCGCGATCGTAACCCTGGCCATCGCCGCCTGCATCGCGGGCATCATCCCGGCGCGCCGCGCGGCGTCGATCGATCCAGTGCAAGCCTTGCGCGTGGAGTAGGAAACTACTCCGCCGTTACTCCACTGGCCGGCCCGTCTGCGCCAGCACCGCCGAGATCTTCTCGCACATCGCCATCGGTCCTTCGACCTTGCTGATAAACAGATCGATGTGCGTCGCATCGGCGGGAATCTCGTTCACTCCCGAGATCAGCACCACCGGCAGATCCGGCCAAATCTGCTTGACGCTCCTGGCCAGCTCCGTCCCGGTCCCGCCGGGCATCAGGTGATCGGTGAGCACCAGGTCCACGCTGCAGGAATGCAACACCTGCATCGCATCCGCCGCCGACAGCGCCGTCTTCACCCGATATCCATTCTTCTGCAGCACAAGCGTTCTCAGCGTCAGCGGCAACGCTTCATCGTCGACACAAAGAATCACCCGCTCATGTACGGCCAAGGGCGCCTCTTGTCTCATCGACAGCAGAATAATTCGCGGCAGCCTTGAGCTTGGGAGCAGCATCGCGGCCCGGCAGCACAACCAGAAAAACGGTCATGTTTCCGCCCCTGTAAGGCAGGCTTCGAAAACGAATCGCGCCGTCGTATTTTTGCGCGATTCCCTTGCTGATCCAAAGCCCAAGCCCGGTGCCCTTGTTGGACTTCGTAGAGAAAAACGGCTCAAAGATATGCTGCGCGTGTTCCGGCATCACTCCCGATCCCGTGTCGCACACCGAGATCCACAACTCCATGCGCCTGGTCCGCTCATTCCATCGCTCCGCGATCCCGATGCGCAGCCGTCCGCCCTCCGGCATCGCCTGAATCGCATTGCCGATCAGGTTGAAGAAAACTTGGCGCAGCTCGACCGGAAAACCTCGCACCATTCCCTGGCTCCGGTACCTCTTCTCGAGCACGATCTTGTTCAATTGCAGCCGCCGGTTCTGCAGCTCCAGCACATCGTCCAGCAGCTCGGCAATCGATACATCCACCGGGTGCTGCGACTCGCGGTAAAAGCCCAGCGTCTGCCTGGTGATATGGCAGACCCGCAGCAGCTCTTCGCCGCCCAGTTGCGCATAGTATCGCGCCTCTTCATCCAGCGAGGGATGATTCTGCAGCAGGTAAAACGCATTCGTAATCGACTCCAGCGGATTGTTGATCTCGTGCGCGATGATGCCCGCCACGCGCCCCATCGCCGCCAGCTTTTCCGTAGTCCGCAGCGCTTCTTCCGCGCGCATCTGGGCCGTGATATCGCGATTGATTTCAAGAATCGAAGCAGAACCGCTCTTGAATATCTGCCGGCTCGCCACGGTTACTTCGCGGCCGTCCTTGGTCTGCTGCACCAGGTTTCCATCCCATCGTCCAACGTTCGTAAGCGTCGTTTCAACGCTGGCCGACTCAGCCGGAAATTCAGTCCCCAACAGCGCGTGTACCGGCTTGCCCAGCACCTCATCCCGGCGCCAGCCATACAACTCTTCCGCGCCTGCGTTCCAGTACTGCACCAGCCCAGCCGGATCGCGCACCAGGATCGCCTCCGAAGCCAGCTCGAGCAGGTCCGCGCGCTCGCGCAGCAGGTCTTCCATCCGCTTCCGGTCGGTCACATCGAAGAAAGCGCCGACGGCCCCGCGCACCGCACCTTTGTCGTCAAACAGAGGACTCGCTGTACCCAGCAGCTGCGTCGTCGCTCCGTCCGCGCGCCGCACTTCCATCTCGGAGATTTCCGCCGGCTTTCTCGTCGCAATCGCCTGCTGGATCGGCAAGTCTTCCGGAGCAATGATCCGGCCATCCCGATACAGCTCGTAGACCCGTCCTCCCTCGCTGTCCACGCTCTTGGTGATGTTGTCTCCCGGCTGCACACCCATCACATCGCATAGAGCCTGGTTTGCCGTAATCAAGCGGCACTCGGGATCGTGCGCCACCGTCACGCCCACCGGCAGCACCTGCATGATCGTCTCAAGTTCAGCGACGCGTTGTTCGAGCTGGGCATTGAGTTGACGAATCTTCTCTTCCGCGGCGATCTGTCCGCTGATGTCTGTACTGGTTCCAAACCATCGCGCCACCACGCCCGCCGAGTCGCGAATCGGCACCGCGCGGGAAAGAAACCAGCGATATTGCCCATCCTTCCCGAGCAAAGGAGCTGTTTCTTCCCATGGCTGCCCCGTTTGCCACGAGTGCAGCGTGCTCTTCGAAAATCGTTCCAGGTGCTCCGAGTGAAGCACCTTTCTCCATCCCGCGCCCGGCACATTGTCAGCCGAAAATCCCGTGTACTCGTACCACCGGTCGTTGTACCAGAAGATGCTTCCATCCGGGTTCGCCATCCATGCCAGTTGTGGAATCGAATTTGCCAGCGTGCGAAACTGGTTTTCGCTCTCGCGAAGCTGCCGCGTCCGTTCCTCGACCCTCGATTCCAGCTCGCGATTCAGAGTCTCAAGCTCGCGCGTCTTGCGATGCAGCTCCGCAAAGACCGAAACCTTGGCGCGCAGAATCTCCGGCACCACCGGCACGGAAATGTAGTCCACCGCGCCGCTTTGATAACCCTTGATCCGGTCCAGGTCGCTCATCCGGACGGCGGAGATGAAGAGGATGGCGGTCTTCTGAAAGCGCGGATGCTGGCGCATCATGTCGGCCATCTCAAAGCCGTCGATCTCCGGCATCGAGACATCCAGCAGCACCACTGCTACATCATGTTTCAGCAGTTGCTCCAGGCCTTCCCGGCCCGAACGCGCCTTGATCAGGTTCGAATCCAGGTCGGCAAGGATAGCCTCATAGCTGAGCAGCTTCCCCGGCTGATCGTCGACCATCAGGATGTTGACTTTCTGCGAGACGCTCACATCTCTCTCCAAACGTCCTTCTTGCCCGGTTGCAGCGCCTGCCTGCAATACTCCGATTCTATCCGCTCTACCGGTGCAGCCACATGCGCAGCGCCGACAGTAGTTGCTCGGTATTCACGGGCTTCGCCAAGTACTCCGATGCTCCCGCTTCGAGGCACTTTTCGCGGTCGCCCTTCATCGCCTTGGCCGTCAACGCAATGATCGGCAGCCTTCGGAACAACGGATTCTGCCGGATTACCTGCATCGTTTCGTAGCCATCCATCTCCGGCATCATGATATCCATCAGCACAATCGCCAGATCCGGAGTCTTCTCGATCGTCTCGATGGCCTCGCGCCCCGTCCCGGCCGTCAGCACCGTCATGCCGCGCCGCTCGAGCACGCTGCTCAGCGCGAAGATATTGCGCACATCGTCATCGACAATCAGTACCTGCTTGCCCACCAGCGCTTCATCGGACCGGTGCAGCCGGTTCAGCATATTCTGCTTCTCCTGCGGCAGGTCCACCACCACACGATGCAGAAACAGCGCCGTCTCATCGAGCAATCTTTCCGGCGACTCCACATCTTTGACGATGACACTGCGCGCCAGCGTATGCAGCCGCGCATCTTCTTCCGGCGAGAGATCCTTGCCCGTAAAGACCACCACAGGCAGCTCATTGAGCGAAGGCGTATCGCGCATCCGCTCCAGCACTTCAAAGCCGCTCATATCAGGCAGCCGCAGGTCGAGGACCAGGCAATCGAACATCTCCTTGTTCACCGCCTCCAGCGCTTTCGCCCCGGTATCGGCGAAAGAGACTTCGATATCGTCGTAACCCAGCAGCGCCTGGATGCTCATCTGTTGCGCTGGCTCGTCTTCGACCACCAGCAGCCGCTTGCGCCGCGGAGTCGAGAAGACCTTGATGCGCGTGATCGCCGCATTCAATCCTTCGGTCGTCGTCGGCTTGGTCACAAACGCAAACGCCCCTCGCGACAGCCCATGATGCCAGTCTTCATCCGTCGTCAGCATCTGCACCGGGATATGCCGCGTGCTGGGGTCTTGTTTCAGATGATTCAGCACCGTCCACCCCAGCATGTCGGGAAGGAAAACATCCAGCGAAATCGCCGATGGCCGGAACTCCCGCGCCAGCGCCAGAGCCTCGGATCCCGTATGCGCCAGCAGCACTTTGAATCCCTTATCGCGCGACAGATCGCAGAGCAGCCGCGCATAGTGCATATCATCTTCGACAATCAACAACGTCTCATCGCCCTCTTTGAGCGATCCGCGATCGTCCTCGATCCGCTCCGGCAGATGCTCCGCCACATTCACACTGGGCAGCGCGAAGACTGGCCGCTGATGCGTCTCCGGGCGCACCGTAATCGAAGGCGTCGACGGCCCCACATAGGTCTGCGGCAGATAGAGCGTGAAGACGCTGCCCGAGCCCGGCGTGCTGCTCAACTGAATCTCGCCTCCCAGCAGGCTCGCCAGCTCGCGGCTGATCGCCAGCCCCAGTCCCGTTCCACCGTACTTGCGGCTCGTTCCGGCATCCGCCTGTTGGAAGGCTTCGAAGATGATTCTCTGTTTATCGTAGGGGATTCCGATCCCCGTATCCGTCACCGCAAAGGCCACCACCGAGCCGCTCACGCTTAGAATCGGATGATCCTGCGACCATCCTTTCGCCGCCAGCGAAACCGAAAGCTTGACCTGACCTTGTTCGGTGAACTTGAAGGCATTCGACAGCAGGTTTTTTAGCACCTGTTGCAAGCGCTTGGAGTCGGTGACCAAGCTGCGCGCCAACCGCGGGTCCGACTGAATATCAAATGTGAGCTTCCGGTTATCCGCCTCATGCCTGAACGGCCGCGCAACCATCTCGATCAGGCTGTTGAAGAAGACCTCTTCGGCCTCGACCGAAACCGTGCCCGATTCGATCTTCGAAAGGTCGAGAATGTCGCTGATCAAGTTAAGCAGGTCGGTGCCCGCGCCGTGGATAGTGCGCGCGAACTCCACTTGCTTGCCGCTCAAGTTGCCATCCGGATTCTCGGCCAATTGCTGCCCCAGCACCAGGATGCTGTTCAGCGGCGTGCGCAGCTCGTGCGACATATTGGCCAGGAACTCCGACTTGTACTTCGAAGTAAGAGCCAGCTCCTTGGCCTTCTCTTCGAGCGCTCCGCGCGCCTGCTCGATCTCCTGGTTCTTGCGCTCGACTTCGGCATTCTGTTCGGCAAGCTGCTGTGCCTTCTGCGCCAGTTGCTCGTTGGTCTGCTGCAGCTCTTTCTGCTGCGTCTGCAACTCTGTAGCAAGCTGCTGCGACTGCTTCAGCAAGCCTTCGGTCTGCATCGTGGCCTCAATGCTGTTGAGCACGATGCCGATGCTGGAGGTGAGCTGTTCGAGGAACGCCAAGTGCGAAGCGGTAAAGCTGCTCAGGCTGCCCAGCTCGATCACCGCCTTCACACGATCCTCAAACAGCACCGGCAACACAATCACATTGCGCGGAATCGCCTCAAACAGCCCTGACCGTATCGGTGCGCTGTTGCTGGGCAGATCGGTGATCAACATGCGCCGCTTTTCTGCCGCGCACTGACCAATCAGGCCCTCGCCCAGCTTGATCCGCTCCAGATGCCCATTATCTGTGCTCGCATACGCCGACAGCAGCACCATGCTTGTCGACTCCTCGGACTCCATCTGGTAGAGCACGCCCTGCTGCGCGTTCACCAGCGGAGCCAGCTCGGACAACAGCATTCGTCCCACGGTAGTCAGCTCGCGCTGGCCTTGCAGCATGGCCGTAAACCGCGCCAGGTTGGTCTTCAGCCAGTCCTGCTCGGTGTTGCGATCCGTGGTCAGCCGCAGGTTGCCGATCATGGTGTTGAGATTGTCTTTGAGGTCGGCAACCTCGCCGCTGGCCTCCACCTGAATCGACCGCGTCAGGTCGCCCTTGGTAACCGCCGTTGCCACCTCGGCAATCGCGCGCACCTGGTTGGTCAGGTTGTCCGCCAGCAGGTTCACATTGCCCGTCAGATCCTTCCAGGTACCCGCGGCTCCCGGCACATTGGCCTGGCCACCCAGCCGGCCTTCGACGCCTACTTCGCGAGCCACCGTGGTCACCTGGTCGGCAAAGGTGGCCAGCGTATTGGTCATGTTGTTGATGGTCTCGGCCAGCGCGGCAACCTCGCCCTTGGCGTTCACGGTGAGCTTCTTGGTCAGCTCGCCATTGGCAACCGCCGTCACTACCAACACAATACCGCGGACCTGTTCCGTAAGGTTGGCCGCCATCACGTTGACGTTGTCGGTCAGGTCCTTCCACGTGCCCGCCACGCCCGGCACCTGCGCCTGCCCACCCAGCTTGCCTTCCGTGCCCACTTCGCGAGCCACGCGCGTTACTTCAGCCGCAAAGGCGTTGAGCTGATCCACCATGGTGTTGATGGTGTTCTTCAGCTCCAGAATCTCGCCCTTCACATCGACCGTAATCTTGCGCGACAAGTCGCCGCGAGCCACAGCAGTCGTGACCTCGGCAATGTTGCGAACCTGGCCGGTAAGGTTTCCGGCCATCGAGTTCACGTTGTCTGTCAGATCCTTCCACGTGCCGCCCACGCCAAAGACCTGCGCCTGTCCGCCCAGCTTGCCTTCTGTGCCCACCTCGCGGGCCACGCGCGTCACTTCGCCTGCGAAGGCATTCAGCTGATCCACCATCGTGTTGATGGTGTCTTTCAGCTCCAGAATTTCACCCATCACATCGACTGTGATCTTGCGCGACAAGTCGCCGCGCGCCACCGCCGTTGTTACCTCGGCAATGTTGCGCACCTGAGCAGTAAGATTGCTGGCCATGGAGTTGACCGAGTCCGTAAGGTCCTTCCATGTGCCCGCAACGCCCGGCACCTGCGCCTGACCGCCCAGCTTGCCGTCGGTGCCTACTTCGCGGGCTACGCGCGTCACTTCGGAAGCAAACGCGCGCAGTTGATCCACCATGGTATTGATGGTGTCTTTCAGCTCCAGAATCTCGCCGCGCACATCGACCGTGATCTTGCGCGAAAGATCCCCGCGAGCGACGGCTGTAGCGACCTCGGCAATGTTGCGCACCTGCGCCGTGAGATTCCCGGCCATGAAGTTGACCGAGTCCGTCAGATCCTTCCATGTGCCCGCCACGCCGGAGACCTGCGCCTGCCCGCCCAGTTTGCCTTCCGTGCCCACTTCGCGGGCCACGCGCGTTACCTCGCCGGCGAAGGCGTTGAGCTGGTCCACCATCGTGTTGATGGTGTTCTTCAACTCGAGAATTTCGCCCTTCACGTCCACGGTAATCTTGCGCGAAAGATCGCCGCGAGCGACGGCAGTAGTCACTTCGGCGATGTTGCGCACCTGGCCGGTGAGATTGCCGGCCATCGAGTTCACCGAGTCGGTCAGATCCTTCCACGTACCGGCAACACCGGGCACATTGGCCTGGCCGCCCAGCCTTCCCTCCGTACCCACCTCGCGGGCTACGCGCGTCACCTCGCCGGCGAAGCGATTGAGCTGATCCACCATGGTGTTCAGCGTCTCTTTCAACTGCAAGATTTCGCCGCGCACATCGACCGTAATCTTGCGCGAAAGATCGCCATTGGCGATCGCCGTAGCCACCTCGGCGATGTTGCGCACCTGTCCGGTCAGATTGCTGGCCATGAAGTTGACGTTGTCGGTCAGATCCTTCCACGTGCCGCCCACGCCCGGAACCCGCGCCTGCCCGCCCAGCTTGCCTTCGGTGCCGACTTCGCGGGCCACGCGCGTCACTTCGCCGGCGAAGGCGTTCAACTGATCCACCATGGTGTTGATGGTGTCTTTCAGTTCGAGAATCTCGCCCTTCACATCGACCGTGATCTTGCGTGAAAGATCGCCGCGAGCCACAGCCGTCGTAACCTCGGCGATGTTGCGCACCTGGGCCGTAAGATTGCCGGCCATCGCGTTCACCGAGTCGGTCAGATCCTTCCACGTGCCGGCCACGCCTGGCACCACCGCCTGGCCGCCCAGCTTGCCGTCCGTGCCTACTTCGCGAGCTACGCGTGTCACTTCGGAAGCAAACGAGCGTAGCTGGTCCACCATCGTGTTGATGGCTTCCTTCAACTGTAGAATTTCGCCGCGCACATCGACCGTGATCTTGCGGGAAAGATCGCCGCTGGCCACCGCTGTCGCTACCTCGGCAATGTTGCGCACCTGCCCGGTGAGGTTGCTGGCCATCGAGTTGACCGAGTCCGTCAGGTCCTTCCATGTACCGGCCACGCCCGGCACCTGCGCCTGGCCGCCCAGCTTGCCGTCCGTGCCCACCTCGCGGGCCACGCGCGTCACTTCGGCGGTAAAGACGCCGAGCTGCTGGATCATGGTGTTCACAATCTTGGCCGACAGCAGGAACTCGCCCTCCAGCGGCCGCCCATCCACATCGAGGCGTACCGTCTGGGTCAGATTTCCCTGCGCCACGGCGGCAATCGCACGCGTCACCTCAGTGGTCGGACGCAGCAGGTCCTCGACCAGGGTGTTGACGGAGCCCTCCATCTCGCCCCACGCGCCGCGCAACTGCTGGAAGCGGATCTTCTCCCGCGTCCTGCCCTCTTTGCCCACCGCGAGGCCCACGCGATTCAACTCACGCGCCATCTGCTCGTTGGCCGCAATAATGTCATTAAAAGTGTCGGCAATTTTGCCTTCGAGGCCGGTCCACGCCACTGGCAGGCGAACGGAAAAGTCGCCATCCCGCATGGTCTGCAGTCCCGCCAAAATCAATCCCAATGCGGCCCGCGTGTCGTCTGCCGGCGCAACACCAACATGCCCGTTTTCTTCCATCGCAACACCGGCCCCAGCGCCGGAATCTCCGCGAGAAACCTTTTTCATCCTTCACCCCTGAGAAAATACCCCGGCGTAGCGCGGTCACGCCACATTCGCCGCCCATTCCCCGAACTGCGTCTCTTGTCTAAGCGATATTTGGCGAAGGGTGAGATGCGAACTTTTCCTTGAACGTTGCCTGCGGTCATCGGGTTCGCGTGTTCGCCGGCAAAAGTCAATTGTGACCGGAGCTCGCTCCGCAGCCGGCTTCCCCATGCCCCTCGCGCCAGCCCACATTCAATGCCACAAAACCAAACGGGGGCACGGAGAATGCCGAGTTCTCCGTCAGCGAAGTCGGGTCGGAAGCCAGCAAGACCCAGCCATCGGCAGGTGCAGCCATCGAAACAGACTCGTCCGAAAAGTTAAAGAGCATCTTCACCGGACCCCGTTTCATACATAGCCATCCCTGCGCGTCGTCGAACGTCACTTCGACATGCGACCTCTCTCCGTCCAGCAGCGACGGCTGCGACATGCGCAGGCTCACCAGGCTGCGATACCACTCCAGCATCCCGGCTTGCTCCGGCTCACCGAGTTCTTCCCAATGCAGCTTCGACCGGTCAAAAGTCTCCTGCGCCTCCGGGTCCGGAATCTCATCCCAAGCCCCATCCGCGGCATGTTCCCTGCGCCTGCCCTGCGACACAGCGCGCGCCAGTTCCCGGTCCTCGTGATCGGCAAAGTAGAGAAACGGCGAAGACGCCGCGAACTCCTCGCCCTGAAAGATCATCGGTACAAAGGGCGCCGTCATCACCATCGCCGCCGCCAGCTTGGCCTTGCGCATACCGGCTTCCACATGTACCCTGCTGCCGAACGCCCGGTTGCCCACCTGGTCGTGGTTCTGTATATATCCCAGAAACCGATGCGCGCTCAGACCCTCGACCGGCCTGCCATGGACGCGCTCTCGATACTCGGAATAAATCCCGTCGTAGACGTAGACCTCGGCGAGCGCCTTCGCCACCTGCGCCAGCGAACCAAAATCCGAGTAGTAGCTTCTGCGCTCTCCGGTCAGCAACGCAAACAGCGCATGATGAAAGTCGTCGCTCCACTGGGCATCCAACCCATACCCGCCATACTCGCCGCTTTCCCCATCCTCCTGGCCCTGCCTCGGTGTCACCACTCTGGGATCGTTCAAGTCGCTTTCCGCGATCAGCACCAGGCTCCTGCCCGTCTCCTGCGCAAGCGCTTCCACCTCTTCGGAAAGCTGCTCCAGAAAATGCTTCGCCGAGCGGTCGACGAACGCGTGAATCGCATCCAGCCGCAACCCGTCGAAGTGATAATCGCGCAGCCACATCTGCGCGTTGTCGCAGAAGAACCGCCGCACCTCGTCGCTGCCCGACTCCTCAAAATTCACTGCCCCGCCCCACGGCGTATGGTGGTTCTTGGTAATGTAAGGCCCAAATTTTCCGGTGTAGTTTCCATCCGGTCCAAAGTGGTTGTAGACCACGTCCAGCAGCGCGGCAAGCCCCGCGGCATGGCAGGCATCGACAAACTTCTTCAGTCCCTCCGGCCCGCCATAACGCTCCTGCGGCGCATACAGCGAAACGCCGTCGTATCCCCACCCCCATCTGCCTGGAAACGAGTTCACCGGCATAAGCTCCACATGCGTCACCCCCAGCTCGCGCAGATGAGCCAGCTTTCCGGCAGCCGCCTCAAACGTCCCCTCCGGCGTAAACGTGCCCACATGCAGCTCATACACAATCGCCCGCGCAAGCGGCACAGGCAACCACCCATCATCCGTCCACTCGAAGCGCGCATGATCCAGCACCCGCGAAACCCCGTGCACACCCTTGGGCTGCCACATCGATCTCGGGTCCGGATACGGCTTCGGGTCCTCATCCACAAGGAACCCGTAGTCCGTTCCATGGCCGGCATCCTCGACCTCCGCCCGCCACCATCCACGCTCTTCCGGGCTCATCGCATGCACGGTATCGCCCACCTGCACGCGGCAGTCCTCGAGCCGGGGTCCCCACACCGCGAACCGATGCATCATTCATCCTCCCTGGTCAGCAACGCCACAGGAAACCGAACAAACAAATCCCCCAACTTCATCTCCCCACCCTCCGACCTCTCATTTGTCAACACATTCCGCCATCGTCCACTTGGCAGCGTCAATACAGCATCGCCCCACCCATCCGCCACGGAGATCGAAAGCCGCTGCACCACCGTCGCCACCCGTCCGCCGCGAAGAAACGCCACCGCATGATCCCGCTTCTCTCCGCGAACCTCCGCCGGCGCATACCCGCCCTCAGCGCCAAAGCAATCCGCATATTTCGCCCGAGTCTCAAGCGCCTTCTGAATCGTCCACAGCTTCGGCATCCCCGAATCCATCCGCGCCATTACGCCATCCACATCCAGCGTCCGCATCTCCTCCAGCAATCGCCTCCGCTCGTCGAAATCCACCGGCCCGCGATTGTCCGGGTCCACGAGCCGGTGATCCCAAAGCTCCGAGCCCTGGTAAAGATCGGTAACTCCAGGCACAGTGCATTTCAACAGCGTCTGCGCCAGCGAATTCACACGCCCCGCGCGATCGATCCGCTTCACCATCGCTTCGATCTCCGCGACAAAACCCGCATCGCCCATCGTCGCCTGAATAAACTCCCGAAGCCGCTCCTCAAACCCAACATTGTTCTGCGTCCACGAGGTCTGCTGTTTGGCCTCGCGCGCCGCCTTCTGCATGTAGAGCTGCACCCGCTCTTCGCTAAGCGGCCATGAACCAACCAGCGTTTGGTAGTAAAAATATTCCGTGTTCGCATCCGGCCACCCACCCTTCCTGTACTTCGAATTCCGCGCGAACCACCGCTCCACCGCCTCGCCAAAGGCCCCCGGCATCTCACTCAACACCGCCAGCCGCGCCCTTGCATCCTCTCCGCGTTTCGTGTCATGCGTCCCCAGGGCCACCATCCCCTCCGGGTGCAGCCGCTGAGCCTCGTCGTTCCACCGGTGAAACTCCTCCACCGTCACCTCGGGGCGAAACGGATTGCTGCCCACCTCGTTCACCGCCAGCAGCCGCGCATAGCGATACAGGCTCGTATCCTCAAAGCCCTTGGCCATCACCGGGCCGGTGAATTGCTGAAAGCGCAGCAGAAACTCCGTCTCCAGCTCCCCCTGCCGTCGCAGCAACAGCACATCTTCGATGAAATCGAAAAGCCCTCGATCCAGGTCCGGCCTGTATCCCGCGCCTACATCCACGGCCGTATGAATCAGCGCCGCATCCAGCTCCGTCAATTCATTGCGCTCCGGCGAAATATACGTCCGATACACCGAAAAGCAAGCCGCAACCTCGCGAATCGCGTGACGAATTGCCGCCCGCGTGTAATCGCGATGATCCCGGTCCCGCTCGCAGATCTCCACAAAGATCGAGCTCAGCCAGTTCACATCGCTGCCCAGCATATCCGCCGTCACCGCGATCTTCGAGTCATGCACCAGCGCCGGAAAATCCACCGGCCCGCCCAGCACCCGCTGGTAGACTCCATCCAGCTCACCCAGTCCCTCCGGCGAAACCAGCAGTCCATTCACGATATTCAGAAAGTCGTAGCCCGTCGTCCCCGCCACCGGCCACGTCTCGCGCAGGCTCTCGTTGCGCGCCAGGATCTTCTCCGCCACAATCCACGCATCCGGCGCAGCCGCCCGCAGCCGGTCAAAATATCCCTGCGGATCGCGCAATCCATCCGCGTGATCCACCCGCACCCCATCCAGCGATCCGGTTCCCAGCCACTTCAAGATCAGCTCATGGGTATCCGCAAACACATCCTCGCGGTCCACACGCACTCCAATCAGCGAATTCACATCGAAGAAGCGGCGATACCCAAGATCCTGGTTCGAAGCCTTCCAGTAAGCCAGCCGGTAATACTGCTGCTGCAAAAACGCATCCAGCGCATCCACATCCCCATTGACCTTCG
>Ga0302325_10012815_pt1 | contig 17959 bp, 17 predicted proteins | sample Palsa_T0_2_FD_201948 | JGI IMG/M metagenome (GOLD analysis project Ga0302325, IMG submission 201948) | Peat permafrost microbial communities from Stordalen Mire near Abisko, Sweden - Palsa_T0_2 | ecosystem: Environmental > Terrestrial > Soil > Palsa > Peat permafrost | place: Sweden: Abisko...
CCGTGTCGCCGTCGTCCACAACCTCCACGTCATCGCCCGCCAGGCCGTCACCGATAGTTACCAGCAAGCCGCCTGACGGCTACATGACCGGCGCTCTAGTCGGCATAACGGCGATGTCTGCATAAGAGGCTTTTCCGGATATCGGCATAAGGCCTCGGCCATCTGCCCTTTAAGGCCCAAGATGAGGCGGTCGTCGAACTCGGCGGGATGGTAGATGCCGTCCGCGTCGGCGATCAGGGTGTCGGTGATCGAGCACAAGTCCAGCGCCTGATACCAGTCGGTGTTGTTGCGGGCCAGCCGGGAGACCTCCCGGCCCACGATGATGCCGACCTTGCCCAGGCCGACCGCGGCGACCAAGTCGGTGAACCCGAGCTGGCCGCTGGTAGTGGCCACCGAGCGGGCCAGGTCCTCGTCGATCACGGTGATCTGCTGCTCGGCCCAGCCCAGCTCGGCCGCGTGCCGGCGCAACTCGTACCGTGCCCACCCCGGCACCCGGGCCGCCACCGTGGCGGCAGCCGCATCGGCCGCCACCGCATCGGCGGCCGCCGACCCGGCGGGGGCCGGCAACGGCGGATCACTCACCAAGCTGGCCGCCAGCGCGGTGAACACCGACCGGACCTGCTCCGCCCGCGCCGCCAGCGCCCGCAGCCAGCCCCGCACCGTCGAGGCCGGACGGCCCAGGAGCACGGCGATCGTGCGGTGCCCGGCCCCCGCCGCCTTCGCCTCCAGCGCCCGCCCGATCACCTCCCCGGCATCAGCCCGCCGGCCCAGGCACCAGGCCGGCAGCAGCACATGCGTCCGGCGGCACTCCCGACACCGCGCCCGGTGCGGGCAAAACCACACGTCAGGCCCATCCAGCAGCCGCATCCGCCGCTCGGCCCCGTTCCCCCCACCTGGCCAGCACGCCCCCGCACGACGGGCACGCCAGCTCCCCGCCGCCCAGCTGCCGTTCGACCACATCCCGGTCAGCGTTTACCGTGAGCACGACGCCTCCGCGGGTCAAGCCAGCGGCCCTCCCGTCTCCGGTTGCCAGACCAAGAGGAAGCGGGAGGGCCGCGCCCATATCCGACGTGATCACCGTGCCGTCGCACACGAAAAAGGACAACCCGAAGGCCGCCCTCAAACCCCGTCCGCACCGGCAGTGACGCAACCGGGTCCCTACATCGTCATTCCAAATGACCGGGGCATCTGGCCGGCGCGCCGAAACCCGGCAAGCCGGCCCCGGACGCCCCCGGCTCGAAGGACCGGCGCCTGCCATGACGTGGGCAAGACCGTAAAGCAAGACCAGCCCAAAAAGAAAACCCGCAGGCAGAAGGGTTAAATAACAAGCTTGGTCGGCCCGTTGACGACAGTCCGCCGTCCATATATCATGTTTAGTGTATGGTTTGGCGGGTGTTAGCTCTGACAGCTACCGCCTTTCCGAGGGGTGCACGAATGTGCCGCGGGAAACCAAATGAAGGAGACGAAATTGTCGAAGAGACTCGACGGCCGTGACGAGACCATCCTCGATCCGGACCTCCCAATCATCGACGCACACCACCACATGCGGACCGGCTACATGTTCGAGGAGTTGGTGGACGACGCCAACGCCGGCCATAACATCAAGGCAACGGTGTACGTCGAGTCCCGCACATTTATGCGGACGGAGGGACCTGAGGCCCTTCGGCCGATCGGCGAGATCGAATACGCCAACGGCGTCGGCTCCATGGGTGCGAGCGGCGTCTACGGTCCGTGCCGCGTGGCTAGCGCGATTGTCGGCTACGCGAACCTGACCTTCGGAGACGAGATCGGTGCGTTCTTCGACAGGGCTATGGCAGCTGCCCCTGACAGGTTCCGTGGTATCCGGCAGCCAACGCTGGAGCATGCCAGCGCTGTGACGTGGCGCTACGTGCCTCATCCGCCGCCTTCGGGCCTTCTAGAGCATCCCGGTTTCCGTCCTGGCTTCAAGCAGCTAGCGTCGCGCGGGCTCACGTTTGACGCGGCCATCTTCTCTCAGCAACTGCCTGCTATCGCAGAACTGGCAGATGTATTCCCGGATACGACGATCATCCTCGATCACATGGGCCTGATTATGGCCTTGGAGACGGACCAGCGAGAGCGCAATCAGCTGTTCAAGCAATGGCAAAGTGATTTGACCGATATAGCGGCTCGCCCGAACGTTGTCTGCAAGGTAGGCGGCCTCGGTCTCGCGTACTGGGGCTTCGGCTTCGAGGATCGAACCGACGCCATCGGTTACCAAGAGCTGGCGGGAGCATGGAAACCCTATGTCGAGTCTGCGATTGAGGTCTTCGGTGCAGATCGGTGCATGCTGGAAAGCAATTTCCCGGCTGATGCAGTTTCGTGTGGCTACGTTCCGCTGTGGAATGCGCTAAAGTACGTCGTCAAGGACGCTTCCGAGGCCGAAAAAGCCGCTCTCTTTCACGGCACCGCTGAGCGAGTCTATCAAATTTCGCCCGTCGCCTAGAGGTCACTCCGTCGCACAGCATCAGGTCAAGTCCATAGAGGGACACCAAAAAGCTCGAGGTGCAGATTAGTCGGGATAGTCGGCGCTACGACGATCCCCGGCCCTCGTGTGCCGAAACACCGATCGTGGCGAGAAGTGACGATAATGACTTTCGGCGGGGCACGGCAGCATCTCCAGGCACCGCTCACCTCCCGCGGTAGCCTCCGCCTCCAGCTCGCGCAGCCGCCAGACATCCGCGACCACCGCCTGCAGGCCATCGATTCCTATAACGGGAGGATTCCCGTGGCCCGATTCGCCTATGTATGCAGTCTGAATTGCTCCTTGAGCACACCTACCGGTTCGTTAAGACAGCTCTGGCTGGCACAAGGCAGCGCTGCGCTACCCGGGCAGTTCGCCCGCTGGACCTGGATCATCCTCTGCGCGATCACCCAGCTGCGGCTGGCCCGCGCCCTGGCCGAAGATCATCGCCTGCCCTGGGAGCGCCGCCGTCGGCCGGGCCGGCTCACCCCCGGCCGCGTGCGCCGGGGTTTCGCCCGCCTGGCCGCGCTCGCCGGCCAGCCCGCCGAAACCTTCCAAAGCAGGCCCCGGCCGCCGCAAAGGCCGCCGCAGCTCCCCAGCACCGCGCTACGACGTGATCAACAAGGGCGCCTGACAAGAATCACTCAGAGGTTAAACGCAAGCTAAAAAGCACTAGAGGGAGCAATGGACACCAAGACCCCAAGGATGTACGCAGCCTCAGCCCCCCGGTGTTGGCAGAGCTCTCCCGGGACGTGCTCTTCGGCGACGTCTGGGACCGCCCCGGGCTCAGCAAGCGGGACCGGAGCCTGATCACCGTCGCAACCCTGGTGGCCAGATACCGACCGCTGCACATGCCATCTCACATGAAGCTTGCACTGCAGAACGGCATCACTGCCGAGGAGCTGGGTGAGCTGGTCCCGCATCTCGCCTTCTACGCCGGTTGGCCGAACGCCACGACAGCAGCCGAAGTCCTGGTCTCGGTTCTGGATGAACTCGACCAGTCGAAAGGTCCTCCGGGACGAGGGCGGTCACTCACGACCAGGAGCGCCAACTCGCCCCGCCAGGACGATTCACGCGCCTGTTCCGTGCCTTTTTGAACTTCCGATTTGAACTTCCGACAGGTAGATATATGATGCAGCAAATACTCAGCGATGTGAACTAAACAGCGTTTAGGACAACCGGACGACGACCACTCCTACTTTCAACGAAAGGTCACCCAATGAGCGAGAAGACCCCAAGGACCGTGGCGGATGTTGCCCCGAAGTTTGCAGAGCTCTCACAGAGTGTCGTTCTCGGCGACATCTGGGAGCGGCCGGGGCTCAGCAAGCGGGACCGCAGCCTGATAACCGTCGCATCACATGTGGCAAGGTATCGGACGGTCTTCCTGCCGCACCACATGAAACTTGCACTGCAGAATGGCGTCACCGCCGACGAACTGGGTGAGCTGGTCACGCATCTCGCCATCTACGCCGGTTGGCCGAACGCCACGTCAGCAGCTGAGATACTCGCCTCGGTTCTCGACGAACTCGAGCAATGAACGGCATCTCCGCCTACGGTGCCGGATCTTGCTAACGCGGATTTCCACGCAGCCAGTTAAGGCAACTCTCAGCCGGAGGTTCGCCGCGAGTTCGAGTTGACGTACCTATCTGACGTGCAGGGATGCAAGCTGGTCGCCGTCAGGCTGTGAGCAGCGCGGGAGCTGATCTCGCTGTTTAGGTGCCTTACCGCGCTCGTTATCGAGCTGTGTCTGCCACGCTGAGTCGACAGTCAGAGACAAGTAGCGAGAGCAAACAGGCATGACAAGCATTTTCACGGCAGATTTCAGGCGCCGACTCTGGCAACGGGTCCCAGGACCAGAAACGACAGCGATGCGATGGCAGCCAGATCACAGCAACGACAGCAGGTAGCTCCGCGCTAGTCCGAACCGGCTGACCTGCGCGGACTCGCCGTGACTGATGAGAAACTATCTGAGAACGGGGGCCGAATGAGCTGCGCGGAAATCCGCGCTAAGCGAGCGGGCCCGGGAAACGTCCCTGCAGCGCGAAACTAGCGACATCGCAACGAGCACGCGCCAACCACGTGACCCTGGCCACTGACGCTCGAACCGTCCTTGGTCCGCCTTAAGTACCGACGATACCGTCGCCAAGATCACACTGGACCGCGCCTACAACTGGGTTTCCCCTCGTAGCGTGGACACATCGCCTTAAAAAGGAGGATGGCGATGGCAGAGACACGCAGGAAGTTCGATGCGGACTTCAAAGAGGGCGCGGTGCGGTTGCTGGTCCGGGAGGCCGGTCGGCCGATCGCGCAGGTCGCTAAGGACCTGGGGATCAACGAAGGGACCCTGGGGAACTGGGTGAATGCCGACCGGGCGGCGCCGCGGTGACGGGACCGGGCTGTCCGAGGATGAGCGGGCCGAGCTGGCCCGGCTGCGCAAGGAGAACGCCGAGCTGGCGATGGAGCATGATGTGCTCAAGCGCTCAGTGGCCTCTGGTCTTATCCCGGGATAAGACCCACTATGCCGAGGACCGGATTATGCCGACCCGGCGGACGAATGCCCAGCGTGCAAGGGGTTCCGCGCCGCGCTGATCGGCATAATCAAGATCCTGCCTGACGCAAGGCTTCTTTCTGCGACGCTGCTGGAAAGGAGCCGGAGATGGATGACAGGGCGGCACCAGTGCAGGTGAGTGGCCCGCTCGCGGAGCATGCGGAAGGGTTTCGCGCGATGCTCGCCGGGCGCGGGTATGCGCCGAGTTCGGCGGCCGGGCTGTTGCAGGTGATGGCACATCTGAGCCGCTGGCTCACGCAGCAGGACCGGCCGGTTGGTGACCTGGCAGCTGCCGTGGTGGGCCGGTTGGTTCCTGCTGGCAAGGAGGGCCGCTGGTTACCGGCGGTGGCTTTCTGCGCGTGGCATCGCGCCGCTGCTGGAATACCTGGAGAGTGCCGGGCTGGCGGGACCGGCAGAGCCGGCGCCGGGCGGTGGCGTGCTCACCGGGTTTCGGGAGTACCTGCTGACCGAGCGGGGGCTGGCCGCCTCGACCGTCCGGAACTCAATGCCGCCGGGCTGCTGGCCGCCTGGGTGCGGCTGGAGTCGCTGACCGCCTCAGCCCCTCGGGCTCGTTGCCGAGCCAGATAGGCGTCGTCGGCGTGGACTTGATTCATGCTTTCCTCCTCATGACAGTGGCAAATCCGACCGCCATAATCAGAATGACGCCGTTCACGACATCTGTCCAATTCGAAGAGACGCCTCCGATGATTAGGGCGGTGCCGATCCACACCACGAAAATGCCGCCGATGATCGTCCCAGGCACCGTAAACCTGCCTCGTGAAAGGATCACGGTCGAGAGGAACGCGCCGGCGAATGCCGGCAGTAGGGCGGTATCCGCAACGCCGGGTGAGGCCGAGCCCTGAGTGGCTGCGAACGCAATGCCGGCGAGCGCCGCAAGGGCACCACCCAACATGAAAGTCTTCACGACCTGACGCCGAACAGGGAGACCAACCAGCGTGGCTGCCTCGCGATTAGAGCCGATGGCTCGCACCTGACGTCCGAAGGTGGTGTACTCGAAGAGCAGCCACAGCAAGAGGGCTGCGATAAGCAGCACCAAAATCAGCCAGGATGTTCCAGAGAGCCACCGTGACAGCCGGAACACGAACACTAGGAGCAACGCGAGTACTCCCAAGAGAAGCAGCTTCGCCCCGATCCAGCGCTTTTGACTCCACCCCTGAGGATGGACGTGGTCCAGGGCAAAGAATATCGCGATCGCTGCCACCGGCAGGCTAATAGCGATTAGCCACTCTGGTGCCTTGTGTTGATAGCTACCCAAGTCTAGGAACCACTTTGGCAGCTGAGCCGTACCTCCAGACGGATTGATGAGTACCCCGCCGGAGTACACAGCCGCAACTCCCTCGCAAAGCGTGCCCATCGCTAGTGTCGCAATGAACGGGTTCATATGCAGCCGCTCGACGAGCACGCCATTGATGAATCCAATAACTAGACCCACGGCTATGCAGATCACCACGATGAGCGCAAATGGGAAGTGCTGTTTGACGACGAGCCCCACCGCCAGATAACAGCTGAGGTCAGCGACGCCGGCTATCGAGAGGTCGAATGCCCCTGCGATGAGTGTGGTGAGCGCCGCCAGGGACATCAGCAGAATTGGCACGTTCTGGTGGATGTCGAGGAGCCTGGCGTCGATGTTCAGGAAATTGCCGCGAAGCCAGATGCCAAACCCCGCAAACAGGAGGATAAAAGCGACGAACGACAGCCCGCTTTCCACGACCCGCTTTCCGAGACCGGTGCCCAGAGCGCTTATGCTGCGCGGCGAGTCCTGGCGCAAAGGCGCGCCATCGGATTGAGTCGGTGACACCTCAGCCGGAGGTGTACTTGTACCGAAGTCCTGGCTCACACCATCAACTCCATTTCAGAGGCATCCAGTTCAGCGGTAGGCCGGAACGGTCGGAGGGTGTTCCCAACGATGATTGCGGACTTATCGCACACGGACAGGAGATCCTCAGCGTCTGAACTCGCTACGAGTACTGCGGCCCCGTTATTCGCCAAGCCACGGATGAGCCGGTAGATTTCGGAGCGGGTTCCGACGTCGACACCGCGAGTCGGCTCACATAGGACGTAAACGTCAGGCTGGCGCAGCAGCGCCCGGCCGAAGATTACTTTCTGCTTGTTTCCACCGGACAGGACGTCAAAATGCTGATCCAGCTCTGGCGGCTGTACCGAGAGGTCCCGGACCATCGTTTCGCAGTCGAGCGTCTCGCGTCGCCTGTTGAGGATGCGGCTCAGTGAACGCCACCGCGGCAGCGCCGCGACAGCCATGTTCTCGCGCACGGAGAGCCCGCCAAAGCAGCCTTGGGTCTCTCGGTGGGGAGGCACCAATGCCCGCTTCAGGCCTGGGCGAAGCAGGACAACACGTCCGTGTTTCGGCTTGAGGTTGCCGTTCACGGCGTAGGCAATTTCGTGAAGACCTGATGCCACCATGCCGCTGATCCCCACGACCTCACCCGCTTTGAGCGTGAGGTTGATGGGATCGAGCTTCCCAACCTGGACGTCACGCAGCTCGATGAGATCCTCGGCCGAGCCCTCCGCGGTCGAGCCGGTATGGACAGAGCCAGCCGTCTCCTGCTGTCTGAGCAGCTCCACGAGAGCGGCCCGGTCAAGACCTTTGGTCGGTTCGTCCGCCACGATCGCGCCGTCGATAAGGACTACGACACGCTCTGTTGCTTCCAAAATCTCGTGCAGCTTATGCGACACCACGACCACCGTTACGCCGTTCTTGGCCGCGGCAGCCAACGAGGTGATCAGCCGATTGGCCTCCGGCGGTGACAAAGTCGAAGTGGTTTCATCGACGATCAGGATCTGTGCGCCGCGGCCGAACAGGCGGGCAATGGCGACGAGTGCCTTCTCTCCTGCCGTCAGCTCGCTCAGCATCGTGTTGACGTCGCGGTCGAGGCCGACGCGTGTCAACGCGCGTGTCGCCTCCTCGCGCTCAGCCCGCTTGTTGAGGATCGGGCCGACGAGCCTCTTCGGCGGGGCTCCGAGACTCATGTTCTCGGCAATCGTGAGCCCTTCCGCGAGACCTAGATCTTGGTGGATGAAGCCGACCCCTGGGTTCCCCCCCAAAGAAGGGACTGATCTCGCGCCGAGACGAATTTCACCACTCGTTGCCGAATAGACGCCTGCCAGAATCTTGAGGAGTGTTGACTTGCCCGCTCCGTTGGGGCCCATCAGCCCGACGAATTCACCGCCCCGGATGGTGAGGTTGATTCCTTTGAGCGCACGGTTTGATCCAAAGGCCTTTGTGAGGTTCAAGACCTCGACGTCATCGGCTGAGACGGACATTGGCGGCGTCGTCTCTGCGCCCTGGCTCACGCCTTACCCCACGAGGTGAGGAATGTCTTCTGCCAATCACCCGGAGGGGCGATGTAATGGCCGGCGTTGTCGTTGTCTGCCACGATGTTGACGTTGTTCTTCGTGACCAGCATCACCGGCAGCGAGGTGAGGCCCGCGGGCACCGGCTTGTTCGCATGCAAGAGGGCGATAACTTCGGCCGCCAGGTAGCCGTAATAGCCGAACCCGTACGTGACGATCGATTGCTCCTGACCATCCTCGATGTAGGGGAGCGCCCCGGCGAACCCGTAGCCGCCAACCTGGACGTCGGTGCGGCCCTCCGACTGGTCGGTCTTGGCGATCTCGTTGTCAAGATTGTCAAACGGCCCGATCACGTAGTTGACAGTGCCCTGTGGATGGGTTTCGAGGTAGGAGTCCCACGGGGGAGGCCCTGGTTCGCCCAACTGGACGTTGTTGACCGTGACTGTATGGAACGAGCACGATGGGCAGTACTTCGCTATCGTGCTCGCAACACCGAGGTGTCTTTCGACGATCGCGTCGGTTCCCGGGCTGTTGAAGTCGACGAGCTTCAGGTTGGTGCCATATTGGGCAATTGCCTCCATCGCGGCGACATAGCCCATATTCTGGAGGTTGGGACCAACGTCGTACACCTTGCCATTCCACTGCGCACCGGACTGACAGAAGACGCAAGCGATCTTCACACCTGCGCTGACGGCCTCGTTGACCGACGCCGAAATTGTATTCACGTCAATGCCTATAAGGACGACGCCAGCAAGGTGCTGGCTTGCCGCCCTAGCCATGAAGGCGGACCAGGTAGCCGTAGAAAAGTTGCCGTTCTGGGTCGGATCGGATTTCCACCCCATGGCGCGAAACGCGTCGACGGCTTGTTCGCCCGACAGCAGGCAGTCGTTCGAAAAAGAGCACGACATTACCGCGGCGTTGGCGGTTCCCGGATTGATCGCCGGCAAGGTCGGGTAGGCCGACGCCGGAGGGAGCTTCTCGTACGGCGCCACCAATTTCTGAGCCGTCGTCTGTATAGCGCTCGATGCAGTCGTCGTGCTCGCTGGGGCGGAGCCGCCGGTTGAGGAGCTCGAGGAACCACACCCGCTTAGCGCCAACGCCCATACCGCAACGGCCAGCGCGAGGACGATCACTGACATCGTGGACTTTTTACGCACAACCCCTCCTCTTGTCACAGGCTTTCTTGTGTTTTGTGGCTGTTCGCTTACCGCTCTTCGGGCGGGCGGCTCTTCGGGCGGCCCGACCGCATCCGCCGCCATGCCCGGCTTCGTCGTCATGCTGTGCCTCCCGGCTCTGGCAGTTGCCCAGCGCGCGGACGCTGCCATGCACACGCTCACTTCGCGTCCGCAACATACAGATATATCTTATATTAAAATTTTTTTAATCTGAAGCCCTGCCGTTGGCGTTACGCGATTGTTAAATCCAGTGTGACGAGGCTGTTACCGGCCTCTACCAGGGACTAGAGATCCAGCGAATAGGAAAGTATCATATATAAAATTGGATGTCAAATCTTACCCCATCAGTCCGGGCATAGGAGGAAGCGGTGAGCGGACGGATGGGAGCCGTGGTGGCTACCGTCGCGGACCATGATCACAGATGGAGATACGCCGCGGGACCTGTCCGGGCTGGCGATGCCGCTGGCGGGTCGCTGGAGGCGACCGGCGACTTGTTCGAGCCGTAGGCTGGTCGACGCGGACGGTGTGGTGCTCGTCCCGGTGGCAGGTATTTCCGTGAGCTGGCGGCGTGTGGCCGGCCGGCGGCGACGCACCGGTCCTATGGGATGGCCTTGCTGCGGTGGTGGCGGTTCTTGCGGGCGGTCGGGGTTGGCTGGGATCAGGCGACGCGGGCGGAGGCCCGGGATTTCTGGTCGTGGATCCAGCTGGCCGGCAAGCCGGCGCGGCCGCACTGGCGTTATCCCGCCGGCGGCGCGCCGGGGACGGTGACGGCGCGGGCGGTGACCGGGACGCCGAACCCGGTGACGGGGAAGCCTTCTGCGGGGCGGGGGTATGCCACGGCGACGGCGGTGCATTGCGAGAGCGTGCTGCTTGGTTTTTATGAGTTCCATCTGCAGGCCGAACCCCGCTTGACACTGGACCGCTCCTCCAGGGATGTAGTTACACGTTGGTCATCGGTGTCAGGCCATGTTGAAGACGCGGACGAACTGCCTGATCATTACGTTTACTTGTTCGGCGGCGAAGACTTGAATATAGTGCCCGGATGCGACCACCTGCCCGAACAATGTGTCGGGTCGCATGTCGCTGAGACGGGCAACGTCGGACAAGGGGTCGGAGCCGCTGAGAACCGCGACGGGCATTGGGAGAGCCGCGTAACGCTCGTCTGCATCGTTGTTTAGATAGTCGAGCGACGCCTGGATCCCGTCGACAAGCACCCGCTGGGATGTTCCGATCATCTGCTCCTCGATGGGAGCGCGGACCGCCGGATCGTCGCTTGGCACATAGAGTCCGTTGGAGAGAACCTGGATAGCGTGGCGGTATTTGTCGGTCCGGAGTTCAGTGGCGATCTGGGCGAAGCCGGCGAGAAGATCGCGTTTCATTGCGAACCCGGCGTCCAGCGCGACGAGGCCGCGAACCAAATCTGGGCGTTCAGATGCCAGCTGCAGCGCAACGCTTCCACCGAGGCTGTGACCTACGACGAGCACCTGCTCGAGGCCCGCGTTGTCGAGGTGATCGGCGATCGCGCCGGCGAAAGCGGCGACGGTGATCGGGCCATCGGCAGGGCTCCTCCCGTGCCAGGGCAGGTCGGGGACGAGCACTCGGTGTGTCTGGCCGAAGTGGTCAAGCTGGTGGCCGAAGTGCGAGCGATCACCGCACCAGCCATGTATGAACAGCATGGGATCGGCGCCACCGCGATCTTCAACGCTAAGGTTCATAGGTTCCTCCGGGTGTGCTCAGGATCAAGAACTTGAGCCGCGGTGAGTCGTTGGCGCGGGTGGAAGGGATTTGCGTGCCGCCGGCACTTGCTGCGCCGTGACAACAGTGCATCATACATCTTATATAGAATGGCTAACAAGGGTGACCCGTGCCCGGACTTCCGCAGTTCGTAGGCATTCCTGGGCTTGATCGTGGTCGTCCTTCCTGGTCAAGAGCGCGGGCGGGGCCTCGAAGGCCGGGAATATGTAGGCACGACTTCCGGCGTGGCCCTGCGCCAGTCCCTGCTAGACCATGCCGTGACCGCGGCGGAACGCCGGGTCCAGGCTTAATACGGCAGCGACGGCACCCGCCCGGCGGCCGTCACCGCGTCCATCGTCTCGAACAGCGCATCCGCCCGCCGCCACAGGCGCCGGTAGACATCCGGCCGGAACCCCGCCAGCTGATCCAGGGCATCTCCGCCCGCCGCCAGACAGGATCGCTGCGGTCACGTCATACTGAATGCCACGGCCGCCGCCTTTCCCGGTAGATCCCTAGCCAGACCTTCCGAGGATGCGACGGCAGCACCCATGCTGGTCAGCTGGGAAGTGGTGCGTCACACCCTCGGCGGAGTAGGTCCGTCCGCCACCCTTTCGCTGGGGGTCGTGTTAGCCGCACCGCTTCGGCCCCTGGATGTCCACCACCCCGGCCTGGGTAGGGCGTCGCTCGCCTCCGGTCAGGTTGGCCACACGGGATCGCGTTTCTCCGCGAAAGCGGCGACTCCCTCGGCCGCGTCCGGGGTCGACGTCGCGATCGAGAGGATGGCCTGCAACTCAGGGAGCGCCTGCGTCGATGTCTGGTCGAGCGCGCGGTAGAACGCCGGGCGGCCGAGCCGGATAGCCGCGGGGGAGCGGGTCGCAAGGTGGCTAGCAAGTTCGCGGACCGTGGTGTCGAGCTCGGCAGCGGTCGTCAGCCGGCTCACGAAGCCCAGTTCGCGGCCCTCGCTGGCAGAGACCCGGCGCGCGGTGAGGATGAGGTCGAGCGCATCTTTGGGGCGCATCGATCGGATCAGCGGAATGGTGATCATGTATGGCCAGAGTCCGACATTGACCTCGGGGGCTCCGAAGACGGCCTTCTCGGAGGCGACGACGAAGTCGCACGCGAGGGCCAGCCCGAAGCCCCCGGCCAGAGCGTAGCCCTGGACTCGTGCGATGGTCGGCTTGCCGAGCTGATACATCTGCATGAATAGCGCGGCGAGGTTGCCCCGTCCGGCGTGAGCCCGCTCCGGGTCGGCGCCGCCTCGAATCCCTCCGAGGTCTGCACCGGCGCAGAATGCCCTATCGCCCGCTCCGGTGAGAACCACCACGCGAACGTCCCGGTCCCGGTCGGCTCGGCGAAAGCAGTCGAGGAGCTGCTCGAGCGTGTCGAAGGAGAGCGCGTTTCGCTTGGCTTCGCGGTCAATCGTCACCCAGGCCACGTGATCCCGAACCGCGTAGCGCACCTCGAGGGGGACAGCGTCGTCGGACTCGGTCATTCGTGCCTCCTGCCCGTGGCGGCCGATGCGGTTCGGGATCGAGCCGTGTACCTTATAGGCGCAATACATATATGATACTTGATACAGCTAGTCCGTGCACTGCGATGGCAGGTTCTCGAGCGGGACTGTCGGCCGCGGGGCGATAAGACCACGGAGGTTCCTCGTGACCGAACAGAACGAACCGGGTGCCGCCCTCCCGGCATCAGTGCGTGTGTGCGAGTGCTGGTCCCGGGACGGGATCCAGTCGTTGCCCGAGGTCCCGACCGAGCAGAAGCTCCGAGTGCTCGACGAGGTCCTCGACGCCGGAGTGCGCGAGTTGGACGCCACGTCGTTCGTCCCCGTGAAGGTCGTCCCGCAGTTCTTCGACAACATCGACATCCTGGAGCACCTGGCCGGTCGCGATGTCTACGTCCGCGTGCTGGCCCCCAACCTGCGCGGCTTTCAGCTGGCCATCGAGGCGAACGCCCGGATCGGCGCGATCGATTCGATCGGCTTCCCGATCTCGGCGTCCGAGGCCCACAACCTGGCCAACGTGCGACGGACCCATGAGCAGCACCTCGGCGAGATCAAGGAGATGGTCAAGCTCGGGCTCGATGCCGGCGTCCAGGTCATGGCGGCCGTGGCCACCGCGTACGGCTGCCCGATAGTCGGCCGGGTGGACGAGGAGGTCGTATTCGGCATCGCCGGGACCCTTGTCGACTATGGCGTGAGCCGGATCATGCTCAGCGACACGACCGGCCTTGCCGATCCGGTCACCGTGCGGCGGTTCGCGCGGCGCGCGCGGCGGGACTTCCCCTCCCTGGACCTCATCGCCCACTTCCACGACACCCGCGGCACCGGCCTGCTGAACACCTGGGCCGCGCTCGAGAGCGGGGTCACCACAGTCGACACCTGCCTGGGCGGGCTGGGCGGAGAGCCGCCCTCCGTGGAGCAGAACCACTCGGGCGAAGCTGGGAACGTGGCGACCGAGGATCTCGTCGTGGCGCTTGAGCGGGCCGGCGTCTCCACCGGGATCGACGTTGCCGCTCTTCTCGATGCAGGCCGCACGCAGGAGCAGGTTACCGGCATCGCGTCTCGTGCGCAGGTCCTCCGAACGGGCGCCGGGCTCCTCTAGCGGGCTTCCCGCCCCGCGGGACGGCAGCCCAAATGGACTTGCCTAAGGACCGCAAATTCAGTAAGATATATGATGTATATAGCCGATGACATCGTAGGTCGAGCGCGCAGTCGGAAACGCTTCGTGACTCGCTTCTACCACGTGCCGAGGGATCCCTTATGCCGACTCCGCTCTTCCCGCACCTGGACTCTTGTCGAGAGGTCCGTGACGCAGTCCGGGCCGTGTGCTCGAAATATCCGGCGGAGTACTGGGAGCAGCACGACCGAATGCACGAGTATGCTGCCGAGTTCGTCAAAGATTTCGCTGACGCTGGGTTTCTCGGGATGGTTATCCCCGAGGAGTACGGCGGCGGCGGCGGGACGGTCGCAGACTTCTGCGCCGCCCTCGAAGAAGTCGCGGCCAGCGGCGGCGCTATGAACGCAGCGTCCTCTGTCCACGTTCCGAATCTGTGCGTGCCCACCCTCCTCGCGTTCGGTACCGAAGAGCAGCGGCGTGAGCTCCTGCCGAAGATCGCCTCCGGCGAGATGCTGGTGACGTTTGGAGTCACCGAACCCGACGCGGGAACGGATACGACCAAGATTAAGCTGGCGGCCAGGAAAACTGACGACGGCTGGGTGCTAAACGGACTGAAGGTGTGGAACTCGGGCGCGATGTACGCACAGAAGGTTCTGGTGCTCACCCGCACCTCTACCCCTGGGCCCGGGGATCGCAAGGGTGATGGCCTCACCCTGTTCGTGACCGACATCAAGGCGCCGACGATCGAGATCAGCCCAATCGAGAAGATCGGCCGGAACGCGTTCGGCTCGGCCGAGGTCAACTTCGTGGACCATCCGGTGACGCAGGCCGAGATGGTGGGAGAGGAGGGCAAGGGCTTCTATCACCTCCTCCACAGCCTCAACGTCGAGCGGCTCTACCTCTCCTCTGTGGCCATGGGCATCGGACGCTGGTGCCTTGCCGCTGCGACCCGCTACGCGAACGAGCGCGTCGTGTTCGACCGGCAGATCGGCAAGAATCAAGCCGTGCAACACCCGTTGGCCGCCGATTACCTCGCCCTGTTTGCGGCCGCGCACGTCTTGCAATCCGCGATCACCGCGTGCCTGGAGGAGGGCGCTGGGTCCATCGGTCCGATCGCCAACGCCGCGAAGTACCTCACGTCGGAGGCGGCGTGGCGCGTGGCCGACGACGCGATGCAGACCTTCGGCGGCTACTCCTTCGCCCGGGAGTACCACATCGGACGGTACTGGACCGAGGTCCGGCTGCAACGGATCGCGCCGGTAAACAACCAGATGGTCCTGAACTACGTGGCCGAGCGCGTCCTAGGCCTCCCTCGGAGCTACTGACCGGCTGCCGACCGGGAACCAGCCGCAAACCCTGCGGCCCACCGCGGCTTGATGAGGAGTGACATGGCCCAGATCGAGTACGACGTCACAGACCACGTCGCCACGATCGTAATCAATAACCCAGAGAAGAAGAACTCCATCACTCTGGAGATGTACAAGCAGCTTGATGAAGCGTACGCGGACGTTGTGTCGAACGGCGACGTGCGCGTCCTGGTCATCACGGGAGCTGGTGACGGCGCGTTCAGCACCGGTGCCGACATCTCGGGGTACGTGGCCGACGGAGTGCTGGGTGAGGACGCCGGTAAGCAGCGCCAGCCGCTGCCCAAGCCGTGGCGCATCTATAAGCCCGTTATCGCTGCTATTGAGGGCTGGTGCGTAGGCGGCGGATTCGCGTTGGCGGCCGCCTGTGACTTGCGCGTCGCGTCCACGACGTCAACGTTCGGACAGGCAGGCCTCAGGCGCGGCGTCGTCAACGGCCAGCAGACCACGACCCGACTGACCCGCCTCGTGGGCATGGCCAACGCGCTCGATCTGCTACTGCTGTCGAAGTGGATCGACGGTACCGAGGCCTACCGCATCGGTCTCGTCCAGCGGCTGACCGAGCCTGGCGGCGCGCTGGCCGAGGCGATGGAGATGGCGCGGACGATCGCGTCGTTCAGCCCGGATGCGGTCCAGGGCACCAAGCGTCTAGCCTACGACAACCATGATCTCCCCTGGGGCCAGGCACTGGACTGGGAGCTCGAGGTTAGCGAGCGCAGCTTCCGGACGGCGGACTCGCTTGAGGGCTTTACGGCGTTCGCGGAGAAGCGGGAGCCAGTGTTCGGGCAGGCCCCGGCTCTGCACTCGCTCGGATTCGAGGAATTCTGGCCCAACGACAACACCCCGGAGTGGCGCACGTGAAAGGTCCGCTTAGCGGCATTCGCGTCCTGACCGTCGAGAGCTTTATCGCCGGGCCCATGGCCTCGATGTGGCTCGCCGACGCCGGGGCAGAGGTCGTCAAGATCGAGGCTCCCGCCCGGGGGGACACCGCGCGGACTGTCCCGCCGCTGAAGGGGGAGGGCAGTGAGTCCCAGAGCCTGTCATTCATCCGGGCGAACAGGAACAAGCGCAGCGTTGCGCTTGACCTGAAGTCCGAGGACGGGCGGAAGACCTTCCTCGCGCTCGTGCGCGAGGCCGACGTGTTCCTGGAGAATGCCAACCCAGCTGCGCTTCCGCGGCTGGGCCTCACCTACGCCGAGCTCAGCAAGCACAACCCGCGCCTGATCTACTGCGCCGTGTCGGGTTTCGGTCTGCCGGAGTTCAACGAGGGGAGCCTCCCCTACCTCACGGCGTTCGACATCACGGCGCAGGCCATGGCTGGCCTGCTGCTGCGACCCGAAGGGGCAGAGTCGGGTGCCGTCTACCCCGGTTACCCGCTGGCCGACATTTTCGCAGCGGCCAACGCGCAGTCGGCGGTCTACCAGGCGCTGTTCAACAGGGAGCGTACCGGCCAAGGCGCATACATCGACGTGTCGATGTTCGATGGCGCGATCGCCATGAACGAGCTCGCCGTCATCATCCACGCCGCGTTCGGGCATCTTCCCGCGCCAGGTGCGCACTCCCTCGGCGGTCCCTTCGGGGCGTACACGGCCTCGGACGGACAGGTCGTGCTCGGCATCCTGGGCCAGCCGGTATGGATTCGCTTTACCCAGGCGATCGGTCGTCCTGAGCTCGCGGAGGACCCCGAGTATGCGACGGGCCTCCTCCGGCATGAACACCGGCGCGTCCTGACTCCCGTGGTGAACGCGTGGATGAGCCAGTTCACTACCAGCGCGGTACTCGATCTGCTCAGCAAGTTCGATATCCCGGCCGCCCCCGTGTGGAACGTGGACGAGGTAGTCAAGCTCGACTACGCCAAGAAACGCCGAATGATCGTCTCACTCGAAGATCCAGCCTGGGGGTCGGTCACGGTGGCGGGCAACCCCCTGAACTCGAGCCTCATGTCGGACGAGGCGCCTGCGCCGGCGCCGCTGCTGGGTGCCGACACCGACGATGTCCTGCGGGAGTGGCTCGGCGGGGACGATTGACGTGCGACGCGTAGCTTGCGGTCCAATTCCGCACACGGTTGAGCAGTGAGGGTGGAGAGCATGCCAGATCGTCCCAAGAAGGTATCTGCCAAAGACGCGCTGCTCCAGGTGCGGTCGGGCATGCTGGTCGCCAGCGGCGGGTTGAGCGCCGAGCCCCTCGTGCTGCTCGAGGCGCTGGCCGAACGGGCGAGCGAGACCTCCTCCGTGACGCTGCTCGGCGGCATGTTCATCGACGGCTACCGCGCGCTGTCACCGCACCTGGGCAACGCGATCCGGCTCGAAACGTGGTTTATGCCGCTGACCTTGCTCGGTGACGTCGGGATGGGGCCCGACGTCGATTTCCTGCCGATGACGTGGACGCAGGTGTGCCGTTACGTCGAGACGCTCGAGATCGACGTCTGCCTGGTCATGGTGTCCCCGGCTGACGAGAACGGGTACTACAGCCTGGGCATCAGCTCGAGCCTGAACTCGTTCCTGGTCAAGCGGTCCCGCGTCGTTATCGCGCAGGTCAACGACGAGATGCCGTACACCCTGGGCGACTCGTTGGTGCACGAGTCGCAGATCGACTTCATCGTCGAGCACTCGAGCCCGTTGCCCCCCTACCCCCTGCGGCCGCCGGGTGATCTCGACGCGGTCATCGGGCGGTACGTGGCCAGCCTGATCCCCGACGGAGCA
>Ga0302325_10012818_pt1 | contig 17955 bp, 11 predicted proteins | sample Palsa_T0_2_FD_201948 | JGI IMG/M metagenome (GOLD analysis project Ga0302325, IMG submission 201948) | Peat permafrost microbial communities from Stordalen Mire near Abisko, Sweden - Palsa_T0_2 | ecosystem: Environmental > Terrestrial > Soil > Palsa > Peat permafrost | place: Sweden: Abisko...
TGGAGCGCCGGCGCTCCAGCGCGGCCGGGTCCAGATCGTTCAGGTGCAGGCCGAGCAGGGCGTCGGCCGCCGCCACGATGACGCGCAGGCCGGCCGGGGTGATCTCCTGGTCGCGGAGCGACTCCTGGAGGATCGCGAGCAGCCGGGGGGTGGCCAGGTCGAGGGAGATCGCCTCGTCCATCAGCTCCAGGTAGTCAAGCGCGGTCTTGTCACCGGGCTCGGCGTCATCGGTGCCCGCGTCGGCATCCGCGTCAGCCGGCGTCGTGTCGGCGATCGCCGTGAGCGCGGCCCGCGCCTGCTCGTACGTCTCGATGACCGGCAGCGGGCGGAGCGGCTCGATGCGGGAGAGCAGACGGCGCAGGCTCGTCTGGGCGCCGTCGACGGCGCCGGTGGTGTAGTCGAGCTGGCTGCGGTAGTGGCCGCCGAGCAGGAAGAGCCGGTAGGCCATCGGATGGTAGCCGTCCTCGACGAGGTCGGCCAGCCGCGGCACCGGGCCCGACGACTTGGCGATCTTGGCGTTGTTGAGCAGCAGGAACTCGTTGTGCATCCAGTATCTGACCCACGGATCGCCGTCGTCGAGGTAGGCCTCGGACTGCGCGATCTCGTTGACGTGGTGCAGCTCCCGGTGGTCGATGCCGCCGGTGTGCAGGTCGAAGTGCTCACCAAGCAGCGCCATCGACATCACCGAGCACTCCAGGTGCCAGCCGGGCGCGCCCCAGCCCCACGGGGAGTCCCAGCGCATGACCCGGCGGGCGCCGGGCTCCTCCGCCCGCCAGAGGGCGAAGTCGGACTTGTGCCTGCGGCCCTCGACCTGCTCCACCCGGGCGGCCTCGCGCTGGCCGGCGATGTCCATCAGCGCGAGGGTGCCGTAGCCGTCGGACTTGGTGGTGTCGAAGTACAGGCCGGACGGGATCTGGTAGGTGACCCCGCGCTCTTGCAGCCGCGTCGCGAACTCGATCATCTGCTCGACGTACTCGCTGGCGCGCGGGTACCGGTCGGCCGGCAGCACGTTCAGCGCCGCCATGTCGGTCATGAACGCGCGGGTGTAGAAGTCGGCGATGTCGGCGACCGAACGCCGCTCCTTCGCCGCCGCGACCTCGAGCTTGTCGTCGCCGGTGTCGGAGTCCGCGACCGCGTGCCCCACGTCGGTGATGTTGACCACGTGCCTGACCGGGATCTGCTTCCAGCGCAGCGCCCGGCGGAGCGTGTCCGCGAACACGTAGGGCCGCATGTTGCCCAGGTGCGGGAAGTAGTAGACGGTCGGGCCGCAGCTGTAGAGGCCGACGACATCGGCGGACGGCACGAAGTCCTCGAGCTGCCGTCCGAGCGAGTTATAGACCTTTAGCTGGTGACCTGTCACGCTGCCATGATATTGAACCCAAACCGGTAACGGGCGGAACCGGCCCGGCGACTCCGCCCGTTACGCTCAGTTAGTGGCCTACTCGTCGTAGAGGCCGGCGATCTCGGTCGCGTACTTCTGCGTGATGACCGGGCGGCGGCGCTTCAGCGACGGGGTGAGCTCGCCGGTCAGCGCGGTCCACTCGTCGGCCAGCACCGTGTAGCGGCGGACCTGCTCCGGCCGGGCGAGGCGGGAGTTCGCTTCGGCGACGCCGCGCTCGATCTCGGCCAGCACCTCGGGATTGGCCGCGAGCTCGGCCGCGGACTCGAACTCGATGCCGCGCTCGCGCGCCCAGCCCGGTGCCACGTCGGGGTCCAGGACCAGCAGCGCGGCCACGTACTTGCGCCGGTCGCCGATCGCGCAGGCCTGCCCGATCAGCGGGTGCCGTTGCAGCTCGTACTCGACCAGGGCGGGCGAGATGTTCTTGCCGCCCGACGTGATGAGCAGGTCCTTCTTGCGGTCGGTGATCTTGAGGAAGCCTTCGGCGTCGAGCTCGCCGATGTCGCCGGTGTGCATCCAGCCGTCGGCGTCGACCGCCTCGGCCGTCCGCTCCTTGTCGTGGTAGTAGCCGGTCATCACCAGCGGGCCGCGGACCAGCACCTCGCCGTCGTCGGCGATCCGGATCTCCACCCCGGGGTACGCCCGGCCGACGGCGCCGTTGCGGGAGTCGCCCGGCACGGCGATGGTGGCCGCGTTGCAGAGCTCGGACATCCCCCAGCCCTCGACGATCGGCAGCCCGAGGGCCTGGAAGAACTCGATGATCCCGGGGTCGATCGGCGCGGCCCCGCTGGCCGCGAACGCGCAGCGGTCAAGCCCGACCAGGGTCAGGACCTTTGCCTTGGCCTCCTCCGGCAGCGCCCGGACGGCCGCCGGGGAGGGATCGGGCACCGTCGCCCGCAGCGCCGCGTAGAGCTTCTCCCAGATCCTGGGGACGGCGATCAGCGTGGTCGGGCGCACCTGGGCCGCGATCGCGAAGATCTGCTTGCTGTCCGGGCAGTAGGACAGCGTGACCGGGTGGATCATCGACGACCAGTGGTCGGTGTGGCGGCCGGTGACGTGCGCCATCGGCAGGAAGGAGACCAGCATGCCGGCGCCTTCGGCGCCGAACCGGGCCTCGAGCGGGAGCAGCCGGAGCGAGGCGGCCTGCGTGTAGCGGACGTTCTTCTGCGTGAGCATGGCGGCCTTGGGGGTGCCGGTGGTGCCCGAGGTGTAGATCAGCGTGGCCAGGTCGTCGGGGCTCACCTGCCGCCAGGTCTCCTCGAACAGGCCCGGCGCGGCCTCCGCCTCGGCTCGGCCGAGGTCGAGCAGGCGCGACCAGCTGATCACGCCCGCGATCGTCTCCCGGCCGCGCTCGGCGCCGGTCCCGTCGCCGATCCCGGGATCGGCCTCGGGGTCGATGACGACGATCTGGCGGAGCTTCGGCAGCTGGCTCCTGACCGATTCGAGCTTGTCCAGGTACTGCCGCTCCACTACCGCCAGCGTCGCCTCGCAGTGCCCGGCGATGTACGCGCCCTGATCGGCCGAGACCGTCGGGTAGATGAAGACCGGCACCGCCCCGGCGTGCATCACCGCGTAGTCGCAGATCGTGGCCTCGGACCGGTTGCCCGCCCAGACGACCGCGAAATCGCCGGGCCGCAGGCCGATCGCGGCCAGGCCGAGGGCGGCGTCGCGCACCTGGTCGTACACCTCCCGGTAGGTCAGCGATCGCCACTGGCCGTCCTCCAGCCACTGGTGCGCTACCACCTCAGGGTTCTCAGCCGCCGTCTGCGCGTACGCGCTGACCAGCGTTGATCCTGCGATTTGGGCCTCGATCGACGCACGCTCGGCGGCGACGTCGGAGGGGATATCGGTCCAATTGGCGTTAGTCATGCCGACCATTGTGACCTGCGCGGACCTCATCGGCTAGACCGCGGGCAGGATCGGCCAGCGGTCAGCGCCGTCACTATCGCACCGAGGCCGGCTTAATGACATGATTCGCGCGAAGGATGCCGATAGGGGAAGGCAGATCCAATGTGGGACCGTCTGGAACAGCGGGAGATTTCCGGTCACGCCCTGCAACCCGGTCCGGCCGAGCGGCCGCGCCCTGACCAGCCGGCCGGGGCCGACCTGATACCGCAGATCAAGCACATCGTGGTGCTGATGATGGAGAACCACTCCTACGACAACTACCTGGGCACGCTGCCGGGGCGCGGCGACGGGCTGCCGACCGGGGCCGACGGCGTCCCGAACGTGTCCAACATGCTCCCGAACGGGCAGCGAGTCGCCGCTCAGCACCTGACCTCGACCGTCCAGTTCCACGGCAACCCGACCCAGACGTGGAACGCCAGCCACCTGTCTTACTCCGACGGCAGCTGCGGCGGGTTCGCGACCGGGGTGTGGGACACCGTACCGGGCGGCGACCCGGCCGTGCCGTTGGGCTACTGGACCGAGTCGGAGCTGCCGTTCTATCACGGGCTCGCGGGCGTCTTCCCGGTCGCGGACCGCTGGTTCTGCTCCTGCCTGGGCCCGACGTTCCCGAACCGGCGGTTCCTGATCTCGGGCACCGCCCACGGCCTGGTCGACGACCTGCCCTGGGATCTGGTGAACTACCCGGCCGCCGGGACGATCTTCGACGCGCTGACCACCCACGGCATCTCCTGGGTGAACTACCACAACGTGAACCGGGCCTCGGTCGTGTTCAAACGGCTGCTCGGCGTGCACGGCCTCATCGCGCTGCGGCGGCTCGCGCAGCTCGGCCGGTGGGTGCCGGGGGTCACCAACGCCGTCCGCGGCAACAAGTCGTTCACCGCCGACCTGTACCCGCTCGGGCTCGCGCGGTGCGTCAATCACCTGCGGACCACCCAGCAGTTGTTCGCCGACGCGGCGGCGGGGACGCTGCCGTCGGTGTCCATCGTGGACCCGGACTTCGGCGCCTACTCCGAGGAGAACCCGCAGGACATCGCGTTGGGCGAGTCCTTTGCCTGCGCGGTCGTGAACGCGGTGATGAACGGGCCGGCCTGGGAGTCGACGCTGCTGCTGTGGATCTACGACGAGCACGGCGGCTACTACGATCACGTGCCGCCGCCGGCCGCGGTCGCGCCGGACGACGTCCCCGCGCGGAACTGGCAGCTCTCTCATCGGTGGGCGCGCAACCTGCTGCGGGTGCTGTCGCTCAAGTCGCTCAAGTCGCTCGAGAACGCCGACGACGGCCCGGTGACGTACGAGCGGTACGGGTTCCGGGTGCCCGCGGTGATCGTCTCCCCCTACGCGCGGCCCGATTTCGTGCTCAGCGAGGTCCTCGACCACACCTCGGTGCTCAAGCTCATCGAGGAGAAGTGGAACCTCCCGCCGCTCACGCACCGCGACGCCGCCGCCGTCTCGCCGCTGGGCGCGCTCGACCTGGCCGCGCCGCCCGCGTTCTTGAAGCCGCCGCTGCTGCCCGACGCGAAGGGCGGGCCGTTCACACCGTCGTAGCGCGGTGGCCCACAGCGCTCATGGGACCTTGGCGCCGGGGCGGTTGGGGTTACTCGGCTAGGAGGAAGGCGGCGCAGCGTTCGGCGATCATGATGGTGGGGGCGTTGGTGTTGCCTGAGGTTACCGAGGGCATCACCGAGGCGTCGGCTACGCGGAGGCCGGGGATGCCGCGGACGCGCAGGTCGGGGGTGGTGACGGCCATCGAGTCGATGCCCATCTTGCAGGTGCCGACCTGGTGGTGGTAGCTGATCAGGTTGCGCAGGCCGTACTCGACCAGCTCTTCGTCGGTGCGGACGTCGGGGCCGGGGGCGATCTCGCGGGCGCGCCAGTCCTTGAGGGCGCGGGCCTGGCCGACCTCGCGGGAGAGCTTCAGGCTGGCGAGCAGCGCCTGCGCGTCGGCGGGCTCGGAGAGGTACTGCGGATCCAGCGCCGGGTGCTCGGCCGGGTCGGCCGAGCGGAGCCAGAGGCGGCCTCGGCTGAGCGGGCGGATGAGGCCGGCCACGATCGCGTAGCCGTCGCCGTAGGCGGGCTGCGGGTAGCCCTCGACCGGCATCGGGAAGTGCGACATCAGCGGCTGCAGGTCCGGGGCGGGCATGGCCGGGTCGCTGGCGGCGAACAGGTGCGCCTCGAGGTTGTTGGCCTTGCCCTCGGGAATCGTCTGCGACGACTCGTACAGCAGCGTCGCCAGCGCGTGATCGTGCAGGTTGGCGCCGACGCCGGGCAGGTCGGCGCGCACGTCGAGGCCGAGCGCGCGCAGGTCGTCGGCCGCCCCGATGCCGGACAGCAGCAGCAGCTGGGGTGAGCCGATCACGCCGCCGCAGACGATCACGTCCCCCGAGCAGCGCAGCTCGGTGGCCGGCCACGGTGCCAGGGGAGGTTGGGGGGCTGAGTCGCCCGGGACCGTTCGGGATGCGTAGAGAAGGCCCGGACGGGACAGGCGGATGCCGGCCGCCCTCCCCTCGCCGTCGAACACCAGGCTTTTTACCTGCGCGCCGGTGATGACCGTGAGCAGCGGGCTGTCCACGATCGGCTCGATGAACGAGGTCCAAGTCGACATCCGGCGGCCGTTCCTGACCGTCATGTGGGTGAGGCCCACGCCGAGGATGGAGTCGGCGTTGGGGTCGTCGTTGTGCGGCACGCCGCGCTCGACCGCCGCCTCGATCATCGCGACCGTGACCGGGTTGGGCTCCTTGATCCTGGTGACCGGGAGCGGGCCGCCGGCGCCGTGGTACTCCCCCGGGCCGTCCTCGAAGTCCTCGGACCGCTTGAAGAACGGCAGGACGTCCCGGTAAGACCAGCCGGCCGCGCCGTTGTAGGCCCAGGCGTCGAAGTCGGACTTGGCGCCGCGGATGTAGATCATGCCGTTGAGGGCGCTCGACCCGCCCAGTACCTTGCCCCGGGGCCAGAACACGCTGGTCTTCAGCGAGTGCCGCTGCGGCTCGGTCGTGTACGCCCAGTCCTCGGCCGAGTTCCACAGCTCCCAGGAGCGGTTGGGCTGGTGGATGGCCGGGTTGCAGTCCGGGCCGCCCGCCTCGACCAGCGCGACCGAGCGGCCCGCGTCGACCAGCCGGCGGGCGATCACGCAGCCGGCCGACCCCGCGCCCACGATGATGTGGTCGAACTCCGTGCTTCCGCCTCCGGCTGCCATGCCCGTGCCTTCCTCGCCGCTGAGCCGATGCCCCTGATCACATCATGCGAATTCTGCGGCGGATGTCATTGACGCGGCAGCACAGATTCCGGCCATAGATTTGTCGGCCCCCTTTGCTCAAAGGGGGCCGACAAATGGCGGATGCGGTTCGCTAGGCGGTGGCGCTGATCGTGCTGCCGCCGGTTAGCCGGGCCAGCGGCGGGCGCTCGACCAGCTCGTTGAGGTGCTCGTCGAGGCGCAGGCCCTCGGTCGTCGTCACCGCGTGCAGGTAGGTGTCGGGCTGGCGGAGCTCCCACAGACCGGGCTCTCCCCCGACCCCGTCGCCGTCCAGGCCCGCGGCCAGGCCCTCACGCGCGGCCACGGTTCTGAGCACCACCGAGGACATCCGGGTCAGGTTGGCCAGCGGCTGGTGCCGGTTCTGGCGGGTGCCGAGATCGACCTGGGCCATGCCGGCCAGGCCGACCTGCTGGTAAATGTCGATCACCATGCCGATCTCGACCCCGTAGCCGGTGAAGAAGGGAACGTTGGCGAGCAGCTCCCGGCGGGCGGCGAACTCGCCCGCGAGCGGCTGCGCGAAGCCCGCGAGCTCCGGGTAGAAGAGGTTGAGAAGCGGCTTGGCCATCAGCTCAGTGACCCGGCCGCCGCCGTCGGGGACCGACTCCTCGCCCTGCTTGAACGGGCGCCGGTAGGCGGCCTTGACGAACTGGATGCTCGGGTCGGCCAGCATCGGGCCGAGGGTGCCGTAGACGAAGTGCTCTTCGAAGTCGGTCGTGTCCGCGTCGGCGAACATGACGATGTCGCCGCGCGCCGCCGACAGGGCGCGCCACATCGCGTCGCCCTTGCCCTGGGCCGGGCCGTAGCCGGGTAGGAGCTCGTTTTCGGAGAACACCTCGACGCCGTGGGCGCGGGCGACGTCGGCCGTGCCATCCGGAGAATCGGCATCGACGACGATGACCTGGTCGACGAGCCCGCTCTTGGCCTGCAGGGCTGCGACGGTGGTGAGGATGTTGCCGATGGTGCCAGCGACGTTGCGGGCCGGGAAGATCAGGGTGGTGGAGGGTCGTTCCGCCCTGGTGTCACTCGATAGCGCGAGACCTTCAAAGTCTCGGTGGTGATACGAGCGCTGCTCAAACCATTCCCAGACTGTCATGTTCATATAACGACATCCTGACTTGTTTAGTTGCAGCGTGGTTGCACAGGACCGCTTGCGCCGCAACTGCCCGGTTGGCATGTTAGAGCTACCCCCGGGGCTGGTGGGTATGCCCGATACTCGCTTAGGGCTAGCTGTGGATCATGCCGGCTATGTCTCGATACATCAGCCAGCAGCCAGATCTAACGATCGAAACGTGGCGTATCTAACGCCCGTCCCCTCGGATTACTAACCAAATGGCAATAAGTCACACCAACGGAACCTTTCGTTAACCTGGCCGACGCTTTGCCGACGACCGGCGCCGGTTCGATGGCGGGGGATGTCCATGGACGGGAGTCCGCAGACGAGGGCGTCCGAGACGACAGGAGCAACTTATGCGTCCGAGAACCGGCGTTGCCGTGTTCGCCACGCTGATGACCACCGCGGGCGTGCTCGCGGCGGCGGCCGCGGGTGCCACCGCGGCCCACGCGAGCACAACCGCTTCCGGCTCCGGCCGGCCAGCCGGGTTCGGCTCCGGCCACGGGCAGACGACCCGGCTGATCCCCGGCGACCTGCTGGTCAGCACCAGCTACTACCAGAACGACCCGGGCATCGTGGCCGGGACCACCCAGCTGCCGCCCGGCTGCACCGGCGCCAACTGCGTGACCGCGATCGCGGACGGCAACTATCCGTACGTCTTCAATAACGTCACCGTGGACCCGAGCTTCGGCGTCACCTCGCCGCTGTACCTGAAGCAGATCACCCCCTCGGGCCGCCCGCAGGGCGTCATCCCGGTGCCGACGAGCGAGCTGACCACCAGTTTCTCGTCCAAGTCGGAGGGCGCGCTCAACCTGTCGAGCGACGGCAGGAACGTCACCTTCATGGGCTACGTGGCCGCGCCCGACACCGTTGACGTGTCGAACGCGAACACCCCCGCCGTCGTCGACCCGACCAACCCGGTCCCGGGCGCGTACTACCGGGCGGTCGCGAGCCTGTCCTCCGACGGGCGGTTCTCGTTCACCGAGAGCAACGCCTACAGCGGCGACAACGGCCGCGGCGCGGTCGAGGCCGACGTCAACGGGCAGAGCGTCTACTACACCGCGGGCAACGCCGGCAACGGCTCCAACCCGCAGCCGACCGGCATCGTCCTCGGCGCGGGCGCGCAGATCATCACCCCGTCCACCCTGCCCGAGGCGGACCAGGCGCCGGGCCTGCCCACGCCGGTCGGCAGCTTCAGCGTGACCGCGGTGGGCGACAAGGCGGACAAGGTCGGCAAGGACGACAACTTCCGCGGGATCGCGCTGTACGACAACGTGCTGTACTACACCAAGGGCAGCGGCAGCAACGGCGTCGACACCGTGTACTTCCTCGACACCACCGGCACCGCCTGCCCGGACGGGGTCGGCCTCCCGGTCGCGGGGGCGAAGCTGCCGGCCGCCGGGATCGAGTCGACCCTCACCTCGACCGGCCTGGCCAGCAACATGTGCATCCTCAAGGGCTTCCCGACCGCGCTCGCCAAGGCTGCCACCGACGCGAGCGACTACCCGTTCGGCCTGTGGTTCGCCAACCCGACCACGCTGTACGTGGCCGACGAGGGCTCCGGTGACAACACCTACGCCAACGGGTCCTACACCGCGGCCGCCGCCTCCACCACGGCCGGCCTGCAGAAGTGGGTCTACAGCGCGACCGCGGGCGAGTGGCGGCTCGCCTACACGCTGCAAAACGGGCTCAACCTCGGCGCCCCGTACTCCGTCCGCGGCTACCCGACCGGGATCAACGCGGTCACCGGGCTGCCGTGGGCGCCCGCCGCCGACGGCCTGCGCAACCTGACCGGCCAGGTCAACCGGGACGGGACCGTGTCCATCTGGGCGGTCACCTCGACCGTCAGCGGCGGCGGCGACCAGGGCGCGGACCCGAACCAGCTGGTCGAGGTCACCGACTCGCCGACGGCCACCACCCCGGCGTCCTGGGAACGGTTCAGCACCGTCGTGCCCGCTCTGTACGACCAGGTCGTGCGGGGCGTCTCGGTCACGCCGGGCACCGGCGCCGGCCCCTTCGGCGGTCGCTAACCCGGTTAGACACCTTCATAAGCGGTAAGTCGGTCATGCCGGGTGCGCACCGCACCCGGCATGCCCCGTTTTTCCGGCCGTGACCGGTCACTTCGGCGGAATAGTCAGAGGTCACAGGCGTTGTCACTATCGACGGTGATGATGCCCCGTCACTCCCCCACCTGCTCGCCTTCGCTCTTCGATGGGACCGTTGCGTCTGATTATGATCTTTAACTCCCTCGGTAAAGTCCGCTCCGCGCTGGCCGTCCGGTCCACCCGGGCCACGGCCGCGTACATCACCAGGCTGACCGTCACCGCGACCTTCGCCTACGTGCTGGCGACGCTCATCCCGGGCACGACCGATCGCCCGGTGCTGGCGCCGCTCACCGCGCTGCTGGTGCTGCAGGCCAGCCTCTACCAGACGATCCGCAGCGGGCTCAAGAAGGTGCTCAGCGTCACCGTCGGCGTCCTGATGGCGGTCGGCCTGGCCGAGTTCATCGGCTTCTCCTGGTGGCAGCTGATGATGCTGATCGCGGCCGCGCTGCTGATCGGCCGGATGCTCCGGCTCGGCGAGGACCTGCTCGAGGTGCCGATCAGCGCGATGCTGATCTTCTCCTCGGCCGGGCATCACGCGGCCGCGACCGGGCGGGTGGTCGACACGCTGGTCGGCACCCTGGCCGGGCTGCTGGGCGGGCTGGCGTTCGCGTCGGTGCGGGTGCAGCCCGCCCGCGCGGCGGTGTGCGGGCTGGCCGGGCGGCTGGCGGCGCTGCTCGACCGGATGAGCGCCGACCTGGCCGACGACCCCGAGCCTGCGCTGGTCACCGAGTGGCTGGTCGAGGCGAGGTCACTGCGGGATGAGATCGAGCGGGTCGATGACACGCTGCGCGAGGCGGCCGACAGCGCCAGGCTCAACCCGCGCGCCCTGGTCACCGCGGCCGAGTCGGCGCCGGTCAACGAGATGACGGTCTCGCTGCGGGGCGGCGTGGAGGCGCTCGAGCACGCGGCGCTGGTCGTGCGCGGTCTGGCCCGCTCGGTGCTCGACAGCGCCCGGATCGACAGCGACGCCAACCCGTTCCGCGACGCGGCCACCCGGGCGCGCCTGGCCGACGTGCTCACCCAGCTCGGCGCGGTCATCCGCACCTACGGGGCGCTGACGCAGACGATGCCGGCCGGTAGCGAGTCGCTCGAGTCGGAGCTCGCGGCGCAGCTCGAGGAGACCCGCCGACTGCAGGACCTGCTGGCCGATCTGCTGGCGCCCCGGCCCTGCCCGGTCCCGGTGACCGAGACCGGTCACGCCGACGCCGATGGCGGGCGCGCAGCTGATTTCATCGCCGCCAGCCAGTGGCCGCTGCGGGGCGAGATCCTCACCCACGTCGACCGGCTGCGGACCGGGCTGACCGCGGACTCGATCCCCCGCGAGCCCGGCCGAGCCCACCTTCGGCCCCGGCCGATTCAGCTCCGGGCGCCCCGGCTGCGGCCGCCGGAGCAGTTCCTGCCGGTGACGCGCTCGCTCGGCAAGCCGAGCGGCGGCGCTCAGCCCCGGCGCGCGGCTAGGACGTTGACCGTTCCTCGCCAAAGGCGCGCAGCTCAGTCCAGAGACCGCGGTAGGCCCGCGTCGCCGCGGTGTTAGGCGCGAAGACGGCGACCGGGGCGCGCTCGACCGACATCGTCTCGATGACCGACAGAGCCGGTATGACGGTGCGAGCCACCTCGGTCCGTTCGACAGAAAGCTTTTCTGTTATTTCCCGATGTAGTTTCTTGCGCCGATCGACCATCGAGAAGAACGCGAGCAGCTCCGGGCGGTGGCCGTTGAACTCGCCCACGAACGCGGCCAGCTGCTCCAGCGTCCGCACCGAAAGCGTCGTCGGGATGAGCGGGACGAGGATGACATCAGCCGCTTGCAGCACGTTCTCCGACACCAGCGAGACCGACGGCGGGCAGTCGAGGAAGACCGCGTCGTACTCGTCGGCCAGCGGGGCGAGCAGCTTGGCGAGCTTGCGAGCGGGCTTGCCGCCGGGAACGTCGCCGCCGCCACTGCCGCCGCCGCTGCTCGCGGCTTCGAGCAGCAGGTCCATGTTGCGGTAGGTGAAGTCGGCCGGGATCAGATCGAGGTTATCGAAATCGGTCCCCTTGATCGCGTCGTCGAGCGGCCGCTTGCCCCTGATGAGCGCCTTGCCGCCCCCCTTGACCTTCGGCTTCACCCGGAACATGAAGGACGCGGCGCCCTGCGGGTCCAGGTCCCAGAGCACGGTCCGCAGCCCGCTCTCGGCCGCCAGGAAGGCGAGGTTGACGGCCGTGGTGGTCTTCCCGACGCCGCCCTTGATGTTGTAAGTCGCGTAGATCCGCATGTTCGCTACCGCCCCGGTTTCCCCCGCAGCAGGGCCGATATCCGGCGCTGCCCGTCGATCCCGGCAAACGCCGCGAACCGGCGACCAAAGTCTTCCCGCGCGGCCCGCTGCCGAAGCGCGAGCCCGGCCGTGACCTCGCCCATCGCCAGCAGCGTGACGGCCGGAGCCTCGCCCGCCGCGAGCATCGCCGTCGCCAGTGCCCTGATCTCCCCGACCTGCACCTCGGTGTCCTGGAACTCGCCCAGGCAGTCCTGCAGCCGCTTGAGCTCGCCGACGACCTTGGCCTGGGCCGCCCGGTCGTGCAGGGGGGCGAAGAACTCCAGCGCGTAGCGCAGCTCCTTGGCTCGTTTGCGCAGGTCGTGGAGGGTCTCGGCGGGCGACTCGGGGGTGATCGCGGCGCCCCGCCGGACGGTCTTGGCGAAGGCGCCGTGGGTGCGCTCCATCGCCAGGGTGCCGGTCGTCTCGCCCGCCGCTTGCTGGGTTCTGCCCGAACGGGCCGGGGCGGCTCTGGTGCCCGGATTGCCGTCTCTGATCGTGGTCAGCCGGTCGCGCCAGTCCCTGGTCAGCCCGGTGAACCGGGCCGACTTCAGGCCCCTGGTCAGGGTGCGGAACTCGCGCCTTCGGCGCTGCTCCAGGTAGACGCGGAACGGCTCGAGGTCGTCCGGCTTGGCCGCGCTGAGCGAGCGGGCGGTGTCGTCGAAGTCGAGCAGGTGCACGTCGAGGTCCCTGGTCGGCGTGGTCAGGTCGCCAACCCACTTGAGGTCGGCCGCGAATCGGCCCGCCTCGTCCTCGGTCAGGCCGTCCCGGCCGGTCAGCGCGTCGCCGAACAGCTTCAGGGCGCTGCGCGAGCGGCGCACTGAGACGCGCAGGTCGTGCAGGAACTCGGTGTCGGTGTCGGCCAGCACGCCAGGGATGTTCGCCTCGATGGTGTCGAGCAGCCGGAGCAGGATCGTCGCGGCGGCCTGGCTGGCGGGCCGGCCGGCGCTGATGTCGGTGTCGACCTTGTTGGAGTAGTCGCCGGGGCGGCGGCCGGCCGCGCGCAGCGCCTCGGTGTAGGTCGAGGTGGCGGCGGGCTCGACCCCGGGCGCGGCGCCGAGCAGGCGAGCGGCGGCGCGGGCGTCGCCCGCGTAGCCCCGGACCTCGGTGATCGCCAGCCGCGGGGCGAGCGGGGCGGGGTGCGGGCCGGGGATTGACGCGCGGTCGATGAGCAGCCGGGCGACCGTCTTGCCGTCTTCGTTCAGCAGCCGGTGGGTGGTGGTCGCGTTGCTGACGGTGACGACGGGGAGCAGGGCGCGCGGGGCGACGAGGTCGCCGATCCGCGACGCGACCGGGCCGTCGGGCAGTTCGCACATCAGGTGCGGGCGGGCCGCCTGCCAGCCGATCAGCGGCTGGCTGATGACGGCGGGGTCGGCTGGGTTGGCTGGGGTGGGCGGGTTGGCGGGGTTGCGCACGCTGGCGGCGCTCGGTGCGCTGGCCGAATTGGCGGCATTAGCGGCATTGCCGCCAACGCCGGCAATGCCGGAAGCTGACTGAGCGACGCTGCCGGAAAGCAGCAGTTCGCCGCCTCGGGGGCGGCCCGCGTACTCCAGGGTCAGGCCCGCCCGGTGCAGCCGCCAGTCGAAGGTGTCCAGCCAGGTCCGCCGACCGGCAGCGGGCCTGCCGCCGCGGTCGGGGACGACGTCGAAGGCGGTGCCGAGGGCCTCGAGCGCTCCGGCGACGGTCTCGTCCCAGCCTCGCTCGTCGTGTCCGCCGGCAATAAAGCCCGCCTGGGCAGGGGTCACCGTGCAACTCCTCTTCCGGCGATGTGATACAGGCATCATTTAAGCACAAATTCACCATTAGGTGTTAATTACGTTTGCCTTCTGTTAACCTTCCGTTTACTTTAGCGAGTCGGGCCCGAGTTTGCCCAGGTCAATTGCGTTGTGTTAGCGCGCTGTAGCCGGCCAGCGGTGGCCGGTCGCGGCGAGCACGTCGGCCGGGCGGGGCATGCCCGACTGGGTGCCGGGCCTGGCCGCCGCCGCCGCCCCGGCCGCGGCGGCGGCCGTGACCGCCTCGACCGGCGGAACGCCGGCCGCGAGGGCGACCGCGAGCGCGCCGACGAACGTGTCGCCCGCGCCGACGGTGTCGACCGCGGTGACCTTGAAGCCTGGGACGGTCACGACGAGGCCCGCGCTGGCGCCGGCGGCCGGCTGCGGGCCGCAGTAGGCGGCGCCGGCCGCGCCGGCGGTGACCACGGCGTTGCGCGCGCCCGCCGCGACTAGCTCGGCCGCCGCGTCGGCGGCCTCGGCCAGTCCCGCCACTGCCCGGCCGAGCACGGCGGCGGCCTCGGACTCGTTCACCACCAGCCACTCAGGGCCTGCGGCGACGAGCTCGGCCGCCGCCGCCCGCGACGGGGCCGGGGCGAGGTTGAGCACGCGCAGCGCGCGGCCCGCGGACTCGGCCAGCGCTGCGCTGATCACCGGGATGGGCACTTCGGCGCTGATCACGAGGACGTCGTGGAACGCGTTGGCCGCCTGGGAGACCGTTCCGGCCGCGCCATCGGCGTCCGGGCCCGCTGGGGCGGGGTTCGCCCAGGCGGGGTGCGCGGCGGCGATGTCGGCGGTGCTGACCTCGTGGTTCGCGCCGGGGGCGACCGTGATCATGTTCTCGCCCGCGTGGTCGACGGTGATCATGGCGATTCCGGTGGGAGCGCCGGCGACGGCGCGGACCCGGCTGTCGTCAATCCCCTCGTCCCGCAGCGCCGCCCGCAGCGTCCGGCCGAAGTCGTCGTCGCCGATGCAGCCGATCATCGCGACCGGCAGGCCGGCGTCCCGCGCGAGCCGGGCGGCGGCCACCGCCTGGTTGGCGCCCTTCCCGCCCGGGGCGAAGGCGGCGGCGCTGCCCAGCACCGTCGCGCCAGGGATGGGCAGATCCGGCACCGTGACCGAAATATCCATGTTCAGGCTGCCGAGCACGGTCAGCCTCGCCGCGTAGACCACGACCGCACCGTACTCCGGGCCGGCCCGGAGTAGCCAGACGAGGCGGGCGCTGCCGCTCGTTCGCGCACGCATGCATGTCAGGCCGGGCGGGGGTAGTGAGTAGCGATAGCTCGCGGACGGCGCGGTTTCGAGCCCGACTGGACAGGACCCGAGAACGCGATATATCTTGTTACTTGGAGGCAATCATGAGCGAGTTCGAGCGTCGGATCAAGGATCTGTGGACGCGTTTCACCGCGGGGCTGTCAGGTTCCGCCAAGACCGCCGGGCGCAAGCGGAGCGAGTCGGCCGCGCAACTGCGCAAGGAGGCCGCCGCCCGCGCGCAGCAGGCCGCCGCCAAGGTCAGCGACCTGCGTGACACCGACGCGGCCAAGAAGGCCGCCAGCGCGCTGCACGACCTGCGCGAGGGCGAGGCGGCCAAGAAGGCCGAGGCGGCCATCAACGACCTGCGCGCCAGCGACGCGGGCAAGAAGGCGGAGAGCGCGATCGCCGACCTGCGCCAGCGCGAGCCGGTCAAGAAGGCCGAGGAGAGCGCGCGCAAGGTCATGCACGACCTGTTCTCGGGCGGCGACAAGTCCGGCACCGCCTCGTCGTCCTGACCGAGCGGCAGCGTGGCCCGAAGGAGTTGAGCGCCCCCTAGCGTCAGGACCGACATCCCCTTAAATAGGGTTTAATGCGGCCGTTATGATGCATTCGTGAGCGGTTCGGTGGACATCTGCGGCAATTGCGGCGCGCCGCTGGACCTGGATGAGGACGGCGAATGCCGGTGGTGCCGGGCCAAGGTGCGAGCCAGGTCTCGGGTGCCGTTCGCCGGGGGTCGGCGCCGCGCGAGCTGGAGATGGAACTGGCGCGTCGCGGCGATCTCGGCGATCGCCATCGGCCTGGCCGCCGGGCTCGGCATCGGCATCGCCAGCTACGTCGGCTCGCACCAGTACGGCCCGCCGACGGCGACCGCCACGGATAGTCCCGTAACGCAAGCTGTGGCGCCGGGATCGACGGACCTGCAGGCCCTCAGGCAGGACTTCGGCCCTTGGCGGCAACTCGTCAAAGGCCCGACCGATAGCCCGGCTCTGCTCCTGCTCGAGAGCGGCGCCGCCTACGCGTCCGAGCGGTGGACGGTGCCTTCCAGCGCGACGTGGTGGGCCCAGGACCTCGGCGGCAACGTCAGCTCGGTAACGAGATCTGGCGATCACGCCATGATTCAAGACGCCGACGGCATCGGTTACACCGTTGGCGTCAATCAGGCGTTCATCATCTCAAGTAACCCCGATACCGTGCTGCTGGTAACCCCGGGCAGCATCGTCATGTCGATGCCACTGGCGCAGGCGACAGCCGTGCGACAGCCCCTCGGAAGGTAACCCCGTGCCCCCGGTACTGCTTGGCCTTGTCTGGGCCGCCGTGTTCGCCGTGCCGGTGAGCGTGCTCCGCGTTGTGAGGCTGCGGCTCAGGGTGCGGAGGGTGACACCCTCGCGGCCCGCACCGCGCTCGGGCGCGCATTCCGCGCACGCCCAGCCGGCCCCGCGCCCGGAGGTCGCGAGCCTGCTGTCCTGGACGGGCACCGCCCGGCTGCTGGCCGTCAGCCTGGTTCTGCTGTACGTCGTCGACGCGCTCGCCTTTTACGCCGGCCGCCCGACGATGACGTTCGGCGGGCTGATACCGCTGATCCTGGTGAACCTGGTCCTCATGGCGATCACCGCCGCCGCCTCGACCCGCGGACGGCTCAACGCGGGCAGCGCCGTCGCCGTGCTTGCCACCGTGACCTTCGGCACCGTCTGGCTCGTCGGCCATAACCGCGGGCACAACGCCTACCTGGCGTCGCACCTGGTCAGCGTGACCGTCGCCCCCGGCGACCAGTTGCCGGCGAGCAGCACCGATCACATGGTGATCGTCTCGCCCGACATCGCCACGACCAAAGCCTCACAGGCCATGGCCACGGGAATCGCGGGACAGCGCAACTACAGCACCTACCTCCTGCTCGGCCCGGCGACATTGCAGTACGTGGACGGGCGGATGTGGTACGTGTTCCCGCTGGAGTTTGACGGCGCGGGCAACAAGGCGCGGCTGGACGCGATCGAGCCGGGTTACATCATGGTGTCAGCCGAGGACCCGAACGCCGTCCCGGTCGAGCACTACGACGGGCTTTACTCCATGATCGTCAGCCTGGGCGGCGGGCAGGGGAGCGAGCCAGCCCGGTGGGCCTACAGCCACGGCTACAGCGGATATTTGCTCGACGATCCCACGCTGGAGATCAACGACCAGGGCCTGCCGTTTTACACGGTGACACTGCTGTCGCCCCGGCTCGGCTGGACGTTCTTCGCTCCGGTCGGCGTCCTGGTGATAAACGCGCACACGGGCCAGATCACCCGCTACGCCCTGGGCGATGCCCCGTCATGGGTTGACCGCGTGTACAGCCAGCAGGTGGCGATGACGATCGCGAACTGGTACGGGGAGTACTCTCAGGCCGGCTTCCAGGGCGTCGGCAGCAGCAACGCCAACCGCTTCCAGGTGTCCGGTCAGCCGGTCATGGTCTATACCGGTGTTGGCCACCCGGTCTGGCGGATGCTGCTGACCAGTTACAACAGCGACAACTCGGTGTCCAAGATCGTCGAAATGAACGCCGCCACCGGGGCGATGACGATCTACACTCCACAGCAGCCGATGGGCATCGAGGGGCCGGTCACCCAGGCCTTCGATAACGCCTCAGGTACCGGCGCCTCCCTGGTCAAGGCCGACCATTACCAGGCTGTCGACCTGACCCTGCACGTCATCTACGGCCACCTCACCTGGGTGGCCACCTACGAGCCGGAAGGCTCGAGCCCGAGCTTCGTCGGCATCGGCCTCGTCGACGCGTACGAGGCGACGGCGAACAACGTGGTGTTCGGCAACAGCAAGTCGGCCGCGTTGCAGAACTACCTCGCCCAACTCGCCACCGAGGGCACCGCTAACGGGACGGCG
>Ga0302325_10012820_pt1 | contig 17955 bp, 13 predicted proteins | sample Palsa_T0_2_FD_201948 | JGI IMG/M metagenome (GOLD analysis project Ga0302325, IMG submission 201948) | Peat permafrost microbial communities from Stordalen Mire near Abisko, Sweden - Palsa_T0_2 | ecosystem: Environmental > Terrestrial > Soil > Palsa > Peat permafrost | place: Sweden: Abisko...
ATCGGAGTGGTGCCGTCGGTCGTGAAGACGAAGCCGCTCTTGCCGACCTTGGGCACTTCGTCAAGCACGGTTTGCGCAGCCGCCGACAGCGGGATCACTAATTCCAAGCCGGTCTTGTAGCGCTCTTGTGGGATTGACCATTCGCTGCCGGCCACCTCGCCGCGCCTCATACGAGCCGCCTCGTTGCGTCTTGTCGCCGTCAGCAGGAGATAATGCACTAAATAGCCAAACGCGCTTCGTGACGCCTCTCCGGCACGCCAGACCGCTCGCAATTCGTCATCGGACAAAACGCGCTGCCGACGTCGCTGTGACGCTCTTGTTCGCGACATGCCGCGCACGATGGGAGAACGAAAGGTATCGGACCGGCCGGCGTGCCACGTCATGACCCGACGAAGGTAAGCAAGCGTATGGTCCGCCATCGGCGCCCCGCTTTCGTCAGCGATTCGGTCTAGCAAGCGCACTATGTCGGTGCGGGTGATATCGTTAATTTGACGGCTGCCCAGCTTCGGCAGCACCAGCCGTTCCAAAGCGCTCTTGCGGTCGTTGATAGTGCGCAGCCGCACGCCTTCCTTGGCAAGGTATTCCTCAACGATCGCTTTCAGCGTCTCGCCTTTGGCGCGTTCCGCCTCGCGGCGCTCGTTAAGGGGGTCGCCGCCCTTGGCGACCCTGCCGAGGACGGCTTTCGCTTCGCGGCGGGCGTCGCTGAGCGTCAAGCTGGATTTTAAGTGCATGCGGCGCTTGCGGCCTGCGGCGCGGTAATCCACTACAAAGCTCTTGTGGCCGTTCCGGGTCACCATGAGGCCAAAGCCCGGCATGGCCGCGTCCCAGTAGGTCGTTCGTCCTGTGGCAGGGATGGGAAGCTTGGCGATGAAAGCTGGGGTCAACTTGGCGCGCAAGACGTAGTTCTCTGTGAGTGTGACCGGGTCACCACCGGGTCACCACACCTTTAGAATGCACGCGGAAGCGAGCGGAAACAAGACGAATTGATAAATAACGATGGAATGGGCACTTCCTAGCGTGACGGCATGATGCGGACGTGAAGGGAAGCAGGACGAAGCCAAGAACATGCAATTTGTAATCACGGGGTCACAGGTTCGAATCCTGTAGCCGGCACCAAAGCAACGGCTTGATCTAACTGCGGATATTTTGATGACCCGAAAAAGAGTCTCCGCTCGAACGTGCGCGGTGGCCGCGATTTGCTACCACTCGGCTCATGGTGGAGCGCTTCGAATACGCGATGCCGGTCGCGTCCGAGAGTGCAGCTTCCGGCGAGGTGCTCGCGCGGGCCTGCCACGCGGACGATAAACTCCGAGCTGTTCATCGACCTGCATGTGACGGCCAGCGGAGAGCGGCCGCCGGCGTCGCCGGTGCAGCGTGAACCGGATGGCGCGAAGGACGCGCGCGTGACGCCGGTCAGGCTTTCTCCTTCCAGTTCGGCCGTGCATCGGCTCCGATGGTCCCGCATTTCGTGCTCACCATGCGTGGCCCAAACGAGGCCACTGGCAAATCCCCCGGGAGATGGTCGACGTTCATCACGGTCTCGTGGTGGCCCTGACGGCAGTAGATCGCGAGCGAGCGCACGCCGTTCTCGCGCATGCTGGCGACGGTCATCGGGTCGCCGGCGTCGTCGCGATCAAAAGCGATGGCCACTTCATGATCTTGAGGAGCCGCGAAGATTTGGCCTTGTGAGAAACGCCAAAGTAGAGCAGCCTTGCATGCGATCCGAGAGAATCAGGGATGATGAAATGACTATTACGTTACGCTGCGTTGTTTATGCCGCTGTTTTGTTGGTTATCTCGGCTTATTCATTGACTGCAAAAGGCGACGGGGGTCCGCCTTATGGTAGCGGCCCGAGTGTTTTTGTTCCGTTTGTCAACGCAACCCTGGTTGGTGATCCGTCTCAATATATCAGCCCTCAAATCAGCGTCGGGTTTGCTCCCACTACTTACTTCAATGTCACTATGGACACCGGTTCAGTAGGAATTATCGTAGGCAGTTCTTATTTCAGCCCGCCGGGGCCATCGGACCCGAGTTTTGTCGGTCCAGGAAGCGAAACGCTTACCAGCAGCGGTATTATGTACGAGGGCGATTGGTATACAACCACCGTGTATTTGTTCAACGACGCTACCTGGGTTGCGAGTTCGACAGTGCCTGTTATGGCTGTTACAACGGTTACTTGCATACCGGGCGCCAGAGATTGCAACCCAGCACCTGTCGCTGATACGAGTTATTTCGGTATTGGTTTCGCAGGGGGGGCGGGCCTGCCTCAGGGAACGCCGGATAAAAACGCTTTTTTGAACATCACGGACGTACGAGGGGGGAGCGGCTTACTGCCTTCGCCAGGCTATATTTTATCGACGCAAGGTGTACAGATTGGTTTGACATCGAGCAATACTCAAGGTTTTGCCATGATCAAACTGGAGCCGCTGTTGGCGCCGAGTTTGACCCAATGGCAAACTCCCCCCGCATCCCCAAATGTGCTGACCGATTGGCAGCATGCGCGGGGAACGATCACGGTGAATGGAAGATCGGGAAGCGGCATCATATTGTTCGATACCGGAGTGAACACGAGTTTTTTAACACCGCCCACAGGGGTGACACCGAAGACCGGAATGGGGCCTATCAATCCTATCAAGGCTGAGTGCAACGGATCGAACCCGCCGAGCTGCGCTGTAACTGGAACCACGGTTCGGGTTTCTTTTCCAAATCAAACTGCTCCAGTTGCGTCGTTGAACTATACCGTAGGCGCCAATAATGGGCCTCAAAGCGGAAATCCGGTTTCTCCGATTGCCGTCTCGGTCGAGCAGAATAGCGCGCCTTTTTTGAACACTAGCGTCCGGTTCTTGCAGGCGTTTGAATACATTTACGATGCGGCTAATGGTTTCATCGGCTTGAAAACCACCGGTATCACGCCGGCTCAATATGCCGCTAGCACACCTTCTGGTTTGGCGGTTCAAGGCGTTTTTCAGTGCTTTTTTAGTTGGGCTCAGACGAGTTTTGGATCCCCGCCGAGTGTCTCACAGACTACGAAATATAGCTGGCCTTATACCTATCGCAATGGCCCCAATACTCAGACGTACATTGGAATTTCCTCCGGTAGTTCGGCTTCGCCCACTACGGAGGCCAACAATGTATACATTCTCGGGGCTGATGGCCAGGCTACGAGTCAAGGCGCTTTATCAGGTTGGCTCTCTGCTGCGGGTTGTCAGTAAGGTTATTACGAACCAAAAACGCAATGCGTACCGCCGGCGTGGCGACGCTGGACGGCGCTGTGAACAAAAACGCGTTGTAAATGTGGGGCCTAACAGGGGTTGGCCAGCCCATTATCGTTCCGTTCGGCGATTTGCGCGGTGAAAAGAGAAACGTCAATCCGAAGGCCATCTTCGCTGATGGGCACGGTCTCGCAACGATTGACCCTTCCGCCTTTGGCGTATCGCAGCCGCTGCCCGACGCCACATCAGCAACGGAGATACCTGATGAAACTCCTAATTCTATCGCTGCTGTCGATTTGCTTTGGTGTGTCCTCGGGAATCGCCAAAGATACAAGGAATTGCTGCGTGATCGGCTCGCCGCGCAGCGCGTAGACCGACTTCCGGCGGCTCACTTCCATCATCTCGAGTAGCGAGGTTCCGCGGCAGCGGACGTGAGAAAGCCTGACCGCGGGTTTCCCTGGAATGGGATTTGTAACAGAGCGCTGAAGTGAACGGCGCAGGCGAGCTTCTCCACGAACGGAACAGGATGAGCAAAACGCACATCCACATAGAGGAGAACTCATCATGGTACGCAAAATTGGTCTCGCTCTCGCCACAGCCGCCGCTCTCGGCACCGCTGCGCTCGCACCGACTTCGGCTTCGGCTCGGGGCGGTGGATTCCACGGCGGCTGGCATGGCAACAGCTACAACAGCTACGACTCCAACAGCTACAACAGCTACGACAGCTACGACAGCTACGGCTTTCGTGGCCATGATAGACGGCGATAGTTCCGGGTCGTGCTATTCGACACGGTGCTGACCCGGCCGGGTGACTCGCGCCCGGCCGGGGTTTCGCTGCGCGCGGCGCGCCCACGACCACGACAAGAGTTGCCTTTGTCCTTTTAACCTGACACGTCACGCGACACCTTCGAGACTTACGCGACTGCGGTAAGTTCGATGCAGGTCTTTCGAGGCCGGCGTCCGTGTCGAGGTCCGTGCTCACCCGTTGTGGACATCCTGGCAACGGTCGCGCCGCCGCGGCTCAAGCGATTGCCGGCATGATCAGGACGGGTCTGGCTCTGCGATGGGGGGCGGTCCAAGACCGACGAACTGCGCCTGTCGGTGGTAGTCTAATGAGGCTCCGGAAGGGTCTATCGCTTGTCCGCGGGATGCCTCGGTCGCTCACCGAGGACGAACAGCACAGGATCGCCGGCGCCATCATGGAGCACCTTGAGCGGAGCAATTGGAAGGTTGAACAGGGGCCAGTGCGCGAGGGGCACGGGCCGAATCTCATGTCCAAATAACAGTCGGCACTTGCCGCCTGCCGTCGTCGAAAGGAAATCGAATGGACTATTATCAGCCCCCCGGCGACTTACCAAGTGATGCGGCACCCCAAGGGCCGACGCTCGTGATATTCTGGCCGGTATGAGTTTGCTCGATCCGGAGAACCCTTGGTTGGCGCGCATGATGCTCGCGTTCGGCTTCGTGGGGATTGCGGTCGTCGCGTTCGCCGCCGGCTGGCTGGTCGGCACCACGTTGAAGCCGTGGCAGTGGTTGGGCGGATAGGCGCACGCGTCCAGTTCACTCCCGCGTAGCGATGTCCAGCAACACTCGCCTGCACAGCCGGTCGGGATCGAGTTCGCCCGCCTTCGCGTGTTGGACGATCTTCATGACGATGGAATCGGTCGCCGGGTCGTCCGCGTTGCAGTTGAGTTGGAGCAGATCACACACTTTCTGAAACGCCGACCGCATCGCCTCGATGTGCGCGGGGTCCACGTCGTACTTTGCGAATGGCATCGCCGGTCCCCTGCCGTGCCCCATTCGGGGGTCTGAACAAAATACCACTTTACGCATTCGATCGAGGGGCGCGCCCGAAAAAAATGACCATGTCGAAACAAAGTTCCGACGATGAATTGTCTTTGCCAGGGTGATTGTCTGCGCGGCCGTGTTCTCTCTCGGCCTGCTGGTCGGTGCCGGCCTTGCCGTGCGGGTCGTACCACCGGCCTGAACTACCGGCGCGGCGTCGCCGCCGTCACGCGGGTTGTTCTGTCGGACACCCGACACATGGGGGCGTTTTCCGACTTTTCCGTGGAACTGACTACGACTTATGGCGTTCTGACGCGTGGCATATCCGTGAACAGGGGATGGCCGCGCTCGAGGACCGCAGTATCGGTTGGAATCGGCTCGACCGATCATCCCGCGGCAATCGTCCGCCTACGTTCTCAAGCGGCAAGCCGCGGCGTGTCGTCTTGTGACCTGTCGTGGAGGTAGGCTTCGAGCGGCCCCAACATCTCTATTGCCTGGTCCCAGCCCGCCGCGCGGTCCCGTTCGAATTTGGAGAGATTGCTCCGTTCTTCCTTTTTCGGGTACTTTGCCGCGTTCTCGTAGATCACGTTCGTAACATCCTCGACGATGCCGGGATACTCGTCGCGCCGCAGCGCCAAGCGCTTATGCCGGACGTCCGAACCGTCTTTGAACTGGTCCAGCAGGAACCGAAACGCGGGCAGTTCGCTCAGCAGAACGGTCACTTTGTTCTCGGCGCAGCTCGGCTCAAACTCGATGAGATCGACGATCGCGTTGCGGGCGCTCTCGAAGGCGAGGAATTGCATGTAAACGACGTTGCGCATGCAGGACTGCCACCCTTTTGCATCGGTCTTGGCGAGGCGGCGAAATGTATCGCGCATGGCCTTCCAGTATGTGTAAAACGCCGTGATATTGGTGATGACCCTGACATCCAGCACCTGCAATTCCTTGACGTTGGCGTCGAACACCGGGGTATAGGCCTCCTCGGAATCGAAGTGGCTGAAGCGTTCTCTCAGCTGGTCGGCCGTGTCGGAGCCGCTGGTGTTGAATGCAGTGATGCAATTCTGCGTCAGCTCGACGACCGAGCAGACCCGGCACAGCGTCGTCATCTCGCAGGCGATCAGGTCGACGATGCCGAGCCGCGCGCTGCCGGATCGATAGCACCAGGCCAGGATCGTGGCCGCCGTCCCCAAAAGACCGATCACCGGGATCGCACAGGCACCGACAGCTCCAAGGAGCGCCACGACGATCACGAAAAGCAAGGCGCCCCAGACGGTCATGCGAGCGATGAACCGCAGGTCCGCGACATGCTTGGACCGCGTCAGCCGGACCAGCGTCGCGGCGGACTCTTTCTCGCGAAACCGGCCGGCGAGCGCTCGCAGCACGCGGCGCGGGCGGAGCCAATCGAGAAGCGACATCTTTGCATTCGCGGTGCCGACGGAATTGGTTTGGAAAGAAATGGATTTGATCGTCATATCGGTGCTCCCTGTCCAAACAGATTTCGACAGCACGTTTTTTCAACCACGACCTCCGGCTGTCCCTCGCCTCCCCACGCTTACAAATGGTTGCCGATCGGACTGTGACCGGAATCACAGTTGCGAGCGCGAAATGGAGAGACGATACGGAACCACGCGACAGTGGACCGAGGGCTTCTCGAAAATTTTTATAAAAAAAGGCCGAAATGACGGGCCGCGCCCGACCGGTTATTTCACCCCCGCGACCCGCAATATGATCTCGCTCAAACTCGGGTCCTTCACGGTCTTCGCCGCCCTACGCGCGGAGAGCCATTTGATCCGGCGCTGCTTCTTTTCAGGCCACATCAGGCTTTGGTGCTGCACCTGCAGGGCGAAGACGCGCACTTTGCACAGAGTAACGCCTCCGTTCTTGAGCCGCTTTTCATACGAGAATGTTCCGACCGAGCGCCTGGCGACCTTTCCGACCACTCCAGCCTCTTCGAACGCCTCGCGCGCGGCGGAGCGATGCGGCGAGCGGCCCTTTTGAGGCCAGCCTTTCGGGATGATCCAGCGCCGCGTTTCCCGCGACGTGATGAGCATGATCTCGGTTCGCGCACGCGCGCTCACCCGGTAAGGCAGGGCGGCGTATTGAACCCGGCTCGCGGCTGCTTTGCCCGGCGCCGTCATGGACCCTGAATGCAATCCAATGTCTGGTCGCTCCTCAGATCACTGTGGCCGTCCCTCCCGGACGCTACAATATTTGGTCGCGATTCGGCTTTTTGCATGTCGGAAAATGCGATCTCCTTCCAGGCTGGCCGTGCCGGCTCGCCGTCTCCGCGGCGGCCGGCGAGGCGCCGGGACCAGACGATCAACTCCTGCCTCGGTCATAATTGTCTCATGGAATAGCCATGATTGGCCTTTGAAATCGGATGGTCCCGATCACGCCGGGCGAGGACCGAGGGGTTGGGGAGCGCGATACTGACGAGGCCGCCGGGTAGGTGGCCTTTTTTGTTTTCCGGAGCGGCCGGCGCCTTCGCCCGAGATTGCCTACAGTACGTTCCGCACACAAGGAATCGTCTTGGCCGGGCTTGTCCCGGCCATCTCGATTCACGGGGCTCGGCCCTGCCACGCGCATCGAGATCGCCGGGTCGAGCCCGGCGATGACGTTTGTGGGGGGAGTGAGCAAGGGCTTATTTCATCGCATCGTAGATCTTATTGGTCCAGGCGCCCGTGGGCTTCTTGGTGATGACGGGGTCGGAGCCCCCGGTCATGAGCGTCGCGACCGTGCGGTCGTAATCGGCCGGATCGAGCTTGCCGTCGCCGGTGGTGAGGAGCTTGGCGATCTCGCCCATCATGCGCTTCTGGTGCTTCTCGGTCTGGGCGCCGGTGGTGTCGGCGGCGAGCACGATCTTGGCGGCTTCGTCGGGGTTCTTGCGCGCGTAGTCCCAGCCCTTCATCGATGCCTTCACGAACTTCGCCATCTTGGCGACGAAGGCGGGGTCGGCGAGCTTGGGTTCCATGACGTAGAGGCCGTCCTCCAGCGTGGCGACGCCTTCGTCCTCGTATTTGAAGACGACGAGCTGGCTCGGCTTGTAGCCGCCGTCGATGACCTGCCAATACTCATTGTAGGTCATGGTGGAGATGCAATCGGCCTGCTTCTGCAGCAGCGGGTCCACATTGAAGCCCTGCTTGAGCATCTTGACGCCGCCGGGCGAGCCGTCGGTCTTGATGTTGAGCTTCGACATCCACGACAGGAACGGGTACTCGTTGCCGAAGAACCACACGCCGATGGTCTTGCCCTTGAGGTCGGACGGCTTCTTGATGCCGGTGTCGGCGCGGCAGGTGATCTCGAGCCCGGAGCGCTTGAACGGCTGCGAAATGTTCACCAGCGGCACGCCCTTTTCGCGCGACGCCAGCGCCGAGGGCATCCAGTCGATGATGACGTCGGCGCCGCCGCCGGCGATCACCTGGGCCGGCGCGGTGTCGGGCCCGCCGGGATTGATGGTGACGTCGAGGCCGGCGTCCTTGTAGTAGCCCTTGGCGGCGGCGACGTAATAGCCGGCGAATTGCGCCTGGGTGACCCATTTGAGCTGCAGCGTGACCTTGTCGGCTGCCGCCGCCGGGTTGGCGAGACAAGCGCCGAGCAGCAGGCCGGCGGCGATTGCGAATGTTTTTTTCATGTCATCTCTCCAAGCTGCGAACCGCCGAGTCAGGTCCGATAGGATGGGTGCCAGAAGGTCGTCGCACGCTCGGCGAGCGCGACAATCCCGTAGAACGCCATTCCGGCGATCGCGGCCAGCGCGATCTCGGCCCACACCATGTCGAGCGACATTCTCGCCACTTCGATGGAGATGCGAAAGCCTATTCCCCGGGTCGGGGTGCCGAAGAACTCGGCGACGATGGCACCGATCAGCGCCAGGGTCGAGTTGATCTTGAGCGCATTGAAGATGAACGGCATCGCCGCCGGCAGGTTGAGCTTCACCAGGGTCTGGGCCGGCGACGCGCCATAGGAGCGCATGAGGTCGCGCTCAATCGGGCCGGCGGCGGCGAGGCCGGCCAGCGTGTTCACCAGCATCGGGAAGAAGGTAATGATGGCGACCACCGCGACCTTCGAGGGCCAGTCGAAGCCGAACCACATGACCATGATCGGCGCGATGCCGACGATCGGCAGCGCCGAGACGAAATTTCCGATCGGAAGCAGGCCGCGGCCGAGGAAGGTGAAGCGGTGGGCGACGATCGCCACCACGAATCCGGCGCCGCAGCCGATGGCATAGCCGATGAGCACGCCGCGCACGAAGGTCTGTACGAAATCCTCGCCGAGCGTCGGCAGCGAGGCGGCAAAGCGGACCGCGGTCGCGCTCGGTGACGGCACCAGGACCGACGGCACGCCGAAACCGCGCACCGTGACCTCCCAGAGATAGAACAGGAAGCCCCCGAACAGCAGGGGTATCGCGAGGTCGTTGGCCCGGCGCAGGGTCTCGTTGCGCAGCTTGAGCGCGGCCATGCCGGTCACCACCAGGGCGGCGGCGAGCCAGCCCGCCAGCACCAGCGCCCAGAAGCCGGTGCCCGCGGTGCCGGCAACGCCGGGATCGACGAGCAGCCGGAGCGTGACCGCGCAGGTCAGGATCACCCCGGCAAATCCCACCGGGAGCCCGAGGGAATGCCGAAGCGGGGCGAACGGCGCCAGCGCGAACAGCGCGAGGGCCGCAAGCGTCGCGGCCAGCAGCACGGGATGACTGGCAAAGCCGGTCGCGGCCTCGCCGCCGAGCGGAAGGCGCAGCGCCGCCAGCACCAGAACCGCGGCGCCGAGGAACCCGAATGGCCGCCGCATACTCACGGCTTCATCCCCATGCGCCGCACCGCCCACCGCTCGGCCCAGCCGGTGATGCCGACCAGGATCGCGGCCAGCAAGGCGGCGGCGAGGAGCGCCGCCCAGATCTGCAGGGTCTGGCCGTAATAGGAGCCGGCGAGCAAGCGCGCGCCGAGGCCGGCCTGGGCGCCGGTCGGCAGCTCCGCGACGATGGCGCCCACCAGCGAGATGGTGATGGCGACCTTGAGGCTCGCGAACAGGTACGGCACCGAAGCGGGCAGGCGCAGCTTCCACAGCACCTGCAGCGGCGTCGCCGACCATGTCCGCATGAGGTCGAGCTGGATCGGGTCCGGCGAACTCAGGCCCTTCACCATGCCGATGGCGACGGGAAAGAAGCACAGATAGGCCGAGATGAGCGATTTCGGCAGCAGTCCGCGCAGGCCGATGGCGCCGAGCACGACGATGATGATCGGCGCGACGGCGAGGATCGGCACCATCTGGGAACAGATGATCCACGGCAGCAGGCTCTTCTCCAGCACCCTCACATGCACGATCAGCACTGCAAGCAGGATGCCGAACGCGGTGCCCAGCACGAAGCCGACGAAGGTGGCGGAGAGCGTGACCCAGCTGTGATAGAGGAGGCTGCGCGGGGAGTCCGGGGGATAGTCGAACACGAGATCGATGAACGTCAGCACGACCTGGTGCGGCGCCGCCACCAGGGGCCGTTCGGCATCGAGGGTGCCGGCGATGAGGTCCATAAGGCTGTAGGCGGTGTCGTTGCGCTCGAAGGCACCGCGCACCAGCGTCATGTTCATCAGGATCGCCGCGACGTACCAGACGACGATCAGGACCAGCACGATGGTCAGAACGGGGGCACGGTCGGCGATCCAGCGCGGCCACCGGAACCGGCGCGGCGCCGGCGCGTGCAAGGCCCTGCCCGTCAGGTAGGCGCTACTCGTCATAGGAATGCCCCGAGCGCAGGCCCATGCGCACGCGCTGGGCGATCTTGAGGAATTCCGGCGTCTCGCGGATCTCCAGGGTGCGCTCGCGCGGGAAATCGCAGGCGATGACATCGATGATGCGGCCCGGCCGCGGCGACATCACCACGATCTTGGTGGACAGGAACACCGCCTCGGGGATCGAATGGGTGACGAACACCACGGTCTTGCCGGTCTGGTTCCACAGCCGCAGCAATTGCTCGTTGAGGTGGTCGCGCACGATCTCGTCGAGCGCGCCGAACGGCTCGTCCATCAGCAGCAGCGCCGGCTCGAACGAAAGCGCGCGGGCGATCGAGGCGCGCTGCTGCATGCCGCCGGACAATTGCCAGGGAAACTTGCGCTCGAAGCCCGACAGGTTGACGAGGGCGAGATAGCGCGCCGCCCGCGCCTTCCGCTCCTCGGCAGGAATGCCCATGATCTCCAGCGGCAGCATGACGTTGCGCTCGATGGTCCGCCATGGGTAGAGCGCCGGCGCCTGGAAGATATAGCCGTAGTGCCGCTTGAGGCGGGCTTCGTCGGGGGTCACCCCGTTGACCGCGATGGTGCCGGCGCTCGGCTGCTCGAGATCGGCGATGACCCGCAGCAGTGTCGTCTTGCCGCAGCCGGAGGGGCCGATGAAAGAGACGAAGTCGCCGGCGGCGATCTGCAGGTCGACCTTGGAGAGCGCCTCGACCTGGCCGTCCGATGTCTCGAAGGTGAGCGACACACCCTTGGCATCGACGGCGAGCGGCCTGCGCTCGGCCGGCTGCCTTGTTTCTGGGCCGGAAGCTATCGGTGTGTGCATCGACTTGGTCGCGTGGACAAGTCCCTCGGGCGCCGACCGCGGCGCGGTGTAAGTCTTCTGGGCGCTCCATCTTGGCATATGACGAGCCATTGCGAAATATTGGCAGACCGCCTCCCCGAGTTCGCGCCCAATGTTTGTTCAAGCGGAGACGAATTTGAGCATGCACTCTGGAGCTGTTTTGGGGTCTGCCGCCGGCGCGGGTTAGGACTGTCTTCGAACAATCCATTCAGTATTGCTTCCCTCTCCCGCTTGCGGGGGAGGGTCAGGGAGGGGGAGTTCCCACGGCACGGACTCGCCTCGAGGGCCCCGTCCCCAGCCCTCCCCCGCGAGCGGGAGAGGAGCAAAAGCCTTTTTTGACTTCGGCGCACATTCGTTCCCATACTCGCGTCCCGTGAAAAGCTCCGGTGCCGTTTCCCGATGACGACGCGATATTTCGGCGCTCCGATCAAGCGCAACGAGGATCCGCGGCTGCTGCGCGGCCGGGCGCTGTTCGTCGACGACGTCGCGCTCCCGAACATGGTACATGTGGCGTTCCTGCGCAGCGCGGTGGCCCATGGACGCATCCGCGGCATCGACGCCACCGCGGCGCGCAACCGCGCGGGCGTGGTCGCCGTCTACACCGCCGGCGATCTCGGCGCCTATTGGAAGCCCGGGCCGCTGCTGGTGCCGCCGCCGCCGATCCCGGGCATCACCTTCAATCTGCGCACCCAGGTTCCCCTCGCCAAGGACAAGGTGCGCCATGTCGGCGAACCCTTGGCGATGGTGGTGGCCGAAAGCCGCCATCTCGCCGAGGATGCGCTGGCCGACATCATCGTCGACATCGATCCACTGCCGGCGGTGGTCGATCTCGAAAAGGCGCTCGCGGCGTCATCGCCTCTGATTCATGACGACCTCGGCACCAACATCTCCGCCCATGTGCGCCAGACCAAGGGCAACTACGCCGCGGCGGCGGCGGCGGCCGCCCACGTGATCCGGCGGCGGTTCCTCTACGACCGCGGCGCCTCCTCGCCCATCGAGACCCGCGGCGTGGTCGCGAACTGGGACGGCCGCGCCGACCAGCTCACGGTGTGGGACACCACCCAGGCGCCGGTGTTCCTGCGCGGCGGCCTCGCCGCCATGCTCGGCCTGAGCGAGCGCCAGGTGCGGGTGATCGCCCCGTTCGTGGGCGGCGGCTTCGGTCCCAAGATCATGTTGTTTTATCCGGAAGAGGTTCTGCTGCCCTGGGCCACGATGCAGCTCGGACGTCCGATCAAATGGATCGAGGACCGCCGCGAGCATTTCTTCGCCACCACCCATGAGCGCGGGCAGATCCACGATGCCGAGATCGCGCTCGATCGCGACGGCCGCGTCATCGGCGTCAAGGACGTCTTCCTGCACGACGGCGGCGCCTACGACCCCTACGGGCTCACGGTGCCGATCAACAGCCAGTGCACCCTGCTCGGGCCCTATGTGGTGCCACACTACGACAGTACCTTCACGGCGGTGTTCACCAACAAGCCGATCGTGACGCCCTATCGCGGCGCCGGGCGCCAGCACGGCGTGTTCGTCATCGAGCGGCTGCTCGACCTCGCCGCCCGCGATCTCGGCCTCGACCGCGCCGAGATCCGCCGCCGCAATTTCATTCCGCCGGACGCGTTCCCCTACGACAACGAGATCATCTACCAGGACTTCACCCGGCTCTCCTATGACAGCGGCAATTACACCCCGATCCTGGAGCGCGCGCTGGAACTCGTCGGCTACGACCGCTTCGTCAAGGACGAGCAGCCGCGGCTGAAGGCGCAGGGGCGCCGCGCCGGCATCGGCATCGCCTGCTATGTCGAGGGCACCGGGATCGGCCCTTATGAGGGCGCCAAGGTCCAGGTGCAGGCGAGCGGCAAGGTCAGCGTCGCGACCGGCATCGGCACCCAGGGCCAGGGGCATTTCACCGTCTTCGCCCAGATCGCAGCCGACCAGGTCGGCGTCGATGTCCGCGATGTCGACGTCGTCACCGGCGATACCGACCAGTTCTATTGGGGGGCCGGCACCTTCGCGAGCCGCGGTGCCGTGGTCGCCGGGACTGCCGTGTATGAAGCCGGCCGCGCCGTGCGCGAAAAAATCCTGCGGCTCGCGGCGGAGCATTTCGAGTGCGCGGAGGAGGACCTCGAGATCGCCGATGGCGGGGTGTCCATCGTCGGCGTGCCCGGCAAGTCGGTCCGCCTCGGCGAGCTCGCCATCAAGGCCAATCCGATGCGCGGCGCGGTGCGCCCCGGCGTCGAGCCGGGGCTGGAATCGACCAGGTATTTTGGGCCGCCTTCCGGCGCGACGGCGAGCGGGGTCCACGCCATGATCATCGAGGTCGATCCGGAGACCCTGGCGATCGAAATCCGCAAATACGTGGTGGTGCACGACTGCGGCACCGTGATCAATCCGCTGATCCTCGCCGGCCAGATCCATGGCGGGGTGGCACAGGGCATCGGCAACGCGTTCTTCGAGAAGCTCGTGTTCGACGACGAGGGTCAATTGCTCAACGCGTCGTTCGCCGACTACCTGCTGCCCTCCTCCACCGATGTGCCGCACATAGACCTCGCCCACACCGTGACGAAATCGCCGCTCAATCCCCTCGGCATCAAGGGCGCCGGGGAAGCAGGCGCGATCCCGGTGGGCCCGCTGTTCGCCCAGGCGATCGAGGACGCGCTCGGCCTCGCCGGCACCGGCTTCGAAATCCTCGAGATACCGCTGAGCCCGGCCAGGCTCTGGCAGCTGGTGACGAAGCCGCGATGATCCTCGTCACCGGCGCCGCCGGCAAGACCGGCAAGGCCGTCATCGAAGCCGTGGCGCGGGGTGGCCAAGTGGGCTGCACCGAGGTGCGCCCGCTGGTCCACCGCGCCAAACAAGCGGCCGAGGTGGCCGCACTGGGTGCCCATGATGTCACGGTCGGCAGGTTCGACGATGCCGAGGCGCTTGCGCGCGCCGTGAGCGGCGTGACCGCGATCTATCACATCTGCCCGAATGTGAGCCCGCATGAGATGGCCTACGCCAAGGCCGTGGTCGCTGCCGCCAAAGCCGCCGGCGTGCGGCGCCTCGTCTATCATTCGGTGCTGCATCCGCAGATCGAGGCCATGCCGCATCACTGGGCCAAGCTGCGGGTCGAGGAGATGCTGCTGGCCTCCGGCCTCGACGTGACGACCCTGCAGCCCACCGCCTACATGCAGAACATCCTGGCGGGATGGCGTTCGATCGTCGAAGACGGCGTCTACCGGGTGCCCTACCCCGTCGAAACCCGGATCAGCCTCGTCGATCTGGGCGATGTCGCGCAGGCCGCAGCGCTGGTGCTCACCGAACCCGGCCACGGCGGCGCCACCTACGAACTGGTCGGCACCGCACCCTTGACCCAGACCGAGGTGGCCGAGGCTTTGAGCGCGGCGCTCCGCCGTCCGGTGCGCGCGGTCGCCGAACCCGTCGAAGCCTGGGAGGCCAGCGCCAGGGCCGCCAGCATGGGCGACTACCAGCGCGACACGCTGGCGGCGATGTTCCGCAGCTACGCGGAGAGCGGGCTCGTCGGCAATTCCAACGCGCTGGGGTGGCTGCTCGGCCGGCGGCCGGGCACACTTCAGGAATTCGCGGCGGACGCGGTTCGTGGAGCCGATACGCCGAATTGAGGACATCGACTCGTGGAGTCGCAGTCCTGCCTGATCGATGCGAGGGCGTCGGGCGGGATAGTCGCTGGCGCGTTTGTCAATGGGAGGCAGAATCAATGAACCGGCCGAGATGCCAAATGTCGGTTCGACGAAAACACACGCTCAAGTCATCGCTAAAAACGTTGCCTGCACTTCTCCATCAGATTAAAAGCGAACTCATTATACCCTCGATGGCGCATTATGGTAGCGTTTGCACCCGTCGAAAGCGACCTGGCGCTTGACGCTCAATATGACCAATTTGGTGGTTCAACCCAGATAGCGATTTAGGGGGAAAAAATGACTCCTTATAAAGATAACGGGCCTGAGGAAATCTGCGACATCGTGATGAAGGGCGGGATCACCAGCGGGGTGGTTTACCCCCTGGCGCTCGTCTCGCTTTCCGAAAAATATCGATTTTCGAACATCGGTGGAACGTCCGCCGGCGCCATCGCGGCTGCAGCCGCAGCGGCTGCCGAATATGGGCGCCAAGCCGAAGGCGCGGGGTTCAAGCGGCTGGAGGAGATTCCCAAGGAGGTCGGGTCAAATCTCCTCTCCATGTTCCAGCCGACACCCGTTTTGAAACCGGTCTATGATATTTTTATCGCTGCTCTGAAGGCAAAGACATCGTTTGGACTGTTTTGCGCAATCGCATGGGCGGCGATCAAGGGCTATTGGGCCAGCGCGCTGGTCGGCGTCGCGTTCGGACTTATTATTGTTGCGGCGGCCGCGGCGTTCGGCGGCGGTGTCGGATGGATTGTCGTTGGCGTGCTGGGGGCGCTGGTAGGGCTGGTTGCCGCGATCATCTGGCGTCTGTGGAAGGCGGCGAACACGGATCTGGTGAAGAACGACTATGGCCTTTGTCCAGGGATTGGCCAACCGCACTCTCAATCGGAAGGATTCACGGATTGGCTCGCACGGCTGATCGATGAGGCAGCCGGACGAGGGAAAGGCACGGATCGCCCACTCACATTTGGAGATCTGGCGACGCCCCCAGATGGCCGGGCCCCTATTCAACTGGCAATGATGACGACGAGCCTCATGGAACAGCGTCCGTACACTTTGCCGATGGATGATCGCCGCTTCGTGTTCAAAACGGACGAATGGGACAAGCTCTTTCCGGACCGCGTCATGGCGTTTCTCACCCAGCAATGCGACCGGTTCGCGCCGCTGGCCGGAGAAAGCGGAGAATATTTCTATTTTCCGGATCAGGCCCGATTGCCGCTTGTCGTGGGTGCCCGGATGAGCCTTAGCTTTCCGGGACTTATCTCTGCAGTACCGCTTTGGCGACGTGACTTTACGCTCGCGGACAAGGCGGAACGAGATAAACTGAGACGCTGCCTCTTCAGCGATGGAGGCCTATCGAGCAATTTTCCAATTCATTTCTTCGATCACCTTATGCCGAACAGCCCGACATTTGGAATTTCGCTCGATGAATATGACAAAAAGAGAAATCACAATGGACGCGTCTGGCTGCCATCGCCGTCGGCCGCCGGCAGCGGAAGCGAAATACCCGTTCAGTCGTTCGAAGGACTGGGCGCATTTTTAATGCGGCTCATCGATTCGGCCAAGAATTGGCAAGACAATCTGCAAAGCGTGCTTCCCGGATACTGTGAGCGGATTGCGCATGTTGTCCTCAAACCGGACGAAGGCGGACTCAATCTGGCGATGAACGAGACAACCATCGACAAGCTGGTGGGTTACGGCAAGCAGGTCGGCGAGACGCTTTGCACGCAGTTTGATCTCGATGCGCACAGGTGGCGGCGTTTTCTGGTCGCAATGGCCAGGATGGAGGAAACTCTCGACGAGGTCGCGTCGGCGTACGAGGGGGTTTCTGGCGGACCTGAGAACTTTGCTGACTTTCTTGCTCGCTTTCCGCAGCTGACAAGTCATTACAGACAGAATCCAGCGATACTGGCATCGATGTTGGCGCGCGGGAAGGAATTGGCGGAAATCGGAGCGAAATGGCGCACCGCGCCGACGGTTCGCGACGGCGATATACCGAGGCCCGCGACAAATCTTCGAGTTTCACCAAAACCGTAGGGCGTGGAGACAACAACGCTGCGACCGCTCACCCCAACGGCGGCCAGCCGATCGGGTTCGCCTCCTGCACCAGCTTCGCCACCGAGAGGATCAGCGGTTCCTCGAAGCGCGGCGCCACGATCTGCAGGCCGACCGGCAGGCCGTCGGCGGTCTTGCCGGCGGGAACGCTGGCGGCAGGCAGGCTGACCAGGGTGACGAGGAAAGCCGGCGCGATCCAGTCGACATAGTGCTCGAAGCGGCTGCCGTCGATCTCGGCCGGAAAGTTCAGCTCGACCGGATAGGGCTTGACCGGCGCCGCCGGCGTCAGCAGCAGGTCGAAGCGCTCGAACAGCGTGCGGAAGCGGTGGAACACCTCGATCCGGGTCGCCTCCGCCGCTGCGAGATCGCGGGCGGTGACGGCGAGGCCGCGCTCGACGTCGCCACGGAGGTTTTCGCCGAACTCCGCGAGCCGCGCGAGGTTGGCGAATTGCTGGCCGACCATCCAGGCGCCGCGCCAGGCCTGATAGGGATCGCGGCCGTCGGAAACGTCGAAGGCGATCTCCTCGACGGTGGCGCCGGCGTCCCGCAGCCGTCGCGCCGCGTCGCGGCAGATAGCGTCGATCTCGCCGTCGACGCCAATGCCGGCGATGTCGGACGCATAGGCGACCCGCAACCCGCGCGCATCCGTGGCGCGGGCGACGGCCTCGCGTGCGCTTTTCCATGGCGGCGCCACCGAGATG
>Ga0302325_10012821_pt1 | contig 17955 bp, 16 predicted proteins | sample Palsa_T0_2_FD_201948 | JGI IMG/M metagenome (GOLD analysis project Ga0302325, IMG submission 201948) | Peat permafrost microbial communities from Stordalen Mire near Abisko, Sweden - Palsa_T0_2 | ecosystem: Environmental > Terrestrial > Soil > Palsa > Peat permafrost | place: Sweden: Abisko...
CACGCCGCGAGGGGCTCGTCGACGTCAAGGCCTTCCTCGAGGAGTTCTGGGACGACCGGCTGCAGACGCTCAAACGTGAAGCAGAACGCGAGGAGAGGAGCATGCATGGAAAGCACGACTGAACGGCTGTCGGTGCAGCGGGAGATCGAGATCGCCGCGCGCCCCGAGATCGTCTGGCAATTCCTCGTCGATCCCGCCAAGGCGGTCGCCTGGTGGGGGGCGAACGCGACGATGGACGCCCGCCCGGGTGGCGGCTACCGCGTCGAGGTGATGCCGGGGCGCGCCGTGCGCGGCGCGTTTGTCGAGCTCGACCCTCCGCGTCGACTCGTCTACACCTTCGGCTGGGAGGGCGCTGGCGACATGCCGGGTGCGATCCCGCCGGGTTCGAGCACCGTCGAGGTCGAGCTGCTCGCCTCGGAGCGGGGGGGGACGACGCTACGCCTCGTCCACCGCGACCTGCCCACAGGCGAGTCGGCGAGCTCGCACGGGCGCGGGTGGGACCACTACCTGGAGCGGCTCGGCCGCGTCGCCGAGGGCGGGGATCCCGGCCGCGATTCGTGGATCTCGGGCGCGATGTAGCAGTCCGTGCGGGCCCTGCCTGCGCAGGGCCTTCTGTGAAGGTTCTCCCGTGTTTGTCCTGGTCACCCGAATGGAAGGAGAGGACGATGGCGAACTACCTATTCGCATACAAGGGCGGCGAGCTCGCCCCCAGCGACGAGGAGCGTGAGCAGGCGATGGCCGCGTGGGGGGCGTGGTTCGGAGGCCTCGGCGACGCGGTCGTCGATGCGGGCAATCCGTTCGGAGAAGCGCGCTCGGTCGCCTCCGACGGCGCGGTCGCGAACGGCGGCTCGGCCGGCCTCTCGGGCTACTCGATCGTCTCGGCCGACGACATCGACGCGGCCGTCGCGCGGACGCAGGGGTGTCCGATCCTCGCGGCAGGCGGAGACATCGAGGTCTACGAGATCTTCCCGGTCATGTAGGCGCGCCCGCGGACGGGGCCGGCCGGCGTCAGCGCCGGCCGGCCCCGTCGCGCGGAGGCGCACCTGACTCGCTCGCTGCGTGCGGCTCGACGCCGGGCTCGGCCCAGCGGCGCAGAAGCTCGACGATCATGGCGGCGGAGATCGCCATGTCCTGCACGCTGATCCACTCGCGCACCGAGTGGTACTCGTTGCCGCCGGTGAAGAGGTTCGGGGTCGGAAGTCCCATCTCCGTCAGCCGCGAACCGTCGGTGCCGCCGCGGATGGACCCGAGCCGGGGCTCCAGGCCGACCCGCCGGGTTGCCTCGAGCGCGGCGTCGACCACGTGCGGAACCCGCTCGAGCGCCATGCGCATGTTGCGGTACTGCTCCCAGCGGGTGAACGTGACGGAGGCCCGCGGCTCGTTCGCGACCGCGGCCTCCGCACGCGCGCGGACGAGCGACTCGTGGGCCGCGAGCGCGTCCTCGTCGAAGTCACGCAGGATGACGGTCACCAGGGCGCGATCGGCGCCCCCCTCGATCGCGTAGGGGTGGACGAAGCCCTCGCGGCCCTCGGTCGTCTCGGGGGCGAGATCGCGCGGCAGGCTCTCGATGAACGCCGCCGCGAGCCTGAGCGGATTGACGAGCTTCCCCTTGGCCGTCCCGGGATGGACGCCGATGCCGTGGAAGGTCACACCGAGCTCGACCGCCGAGAAGGTCTCGTTCTCGGTCTCGCCGACGACCTGGCCGTCGAGCGTATAGGCGAAGTCGGCGCCGAAGCGATCGAGCTCGAAGTGGTCGGCGCCGCGGCCGACCTCCTCGTCGACCGTGAACCCGATGCGTGTCCGCTGCCGGGGGAGCTCCGGGTGGGAGACCAGGTGGGCCACCGCGGCCATGATCTCGGCGACGCCGGCCTTGTCGTCGGCGCCGAGGAGCGTCGTCCCGTCCGAGGTGACGATGTCATGCCCGGTGCGTTCGGCCAGGAGCCCGCTCGTCGCCGGCGACAGCACCTGCTCGGGGTCGCCGGGAAGCACGAGCTCGCCGCCGTCGTAGTCGGGCCAGACCCGGGGGCTCACACCGCGTCCCGCTGCGTCGGGGCTCGTGTCGAGATGGGCGAGCAGACCGACCGTCGGACCCGCGACCGCGCCGGAGGCCGGGAGCGTCGCGTACACGTATCCCTCGCGGCTCAGTTCGACCTGCTCGAGCCCGAGCCCGCGGAGCTCCTCGGCGAGCAGCCGTGCGAGCTCGAGCTGGCCTGCGGTCGAGGGCGTGGCCTCGGACCCGCGCGCCGACTGGGTGTCGATGCGCACGTAGCGGAGGAAGCGCTCGAGGACGTCGTCGCGAAGCGAGGCGGCGAGCGGCGATCCGTAGGGTTCGGCCACGCCGACAGAGTCTAGGCCCGCGCCCGAGGGCGGGTGCGCCGGATCCTCGCGCCTGTGCGCGCGGGCCGCCAGGCGCCCGGCGGCGTGGTGCGGGGCGAGGCTCGCGCCTGAACGCCGTCGCGGCCCGAACGCCCTCGCTTCCCATCTCGCGTGTCCCGGCCGGGCCGCAGCGTGACCCGGCGCACGCGGGTTCGAGATCGCCGCGGCCGCGCGTGACGCCGCTCGCGGCGCGGTCACCACTCCGAGGCCGAGACCGCCAACCCGAGCCTCCCGCGCAGACGCACGGCGTGGGGCGCAGCCACTGCCCGAGCTTCCGCGTCGCCGTCCTAGAGTCGCCGTGCGCCGACGTAGTGCGACGCATACCAGGGGTCGGTCAGCGTCTCGATCTGGACGAACGTGCCCGTGTGCGGCGCGTCGACGAACTCGTCGTCGCCGATGTAGATTCCGACGTGGTTGAGGTTGTCGAAGAAGACGAGGTCTCCGGGCTCGAGCTCCGACTCTGGCACCGCGACACCGTAGGTGTACTGGGCGGCCGCGAAGTGCGGGAGCGCGACGCCGAGCCGGGCGTAGACGTAGGCGACAAGCCCCGAGCAGTCGAATCCGGCCGGGCTCTCTCCGCCCCACACGTAGGGCACGCCGAGGTAATCGAGCGCGGTCGTTGCAGCCTGCGGGTATCCCGCCGGGAGCGGCACGATCGGGGCCGGCGCCGGGACGACGGCCGTGGTCGCCGGGGTCGTCAAGCTCGTCGTGTCGGTGGCAGCGGGGGCGGCGACCGTCGTTTCCAGTGGGGCCGTCGTTTCCGGTGGAGCCGTCGTTTCCGGTGGAGCCGTCGTTTCAGTGGTCGGCTCAGTGCTCGCCGGGGAGGGTGAGGTTTGCGTCGTCGCGACGGGCGCGGTCGGGTCGGGGCTCGCTGGCGGCTGGGCCACCGTGCTCGCGGCGGGCGGGGCGTTCGACGCGATATCGGTCCCGGCGCGAAGCGCGGCCGTCCGCTTCTGCGCCGCGGACGCCGCGAGCTGCGCGGACGCCTGCGCCTCGGCCCGGGCCCGGGCCTCGGCCCGCGCCTCGGCCCGCGCCTGCGCCTCGGCCCGCGCCTGCGCCTCGGCCCGCGCCTGAGCCTCGGCCCGGGCTTGCGCCTCGGCCCGTGCCTCTGCCCGCGCGTGCGCCTCGGCCTCCGCTCGTGCCCGCGCCTCCGCGGCCGCCTCCGCCGCGAGCCGCGCACGCGCCTCGGCGGCGAGCCGCTCCTGGCGCGCGCGCTCCTGCGCCTGGAGACGGGCGACCTGAGCCTCGACGCTCACGAGCAGGCTGCGCCGCTGGGCGAGTCCGCGCTCGATCTGCGAACGGCGGGCGGCGATCTCGTCGAGCGCGGCCTGGGCCGCTTTGCGGTCGCCGTCGAGCGCCTGGACGCGCGCGCGCAGACGCACGCGCGCCTGGTCGGTCTCGGTTGCGATCAGGGCGGCCTGGTTCGTGATCGCGTTCTCGTCATCGGACCGGCGGAGCAGATCGGAGAGATTGTCGGCGCCGAGGATCACGTCGAGCGAGGAGGAGTGGCTCGAGGTGTAGAGGTAGACGAGGAGCTTCGCCGCGCGCTTCTCGGCCGCCGCGTACTGCGTCCTTGCCAGGGCGAGCGAGACGCGTTCGCTGCGCAGACGGCCCTGAAGCACCGTGAGCCGGAGCCTCGCGCCGTCGTAGTCCTCGGAGATCGTATTGAGCTGCTCGTCGATCGCGGAGATCTCTGCGAGCACCCTGTTCGCCTCCGCCTCCTTGGCGTGGATCGTCGGCGGAGTCGCCCCGGCGACCTGGACGCATGCGACCGCGAGCGCAGTCACGCCGACGACCCGGATCGAGAGCTTCATGCCATCGAGAGCGGTTGAGCGCCTGCGGGTAGCGGCTGTGTCACTGCCCTCAAACGGTCATTCCTTCGGCCTCGTGCACCGCACTCCTTCCCGTCGACGCCGTAGAATAGCGATGGGTCCCGTCAGGCTGGAGGGAGAGGACGCTGTCGGACGCCCTTCGCAAGCGGTTCGCCGAAACGGCCGCCCTCGTCGCCGAGAACCAGGCGTCGCGCGCCGGGGCGACGCGGGAGCGGCTCATGCGTCTTCTTCCCCTTGCCGGCGTCGAGCGGGCGCTCGACGTCGGCACCGGCGCTGGCGCCCTCGCCATCGCGCTCGCGCCCTTCGTGGCGCAGGTCGTCGCCGTCGACCTCGTTCCCGAGCTCCTCGCCGAGGCCCGTCGTCGTTCGCCAGCCACCGTCCTCTACCTCGAGGGCGACGCGACCGCGCTTCCCTTCGAGGCCGGCTCCTTCGATCTCGTGTGCTGCGCGCGCATACTTCACCACGTCGGACGGCCCGAGTGCGTCGTCGCCGAGATGAACCGCGTGCTCGAGCCCGGCGGGACGATGCTCGTCGTCGACCAGCTCGCGCCCGGCGACCCGCTGGCTGCGACCGAGCTCAACCGCTTCGAGCGGGCCCGCGACCCATCGACGACACGCGTCCTCGCCGACGTCGACCTGCGCGGGCTCTTCGACGCCTACGGTCTCGTCCTGCGCCGCGCAGAGATCGCGAGCGAGGAGCGCGAGCTCGCGCGCTACCTCGATCTCGCCGGCTGTCGCGGGTCGCGGCGAGAGCACGCCCTGGCACTCGCGCCCACGGATACGCGCGCGCAGATCGGCTGGTACGTGCTGGCCAAGCCCGGATCGTCATAGCGGCTCGCGAGCGGCTTCCGGCGCGCGCACACCCGCCGGCTCGTCACCCGGCATGGTCGTGGTACAAGGGTGGAGAGCGAACGCCGAGGAGGTCGCAACATGAACAGGTTCCGTCGCCCTTCGCCTCGCGGCCTCGCCGCGCTGCTGCTTTCGCTCGCCGCGGCCGGCTCGCTGGCGTTGGCGCTCGTCGTCGGCGCGTTCGCTCGCAGCGGGGCGACCCCAGCGCTCGACCAGGCGATCCAGGCCGCGCTCGCGGCCCCGCCCCCCGCGGGTATCACCGCCCGCATCACCGTCAGCGACGACCTCTTCGACTCGAGCGGGCTCGGTCCGCTCTCCGGGATCGCGGGCCCGCTCCTCTCGGGCGCCGAGGGCGAGCTCTGGGTCGGCGGCGACGGCCGCGCGAAGCTCGATCTCCAGACCGGCCTCGGCCCCATCGAGCTCTTCTCCGACGGCACGGAACTCACGGTGTACGACGCCGCGGCGAACACGGCCTGGACGCTCGCGCTTCCCGCGCGGACGGCGCGGACAGCTCCGACCGTGCCCTCCCTCGCCCAGATCGACGCTGTGCTCGCCGATCTCGGCCGCTTCGCCCAGATCTCGGGTCCGACACCCGGCACGGTCGCGGGGCAGGCCGCCGACACCGTCACGCTCGCGCCCTCCGCGGGCGGCGGCCTGCTCGGCTCCCTCGCCCTCAGCTTCGACGCCGCCGACGGCGTGCCGTTGCAGCTCGCGGTCGACGCCAAGGGCTCGACCACACCGGTGCTCGAGCTCACGGTCTCCTCGATCAGCTACGCGGCGGTGCCGCTCTCCGACGTCGAGCCCGCGCTTCCCTCCGGGGTGAACGTGATCACGCTCACCCCTCCGGCCCCCGCGGGACCGTCGGCGAGCGGACCCGGCGCGGTCGCGAAGGCGGTGCCGTTCACGCTGGTCGCCCCCGCCACCCTCGGCGGGCTTCCCCGCAGCGCCGTTCGCTCGACCGGCGCGGGCTCCACGGCGGGCGCCCTCGTCATCTACGGCGCAGGGCCGGGGGCGCTCGTCCTCGACGAGCGGGCGAGCTCCGCGGCCGCAGGGGACGGCGCGGGCCTGCTCGACCTGCTTCCCCGCGTCTCGATCGACGGGGTAAGCGGCCACGAGCTCGTGACGGCGCTCGGGACGATCATCAGCTTCGACCGTGCGGGCGTCTCCTTCACGCTGTTGGGGTCGGTCGACAAGGCGGATGCCGAGGCGGCAGCCCAGGCGCTCGCGTCCTGAAGCCAGGCCGTCGCAGCGTTTGCGCCCGACTCTGACGGGGCACGATGACCGAGAATGCGGCTAGGGTTCCCCGCCGTGCCGCCCCGCGTCCTCATCGTGACCGCAAGTGTGGGAGAGGGCCACGACGCTCCGGCGCGGGCGCTCGCCGACCAGCTTCGCAGCGAGCGGCCCGATGTCGAGGTCGTCACCGAGGACTGCCTCCCGGTGATGGGGAGCGCCGTCAGTGCCCTCAGCCAGGGTGCTGCGCGTGTGGTCTTCTACCGCTTCCTCTGGGCCTGGGACGTCGCCTTCTGGGTCTTTGCGCGGTTTGCGCCGACGCGCGCGCTGACCCAGCGCGCCCTCACCCGTCTCGGGTCGCGCGGCCTGCTCGAGCTGATCGCGGCCCGTGACCCGGACGTGATCGTCTCGGTCTACCCCAACGCGACCGAGGTGCTGGGCCGCCTGCGGACGGCGGGGAAGCTCACGATCCCGGTCTGCGCCGTGATCACCGACGTCGCCGGCCTCCACTACTGGGCGACCCGCGGCGCCGATCTGCACCTCGTCACGCACCCCGAGTCGATCGAGGAGGTGCACGCGATCGCCGGGCCCGACGCGGAGGTCCACTGCGTCCACGGCTTCACCAAGGCGATCTTCCTCGCGCCGCGCCCGACTCGAGAGGCCCGGCGGGCGCTCGGACTCGATCCCGACGCGCGACTCGTGCTCGTTTCGGGCGGTGGCTGGGGGGTCGGGGCGCTCGAGGAGGCCGCGAGCGAGGTGCTCTCGATCGACGGCGTGGGGCAGGTGGTCTGCCTGTGCGGGCGCAACGAGCGGCTGGCGGCGCACCTTGCGCAGCGCTTCGCCGGCGACCCGCGCGTGCGCGTCGAGGGGTTCACGGATCAGATGTCGGACTGGCTCGCCGCCGCCGACGCACTTGTGCATTCGACCGGCGGGCTGACCGTGCTCGAAGCGCTGATGCGCGGCTGTCCGGCGATCTCCTACGGGTGGGGCCGCGGGCACGTGCGGCTGCACAACGCGGCCTTCCGCCGCTTCGGGCTGGCCCAGGTGGCGGCGACGCCGACCGCGCTTCGGGCGGCGGTCGCGGCAGCGCTCGCGCAGGGGCGAACAGCGGCCGAGTTCTCGATGCTCCCCTCCGCCGCGTCGTTCGTGCTCGCCCGGGCCGAGCAGGCGCGCCTCGCCGATGCGGCCTGAACGTGCGGCCGCGCTGCTCGGGCTCGGCCTCGCCTCGGCCTGGTGCGCCCCGGCCGCCGCGCCCGTCTTCCCGCCGCTCGCCCGCCTGCTCGGCGTCGCGCTGCGGCTCCCCGGCGGGCGCGGAATCGCGCTGACCTTCGACGACGGGCCGCATCCGGCCGGCACCCCGGCCATCCTCTCCGAGCTTGCCCGGGCGGGCGTTCGCGCGACCTTCTACCTCGTCGGCGAGCAGGTCGCCCGCCGGCCGGCGCTCGCCGCCGAGATCGCCGCCGCCGGACACGAGATCGCTGTCCACGGCTTCCGCCACCGTCTGCTGCTGCGGCGAGGGCCGCGGGCGCTGCGCGACGACTTCGATCGCGCGGCCGAGACGATCGGGGCGGCGACCGGATGCGAGAGCCGCTCCTATCGCCCCCCCTACGGCGTCTTCAGCCTCCCCGGGCTCGAACTGGCGCGCGGGCGCTGGGAGCCGCTGCTGTGGTCGCGCTGGGGGCGCGACTGGGAAGGGCGAGCCACCGCCGCCACGATCGCGGCGCGTGCGACACGGGATCTCTCCGCGGGCGAGGTCGTGCTCCTGCACGACGCCGACTTCTACAGCTCTGCAGATTCCTGGCGCAGGACGGCGCTCGCGCTGCCCGCGGTGATCGACGCCGCGCGCGCGACGGGCGAGCCGCTCGTCACGGTCAGCCAGTCGAGGTAGCGACGCACACCCTCGGCGAAGGGCGTCTCCGCAGTCCAGCCAAGCTCGCTGTGTGCGCGCGCGCCCGAGACGATGCCGATCCGGAGGTCCGCGGGGCGTTCGGGGCCGTGCACGATCGGTACCTCGCCCACGAGCGCGCAGACGGTGTCGGCGATGCGGCGCACGCTCACCGATTCCTCGCCGACGAGGTTGTAGACGCCTCCTGCCCCGGCCGGAGCGAGCGCGGCGACGATCCCCTCGGCGAGGTCCTCGACGTAGACGAACTGGCGGCTCTGGCTGCCGTCGCCGGCGATCGTCAGCGGCTCCCCCGCCTGGGCGCGCGCGATGAAGGACGGGACGACGGCGGCGGGACGGGCGCGTGGCCCGTAGGGGATTCCGAAGCGCAGGATCGTGCTCGAGAGGCCATAGAGCGATTCGAAGGAGCGACAGTACATCTCGCCCGCGAGCTTGGTCGCCGTGTAGAGGTGGGCCGGGAGCACGAGCGGCGTGTCCTCGTCGTGCGGCTCGACCCCCGGGGCGTTGCCGTAGACCCAGACCGTGCTCGCATAGAGGAAGCGCCCGACCCCTGCGCTCCGCGCCGCCTCGAGGAACGCGAAGGTGCCTCGCGCGTTGACGCGCTCGGCGCGCCCCGGGTCGGCGACGACCTCGTTGACGTCGGCGACCGCCGCGAGGTGCATCACCGCGTCGCACCCCGCGACGGCGGCGGCAGCCGCAGCGGGGTCGCCGAGGTCGCCGAGCCGTGTCTCTACCGCCCCGGTGGCGTGGTAGGGGGAGGCGACGAGGTCGAAGATGCACGGCTGATGGCCGTGGAGGATCAGTTTGTCGACGACCTGCGAGCCGATGAAACCGGCGCCACCGGTCACGAGCACCCTCAACCGGATACCGCCTGGAGCGCCGAGATCGCGGCCGGCCGGTAGTAGAGCGGGACGCACCAGTGGTTTTCGGCCACCCAGTCGGAGTTCGGGAGCTCGACCTGATGCCCCATCACGCGGTGGCAGGGCTCGTCGTAGACCTTGCCGGTCGAACGCTCGAGCGGCTGGAAGACGATGTACTTGTAGTAGCCCGAGACCATGCCCTCGGGAAGCTCGACGCGGGCGGAGTAGAGCGGGTCGAGCTCGTCGCGCGCGACCGTGTTCTTCCAGGCGACGATCTCCTCGAGCCTTTCGACGCCGAGGATGCCGACCGCCGCGGTGAACTCGTTCATGCGGTAGTTGAGGCCGGGGTGGGCATAGTCGGGCTTGCCGTAGTTGCGGAAGGCGCGCGCGAACTCGATCAGCTCGGGGTGGCGCGAGACGAGGAGGCCGCCTTCGCCGGTCGAGATCGTCTTGGTAGGTGCGAACGACCAGAGGCCGGCGTCGCCGTAGCTGCCCGGCTTGCGGCCGTGCCACGAGGCGCCGTGCGCGTGCGCGCAGTCCTCGATCAGGACGATGCCCTCGGCGGCGCAGACGGCGGCGATCTGCTCAACCTCGAAGGCGATGTGCCCGCCGATGTGGACGAGCATTACCGCAGCCGGCCTGTGGGCGGCGACCTTGCGCTCGAAGTCGGCGAACGACATGCAGAGATCGTTGCGGTTGCAGTCGACGAACTCGAGCCGCGCACCCACGGCCTGGATCGCGAGCGCCGAGCCCATGAACGTGTTCGAGGGGCACAGAACGGTCTTGCCGCGGAGCTCGAAGAACTCGAGCGCGGCGAGCGCAGACCCGGTCCAGCTCGAGGTCGCGACCGCCGGGAGCCCGTTCCAGGCTGCCCACATCTCCTCGAAGCTCGCGACGAGTGCCCCGTCGGACCACATGTGGGTGTCGAGGACGCCGTCCCAGAGGGCATGCAGCCGCTCGCGGTCGCGCAGATCGAAGCCGATGGCGAATTGGTCGAAGTCCATAACACGGGGCCGCCACGCGCTGCCTGCGGCCGGGCCCGAGAGCCGCAGGGCTCCCGGAGATCACGAGACCATATCTGAGCGACCATCCGCGTCCCGAGGAGAGACGTCGGCCCGACGCGCGTCCCGGCCCCGAGTCGGTGCTGTCAGCCAAGATGGAGTCGTGCTCGTCGGCCTTGCCGCGGCGCTCACGGCGTCGGTGCTCTTCAACGTCGGAATCGTGCTCCAGGCGATCGATGCTCGCGTCGCACCTCCGGGGCTCGCGTTGCGGCTCGCGCTCCTCTGGCGCCTGCTCCGCCGTCGCGTCTGGCTGCTCGGCTGGCTGCTCGGCATCGTCGGGATCTGGCCCCAGGTCGTCGCCTACGCCCGCGCGCCGTTCGTCGTCGTCCAGCCCGCGCTCGCGGCCGGCCTGCTGCTCATGCTCGCGCTCGGCGTCCACATCCTCCACGAGCGCGTCACCTCGAAGGACGTCGCGGGCGTGGCGGCGATCATCGGCGGGGTCGTGCTCGTCGCCTGGGGCGCCCCCGCCCACACCGAGACGCACCGCGGCTGGCCGGCGGTCGTCGCGGTCGTCGCCGCGCTCAGCCTGGCGGGGATCGTGCCCTTCCTCGTGCGCGGGACGCGTCTCGACCGCGGCATGCTCGTCGTGGTCGCCTGCGGCTGCGGGTTCGCGGCGACGAACGTCGCGACCAAGCTGCTCGGCGACGACTACAACGTCGGCCACGACTGGAACGCCATGGGCTGGGGTCTCGTCGGTCTGGCCAACGGGGTATCGGCGACGCTCACGAACATGACCGCCTTCCAGCGCAAGGCCGCGACGATCGTGGTCCCGGTCTCGACCGCGGTGCAGACCTTCCTGCCGATCCTCGTCGAGCCGCTGTTCCTGGAAGAGCACCTGGGCTCGGCGACCTTCGGCGGCGTGCCGCTGATCGCGGGGCTCGTCCTCGCCTGCGCGGGAAGCGTCCTCGTCGCCGGGAGCTCCGGGGTGAGCGGACTCTTCGCGCGGGCGAACTAGCCCCGAACGAGCCCCGTCTCCCGCAGCACGGACCCGCGGGCCTCAGCGGAGCCCGGGCAGCTGCCGTGGATCGGCAGGCCCCCCGCTGCCGCCCGGGCCTCGTGACCGACGAGGCTCCTCGCTCGCGTGTCGCACACGCGATGCCGCGATCCTCGGGCGCGGCGGCGAACGCCGCTGCATCGGTACGGACGCTCGACCCCGGGCGCGACGCCCCCGCCGCCCGCGCGGCGCCCTGGGGCTAGTGGCGCAGGAGGCCGACGCTTCCACGCGTGGTGAGCACGATCGCGACGAGCAACACGAGCGCCGGGATCAGGTGTGCGAGCTGGCGGTCGAGCCGCGCACGCAGCGCCGCGATCCTGTCCCGACCGCGCGCTCCGGTGAGGGCTCGCAGGGCGAGGATCGCGACGAGCGGTGCGACGAAGGTCGCGTTGAAGATGATGATCAGCGCGATCTGGGTGCCGGCCGACCGCCCGGAGCCGACGACGGCGGCGATCACCGCGAAATAGGGCACCGCCGTCGGGAGCTCGGCCGCCGTGATGCCCGCTCCCACGAGGAGCGAGGAGCCCTCGATGCGTTCCTGGTTTCCGCTCACGTGTTGCTGGAGCCGGTCGCGCGCGAGCCAGAGCCCGGCCGCGACGAGGAAGGTCGCGAGGCCGAGCGAGAGCTCGAGCAGACGGCGGATCTCGAATCCGGGATGCGGAGCGACCGCGAGGATCGCCTGGCCGGGGCCGAGGGTGAGCAGGAGCCCGCCGGCGAGGTTGACGACGAACACGCCCGCGATGAAGCCGAGCACGCTCCGGAACGGCCTGCGTCCGCCCGCGAGGTAGAGCGCGGGGGCGACCGTCGAGGGGTTGAGCGAGTCGACCACGCCGACCAGGAGGACGAGGGAGAGCAGGTGGACCACGCGTGCGAGCTTGCCAGACCGCGGCGGAATGCGTGCCCTCGCGTGGCGGGGCACCTCGGCGCGTCCGGCGACGACCGGAGGGGCGATCGCGGCGGGGAACGGCGCTCCCGCGAGCGGCCGCTCGGATATCGCTGCGCAGGAGCCGCGTCGCGGCGCCGGCCCGGGCGTCCCCGACTTCGGGGCGGTGACGCGGGAGCCCGCCGGACGGCGGGTGACCCGGCGACCTGCGCCCGGTCAGAGGGATCCACCTCGGGCCCGGCTGCTGCACGGCCGACGGGGGCTCGGGCGCGGATCGGGACGATTCGCGCGTCCTCGCCGCGGGCGCCCACCCCGCCTCGTCGCGACCTCCGCGCGCTTCCGGGCGGCCCCGGAGGGCCGGGCCGCGGGGGGCGGCGTGGCGGCGGCCGCGGTGCGGTCCTGGGAGGGTCGTACACTGTGGCCTCCGCATGCCCGAGGCGCCGTTCGTTCATCTCCATGTCCACTCCGAGTACTCGATCCTCGACGGAGCGTGCAGGATTCCCGACCTCGTGGGGCGTGCGGCCGAGCTCGAGATGGCGGCCGTCTCACTGACCGATCACGGCTCGATGGCGGGTGCCGTTCAGCTCGTCAAGGCGACGCGGGGCACCGGTGTCAAGCCGATCGTCGGCTGCGAGGTCTACGTCACCGACGATCGCCGCGCTCAGCAGAAGGGCTACGCGCACCTGACGCTGCTCGCCGCCGACAACCGCGGCTACGCGAACCTGATCAAGCTCTCGAGCCTCGGGTACCTCGAGGGCTACTACTACAAGCCTCGCGTCGACTGGGAGCTGCTCGAGCGTCACTCCGAGGGCGTGATCGCGCTCTCGGGCTGCCTCTCAGGTCGGGTCTGCAAGGCGCTCGAGGAGGACCGGCTCGCCGACGCCGCCTCCGAGCTCGACCGTCTGGCACAGGTCTTCGGCCGCGAGGACGTCTACGTCGAGCTCCAGAACGCCCACCTCGCGGTCCAGGAGCGGATCCTCCCCAGGCTCGACGAGCTCGCGGCCGCTGCGGGGCTCCCGACCGTCGTCACCGGTGATGTCCACTACCTCCGCCACGAGGACGCTCGCGCCCACGAGGCGCTGCTGTGCATCCAGTCGGGCGACTCGCTCAAGAACCCGAACCACTGGCGGTTCGAGACCGACCACTTCTACTTCAAGACGCCGGCCGAGATGGCGCTCGACTTCCCGGCGCATCCCGAGGCGCTCCGCCGCAGCCTCGAAATCGCCGAGCGCTGCCACGTCGAGATCGAGCTCGGCAAGATCCTGCTTCCGCTCTACCCGGTACCCGACGGCCGCGAGGCCTTCGACTACCTCGTCGAGCTGTGCGAGAAAGGCCTGCACAAGCGCTACGGAACGATCAACGATGCGTTGAACGAGCGACTCCGCTTCGAGCTCAAGACGATCCGGGAGATGGGCTTCGTCGACTACTTCCTGATCGTCTGGGACTTCATTCACTTCGCGAAGCGCAACGGCGTCAGCGTGGGGCCCGGGCGTGGATCGGCCGCGGGAAGCCTGGTTGCCTACAGCCTCGAGATCACCGACCTCGACCCCATCCGGCACGAGCTCATGTTCGAGCGCTTCCTCAACCCTCACCGTAAAGAGATGCCCGACATGGACATCGACTTCGCCGTCGCCGGGCGCGAGCGCGTCATCAACTACGTGACCGAGAAGTACGGGCGCGACCGCGTCGCCCAGATCATCACCTTCTCGACGATGGCGGCGCGTGCCGCGGTCAGGGATGCGGGTCGCGTGCTCGAGATCCCCTACAGCGCCGTCGACAGGATCGCCAAGCTGATCCCGGAAGGGCCCGGGCAGACGCTCCAGGAGTGCCTCAAGCCGGGGGCCGAGCTCGCCCGGGAGGTCGACTCCAACCCGGTCGCGAAGGAGATCCTCGAGCTCGCGCTGCCACTCGAGGGCCTGACGCGGGCCGACTCGATCCACGCCGCGGGTGTCGTCATCGGTGCCGAGCGCCTCATCGACGTCGTCCCGCTCCAGCAGAAGGGGGCAGACCAGGAGATCGTGACGCAGTTCGCGATGGGCGACGTCAGCGACCTCGGGCTGCTCAAGATGGACTTCCTCGGGCTGCGGAACCTCGACGTGATCGACAAGGCGGTCGAGCTGATCGGCGGGCTCGACATCGCCCGCGTGCCGATCGACGACCGCGTGACCTACGAGATGCTCGCCCGCGGTGAGGCGACGGGCGTCTTCCAGTTCGAGTCCTCCGGCATGCGCGAGGCGCTGCGGCTCGTGCGGCCGACCGAGTTCAACGACCTGATCGCGCTCGTCGCCCTCTACCGGCCGGGCCCGATGGAGTACATCCCTCGCTACGCCGCCAGGAAGCACGGCGAGGAGCCGGTGACCTACGCCGACCGCCGGCTTCAACCGATCACGGGGGGCACCTTCGGCATCTGCCTCTACCAGGAGCAGTACATGGCGATCGCGAGGGATCTGGCGGGATTCTCGCTCTTCGAGGCCGAGGACCTGCGCAAGGCGATCGGCAAGAAGATCCACGCGCTCATGGCCTCGCTCAGGGACAAGTTCCTCGAGGGCTGCGCCGCCAACGACGTGCCGCCCGGGGTTGCCAGCGGGCTCTGGGAGGACATGCAGAAGGCGCAGGACTACTCGTTCAACAAATCGCACGCCGCCTGCTACGCCCTCATCTCCTACCGCACCGCCTGGCTGCGCGCCCACCACCCCTGCGAGTACATGGCCGCGCTCATCAGCTCGGTCATGAACACCAAGGACCGCGTGCCCTTCTACGTCAACGCCTGCCACGAGCTCGGCATCGACGTGCTGCCACCCGATGTCAACGAGTCGCAGATCGACTTCGCCGTCGTCGGTGGCAAGATCCGCTTTGGCCTCAACGCGGTCAAGGGCGTCGGAGAGCTCGCCTGCCGGACGATCATCAGAGCGCGCGCCGACGGCCCGTTCGAGTCGCTCTGGGACTTCACCGAGCGCGTCGACTCCTCGGTCGTCAACAAGCGCGCGCTCGAGTCGCTCGTCAAGTGCGGCGCTCTGCCCGGCTCACGCATGGGGATGCTCCAGGTGCTCGAGCAGGCGCTTGCCTACGGGCAGAAGCAGCAGGCAGATCGGCTCGCCGGTCAGGGCTCGATCTTCGACGCCGAGTTCGAGGAGTCAGGGGCGCCCGGCTTCAAGCGCCACCCGCAGGTTCCCAGCGAGGAGTTCGACAAGAGCGACCTGCTCCGGCTCGAGAAGGAGACGCTCGGTCTCTATGCCTCGGAGCATCCGCTCTCCTCGCTTCGCGGCGAGCTGCGGGCAAAGACGGACGCGACGATCGCCGAGCTCGACCGCCGCCGCGACGGCGAGTCGGTCGTCGTCGGCGGGATCATCAGCGAGGTCAAGCAGATGACGACCAAGAGGGGCGAGCCGATGATCTTCATCCGTCTCGACGACGTCACGGGCGGCGTCGACTGTGTCGTGTTCAACTCGACCTACGCAGCCGCCTCGGACCTCTGCAAGCCCGACCGGATCGTGATCGTCAAGGGTCGGGTCGACCACAAGGAGGGCGAGACGAAGCTCGTCGCACAGGAGCTCTCGGCGTTCGAGTCCGTCGCGCTGCGGCGCGAGGTGCGCCTGCGCATCGACGCCACCCGGGCCGGGGCCGGGATCGTGCGTGAGCTCGCCGAGCTCTTCCGCGACTTCCCGGGCGAGAGCCCGGTGCTCGTCGACTGCGTCACCTCTCAGGGCTCCCAGCTTCTGCGGCTCGGATCGAAGTTCCGCGTTCAGCCCGATGCCGATTTCTACGCCGAGGTGCGCGCGCTGCTCGGCGAGTCGGCGCTTGCGTGAGCGGTGGCCGCGTCCGAGGCGTAAATTCTCCGTAAATCTTGCACGTCGAGGCGGAATCGGTTAACCCTCCGGCGCGTTGTGACCGAATGACATGACAGAGGGCCAGCGAGCGAGAGGGGCGATGAGCGCACACATGTCGGCGACGGATCTTCATATCCAGGAGAGTGAGAGCGAGAGGGTCGTGCGCTGGCGCGCCGAGGCACTCGCACGCGCGGGCTACGCGCCGGACGCGGCGCGCGAGTTGGCCGCCCGCCTCGACATCGACCTGCACCACGCGATCGCGCTGCTCGAGCGCGGCTGCGCGCCCGAGATCGCGGCGCGCATCCTCCTCTAGGCAGGGCGGCCGTCGCGTCGGCACAATGCCGACGGTGTCGCCCGCGCTCGGATTCATCCCCTCGCCCTCGTCGGGCGTCGTCCACCTGGGGCCGCTGACGATCCACCTCTACGGGGTGACGCTGCTCGTCGCCATCTTGCTCTGCGTCTGGATGACGAGCGTCCGCTGGCGCAGGCGCGGCGGAGAGAGCGACCTCGTCATCCGCGTCGCGGTCTGGGGGGTCGCCTTCGGGATCGTGGGGGCGCGCGCCTACCACGACCTCACCTCGTGGAACGAGGTCCCGAGCCCGAAGTGGCAGGGCGTCTTCGAGGTCTGGCGCGGCGGGCTCGGCATCTGGGGCGGGATCCTCCTGGGGACGATCGCGGGGGTGATCGTCGTGCGCCGGGCGGGCGCGGGGGCGGCCCGCTTCATGGACGCGACCGCACCCGGGCTGCTGCTCGCTCAGGGCATCGGGCGGATCGGCAACTGGTGGAACCAGGAGCTCTACGGCAAGCCGACCACGCTCCCCTGGGGCCTCAAGATCAGTCTCGCCCACCGCGCCGGGATCGCACCCCAGTACCTGAACGCGAAGGCCTACCAGCCCACCTTCCTCTACGAGCTTCTCTGGGACCTCGCGGGCGTTGCCCTGCTGCTCTGGCTCGATCGTCGCTACCGCTTCCGTCCGCCGGCGCTGTTCGCGCTCTACGTCTCCTACTACTGCTTCGGCCGCTTCTTCGAGGAGCTCCTGCGGATCGACCCCTCCCACCACTTCCTGGGCCTGCGCCTCAACGCCTGGGTGTCCGTCGTTGTCTTCGCCTGCTCGAGCGGGTTTTTCGCCTGGTGGCAGCTGCGCGGGGGGCGCGATCGCCCCCGGCAGGAGCCGCCGAGCGGCCGCCGGCCGCGGCCGCTGCCGCAGGGCCCGCGCATGGCGATCCCGAGGGGCCGCGTCCGCTAGAGCGGCTAGCCTCAGGCCGATGGGAACCGCGATCCAGGTCGGCGGCCTCGGACTGGATCTCGACGCGTTCGAGGGCCCGTTCGACCTCCTGCTGACGCTCGTCCTGCGTGAGGAGCTCGCTCTCGCAGAGCTCGATCTCGCCGAAATCGTGATCGCCTTCGTCTCCCACCTGGCCGGCCGGGAGCGGCTCGATCTGGACGCCTGCGGCGAGTTCCTGGTGCTGATCTCGGCCCTCCTGGAGCTGAAGGCGCGCGGGCTGTTCGAGGCGGAGGGAGTCGAGCTCGCCGAGCTCGAGCCCGACCAGGCGGCCGAGGAGCTCGCGCGGCGCCTCGCGGTCTACCGACGGGTGAGGGACGCCTCCGTCTGGCTCGCCGAGAGGCTCGCGGCCTCGGGCGAGCGCTTCTTTCGCGTCGGCCCGGCGCCCCTCCCGCACCCCCGCGCGGCGGCCGAGCCCGAGGCGCAGGATCCCGCCGCCCTCACCCGTGCGCTGCGGGCGCTCGCCGCCGAGCCGCCGGTGCCCTCGACCGATCACATGGCGCTGCGCTTTCCACCCGTGGCCCAGTTCGTCGAGCGCTGGCGCTCCCTTCTGCGCCGGCGCAGCCGGCTCGACTTCGACCAGGAGGTCTCCGGGTTCTCGCGCATCGAGGTCGCCGTCGCCTTCCTCGCCCTGCTCGAGCTGCGCCGGCAGTGCGAGGTCACGGTGTCCCAGGCGAGCCCCTTCGCGCCGATCCGCATCCTCCGGGCGTCCGCCGGAAGGAGCCTTTCGTGGAGCGGCCGCTCCGCCTGATCCAGAACGGCGATCCCGGGCGGCTCGCGCGGATCTGCGAGGCGCTGCTCGTCGTCGCCTCGGCGCCCCTCTCGGAGGCGGAACTCGCCGCGGCCAGCGGCGCGGAC
>Ga0302325_10012822_pt1 | contig 17955 bp, 11 predicted proteins | sample Palsa_T0_2_FD_201948 | JGI IMG/M metagenome (GOLD analysis project Ga0302325, IMG submission 201948) | Peat permafrost microbial communities from Stordalen Mire near Abisko, Sweden - Palsa_T0_2 | ecosystem: Environmental > Terrestrial > Soil > Palsa > Peat permafrost | place: Sweden: Abisko...
ATTCTTAAGGCTGAGGCAGCAGAGGACGAAGGGTAGAGAAGACAGCCACTCGAACCACTTCGATCGGCCACCATTACAGACGATCTTGGAAGCTCTTCAAAGATATCAGAGTACTATATAACATGAAACAAAACAGCAAGTCTTCGTAAAAACGACTTGAAATCCTGTAGACGACATACTGAACCGGCAACCGGTTCTAATGTCGCTTTATCCCACATCTTCCTGACTTGAGGCTTGGCGCGGGATCTAAATTCGATTCCTAGGAAAATCCCTGCAAAGCTATAGTTGTTAAGATTACGAGCTTTGCGGAAGGACAGAATGGTAAATAATGATGAAAATGCGAGTAGCAGTGATGCAATTAATGATATTGTATTCAGGCTAAAGTGCATGAGGTAAAATGGTGCGCCCGGTGCACTAGAGGGTAAATAGAGGGTTCCTAGATGACTCAGCACCCCTGAAACACCCTAAATCTTAACACGCCCCATGCTAAGTACATCCTTCAGCTAAAAAGCACTATTCACTGTACCAAACTAGGAAATAATGAAGCTATTCCCAAGCTATTCCTATTGGCCTCATTAACTCCTGCAAAAGCCACCATTCTAGGCCAGCTTTAAATGCTTACTCTCCCTGTGGGAGTTTAGCACCTCTCTAGGGCATTTTAGCACTTGAATTGCAATATAAGAGTACCAATTTCCAGCCTATAAGGCTATACTAACATCTAATCCTATTGATATGCAGTGCTTACAGTATCCGTCGATCGGCAGTTGCTTGGTGAGGATATCGGCTAGTTGCTCCGTACTAGGGATATGTTCGATTTGCAACTTATTCCTTTGCACTATATCGTTCCGTATATACAAATATCTAATTTTAATGTGTTTTGCTTTGTTGTGATGCTTCGTATCCTTCATCAAATCGATTCCGCCGAGGTTATCGCATCGTAGGATTAGCATTTTAGGTATTTCGTGCAAATCGAGGGTTATTTTCTCCAGCTAAGCTGCCTCTTTTGCTCCTTTATTTGCAGCTATTATTTCGGCTTCCATTAAGCTTTGCGCAGTCGACTTTTAGCGTTAAGACATCTATAATACTACGCCCCTATACCGTATAACTGCATAGCCATAGAATAACACCCTGTTGTCCTCTATTCCCTATGTAGCATCCGAGTATATGCAATATCGCGGGCCTATAGCTATCTTAATCGAGTATATAATCCTAATTGTACAAGTTCCGTTGAGATATTGCAAGAGCTATTTAGCAAATGTGAGGTGTATAGCTCCCGGATTTGCTATAAATCGAGCTAGTTGTCTAATATTATAGCTAATATCGGGTCGAGTATTATTTGCAAGGTAAATCGTAAAACTAACAATTTGCTTATACACTATAACTTCGTCTTCTAATATAATGTCGTTATCGGCTCGAGGTTTAAGGATAATAGATGCTAGGATTAGCAGTTTTAAAGGGTTTAATCGATCCATTTTTAGTCGTTTTAATAGCTTTGTAGTATACAATTCCTAATGTATCTTAAGGGTTCGATTTGTACAATCGCGTTCGATTTAGAATCCTATAAAGACTTTAGCTAGGCTTAAGTCCTTGCTATCCTATTGCTTTAAAATCTTAAACTTGATAATATCGACTTGTTTACGTGCGCCCACGATTAGCATATTATCTACAAATAGAAGGATTGATACTCCCTCTCCTATAAAGAGGTTAAAATCGCTATTGCCCGGTTTAAGATTTAATTCATTGAAGAACTACTTGACTATAAGGAACTATTCCCTTGGTGCTTATTTCAATTTGTATAGCGCTTTGTTAAGTAGTAAATAGGCGTCCTCTATGCCTATAAGTTTAGGAAATACTTGCTCGAATAGCTTGCGCAATTTTGGGAGTTATAAGCAAATGGTTTCCTTAAGTAGTAAATTAAGGAATGCAATATAATCGATTTCCAAGTCTTCTTCTACAGCTTTTGCTAGTAGAATTTATAAGGTTATATATCGTACAACTAATGCAAATGTCTTAAAATAATCAATTTTAGCCTACTATTTATACCCTCTAGCTACGAGTCTTGCTTTTCTTCTTCCTATAAGACTATTAGCTTTGAATTTCTGCCGTAAAACCTAGCGTGCAGTTATTGAGGAGCTATTTGTAAGAATGCGCCCCTTGATGATTTTAAAAGTATTTATCTTCTTTAGGGACTTTAGTTCATCTAAGATACTTAGTACCCAATTTGTAGCGTCTTGCGTAAGGGCCCAATCTAAATTAACTACTTCAAATGGCGCGGTCGGTGCTCCTAGAGAAGTTAACTAATCAAGTTCAATTTATACAGCTTTCATTGCAATTGCCAGCTATATAAATTCATCGTTGAAGACTCTTCTAATTAGAACACGGCCCGTACAATTTGCCCTAGCATGCGGTATACGCATAATGCCACTGCTTTTAGCAATTGTATAAATATAATCTACACCTATTTCAGTGCAATCGGGAATTGCACTTATTTTAGTGCAATTAGGAACTACACCTATTTCAATATGTCTTATACGATTTGTAGCATCTATACCTATTTTAGTACAATTACTCATTAAATCGGCACTTATTTCAATGCGATTGCCAGTCTAAGCTAGTCTATTTTGCATAAATTAATATGCTAGTAGCAGTGGCGATCTTAGTGCATTTTGCATATCTTGCTAGTATTTTCTCTATAGATAAAGGTACTTATTATAGCCAATGTCTGCATAAGTCTCTTCCTAGCATAATAGCATGTTATATAGTCTATAAATAGAATTGCCTTTTATTCCAACGAAAACGTACAAATTAGTCTTAATCCTTAGTTTATCCTTCCTAGGGAATTTGTCTTTTGCTAGAATCGGCTATGCTAAACAACCAAAGACGATCATTTTCTTAAAGTTAAGAAGCCTATCCAAGTATGCTTCTATTAGTGTCGTGGCATCCTTTGTAGTTCCTTCCCCGTATAGCAAAGCGGCAATAGGAATCCGATTTTTGATATATCTAAAATGTTTAGTAGCAAAGCACTAGAATTCCGGTGGTAATCTAGCTTAGTAAACTATAAACCGTGCTTTGCAATCGATAATATATATAGCTCGTTTAAAGACTCCGTTCATTAAATGCTTAAATGGTAAATATAGTTTAAACTAAGTCCCTTTAGACTTTAGATGATTTTAGAAGACCTAGCCGAACTCCCCCCTTCCATTATTAGCCCTAACTACTATTGCTTGTATAGTAGTTTCGTTTTGAATCACATCTAAAAGCTTAGTTAAGATTAGTAGTATCGTTGCTATTAATTTATCCTTAAGTAGTCGAACCTATATAGTCCTTATAGCATCGTCGATTAAAAGAAGGTAATAATAGTATCCTTGTACAAATCGGTATCTAATTCCTAAAATATTATAGTAAAGCTTCCTTCTTTTGATAGTTTCCCTAACATATATTTTGCGTTCGAATGATTCCTTCATTTTGCTTGCTAAACATGACTCACAGTCCCTTCTACTAGCTATAATCGCTTGTTTAGTAAAGTGTATGCCTAGTGACTTGTGTTGTAGCTTGTCTATATCTTTGTAGTTCATATAACCTAGTCGTCGATGCTAAAGCTTAGCAGTCGATTCATCTAATTGCTTGTAATCCTCATAATCTGTAGCATTAAATGCAATGTTATCTTCCAGGATAAATAGTCCGTTAGATGTAGCAAGAGCTATAAATAGCACTATTCCATCCTTAAAGCAAGTTGCAATATTATCCTAAAACATCACTGCGCAACCATCGGAATTTAGGGCCTTAACTAATATCAATTTTGTCATGCCAAATGCTAAAACTAGCCATACGCAATTTAAGTGTACTCCCCCTACAATTGCAAGTCTATAACCCGTAGAATATTAGTACAATCCGTCGGCGATTCGTATAAGTTTCGGTGTAAGCTATAAAGTAAAGCTTGTCAAGTTTGCCATTTCACTAGTGTAGTAAATTAATGCACCTAAGTCAATAATCCAGTAATTAGAGCTAATACTTAATAGGGCAATCGCAGTCGGATTAGTTGGATAGAACGCAATGCACGATAATAAACCTTCATCGTATTCCTCTAGCTTACTAGCTATATTAGTAGATTTCTTAGACTTTTTGAGTATAAGTTCTTAAGCCCTTTTATATACGTAGCAGTCCCTCTGCTAATAGCCCTTCTTGTGACAAAATGTACAATTATCCTTTCCGACCTTTTATACGCTAGTCGGTTTTAATAAATCAGATAAATTGTCTTAATTGTTCCTTCCTCCTCTGCCACGGCCTCTGCCTCTACCCCCTCTGCCTCTGCCTCCTCTACCTCCTCTGCCACCTCTGCCACCTCTACCACTACTAGCAAATGCAGCAGTAAGGGTAACGATTGGTCGTTCGATTGATTAGAGGGAAACGATAGCTTAAGGCAAGTCGAGTTTGTCATAGGATATCTAATTCTTTTGTTGTTGCTATATTAAATCACCGGAGGGGAGAGAGTCTAGCAACTTCTCAAGTATATCCTCATTTGTAAGCTTGCGCTAGCTCGTTGCTAGTGAGGTTTTATAAGAATTAAGGCGCCCGACGAATAATTTGACTATTTCTTTTGTAGGATCGAATATTTATTTGTTAAAAGTGCTCCTAATTCGAGTAACCTATATAAGATCATCTACTCGATCGGATTTCTTAAGCTCCTTCTAAAGTCCAACGATATCCTCTGCTATAACTAATAGCATAATCGAGCTAAGGTAGTCTTTGCTAATTAATCCAGAGATAATTTGAATGCCAATTGCTCTACGGTTAGTCTAGTTCGTATAGCGTGCAATAGCAGCTGCATTGCTAGTAGCAAGATTAAGAATATCCTCGGTTTCGTTAATAATGCTCTAGGCCTTAGCGTTAACTAGAGCTATTATATAGGACTATACGAATAAGGCATAGTTGTCTCCTGTAAAAACGAGTACTTTACCCCATTTGGTAGTGTTATATTCATCTGCAGTGATGTCGGATGAGGAGGCCATTTTGTCGATTCTATCGTATAGTAAAGTGTCGTTTCGGCGACGGTGAGGTGTGCGACAGTGAGGTTTTAGGTATTGCGATCCGGGCTTATAACCTGTTAAGATTACGAGCTTTACGGAAGGACAAAATGGTAAATAATAATGAAAATGCGAGTAGCAGTGATACAATTAATGATATTGTATTCAGGCTAAAGTGCATGAGGTAGAATGGTGCGCCCGGTGCACTGGAGGGTAAATATAGGGTTCCTGGATGACTCAGCACCCCTGAAACACCCTAAATCTTAACAATAGTAACAAGGTTACCGAGGCCGAAACCCAGCTTCGGGCCACATCATATTGCAACGCGCATTCGAGGATGCGTATTCCTGGCTTTGCTCCTTAATAAAACCAAATAATCAAACTACTTTTAATTTTAAATAATATCCTTTCGCGAAATGGTATTTTTGCTTATTCTCTTTAATTTAAATGATTAAAAAGGTTTAATTAAGTGCTTTTATAAGGGTTAAAAAAAAGTTCTTAGCAGTCGCAATTGCGCATCAAGCGCAAAATTTGAGGGTATTCGCTTATTTTTTTTATTTAAAATTCCTATAACTTTTATATTTTTTAATTTATTAAAGCGCTTTGGGTTTAATAAGCTTAAATAATTAAGTAAAAAAGGTAAAAAATATGTTTCAAAGAAGATATTTATTTTTAAAAAAAAAGGTGGGGATAAGAAAAATAAAAAGGAGAAGAGGTGCCCCCTGGGCGATTTAAGCGAAGTAAAAGCCTTACGAAGTTAGGTAGGGTATTGTGGCAGGGCGCCAAACAAACTGCTGAATTTTGGCGATTTTGGAGGTTTCAGCTAGCGTTTCACGTGACTGCAGCGGAGGCATAATTGCTGGGTTTTTGTACTTTCGTACTTTAGTTCTGAATCATCACTTCTTCTTGATCACTTGCATCATACATCGTTAATAATCTATACACTTCTGCAGCCCTGCTTCTACTTCATTATCATATACACGATTTAGTTCTTGCATGCTTTATCTTGTTTCTTTTGTTGTTGCTTTATATATGTTCTTGTTTTTTTAGCCTATTGTTCTGTTTGTTGGTTTCCTAGAGATGGCGCTCTTGTAGGGTTTTCTTCTAGTTAAGGTTCGCCCCCTTAGAGTAGGTCTTTGGAGCGTGCGCCCGGGGGTTGCGACACACATTTCGTACGCGAGAAGCCTAGCGCGGCTAACTAAGCCAGGGAACTTAAGAAACTTCCGGTCGTACGCCTGCTTCTTCCTTCTTTAATAATTAATCGCAAACCTCGCGATTAAAGAGAGAATTGGAAATATGGCTACTAGCAAGAGAATTTCGTACTTTGTATCGTAGTTTATAAATAGAAATTGATTTTGGGTATATTTGTACGCAATTTTAGGCAGTTTAAAGTACTTCGGCACTTTGGTGTTTTAACAATTCCGCTACTTTAGTGTTTTGACGGAACACTTCCTAAAAACACACTGTATAAGCGAGGCGCACAATTTGCATTTGGACTGAAGTAAGATATAAAAGACCTCCTCCAACCCTCCATCTTCGATCTCTATCAAAATTCAATTTGCACTTCATTGTTACACCTTACTTTCTTGTCCTCATACATTCCATCCTGCGGCTTCACAATGGCTACTATGGGCCACTCTCAACAATTTTCTGGGGTCGACCTCCCCGATAGAAAACGGCGCCGAGTACATAGTAAGTAAACTCCAGACTCGAGTATCTGAGATATCAAGCTGACTCGATGACTCTACAATCTCTGAATCAGATTCGTATGACGGCCCAAAGGACACATTGAGTACCCTGCTACACACGTACGAACCTGACCGGATTGGTGTCCCTCCTGTCAAACTTTTGCCATTGGAAAGTCAGGAGCTGGATGCTGATGATTCAGTCTGGAGAAAGTTCTACCAGACTCCAAATCTTCAGCAAGATATCGGGAAAACCATTGAAAAGTACAACATCAAAGTTGATCAAAAAGATCTTGTTATACGATATGACGGCTTTGAACCCACGCCTGAAAATTCCGTCACAACATTTTACATCCAAATGAAACAAGACTCCACCGCAAATCCAGCAAATCAACGGACATTCGTTGTAGATCTTTATCACCTCTTGCGAGACGGCTACGATTTCAAGAACGACTACGCTGTGACTATAGAACTCATCGGCCATCGGCTGTGGGCTCCACGGGAGATTTGCCACCTTGAATTCGACCATCCATTTTTTCGGGCTTGGCAACATAGACTGGAAAGAGAATTTTTGAGGGCAATCAAAAACGATTCTCCTGAGTTGGTTGGAAAATGGCGATCTATGGATGTTGTTAGACTTGGTTTCGACACTAGAAACCGTTCAAAGAACCCAGTCACAGTTTCGATTACAGTCGATTGGTCTGCGGATCCCCCTGCTTGGAAGCACGCACACAAGAAAATGCTTGAATTGATCAAGTTGGAAAGATTCAACTATAATGTGGAGGTTGAGTTCGAGAGAGGGGAGATTTTTATGATTGGCGACCATTCCTACGGACCAGAAACTAGGTGGATTACATCAGCCCAAGCAAATGTGGGAGGTATCCGACCTGGATGCAGTATATCGGGTGGGACAGCCGAGTCACCAGCAGATCCGCTTCGTAGCATGGGCACAGGTGGTGTGGTGATGGAGGTTGTGGAAAAGAACACCCCTTCGCAAAAATTGATATGCACAGTAGTGCTTACCAACTATCACGTTGTTCGTTCCATTTTGCAGGGCTTTCAACTACTGGATGAGGAAGAGAGAAAGAGCAAATGTCCAGAACCAGTCCCTGATTCGATCTGTGCTTGTAAGTCAGACCCTTCTTTGCAGTATCCCATATTTGGAACTACTTCGCGGAAATCTTCCTCCGATCAAGACATATGACTGACTCGTTCCTAGACATGGATACTATCCGCTACTTTGAGCCAAAGGAAAAGAACAGCGCCCGTGGGCAAAGGGTCTCGCCCATTATTTTCCGCTCTCCTAGCTTTAGAGAAATTGAAGTGTCCAAAGAACACGCCAAGAAGAAGCTCGTTGAACAACAACAGCGAATAATCAACATCCCTAAGGGCCTCGGTAACACTATGGCCATACAACAGACCATTCAAGCTGATATCATCAAGGCACAGAAGTACTTGAAGCTTTTGCAAAAGATTAGGGTGGATCAATTAGGAAGTATCTACTACTCTGGCGGTCTAAGTCGCAAGCATCCTACTGGCTTAGGTCGGCTTGATGTTGCTGCAATCCTGCTACCTGGGGATGTCGCGTACAAGGCGTGCAACGATGTAAGTGCACTGATGTTCTAAGTTGCTGCCCTTTTTCTCTCCGGAGAGTATTCGAAGTGTTACTTACAAAAGACAGTTTACTCATCGTGAGACCGAGTGGCCTTCTGAGTGCCCAAACCCGGCCGCCAATTCAATAACGCAGCTTGACGACGAATTCGGAAAGGTTGTAAACAACGAAACTCCTAATAAAGAAGGAAGAGTCTATAAGATCGGGGCTAAGGGCGGTTGTACAACTGGTCATGTCAATGGAAAGAAAGTCCACACCGTCAATTTCTCATGGCATAAGGAAGGAGATTATTCTTCTGAGGTTGCTGTGATTGGAGAGTGGAATGACTGGTTTAATTGGATGGGTGACTCTGGCTCAGGAGTGTTCAATGTTTATGGCCAGCTGTTTGGCCTTCTATATGCTAGTCAGACAAAGTACAATTCTCGCCGACTTCTAACCTACGTCATCCCAGCCCATGCAATCAAGGATGATTTCGAGGAGGCAACCGACGGTAAATATACGCTTCGAGTAAAGCAAGAACTCGGAGGGCTGTAGTGTTGAGCTTTATTGAGAATTCTTAGCCATAGGATTGTTTCTGGTGTTTTTACGTGGCATGGATTCAGATAGCATTCTCTCTGGGAACAGCTAATAAAATAAACTCTCCATATCTCCTATTCCTAATTAAATACATTTCTCACTGCCCTAAATAGAATTCCCCATTCTAAAAGCCGTAGGGTAATCTCCCAAGATAGGATTAACATTACATTCTCCTCTTGAACCTGCCTTGCTAGGATTTTCATGAATTCCCCGAAGCCACTAGACGTGATGTGACTCTTGCACGAATAGAAGGAGCCGGGAGCCTAGACGTTGACGGACGCTAGGATTTGTAGTACCGTTTTTTGTACCCTTTCAGACAACTATATAAAATTGTCTGTCGCGCGCGAGCTCTTGTAGCATCCAAATTAAATAAGCTCCTAAAATTTGAAGTCGTATACTCGTATACGAATTAGGTTGTTTAGAGAGAGTTGAGGAGGTCTCGAGGGACATTAAGCAAGGCCTATTCGATTCGCGTATTTTCAGCTAAAAGGGGGCCCAAATTGGCTCCGGCAAGCCCTTGATAAGTGTGACAGGGGAGCGAGAACGGCCACCGTCTGCAAATTCTATATATAGTTAAGAGGGGAATTGTGTAGTCGGTTCACTCTAAACTCGACAAAATGGGTCCGATTTTGTGACTATAACAACTTTTTAACTACAACGCGGATAATTAAATTATTTTTAATATAAATATAGAACCGAAGCATGCGAAAAAAAACGTATTAATTAGAATTTAATAATAATTTATAGTTGTTAAGAAATTTGACAAACCGCGCACGGGCCATTTTTAGAATTTAAAATTTTAAGGCAAAAGTTTCCAAAATATTTAAGAAAAGTCACGTGCATTATCACATGACTTGCCCCCAAATAATATTCTAATCTGCTAAAATAGTCTACTTACCCTCTTACTTAATCCTCAAATGCTTATATAGCTTCTTTTAATATTACCTTATAGCGCCTTTGCTTTTTTATATACTATATCGCCGCTTTAACGCTTAAACCCTTATAATAAGTATTTATAAAGCGAAGAGCTCGATTATAATAACTCTATATAGTATTAATAAAACAAGAATCTAATGTAATAATTGCTTCTTTCTTTGTATAATTAAAGCTCGTCTTTTTTACTTGTTAATATTTACCTTTTAAGTACTTTTAATATATTTTAATAGCGTTTACTTTATAATAAAACTTTTAAATAAACATATACTTAAACCCCTTATTTTTAATAGCTATACTAATAGCCGACTTTTGCTTAAAAAAGTCCTTATAAGTTAAGAGGATTCGAGCCAAATAGCGAGGGCTATTAGATATAAGTATAAGATATGCCACAAAATTAGGGCATCTAATTTTGCATTTAAGGTTCGGTGTATTTTCAAGCTAATAACCCCTCGCTTATAAAATTGTCTTAACTCTTTTGTTAATCTTATTTCCCTTGGCATTAATAGTATAAAGCGTTTATATAGTGCCTTGCAATTTAGGAATAGTGCATTCTAAATGGTAATATGTGTCCTTTAAAGTCTACTTCTTCCCCCTATCGCCGAGGTTAATATCAAAAGCATTTAATGCTCCCTCTCTATGTAATGCGTGTGAAAAGGACTAATTAAACACTAAGACTATTTTATAATTCGGATGCTTTAGCTCAAAAATATTAAGAGCAATTTCAATTTATATTAAGAGCTATTTAATATCTTATTATAAATTTCCTTTAGCCCCTAGAAATATGATTTTCCGAGCATCTAAATCGAGGTCTAGTATAGTAATCCTGCTTTTAAGTCTTATAAAGTCTAAAATGTGAATAAGTTTTCCTTTGCTTTTTCTTAGCATCTTTTATTGCTTGATAATACTATTTAATTATAAGGTCTTCTCGTAATTATTCCTATAAAATCAAGATTTATTATAATAATAAAATATATACTTTTATATACTTAGTAAAAGTAATAGTTTTATTACTTGCTATTTATCGCTAAGCATTTTATCGTATTAGCAAGCATATAATTATAGCTTTTCTATTAAAAGAAGAAAGATAGTTTATTTATACTCAATTACATCTTCTCGTTTACAGCTATCGATATATATACCCTTTTTTAGCTCCGACTTATAGAATCCTAGCTTGGGTAGCTAATTATAAGTTAAAGTATAGCTTATACCTACTTTAGTTAAAACTATTAACCGAGGCTATATTTCATTATTTATAGCAATCTTAAAAGTATTAAAAGAGATAGTAAGATTACCAAGCTCTTACTATAGCAACCAAGCTTTACATGCTTAAAACACATGTCGCACATAGAATAGGGTGTTTGAACGAATAAGTGATCGATGAATTGTCTAATTAGAAACTCGAAGAGAAGGGAGGAGAGCTCCTATGATATAAAGCGCGGAGCGCCCCCGATTACGTGAGCTTTAATCCTTAAGCTGCTATAAGCCCCTACAATTGCGACACACCCCCTATTTGATTAAGTGATAACACTAAACAAATAAAGCTTATATTCTATGCGCGTACGCGTTCTTAAATATACAATTCGCTAGCCAATAAAACGATCGGATAATTTGCACGTTAAAAGCTTTATAGTTGCTCTTGCACTAGCGCGCGTTATAGTGCTATAGCTCTTAATTACTAGGTCCTAGTCTATTTTTACTTAAAGTAAGCTCCTCTCCTAGTTTTTAGCTCCCTTTTTGCAATATAAATAATAGCTTAAACTATAAGGCCTCCCGCCGGTGTTGCAAGAGCTTATACGCGCACTTTTACTCGGAACGTTGCTTGTAAAATAGTATATTTCTTGCTCGACTTTGTTAACACGAGCTAACAACTTATAAGTGGCTATTATTATTCTTGCTGCTTTAGCTACTCTTATAGCTTATGCTGCCCCTAGGACTCTTACGTGTAATAAAGCGCGTAGTAGAGGTAGATTACCTTCTTCGAGTGATTTTACTCTTACTAAAACCCCTTTTAAAGCTTAAACCTTATAACTTATAAAGGGTATATAGCGCAATATTCCTTGCTTTAATTGTAATATACTTAAAACGATTTATTAAACGCGTCCCTTGCTAACTTAAAAACTAGTTAACTTTACGCTTTTTAGACGGAGTAATAATAGCTATTTCGACACTATCGGCCGAAGCTTTTATTACTAAAGATGCGCCTCGGGCTACCGTTGTAAAGCTTTCCCGCTTACTTATATAAACGTGGCTTTATAATTCTTAAATAAGTTAGCAACTACAAATAAGATTATAAGTTGCTCCTTTTTCTAGTCTAATTTATAGCTAATTACCCGCTTTAAAGGCTCGATAAGCTTTGCGCATCTATTTGCGTTATACTCGAAATCGCAAAATCGAACGGCGAAACTACTAATAATAGTGTAAAGCTAGTAGTAGCTATACTTGCAGTTAATATAGCTAAACTAGTAGCTACTACTCTTGCAATTAGTGTCGCGGGACCGGCGGCTACCGCTCTTATAGTTCTTATTGCGGCAGCTCCTCTTAAGTGTAATGCTTATAAAGCTATAAGAGGTTGCGCGGCTAGCGGCGCAACTTAGTTTAATCGTATAAAGGGTATTTTAAGCGAGATAATTAACTTGCTAGCAAAGAAGTTTTAATACTTAAAAGCACTACTTATAAGTTTTATAAAATAAACAAATAAAAAGTTAACAAATAAAATAATTCCTTTGCTATTTTACATTTTCGAGCATCTCACGCAAGTCTTAAAAGCTTAATAACAATCGGAAGTATTTAAACTTATAGCGCAGCAAGTTTTTAATTAATTTATTTGCTAGCATCTCTTTTATTAGTAGATATATTACTTAAAATATACCTTTTGCGTGCTTTTAGTGTAATTATATGTTTTAAATGTCGATATAGCGTAGCTTAGTAGTAATCCTTTTGTTCTCTTTAACTATAAGCTTAATTGATTATTAGTTGTTATAAAAGATTATTTATAGTTTTTTTAAATCGAGCTTAATATCCTTAAAAAACCGCTAAAGAGCTATAATTTCCTTAGCTATTTGCTTAATAGCGAGTAACTTAGCCTTTATAGTAAAGGTAATAATAGTCGATTAGCGAGTTGCCCTTTATATAACTAGTCCTCTAAAAAGAGATATAATATACCCTTGTGAAAATTGTCAAGTATTTAAGTCGTCGGTATATAAAGCATTAAATGCAATTACTAAATTAGTGTCTTAAAGCTCTCTTAAGTATTAAATCCCTAAGAACTATGTTTTATATAAGTACTTAATTATCTAGTTAACTATAAAGAGGTACTTTAGCCCCGGGTTTATAAGGAACTAGGATAGCAAAGATGCAATATATACTACATTTAGCCGGATTATAATTGTAGTATAAAGCACCAAATTAACCTTCTCTTAGTACTCCAATTAAAGTAAGCTATAATAGCTATAAATATTCGAAATAAGCGCGCTACTAGTATAGCCGCATAACTTAATAAAATCGATTGCTCCTCTTACAAATTACCCCTTATAATTATCCTTAATCGGCACTTAATTAAATAGCCATTTGAGTTATTCTTATATGTAAATACCCATTTTAACGGGATCGGGTAAGCTATAATTTTATTGCGCGGGATTACCCTCTAATAGTCTCTTAATTCGAGGTTTTTAAGCTCGAGTTTTGCGTCTTGCTTAAATAAAGTCTTAAGTAAGTATCTTTTTAATTTACTTTATAACTTTAGCGCCTTCGGGAGCTTACTTAAATAAATGCGGGGAATATTGCCCTTAAGAGGAACTTTATCCTTTAAGCTTTAATTTAATAAAACTAATACTACAATTATTATATATATTATCTTATATTATTCCACGTCTCCCTCTCTTAATTCGCTTAACTAATTAAGCTATAGCGTTTTAAGGAGGGATTTAAAGTAATCGGTTTTATCCGATCTTATTATAATAGTTAATAGTATATATAAAGTTATATATACTTGACTATTATTAGGCCCCCCTTTATTATAATTGTAGTTATCGTCGTTAGGCCCCTTTCCTTAAAGTGTTTTGGTTATACAAGTCTTATTTTACGTTTTACGCTCCTATTTGCGTTTCGGCTTCGCGAATAATTCTTTAAGGCTTTAATTTAAGCTCTTTAAGTTCCTTTAAATTAAATTATTTCGGGATTAATCTATTAAAATAAGATTTTAAGCTTAATTTATTAATAAAGTCCTTTCTTTACTTTATTGTTTAATTAAGTGCACTTCTTTAATAAGGTCCGAAAGCTCTTTAATAGCCTCTTTATCGATCGAACTAAGCTTTAATATTAACTTAGTTAAAACTTTACTACTTTTACCTAATATGCTTTTAAGCTTTAAAGTAAGTTTTAATGACAAAAGTCTTATCTTTATTATAAGTTTTGCAAGTATAAAGCTTTTTACCCCCGAGTTTTAGCCGCTCGAGACCTCGCTCGAGAGCTCCTTTGCACCCCTTATAATAAGTAACTTTAATATTTGCTTAAAGAAATTATTATCTTATAGTCTTAAGTTTTTAAAAATTAACTTAGCGTCTTAAGCTTCTTCTTCTTCCTCGATTAGTTTTATTACTTGTCTAATAATTGCAATTAGTTAGCTATTTACTTGCTTAAACTCTTTAAAATAAAGGGTATCTTCGTCGAATGTTACATTTCGCGTAATAATAACCTTCCCGAGCGCAAGAACTTAAATTTTATATATATTAGACGCTATATATTTAATTAAATATCCGATATGCTTGTAAGGATTAACTTTAAAAGCTCTCTTTTGTTTCCTTGCTTCGCATTCCTTGATTATTAAATATACGCAAGCTCTATACACGTAAATCTTATTTTAATTAAGTCGGAGGTTAGTTGTTAATTGTATAATAAGTACTAAATTATACTATTTAAAATAATTTCGGAACTACAAATTTAAAACTTTATCGGGTACACGCAAATTATGCGTATAAAAGGGGCTTTTGTTATACAGAAAGACAGCTATAAAGGTAGTTTTTAGTTAAAGGTTTTTAGGAAGTCTTGCTTTAATGCGCATTTTAATCGACTTAATTATAGTCTCTTATCTTGCGCGCTTAAAACTTCCGTTTAGCTTATAACTATAAGTAAGAGTAAGCTTGATTTTAATGCCTTCTATTGGTACAGCCAGGTGATCATAACAAAGTGCGCACAAAGGTAGTACAAGAGGGTACCCAAAATAATCGATTCTAATTCATGTTGTCTGTTGTGCGTCTCCCTTGTTGAATATGGACTGCTACGTACATATAATGATTGCAAGAAGTAAAAGGGGTGCACGCCAAACAACTACCGATTCGTACGAGTAATGCATACCCCGATCGGGCCGAGTATAATTGTACGAGTCGTGCATAGCCCGAAAGTGGGATATACTAAACTCGTCGGCCCGCGCGCAAGTGAGGTCTAAATTAGAGCCCGAAAAGTAGGATACGGAACAGGGCCGGCAATTAGGCCGTACAGGAGTGGAAGTAAATGCGGTATGCAATATGTTGTTCCGACACCTTCCTTTATAGCTTAAATCTTATAAGCCGACTAGCCCTTAATCGCAATTACCGAAGTATTATTATCGTATTATATTTTGTAAATCGACAAGTTATATTACTTCTTTACCTAATAATCGAAATCTCTAATAGTATTAAATACCTTTACTAAAGACTTATTTATAAGAATAAAGCCGAAAAGCTTCTTATTATACTTGTCCTTGATTATTAAGAGCTATTGCGCTCTATTATAGCCTTTTAGAAAATCGAATAAATTTTACAAAATTTTAAAAAATAGCTTAAAAGACTTCCTTTCGGAAGATCGTCTTAAAATAATTTAATTTATATAAGTTCTTGCGTAATACTTACATTTAACTCTTGCAATTCCTTTGATAATCACGTTTTTAGCCCTTTTAACGAGTGCTTATAAAGCTTTTAAGCTAAAGTGCCTTGCTTGTATATATTATACTTCTTTTAAGTCACTTCTTAGTTTAAAGAAGTCCTAAGAACAACGGAACCTCCTCTTTACACTTCGTTCGATCGTTAAAAACATTAAAATTCTTGCTATGCTTGTCGGAACTTCGGATAGAATTTCTAAGTAAGTAAAGAGTAATTTATATTTAAGAAATACTAAATTGTATATGCGCTTTAATTGTTTAAACATAACGCTCTTTGTCGGAATATATACTACATTTGCCCCTAGTATTGCATATACTTTTGTACGGCCCAACTGCCGAGCCTTGTTCTATACGTTGCTTTCGGGTTCTAGCGGACCCGTTATTTAGGCCCTAGTTTAAACCTCAATTGCGTATAAGCTAATGTGTTTAGTATATCCCACTTTGCGGGATATACTCGACTCGCGCAATTATATTCGGCCCGTTCGGGCTTTGCATTACTTGTACAAATCGGCAGTTATTTAGCATATATAATTTTACTTTTTATACTCGTTATATATATATAATAATCCTTATTTAACAAAGGACACACATTATTAAATATATTACTTTTAAGGTACTATTATATATTATACATTTAAATTACTTAGCTATATTAACACTAATTAATAGTTAAATAAACCATAAAACGGCGAAGTAAAGACTAAAAGAGACATTTTATATTAGTTGTAATAAGTTAAAAGATATCTAAGTACAAAGTCGCTTTAGCTTAAGTAAAGACTAATTTTGCGTTACTTTTATAAATTATACTAAAGGAGATTAAAGGCCCTTATTTTAAATCAAATATAAAGTCGCTTTAGCTTAATTAGAATTAAAGTATACAAAAGGTTTTTAAGGATTTAAGAAGGATTAAGTGCAAAGTCGCTTTAGCTTAATTTTTAGATTAATTTTATATTTACTATATAAACTATTATTTTTATAATCTATCCGATTTATATTATACCCGGACGACTATACAAAGGCAATTTTTAATACATAAAACGATAAGATGCTTTCTTTCTTTTCCTTATTGCTTTACCCATTAAATAAGGAAAATTAAAGTAAAACCTTTTATCCGAACGACTTAAAGACTATTAAAGAAGGGTTTTTAAATAACTACATTAAACTCTCGATCTTATAGTATAAACTCCTTAAATATATTAACCTTAAACTATAAGAAAAGTTTAAAGAGAGTATAAAAGGATAAACACTTAAGATACTTAAAAAGGCTAGTCGATTAGCTTTAAAAGAACTTTATACGTACTTAATTGCGCATAAAGTATAAGTTAAAAAACAAAGAGGACTAATATCTTTTGCTAAGGTAATATATAGCACCCTTACAAAGGAAATATAGCACAAATAGATAAAGAATAAAGTCCAAGAAGTACTTAAATCAAGAAAGGGATTTCACTTTAAGTTAAATCTAATATACTAAAAACCATATGCGACAATCGAACGAGACTAATTAGCTATAAAATATATAATATTACTTTAAACGGAAGAAACCTCGAATTATATAATGCTAAGGCAATTACCCCGGGATAAGACCTTACGCCTACTATTATAGTTATATAAACAATTTTATAGCAATTTATACCCTTCACTTAAAGAAGGATTACTATTTATAGCTATTTAGCCAAAATTAGTTATTTTATACAATTTACCCAATTATATAAGCTAACTACGTTTACTTGTAAATATAATAAAAATTTATATAAGTAATAACAAGAAGTATAAGGGTAAAGAGTATAATATCTTAAACATTAAACTTTAAGTGTTCTTCGACTATTATATAAAGGTCAAATTAACAAATAACTAATTTCACTTAGCATTCTTTATTATGCTTAAAGGATAAGCTAGCGCATTTTATTACAATAAAATATCTAAACGATTATACGATTTTATTATTATAGTAAAAATAACTAAAACTTACTTTAAGACAAAAAAACAACAGCAAAAGTATCTCACAAAATAAAGAAGAATAACACTTTATTATATTATAATAAAACACCTTAAAAAGACTTAACTTAAATATTTAAAGGTACTCTTTAATACCTTATATATAACGCAACAAGGACTATTAGCTAAATACTAAAACGAATACAACTTATAAGACTAAGTTATTAATGAATAATAGCATTCTAAAATGTTAACTTATATTATTTAAACTAG
>Ga0302325_10012823_pt1 | contig 17954 bp, 11 predicted proteins | sample Palsa_T0_2_FD_201948 | JGI IMG/M metagenome (GOLD analysis project Ga0302325, IMG submission 201948) | Peat permafrost microbial communities from Stordalen Mire near Abisko, Sweden - Palsa_T0_2 | ecosystem: Environmental > Terrestrial > Soil > Palsa > Peat permafrost | place: Sweden: Abisko...
CTGCGCCAGGTCGAGCTCTCCCGCCGAGCCCGGCTCGGTCGCGGCCTCGGCCACGTGACGGATGATCTCGCCGACGAAGAACGGGTTGCCCTGGGTCTCGTCGTGAACCGCGCGGGCGAGCGAGCGTTGCTTGGGATCGAGCGCGCCGTCGATCTCCGCGGTGAGCAGGACCTCGACATCCTCCTGTCTCAGGCCCCTGAGCACGTGACGCTGGATCCCCTGCTCCCGGCGCAGATCGGCGAGCATCTCGGTCAGCGGGTGCGGCGTGCCCTGCGCCAGGGCGATCGGCAGCTCGGTGTCGCGGAAGGTGCCGACGACGCACACCGCCATGTCCGGCGGCGAGCGCACGAGGTGGCGCAGCAGATGAAGCGTCGGTCGCGCGGCCCAGTGCAGGTCGTCGAGCACGAGCAGCACCGGCGCTCGGTCGGCGACCGCGGCCAGGAACCCGACGACGGCTTCGAACATCAGGTATTGATCGAGTGCCGCGTCGGGACGCCGCGGCGGCGTCACGTCTCCGAGCAGCTCCGCCAATTCAGGCAGCACGCGCGCGAGCTCCGACGCGCCCCGGCCCGCCTGCTCGCGCAGGAGCGCCGGCGGGCAGGCGGACACGTAGGCGCGAAGCGCTTCGACGAATGGCTGGAAGGCGAAGCCGACGTCCTCGTCGCAGCGTCCGTAGAGCACGATGCCGCCCTCCGCCTCGGCCCGCCTCGCGAGCTCGCCGACCAGGCTGGTCTTGCCGATTCCCGGCTCACCCGCGATCAGGGTCACCCGGCGCGCTCGGCCGCAGGCGTCTCGCCACGCCTTCGTGATCGCACCCAGCTCAGCCTCGCGACCGACGAAGCGCACGCCGTTGATCGGCGCGAGCGCGACCGGGAGCGGCAGCCGCGGAGTCTCGAGCTCCGAGCTCTCGGCCGCTGGTTCCGTGGGCGAATCCGCCCCGGCCAGCAGGCGGCCATGGAGCTCGCTGACGGCGTGAGACGGCGTCGTCCCCAGCTCGTCGCGCAGCAGCTGACGCAGCCGCTCGTACGCGATCAGAGCCTCGGCCGTGTTCCCTTGCGCCGCGAGCGCCTCCATCAGCAGTGCATGGCCACCCTCTCGGTAGGGCGCACGGGTCACGAGGTCGCGCGCGGCGCGCGCGGCCTCTCGCGGGTTGCCCCGCCGGAGCTCGGCGCCGGCCTCGAGCTCGAGCGCGCTCACGGCCAGGTCGTCCAGATCCCGGCGCGCGTCCTCGATCCATGTCGCCGTCTCGCCGGCGAGGAATGGCTCCGCCAGCAGTGCCGCGCCGGCGTGCGCGCTGGCGGTCGCGTCGGCGAGTCGGCCCTCCCGCAGTGCGCGCTCGGCGACGGCCACGTCGGCAGCGGCCTGCTCGAGGTCGATCCAGGCATCGCCCGGCAGCTCGAGCCGCAGCTCGACCCGCCCGGTGAGGGCGTCGGCCCCGAACACGCGGCGCACGGCGCTGAGCAGAACGCGCAACGCTCCGTCGTGCTGCCCCCAGGCCGCCTGCGGCCAGATCGCCTCGATCAGCTCTTCTCGGCGCATCGGCCGCTCACGGCGCAGGACGAGCAAGGCGGCGAGGACGCGGGCCTGGCGGCGCTCGAGCCGGTGCTCGAGCGATTCCCCGTCGAGGGTCACCCGGAGACGCCCGCAGAGCCAAATCCGCATCGACATTGGCGTGATTATGGGCGACTCGACGGACTCCGGCGATCCGCGCCGTGGCCCACCCCCAACCGGCACTCGAAGCCCCTCACGATGCGCGTTGTAAGCTAACGGTCCACACGGTGGTTCGTGGGATCGCGGCGCAACCCGAGCTCAGGGGATTTGGAGAGGCAATGCAAGTCCGTATGGTCTCCCTCGAGGATGGCATTACCTCATGCGGCTTCCGCAAGATGGCCGCGTTCGTAGCCGGCCTGAACGAGGACACTCAGGCTTGCTATGTGACGACCAACCGCTATCGCGGAATCCGCAACGCTCTGTTCGGCGGCCTCGGGTCGGGTGGCGAACTGGATGACGACCAGGTCGACGAGATCGCGCAGGGACTCACCGGCGCAGACCTGATCGGCTTCTCGTCGATGACCGGTTACGCCGACCTCACGCACCGGATCATCCGCCGTGTCCGCCACCTGAACCCATCCGTGTACATGATCTGGGGCGGCATCCACCCGATCATCAACCCCGAGGACGCGATCACCGCCGACGTCGACGCGATCTGCACCGGCGAGGGAGAGTTCGCGTTCGCGGAGCTGTTCGACTCCCTGCAGCGGGGCCAGGACAACACCAGCGTGAAGAACTTCTGGTTCAAGCGCGGCGACGAGGTGATCCAGAATCACTTCCTGCCGTTGATGACCGCACCGGAGATGGAGTCTCTCCCGTTTCCCCTCTACCGCGAGAAGGAGAAGATCTACCGTCCGGGGCAGGGGTTCGACGACATCGCGCTCGGCGACTACGTGGCCAACGACGGCCTCAGCTACACGACCCTGTGGTCGATCGGCTGCCCGTTCCATTGCACCTACTGCGGCAACACGAAGTTCATCGCCAACGACCCCAAGTACAAGCGCATCCGTCACCCGAGCGCGCACTACATCGTCGAGCAGGTCAAGGATGCGCGGCGGCGCTTCCCGCATCTGTCTCAGGTGAGCTTTCACGACGACAGCTTCATGGCGATCGGATACGACCAGCTCGAGGAGTTCGCGGTCCTGTGGAAGCAGGAGCTCGACATCCCGTTCGCGGTCTACGGCGTGATCCCGAATTACGTCAAGCAGGAGAAGTTCGAGCTGCTGACCTGGGCTGGGATGAACCGCATCCGGATGGGGATCCAATCCGGCAGCGAGCACATCCTCGAGTTCTACAAGCGTCCCTCGCCGCCCGAGAAGATTCGCGCCGCAGGCCAGGTGATCGGCTCCTTCGCCCCCAAATACCACCTGCCGCCCGCCTACGACCTGATCGTCGACAACCCGATCGAGACGCGTCAGGACGTGATCGACACGCTGCAGGTGATCTACGACATGCCGCGTCCCTACACGCTCTTCATCTACTCGCTCAAGGTGATCCCGAACACCGAGCTCGAGCGGCTGATCAAGGAGCGAGGGGTCGAGGTGGACAAGATCGACTCGAGCTTCTTCGTGATTCCGCCCCGGGTGGGGAACCTGCTCCTTTACGTCCTGTGCCTGTGGAAGCCGCCGCCGTGGCTATGGAAGCGGCTGCTGCGCCGAGTCCGGGCGAGCACCGAGCCCCAGCCCCTGTACCCGCGGCTCGGCCTCGTATTGCGAACGCTCTACCTGGGCCGGCGCGCCCTCGCCCACTTCCGCCGGATGGATTTCTCGATCTTCCCCGGCTGGACCGGTTATGTGTTCTGGCGCCTTCGCCTCGTCGGGCTCTGGCATCGCCGCTTCAATCCACGGCTGCCGCGCCCCGAGCGTCCCGCGCGCCGGCACCCGCCGTCACGAGCCACCGTGACCGTGATTGCCAGCGAGCCCCCGCGATCCGCAGTCGGAGACGAGTCCCCGCGGTGAGCGACGAAGTTCGCGACCGCCTGCTGCAGGCGTGGCGTGGTGAAATCGAGGCGGGGAGCGTGTACGAGCTGATCAGCCGGCGCATGCCTGAGCGCGAGGGCGAAATCCTGCGCCGCATGGCCGAGGCCGAGAGCAGCCACCGAGAGCGGCTCGAGGCACGGATGGGTGAGCTCGGAATCCCGATTCCCGACCGTAGCTCGGTCAAGCTGTCTCCGTGGATGCGACTGCAGGCGCGGATCGCGCCGATCGACCGGCTGCTGGCGGCGCGCGAGGCGGCCGAGAACGAGGAGGTCGACAACGTCTACAAGCGCTCGACGGGAGATCGGACCACCGACTCGCTGCTGCGCGACATCCGCAAGGAGGAGCGCTCCCACTCCCTGGCCGTCCAGGAGATCCGCGGGGACGGGGAACCGACAAGTGAGCCCGCGACGATTGGCGTTCCCGGCGCCCAACGGCGCCTGGACAAGATCCTGGGCCGCGAGAAGTGGCACTCCTCGGGCACCAGCTGGATCTCCGGTGCCATCTACGGCGCCAACGATGGGCTTGCCGCCGTGTTCGGGATTGTGGCCGGAGTATCCGGGGCGACCGGGGGAAGCAGCTTCGTCCTCACCGCCGGCCTTTCCGGCGCGGTCGCGTCGGCACTCTCAATGGCCACCGGCGCCTTCCTCGCCGAACGCTCCGAGGCCGAGATGATGGAAGCCAACATCGAACGGGAGCGCCAGGAGATCGCCGAGCACCCCGAGGAGGAGAAGGAGGAGCTCTCGCTCTTCTACCAGCTCAAGGGCATCGACGAGAAGACGGCCGATGAGCTCGCCGAGCGCATGTCCAAGCACCCCGAGGCGATGCTGCAAGCGCTCGCCTCCGAGGAGTTCGGCTCGGTCAGCAGCTCCGGCGATCCCAAGCAGGCCGCGATCGCCGCCGGGATCAGTACCGGGGTCGGCGCGATCGTCCCGGTCATTCCGTTCTTCTTCGCCACCGGCGCGGTCGCGATCGTGGCCGCCGCGCTGGTCTCCCTCATCGCCCACTTCCTGGTCGGCGCCGCTAAGTCGCTGGTCACGCTCCGCTCATGGTGGTCGGCGGGCCTCGAGATGACGCTCGCGGGGGCAATTGTGGGCGGAGCAATGTTTGCTATTGGGCAGTTGATTCCCACGTAGCGGCGGGTGGCGGGTGGGTGCGGGGTATCCGCCGGCGGCCAGGGCTCTGTCGGAGCCGGGCTCTTGCGTAGTGCTGGGACGGACGCAATTGGCCGGCGGCGGATACCCCCACCCGCGCGCTTCAGCGAACGGCCTTAGGGCCTACGCGCCCAGCTCCTCGCGGAGCTCGTTGAGCTCGGTGCGGAGGGTGGCTACTTCGGCCTCTAGCTTGGTGATGCGATCGTCGAGGCCGTTGCGCTGGGGCTCGGGGGCGATGGGTGGGCGGGGGAGGACCGAGACGTGTTGGAACGGGGCGGGCTCACTGGCGGGCACATCCGTTCCTTCGTCGGTGGTGAGCAGGTGCATGAAGCGGTCTTCCTTGAGCCCGGGGCGCCGGGGCAGGCGCAGGACGTAGCCGCGCTCGACCAGGGACTCGAGCAGCCGCTCGACATCGGAGAGCGACTCGATCCGGGCCAGGCGCTCGGTGCGCGCCTTCAGCTCACCGGGCGTCTGCGGCCCGCGCAGCAGGAGCACGCAGAGGACCGCCAGCTCTGCCTCGCCGAGCCCGAGTCCTTCCTCGGCGAGGTGGCGATACTTGATCGCCCTGCTCCCGGCCCCGCTCGCGAGCCGGGCAAGTCCCCGCCGGCTCAGCCGCTGCGCCGCCTCCCGCACCGTGTGCTCGTCATAGTCGACCACGGGGTCGCGGTTAGTCGACTGATTGCATGCGAGCCGTAACGCGTTGATCGACAACGGATAAGCGTCCGGCGTGGTCCGCCGCTTTTCGATCAGGCACCCAAGCACCCGCTGTTCAGGACCAGTCAGCTCCGGCGGTCGCACGGCGGCGAGGATAGAGGGAACGCTCCCGGCCCGCTCGCGGCCCGCTCGCCGCGTAGCAACCCCACGCCACCACGCCGCGTCCCACGAAAAACGCCTGCGGGGTCGTGCAAAGGGGTCGGGCCCAGCGGCAATTGCGTGCGCGAGGGCACGGCACGCGATACCGAACTGCCACTAGCTCTGCCGCGGGATCCGACCCCCTCGCACGAACCGTCCCAAAGCAGGATTTTTCGTGGTAGCCTCGACGGCCACATAACAGCCGAATCGTCGAGCCACCCGTGGCCGGCGAGCGGGGGATCCAATGCGATCGACCAGGTCGCTGGGGCGAATTGCCACATAACCGTGTGGCATAGCGCGAAGCGCGAGCCCGTCAGCTAACTCCGCAGGCTTTCCAGATGTAGGAAGGGAGCCGTTTTGGAGACCACGCGAGATCTTGGTTGCGCTGAGCTGTGGGCGAAGTCGTTGGAGCAGTCGCTTGCCCGTCGTGGCCGGCCCAGACGAGCCTCGGTCGAGCTGTACCGACTGAAGCCGCCGCGTGATCTCTCGAGCCCGAAGCCGCTGAGCGAGTCGCTCGCCTACTGGCACATTCGCCGCACCGCCGCCGAGCGTGCGGAGATGCCGCTCTCGACCGCCGGGGGCGGCGCCATGATCGCGCTGCTCGCCGCCACCGCCCTCCCCAGCCTCCTCGGCGGCCGCGGCCGCGCGGCCGCGATCCACGCCCAGGCCGCCAAGCCCTCGCGCCCCTCAGACAAGCTGACCGCAGCGATCGCCCGCGGGCGCACCGGCGCCGCCCCCACCGCGGCCGCCCACGCCGCCGCCCCGGCCGTCCCTGCGCCGACCGGCTCATCCGCGCCGGCGCTCGTCGGCGGGGGGGCGACCGAGCTGACCGCCGCGGCCGGCCCCACACCAGCCGCCACACCAGCCGCCACACCAGCCGCCGCCCCCACCCCAGCCGTCGCACCCGCCGCGGCCGCCGCCCACGCCGCCAAGACCGCCCCCGCCACCCCGGCGGCACGCCACCACGCCCACACCTATGGCGAGGTGCTCACGGGCTCGGTCGCGAGCGTGCAGCGCCTGCTCGGAGTGACGGTCGACGGCGTACTCGGACCTCAGACAGGCGCCGCGATCCGCAGCTTCCAAGCGAAGCACGGTCTGACCGTCGATGGCATCGTCGGCCCCGCCACGTCTGCCGCGCTGACGCAGGCGGTCAAGCCGGCGGCGACGGCCCACGCGAACCCCACGGGAGCGGTGACGGCGACGGTTGCCGCGGTGCGAGCCTCGGCACGCGCGACGACGTCCGCCCACGCGGCAAGCCCCGCCGCGCCGACGGCAGGGCCGGTGAGCCCGGCGACCCCCGTGACGCGAGCAGCGAGCAGTGGAACCGCCGCGATCCACCACCGGAGCACCGCGACCGCGCGTTCGGTGGTCCCGGCGCGCCACCCCGCCACGACCGCAATACCGACCGCCGGGCCGGTCCTCGCCACGCCCACGGCACCGGTCAAGCCGAAGCCGCACCCGGCTGCCGCCCCCGCACTTACCGGCGTCCAGGCGCTACAACAGCGGCTTGGCCTGACCGCGGACGGCGATTTTGGACCGCTGACCAAGGCCGCGGTTGAGCGCTTTCAGCGGGCGCACGGCCTGACGCCCGACGGGGTGGTCGGGCCGGCGACGCGGGCCGCCCTCGGCCTCGGTGCTGGACCGGTTCTGCGCGAGGTCGGTCCCGCGACGACGGTGACCCAGGCCACCACCGGGACCGACACCACCGCCGCGAGCGGTGGGTCGTCGAGCACGAGCTCGAGTCCGGCGAGCGGTGCGGCGGCCAAGGTCTCGGAGATGGTCGCAGCGGCGGACCAGATCGCCACGCTGCCCTACATCTACGGCGGCGGCCACGCCTCGTTCACCGCCCCCGGCTATGACTGCTCGGGCTCGGTCTCCTACGTGCTGCACGCTGCCGGCCTGCTCAGCTCGCCCGAGGACTCGTCGCAGCTCGAGAGCTACGGCGCTCCCGGGCCCGGCCGCTACGTGACGATCTACGCCACCGACGGGCACGCATGGATGACGATTGACGGCCGTCGCTTCGACACCGTCGCGCTCGCCGAGACCGGCACCCGCTGGGCGAGCGGCGGCGGCGAGTTCGCCGGGTACGTGGAGCGTCACCCGGTCGGGATGTAAGGGGGCGCCCCCGCGCCTAGCCCGCCCCCGCTAAGCGTCCGCCAGCCGCCGTAGCACCGCGACCGCACGCTGGAGCACGTCCTGGTCCTCCTGCGAGAGGTCCTCGGTGATCGCGCGCGCCAGCCAGCCCTCGCGCTTGCGGCGGTCCTGCTCGAGGATCTGGTGACCGGATTCGGTCAGCTCGACGAGGGTGCGGCGTTTATCGGTCAGATCCGGACGTCGGACGATCAGACCGAGCGCTTCGAGGTCGCACACGGTCTGGGCCATCGACTGCGGCCGGACGTGCTCGGCGGTCGCCAAGGCGCCGATGCTGCTCGTCCCCTCGCGATCGAGCCGACCGAGCACGGCACCCTGGGAGAGCGAGAAGCGATGCTCGGCCCGGAGCCGGCGGATCAGCTGACCGATCACCTCACGCAGCTCGCTGGCGAGAAGAGTCGTGTCCACGGTAGCGCCCACGAGCGCCGCAGTATACCCGAAAAACAGGCAGGCAAACTGTTCAGCTTGCCTGTATATTTGCATGGGTGGCGGACACGATAGGAACCAGCGCGGGCTCAAACGGCGGCGCGCCCGTGACGGCGCCGGTACCGGAGTCCGGGGACCCCCGCGGCGACAACTACAAGTGGATCGCGCTCTCGAACTGCACCCTCGGCATCCTGCTCGCCACGCTCGACGCGTCGATCACCCTGATCGCGATGCCCGCCATTTTCCGCGGCCTTCGCCTCGACCCGCTCGTCCCCCAGAACAGCTTCTACCTCCTGTGGATGATCCTCGGCTTCCTCGTCGTCTCGAGCGTGCTGATCGTCAGCCTCGGCCGGCTCGGCGACATGTTCGGCCGGGTCCGGATCTACAACCTGGGCTTTGTCATCTACACGGTGGCGTCGCTGTTCTTGACCGTGGACTGGCTGACCGGGCGAGCCGGCGCCACGTTCCTGATCGTGTTCCGCGTGGTCCAGGGAATCGGCGCGGCGTGCCTGCTCGCCAACTCGGCGGCGATCATCACCGATGCCTTCCCCGCCAACCAGCGGGGAATGGCACTCGGGATCAACAACATCGTCGGCGTCAGCGGCATGTTCATCGGTCTCGTGCTCGGCGGTCTGCTCGCGCCCATCAGCTGGCGGCTGGTGTTCCTGATCTCGGTGCCGGTCGGCCTGTTCGGCACCGTCTGGGCGTACCTCAAGCTCGAGGAGCGCTCGCATCCGCGCCGTACCTCGATCGACTGGGCGGGCAACGTCACCTTCGCGCTCGGACTGATCCTGGTGATGATCTCGGTCACCTACGGCATCCGCCCGTACGGCAGCTCCCCCACCGGGTGGGGGAGCCCGCGGGTGATCGCCCTGCTGGTGGCCGGCGCGGCCTCGCTGATCGCCTTCGTGGTGATCGAGCGCCGAGTGGCCAACCCGATGTTCCGCCTGTCGCTGTTCCGCATCCGCGCCTTCACCTTCGGCACCCTCTCGACCTTCCTCTCGGCGGTCGCCCGCGGCGGCCTGATGTTCATCCTGATCATCTGGCTGCAGGGGATCTGGTTGCCCCAGCACGGCTATGACTTCACCAAGACCCCCCTGTACGCGGGGATCTACATCCTGCCGCTGATCTTCGGCATGCTGATCGCGGGGCCCACTTCGGGCTACCTCTCTGACCGCTTCGGCGCGCGCGCGTTCGCGACCGGAGGAATGCTCGGCGCCGCGCTCAGCTTCCTGCTCCTCAGCCTGCTGCCAATCGACTTCCCCTATCCGGTGTTCGCGCTCGTGCTGGCGCTGAACGGAATCTCGATGGGGATGTTCGCCTCCCCCAACCGCGCGGCGGTGATGAACAGCCTCCCGCCCGGGGACCGGGGCGCCGGTGGCGGGATGAACCAGACCTTCCAGAACTCGGCCCAGGTCCTCTCGATCGGAATCTTCTTCACGCTGATGGTGATCGGACTCGCGAGCTCGCTCCCACACACGCTGGCGAGCGGTCTCGAGGCCCATGGCGTACCGGCGGCCAGCGCCCAGAGCGTCGCGCACCTGCCGCCGGTCTCGATCCTGTTCGCCGCCTTCCTCGGCTACAACCCGGTCCAGCACTTCCTCGGCGCGAACGTCCTGCATCACCTGACCGCACACAATCAGGCACTTCTCACCGGTCGCTCATTCTTCCCGAAGCTGATCTCCGCGCCCTTCTCGACCGGCCTGCACGAGGCGTTCGCCTTCGCCATCGCCGCGTGCCTGATCGCCGCCGCGGCGTCGCTGATGCGCGGCGGCAAGTATCACGCCGAGAGCGAGGAATGGGACCCCGGCGCCGGCGCCGGCGCCGTCACCCAGCCGGCGCACGGCGCCCCGAGCCCGCTCGCATGAATCACGAACAGAGAGGGAACAGATGAAAGTGCAGTGGTATGGCCAATCGGCCTTTCACCTCAGCGGTGCAGAGGGCTCGGTGGCGATCGATCCGTTCGCCGACATGTCCGGACTGGCGAGCCGCGGGATCCAGTTCGACTATCCCCCGATCGAGGGCGTGGAGGCCACGCTGCTGCTCGTCACCCACGAGCACGTCGACCACAATGGCGTCGAGTCCATCGGCGGCGACCCGACGATCCTTCGCTCGACCGCCGGCCGCTTGGAGTCTCCGCTCGGCGAGGTGGTCGCGATCGCCTCCGAGCACGACGCACAGGCGGGAACCGAACGCGGTCCCAACACCATCTTCCTGTTCGAGCTCGACGGGCTGCGCATCGCCCACCTCGGCGACTTCGGGCAGCGCGCGCTGCGCCCCGAGCAGGCCGCTGCGCTCGGACAGCCCGACCTGGTGTTCATTCCCGTCGGCGGCGGCCCTACGATCGACGCCGCGGAGGCGGGGGAGATCGTCGCTCGGCTGCACCCGCGGTGGGTCGTGCCGATGCACTACCGCACCCCACGGATCGGGTTTCTCGAAACCGCCGACGCGTTCCTCGAGCGGTCCGACAACGTACAGCGACTGTCGGAGCCCACGTTCGACACCGGCGACTTGCCGTCGAGCGACGGGCCGCTCGTGGTGGTCCCCGCGGCGCCATAGCGACCGGTGGTCCCGGCGGCGCCGCAGGACTTACGAGATCTTCTTCAGCTTCAGCTTCAGCTTCGTCTTGGTCGCGGCGGCGTCGGTGACGCTGACGGTGAAGGTCACCGACTTCGTCTTACCTCGAGCCACCTTTCCGGCGAGACCGCTGCTGACCTTCATCGCCGGGCTCGCGAGCGTGAGCTGAACCTTCTTGGCGCTCGATTTCAGGGTGATCGTCAGCGTGCCCTTGCTCACCTTGGCGGAGAACTTCAGCGGCTTGCCGTTCGAGCCCTTGACGACGATCCCCTTCTTTGAGGAGAAGGTGATCCCGCCCGGCGGCGCGATCGCGATCGTCTTGAACCCCGCCGCGTCCTTCCCCGCGGTCGCGGTGAAGGCGAGCTTCCCGTGCTTGCTCGCGAGACCGTGGATCGACGCGTGCGACAGGCTCGGTTTGCTGACCACCGTGTAGGTCACTCGGACACTCGAGGACTCGCCAAAGGCCGAGCCGTCACTCGCGGCCACCGTGAACGTGTGCTTGCCGTACGCCTTGGTGTTGATCGACTTCCCGCCGGCCACGGTCCCCTTGCACGAGACCAGCTTGAAGCCGGGGGCGGCTACGCACGAGTAGGACGCATGCACCACCTGGCCTCGCGTGTACTCACCACCCGCCTTCGGCGTCTTGATGGTGATCGTCGGCGCGTTCGAGACCACGACGGTCTGCGCCGGAGACGGCGCGGACGCGTTGAAGCTCGCGTCTCCGAGGTACTTCGCGGTGATCGAGTGAGTGTCGGCGGAGCCATAGCTGATCGTGCAGGTCGCCGTCGAGGACGAGCTCCCCGCGGTCAGCGGTTGGCTCGGGCACGCGCCGACCCCGGTGCTGCCGTCGAAGAACTCCACCCCGCCCGAGGGCTCGGTCGGGCCCGCGTCGGCCGGCGTCACGGTTGCCGTGTAGGTAACGGTCTCACCGATCGCCGGCGTGGCGCTGGACACGGCGAGCGCGGTGCTCGTCGCGTCCTTGCCGACGCTCAAGTTGTACGGCGTGTTGAGCGTCGTTCCCGAAGCTGATCCGGTCTGGGTGAAGACCGCGGTCACGGCCACGGGCGAGGACGCGGCGGCGAACGACGCATGGCATGTCGCCACGTCGGGTGAGCCGCCGCTGGCCGTCACGGCCCCGCAACCCGGGATCGTCGCTCCGCCCTGCTCGAAGTCGACCGTCCCGGTTTGGGTATTGCCGTGCGGGGTGATCGTCGCGGTCAGGGTCACGGTTTGGTTGGTGACCGGATTGGTCGGGGAGGCGACCACCGTGGTCGTGGGAGCGGACTTCAGGGTCGCGGTGACCGTGGTCGCGGTGTAGTTGATCACGTACTCGTCCGGCGAGTTGGCGCAGTCGTCCCCGATCGTCTCGCCGTTAGGCGCATTCCCGAACGTGCCGGTGAGCGTTCCCGCCGACACGAGCGTGTACGCGGTGCCCGCGGCCGGCGGCGAGGTGCAACTTGTGCTGTCGGCGATGTTGGAGATGTTGAGGCCCGCGCCGGCGAGGTCGATCGTGCCGGTGGAGACGAGCGCCCCGTAGGTGCTGCCGGCGTTGCCGGCCCCCCCGTCACCGATCACCCGGAAGAGAATCGAGCTGTTCGAGTCGAAGGTCGCGCTCGTGGCCGTCAGCTCGCCCGTGGGCGCCGAGTTGTTGCCCAGCGACATGCAGGTAGTCTTGGCCGTCAGCGCGCCGATCGTGCCGCCTTCGGTCTGCATGCCCGCGTCGGTGATGGCAATCGTGCCGCCGTCCGTGGCATTGAGCGAGCCACCGAAACGGAGGTCGACGCCGCCGTTGCTGCACCCATCCGCCGGGGTGGAGCCGGTGATGGTGACGTTGCCGACCTCGTTGTCGCCGTTCAGCGCCAGCGCGTTGTGATTGGCGAGGCTGATGGCCAGCGTGTCCGCCGTAGCGCCGGACAGTGGATCCACGACGTCGAGGTAGTCGGGTACGTTCGTGGTTGTGGCAGTGAGATTCCACGTGTTGGCAGCGCCCAGCGTGATCGGCACAGCCAGTGTGGCCTGACCCCCCTGATCGGTGCCCGACAGCGTGTTGATCCCGTCCATCAGCGTGATGTGGTTGCCGGTGATGTCGTAGTTGTCGGCCGCGTCGATGTCCAACGTGGTGACGATCGCACTGCTCAGGTCATTGTTGCTGTAGCACACGACGGTCACGCCCGACGGGCAGGCGGTGGCGCTCAGCGGGGGGAAGCTGAGGACCCCGGCGGTCGCCGCGACCGGCGCCACGCCGCCCCAGTTAGCCGGGTCGGACCAGTTGGTGTTGGGCGACACCGCCGCCGAGGCGTCGGTCCCGGTCCAGGTGGAGTCAGCGGCCGCCGGGCCGGCGGCAAAGGCTGCGCCGCACACCGTCAGCGCAACCAGCAACGCCAATCGACAGATTCTGTTCGCCGGCCGATCGCTGCACACACCCGAAATTCGCATACCCATCTCCTCGCTCGAGGCAGCCCACCGCTGCCGCACCTCGGCTCAGCCATCCGGACTCGCCGATGCACCTTCGCCCTGACCCGGCCGACTATACGCATTCCGCCGGGTCAGTGTGATCGGTGGCACACTGCAAACAGGTCCTTCGTCCAGTAGTCGGCTATTCCTACCGCAGGGCGAAGCTGACCTACCGTCTCGTCGAGGCGGACCTACCGCTCGGCGAAGCTGACCTCGCGCTCGGGCGTGACCGACCAGCGGCCCCGGCGCCAGCTCACCCGGGTACCGTCGGCCAGGCGCGCGGTCGCGCTTCCGAGCGGCGGCTCTCCCCACAGCGTCGCCTCGAGCGGCCGCTCCGCCTCGGGCACGTCACCCAGTCCCCGCGCCACATGGTCCGCCGGGTAGGTGACCACGATCGACCCGCTGCGCACCCACACCGGGATCACGTGCAGTGGCGCCGGCGCGACTATCTCTTGGCCTCCGGGCACGCGCCGGCCCGACCACGCCTCGATCCACTCGCCCCGCGGGAGCGCGACCTCGCGTTCCCGCGCGCCTTCGTCGAGCACCGGCGCGATCCACAGCGCGGGCCCGTAGCCGTAGGCGTCGGCCAGCGTCCATCCCCTCGGATCGCCGGGGTCGGTGAGGCACAGCGGGCGGACGATCGGGAGGCCGGTGCGGGCGGCGGTGTCGGCGGCGGCGCGCACGTACGGGACCAGCTGCTCGTGGAGGAGGACGTAGGCGCGGTAGATGTCGAGCAGGGGATCGCCGTAGCGCCACGGCTCCTGGGGCATCTTCGAGTGCGCCTGCATCAGCGGCGTGAAGCAGCCGAACTGAAGCCAGCGCGCGAGCAGCTCCGGCGAGCAGGGCTCGATCAGGCGACGCCCGAGATAGCCGCCGATGTCGTGCGACCAGTTCGAGATCCCGCTGCATGCGGCGGCGAGGGTCGCGACCACCAGCACCCGCAGCGACCAGAAGTCCGACGCCTGGTCCCCCGCCCAGGTGATCCCGGTCGCCTGCTGGCCGGTCCAGCCACTGCGGCCGAACACGACTCCTCGGCCCGGATGCTCCTCGTCCAGGGCCCGCTGGATGCTCTTGCGGTGCAGTCCGCCAAGCGCCCACGCCGCCTGTGCTCCGGTGCGGCCGTCGGCCAGTCTCACCTCATCGGGGATGTAGTAGCCCTCGCCGTCGTCGGCCTTGATCCCCTCGACGCCGAGCGCGAGCACCCGCCGGGCGCTGGCTCGCCACCAGTGCTCGGCGGCCGGGCTCGTGAAGTCGATCGGCGAGCCGTCGCCCATCCACCAGCGGGTGAGGAACGGCTCGCCGCCGGGCGCCCGCACGAAATGCCCGGCGGCCGCGGCGGGGGCGTAGTTGGCGGCCGGCCGCTCGTGCAGATGCTGGGACTCGGGCTGGGGCGGGATCTGGCCGTCGCGGGAGTCGACGTTCACCCAGGGCGTGATCCACAGGACCGTACGCACGCCCTCCGCCCGCAGCTTCGCGACCATGTCGGAGGCGTCGGGGAACTGGTGGGGGTTGAACTCCCAGGTGTTGTATTGGGTCTCCCAGGGCGAGTCGATGACGATCGCGTCGAGCGGGATGCGGTGGCGGCGGAAGCCCTCGAGATCCTCGAGCACGTCGTCGCGATGCTCGTGGAAGTCGCGGCTCTTCCAGAACCCGTAGCCCCATTCCGGGAGGACGGCGGCGAAACCGGTCAGACGGCAGAAGGCCCGCAACCGCGCGGCGGGGGTGGTGGCGCACAGCAGGTCCATCCGCAGCGGTCCGGCCCCGGCGCGGGTCGACACGGCCACGAGCTCGCCGCTGAGATCGAACTGCGTGCCGTTGGCGTCGGTGCGGACCCACACCGCATAGCCTCGACTCGACACCAGCCACGGCACCGGCGCGCAGTCGCCCTGCGGGATGCCGCCCTGTTCGAGCAGTTCGGGGGGGCAATCGGGCCCGGTGTAGCGGCGATCGGCGCCGAGCTGGACCATGCGCCCGGCCTGGTCGAGACGAGTGTTGTGACGGGCGCCGAGGCCGACGAAGCGCTCCTCCGCCCGCTGCTCCCACTCAATCGCCAGTCGCAGCGGCGTTCCGTCCGCGTCGAGCTCGAGCTCGACGCGGTCCTCGGTGGGCACGCCGACGCGCAAGCGCGCGCGCCGGCCTCCCGACAGGCTCAGCGCGAGCTCGACGCCGTCGGGCTCGCGAGCGTTGATCCTGGCTCCCCAGGCGCGCTCCGGCGGCGAGCGCTGCTCGCGCGCGATCACCCCCTCGGTGAAATGGATGAACTGATCTTGGATCTCGCCGTCGGCGACCCATACCCCGCCACCGCGGAGCAGCCGGCGGCCGCCACGCCGCACGGTGAGCGCGAACGGACGCAGCGCGAGCTCGACGCGGAGGGGCCCGCGCTCGATCACCACGTCGGTCACGCTGACGACGACGGACGCCTCAGGGGCGGCGACGATTGCGCTCATCGCCCCATCTTCTAGGTCGCGGCCAGGATGCTTGCCTGCGTTCACAGGAAGATCACGCGGAGGTGGCGATGGATGCGCCTGAAGCTACCGTGAGTGCACCCGGCGCCACCTCCGTGGGAGTTCGCCTGGCGGCGAACATCCCGGCGGAGGTGGCGATGGACGCGCCTGAAGCTACCGTGAGTGCACCTGGCACTAGGATCGACGCCCGCCGTGAAGATCACAGACGCCGTCATCCCCGTCGCCGGCCTCGGCACCCGACTCCTTCCGGCGACCAGGTCGCAGCCGAAGGAGATGCTGCCGGTCGTCGACAAGCCGGTGGTCCAGTACGTGGTCGAGGAGCTGCTGAGCGCCGGCATCGAGCGCGTGCTGTTCGTGACGGGCCGCCGCAAGCGGGCGATCGAGGACCATTTCGACGCCGACCCCGAGCTCGACCGCGCGCTCGGCGTCGATCCGCCGCTCGACCCGCGCGGCGGGTTGAAGGTCTACTACACGCGCCAGCTCCGCCCGGCCGGCCTCGGCGATGCGCTTCGCTACGCGGAGGGCTTCGGCGACCAACTGGGGGTGGTGGTCGCGCTCGGCGACACGATCATCGAGCCTCCGCCGCCACCCCAGCCGGGAATCATCACGCGCCTGATCGAGGCCTACTCTGAGTTCGGGGCCGACGCTGCAATGGCCGTCGAGATGGTGGGGGACGAGGCGGTCTCGAGCTACGGGATTGTGTCCGGGACCCAAATCGGGGACGGGATTCTCGACGTCACGGACGTGATCGAGAAGCCGGACGCGAGCGAGGTGACGAGCCGGCTCGCCGTCGCGGCGAGGTACGTGCTGGGACCGGCCGTGTTCGAGGCGCTGCGCGCCACGCCGCCCGATGCCCGCGGCGAGGTCCAGATCGCCGACGGCTTCCTGGCCGTTCTGCGCGGCGGCGGGCGGATCGTCGCGGTGCCGCTCGCCGCCGGAGAGCGCCGGCACGATATCGGCACGGTCGAGGGCTACTGCCACGCCTTCCTCGAGCTTGCGCTCGCCGACCCGCGCGTCGGGCCGGCGCTGCGCGCCCGGGCGGCCGAGCTGCTCGATGGTTCGAGCTAGCGCGTTCGCGCGGGCCGCTCTCGCAGGCAATCCCTCTGACGCCTACGGGGGAGCAACGCTGGCCGTGGTCGTACGCGACTTTCTCGCCGAGGTCGAGGCGAGCCCCGCGACCGCACCGTCGATCACCCCCGAGAGCACGCTCGTGCGGGCGACCATGCTCCGGTTCGAGCGCGAGCTCGCCCCCGAAGCGCCGCCGGCCGCGGTCCGCCTGCGGACCTCGATTCCGAGGTCGGTGGGCCTCGGCGGCTCCAGCGCGATCGTGATCGCGACCGCGCGTGCGCTGTGCGAGCTGCACCGCGTGCGGCTCCACCCGGACGAGCTCGCGTCCTTCGCCCTCGCGGTCGAGACCGAGGACCTGGGTATCGCAGCGGGCATGCAGGACCGAGTCGCCCAGGCGTACGAGGGGCTCACGTTCATGGATTTCCGCGACGGCGTCTACGAGCCGCTGGATCCGGCGTTGCTGCCGCCGCTGTTCGTGGCCTGGAACGTGCATGCGGCCGAGCCTTCCGGTCTCGTCCATGGGGATCTCCGCGCGCGATTCGAGGTCGGCGACCCGGTCGTGCTCCGCGCTTTGGCCGAGCTGGCAGAGCTCGCGCGGGTGGCGCGCTCGGCGCTGCTCGCCGGGGATGCACGGGCATTCGCCCGCTGCATCGACGCCAGCTTCGATGCGCGACGCCGCATGCTGACCCTCGACGAGCGCCACGTCGCGATGATCGAGCTCGCGCGCGAGCTCGGAGCGAGCGCCAACTACGCCGGCTCGGGTGGGGCGATCGTCGGCTGCTGCCGGGACGAGGGGCATCGTGCGACGGTGACTCAGGCACTCGCCGATGCCGGCCACGGTGCGATCTCGCCCGTGATGGCCCCGATCTAGCCGTCTGGCCGCGCCCGACTAGATTCGTGGATCGGATCGTCCGGTTCCGTCGGCTCGCAGGGCCTACAAGGCGTCCAGGGTGACACCGGCGCCGCTGGTTCGCCAGGGGCCACCGGCTCGCAGGGAGCCACCGGATCCTCCGGCGCTGCGGGCGCCTCAGGAGTCGCTCGCGAACGATTGCGGTCTCCGGGACTCGCCTAAGCGAATCAGTCCAGGTACCGCACCACCTCGCTTACCGGGGCCTTCTCGGGAGTGAGCTGCGGCTGCCGCGGACGGCCGAGGTGGAGCAGGCCGATCGGCTCCTGGTCCTCGGGAAGGTCGATCGCCGCGCGTCCGGCGGGGGTGGAGAGGACGGGAAGGGTGCGCCAGTAGCTCGCGAGCCCGCGGGCATGCGCGCCCAGGAGTACGA
>Ga0302325_10012826_pt1 | contig 17951 bp, 15 predicted proteins | sample Palsa_T0_2_FD_201948 | JGI IMG/M metagenome (GOLD analysis project Ga0302325, IMG submission 201948) | Peat permafrost microbial communities from Stordalen Mire near Abisko, Sweden - Palsa_T0_2 | ecosystem: Environmental > Terrestrial > Soil > Palsa > Peat permafrost | place: Sweden: Abisko...
ATCGAAGGGACGCAGCTCATTCCGCTGCAGCACCTTTCCCAGCGCATCGGCGAGCTTCAACCGCACGCGGGTGAGAAGATCGTCGTGCATTGCAAGAGCGGCGGCCGCTCGATGTCGTTCACGCAGGCGCTGCGCCAGGCGGGGTTCAAGGATGTGAAGAGCATGGCCGGCGGGATCTCGCTCTGGAACAAAGACATCAATCCCGGCGGCCCGCAATATTGATTCAGTTTTTCCCTGAGACCGTCGAATCCAGCGCTGCTTGATCCCCCGTTTCACGGGAATATAGTAAGGCGGGTACGGGAGGTAAGTGTGGTCGATGGAGCGTCACCAGCCGATCTCGATTTCGATACGCTGATCGCGCGCGAATGGCTAATCACCAACGGGATCGGCGGATACGCAAGTTCAAGTATCCCGGGGCTGAACACGCGCCGCTATCATGGCTTACTTGTCGCGGCGATGGCCCCGCCGGTTCGCCGTCACGTTTTGCTTTCCCGGGTCGAGGAAACGGTGGTATGGAACTCGGGGCATGCAGATCTGGCCTGCAACGAGTATCCTGGCGCGATCTTTCCGCGCGGCGATCACCTTCTGCGCGCATTCAGCAATGAGCCGCACCCGCGATGGGCATATCAGTCCGGTAATTGGACGCTGGAAAAGCAGGTCCGATTGTTGCGCGGCGAAAATACGGTGGTGCTGACATACACGCTGCTGGGGGCGGAGCGGCCGGTCGATCTGGAGGTTCGGCCTCTGTTTGCGTTGCGGCCGATCCACGAACTCACCTACCAGGGGAACGGCCGGCTCGCGGCCCAGAAGCGATCGCCCGGGCACTATCAGGTTGCGCCAACCAGCAGAAGTCCGGAAGTGTTTTTCGCCAGCAGCGGCGAATTTCGCGATGCGCCATGCTGGTATCTCAACACGATTTACCGCCGGGAGCGAGAGCGCGGCTACTCCGGCCTGGAAGATCTTTGGAGCCCGGGCGTGCTGCATCTGAAGCTCGTGCCGGGCGAGGCGGCGCATCTTGTTTGCTCGGCCGATCCAATCGTTCTGGCTGAAACGATCACGAAGATCAACGCGCAGACCGCCGCTCCGATGCCGGGAATCCTTGGAAGTGATCATCGCGCGGGTGCGCCGTCGCCCGATCCCGCGTTTGACGCTCTGCGCCGTGCCGCTGACTATTTCCCTGTGTCCCTGCCGCCCCGCGCCGGCGAGGAACCGGTTCCCGCATGCGTCGCCGGGTATCACTGGTTTGCCCCCTCCGCGCGGGCGACGCTGATCGCGTTCAGCGGACTGTATCTGGTCACCAGGCGGTTCGCTGAGGCGCGCAATCTCCTGCTGGAGATCTCCTCCCATTTGAAAAACGGGCTGTTGCCGACCGATTTCTCCGAGGATGGCGACGAGCCGCTCTATCACGGCGCAGACGTCTCGCTCTGGTTCGTTGCGGCGGTCTTCGAGTATCTCCGCTACAGCGCCGACGAAGAGACGGTGCGCCGGCCGCTGTTTGACGTGGTGCTGGGGATCGTCGATGCATATCGCCGGGGAACCGATCTGGGCATTCGAATGGATTCCGACGGGCTCCTCGCCAGCGGATTGCCCGGAATTCCCACGACCTGGATGGACGCCAAGGCCGGCGACTGGGTGGTCACCCCCCGTGCCGGACGTTCGGTTGAAATCAACGCTCTCTGGCATAATGCGCTTTGCATCGCCGCCGACTTCGCCGAACGTTTCGGGAAGCAGCCGCTGGCAATTGAACTGACGAACCTGGCGCAATCCGTTCAGCGGGCGTTCAACCTTCGATTCTGGAACGAATTGGCCGGCTGCTGCTTCGACGTGGTGGGCGATCAGGTTCCCGATGCATCGATTCGTCCCAATCAGGTGCTGGCGATGTCGCTGGCGTTCCCGGTGCTGCAGCCGGAGCGATGGGAGCGCGTGCTCGAATTGGTTCGACGCGATCTGCTCACGCCGTTTGGGCTGCGAACGCTCTCGCCGCGCGACGCCAACTACATCGGGCGTTACAAAGGCGCTGTTGTCGCCCGCGACCGAGCGTATCACAACGGCACGGTATTCCCCTGGCTGCTGGGGCCGTACGTTTCGGCCGTGCTGCGGCTGACCGGCCGCGGCGACGACGCTCGTAAGCACGCCAGCGCACTGCTTCAGCCCTGTCTCGATCGCCTTCGCGGCGAGGGGTTGGGATTGATCAACGAGCTATTTGACGGCGATGGTCCCCACTCCCCCGGCGGAACCATCGCCTGCCCGATGGCCACCGGCGAATTGCTTCGCTGCTACGCCGAGGACATCCTCGACCGCGCGCCCGCCGCGCCGCCAAACTCTTCACTGACGACCCGCCTGCTCGACATCGGCGGCGTCGCCCCGCGCGTTGAGCATCCCGCCTGAGAACAGCCCATGCAGACGCTGGAATATGCGATCTCTAGGAAGAAGAAGCCGAGACAGCCTGCGTTTTGGCTTGCATTCGCCTTTGCATACCTGGTCGGGCTCGTAGTCCTGGATATCACCGACGATCGATTCCACGAACGTTTGACGGGCTTTCACAATGACGGGGGGATCGCTTTCGTGAGCATGTTTCTCTCTCCGGTTTTTGTCGGAACCGCCGCCGCGATGAAGGCGGTATGGACGCGCCTGAACTCAATCGAGTTCGCAGTTTCTTTTGCCATTTTCGCACCGCTTCTCGTTTACCTGCTGTGCTGCCTGACTGTCTTCTTCAGGTAACGACGTGGACGCCTTCGCGGCTCTTTGTATTTGCACGATCGCCGTGAATTGCCCACAATGCACGCGCGAACCAATGGGTGTCGTGTAATGCCGCGGGTGCGCTGACGCATCCGGCGCGACGCCCTCGCGCTCTGGAAGAAGGATACGCATATGGCCGGCCAGGCATTTGGAATCATCGGTTTGGAAGTCATGGGAAGAAACATCGCGCTCAACATCGAGCGCAACGGCTTCCCCATTGCCGTCTACAACCGCACGTACTCAAAGACCGAGGATTTCATCAACGTCCTGGCCAAGGGGAAAAACGCCAAGGGCGCCAAAACCCCCGCTGAGTTCGTACAGATGCTCGAGCGGCCGCGCCGCATCCTGATCATGGTCAAGGCGGGCGCTCCGGTCGACGCGGTGATCGCCGAACTTCGCCCCCATCTTCAGGAAGGGGATATCGTCATCGACGGCGGCAATTCCCATTTCACCGACACCGAGCGCCGCCTCACGGAACTGGCCGGCACCGGTATCAAGTTCTTCGGCATGGGCGTCAGCGGCGGCGAGGAAGGGGCGCTCTGGGGCCCGAGCCTGATGCCCGGCGGCGACGAAGAATCCTACAAACACCTCGAGCCGATCCTCAAAAAGATTGCCGCCAAGACTCCCGACGATGGCCCCTGCGTGACCTATCTCGGCTCCAAGGGTTCGGGTCATTTCGTGAAGATGGTCCACAACGGGATCGAATACGGCGATATGCAGCTTATCGCCGAGGCGTATGACCTGTTGAAGAACGTGGCCGGCCTCAACAACCATCAGCTCAAGGAAGTCTTCACCGAATGGAACGGCGGGGAATTGAAGAGCTTTCTGATCGAGATCACCGCCCGCGTGATCGACTTCCCCGATCCCGATTCTCCCACCCGCGATCTGATCGACATGATTCTCGACAAGGCCGGTCAGAAGGGAACCGGCAAATGGACGACGCAGTCTGCGCTCGATCTGGCCGTGCCGATTCCGACGATCACCGCCGCCGTCGACGCCCGCGGTATCTCCGCGCTGAAGGACGAGCGCGTCAAAGCCGCCAAGCTGCTGGCCGGCCCGAAGCCAACGGTCATCAAGGGTGATAAAAAGGCCTTTATTGACGACGTGCGCGCAGCCCTCTATTGCAGCAAAATCTGCTCGTACGCACAGGGAATGGCCATGCTTGCCGTCGCCAACAAGACCTACAACTACGGCATGCACCTGGACGAGATCGCCCGCATCTGGAAAGCCGGCTGCATCATCCGCGCCATTTTCCTCGACGAGATCAAGAAGGCGTTCAAGGAAGAAGCAAGTCTGTCGAACCTGCTGCTCGCCGGCCGTTTCCGCGATGCGGTCAACTCCCGGCAGGATGCGTGGCGGCGGACATTGGCCACCGCGACTCAAAATGGCATCGCCACGCCGGCGTTCGGCGCCAGCCTCGCCTACTACGACAGCTACCGCCGCGACCGCGTCCCGGCCAATCTGATCCAGGCCCAGCGCGATTTCTTTGGCGCCCACACCTACGAGCGCACGGACAAGCCGGGCGTGTTTCACACCGAGTGGTCGGCGACGAAGTAGAAGAGAATCGTGACCCATCTTGGTTTGGACATCGGCTCCTCGTCGGTCAAAGCGGGGCTGCTGCGCGATGGAAAAATCGTCGGGCGGATCGTGCATGCGACGTTTCCGACGAACCACGCCGGCGTTCAGGTCGAAGTCGATCCGGCAAAACTCCTGGCGGCTATCAGCGCGGCGATCGCCCATTTGGGTGCCGCGGCACAGAAGGCGGATGTCGTCGCGCTGTCGGTGATGTCGCCGGCGTGGGTCGCAATGGACAAAACCGGGAAGCCGCTGACGCCGATTATCACGCATCAGGATCGGCGCAGCGTGGCGATCGCACACGAGCTGGAAAGTCGCGTTGGCAAAGCGCGATATCTGAAGCTGGCCGGGAATCGGCCGTTTCCCGGCGGGATCAGTGCCACGACCTGGGCCTGGTTCTGCCAGCATCATCGTGGCTTGATGCGACGAGTGGACCTTGCCGGTCATCTCAACACGTTTCTGCATCGCCAATTTACCGCAGCGCGTGTGATCGATCCGGCCAACGCCTCGTTCACGGGTCTCTATGACACCGTTGGACAATCGGGGTGGAACGATGAGCTATGCGAAGCCGCTGGCGCGCTGCCGCGGCAATTGCCGGTCGTAATCGAGTCGAACATGATCGGCGGGACCATTCTGCCGAGCGCGGCGAATCGCTTCGGCTTGCGCGCCGGCACCCCTGTGCTCACGGGTATTGTCGACACCAGTTCAGCCATGCTTCTCATCGGCGCCAAGCCCGGCCAGCTTCTCAACGTTTGCGGCTCAACCGACGTTCTCGGTCTCTGCACTGCCAAAGCATCGCCTCACGAACAACTGCTTACCCGGGCGCTGGGCGTCGGCAAAAAGTGGATGTCGGTCAGCACGCTCGCCGCAGCGGGGTCGGCGCTGAATTGGGCGCGGGATCAACTGTTCGCCGATTTGCCCCCCGAAAAATATTGGAAACTGCTGGCAAAACTCGCGCACGACCCCAAAGCACGATCAACCGGGGTGATTTTTGAGCCGTACCTGGCCGGCGTGCGCACCGCGATCGATCAGCGGCAGGCGGCGTTCACCGGGCTGACACTGGCGACAACCCGCGACGAAATGCTCAGTGCCGTCATCGAATCGCTTGCCGAGGCCAGCGCCGCCCGGCTCACGCTGCTCAAGCAGGCCAAGGCAACCATGCGCCGCGACGTAGTCGTTTCCGGCGGCGTCCAGGACGGCCTCGACCGCATCCTCCACCGCGATTGGCCGGGGAGATGGTCCTTCCGCACCGAAGAAGAGGCGACGTTGCGGGGATTGTCGTGCCTGGAACCGATCGAACAACGGTCGAGTTGAGTGAAGTTGCCGGACCGATGTGTGACAGTCGGTGACATTGGCAGCCGCGCCAGCACAGAGCCGAGCGGCTCTGCCGCCGGATGTTTCCCGGCTTCCGCGAGACTGCGCCATGCCGCGACGGACCGGCGGCGGAGCCGCTCGGCTCTGTGCTGGCGCGGCTGCTACGCAACTCTCGGATGTCAGCTTTCAGCGCTACCCGCAGCGCGGGAGGAAACGAGATCACGCCGCTTTGCGGTTTTCTACGATGATGACGGTGAGATCGTCCTTTGGATCGAGGCTGCCGGCGGCGGCGTCGAGGGTGCGGGAGAGTTCCAGGAGCAGGGCGCTTCCATCGAGCGAGGCGTGCTGTTGCAGCTCGGCTTTCCACGCGGTGTCGTCCGGCGCGGTGCCGCCGCCGAATCCCATCTCGACTCCGTCGGTGAAGAGGACGAGCCGGTCGCCGGGATCAAGCGTGACGGTGGCATCGCTGAAGACTTCGTCGGGGAACACGCCGAGCAATCCGCCATCGCATTCGACGATCCGCTCCAGGGTTCCGTCCGCCCGCAGCACCAGTGGAATCGGGTGGCCGGCGCGGGCGAGCGTGACCTGGTGTGTCTTCACGTCGATCATTCCATAAAGCGCGGTAGCGAAGCTGGCGTGGGTGAGAGCCTGCGCGACAAATGCTTCGTTGAGCCGGCGAAGAGCTTCCGATGGGGCGAGGAGGCGATAGCCGCTGGGCGTGATGTCTTTTGTGACCAGGGAATGTTTGAGGAACATCGTCAGCAGTGCCGCCGGCATTCCATGCCCCACCGCGTCGGCGAGGTAGAAGGCGATGTGCCGTTCATCCAGCCGCATCACATCGTAGAGATCGCCGCTCACGTACCCCGCGGGGCGGAAGAGCGTGTGAAAGTAGACGGAGCCGATCTGCGGCAAAGACTTGGGAAGAAAATCCTGCTGGATGCGGGCGGCCAGCCGAAGCTCCTCGTCGAGCCGGTGCATGTAGAAATTCAGCGTCTCATCCCGCCGGCGGAGCACGTTCAGCTCCAACCGCAGGGCGTCGAGTTCGCTTTGCACGTCTTCGATGCATCGTGCGAGCATCCGCGCCCCTTCGATCGGGGCAGATTCCACACTCGGCTTTAAGTCCGACAAAACGTGCATCAACAGTGCTCCGGGCGGCGCGCGCAGCAAGCCCGCGCCGCAAGGGTTCCATCTCTTGTTCGTCGTGAAATGAGAGCGACTTTACCGGCTGGGGCGGTAATGCCCCTCGGGGAGGGAAATCAAGTTCAAATGACGGATCACGAGACGAAAAACCCCCAGGGTGCAAGCACCCTGGGCGTTCGGCTATTAATAAAAGCAGCGCATGAGAAACAGTCCGAACGCCGAGTGGTGCTTGCAGCCTCGGGTCAGGTTCCTTCATTCGGGTTTGTCAGAAGCCCACCGCGCGCACAGTTCCGCCAGTTGATTCACTTGTTCAAGCAGCGCCGCGACATCGCGCAGGTCCATCATCGTCGCGGCGTCGCTCTTGGCGTTGCGCGGATCGGGATGACATTCGAGAAAAAGCCCGTTGGCGCCCGCCGCCACTGCGGCCCGCGCCAGCAGCGGGGAATATTGCGGATTGCCGCCGGATTGTGCGCCCTGGCCGGCCGGCTGTTGCACGGAATGCGTCACGTCGAACGCGACCGGGCACTTGAACGCCTTCATCACCGCCAGCGCCGTGAAATCGTTGACCAGGCGGTTGTAGCCGAAAAACGTCCCGCGCTCGGTGAGCAGCACGCGGGCGTTGCCGGTTGAGCGGACTTTTTCCGCCGCGGTTCCCATTTCCGTGGGGGACATGAACTGTCCCTTTTTGACGTTGACGACGCGGTTGGTTTTGCCGCACGCCAGCAGCAAATCCGTCTGCCGGGCGAGGAACGCGGGAACCTGAAGAACATCGACCACTTCACCGGCCATCGCCGCCTGCTCGGCCTCGTGGACGTCGGTCAGGACCGGCACTCCCACGTCGCGCTGCACGCGCTGCAGAACCGCCAGACCCTCCTCGATTCCCGGCCCGCGGAAACTCGAGTTGCTGGTGCGATTGGCCTTATCGAAGCTGGCTTTGAAGACGTACGGGATGCCCAGCCGCTCGCAAACCGTCTTCAGTTGCGTTGCAATTGACAGGCACAGGTCGGCCGACTCGATCACACACGGACCGGCGATGACGAAAAGTCTCGCGTCCCGCAGTTGTTGCATCAATACGCTCATGTCATTTCCTTGCCGGTCGGGACCATAAAGCCCAGCTGCGCGGGAAGCAAGTCGATCGAAACCGGTGTATGCCCGGCAGCGTCGCCGTCGACCTGCACCGGCACCGGCTGTGATGACTCGATGAAAAAATTCTGCGCCCGCATCTGGAGAACTCCTCTGCCCTGGAGATGCGTCCCGGTGAGGATTCCGACGAACCATGCAAACAACTCCGTCCGCGATCGGCAGGGAAGCACCAGCAAATCCAGCAGGCGATCGTGCGGATCGGCCTGCGGCAACACCGGGAATCCGATCCCGTATTCCCGCGAATTTCCCACAAACGCGATCGCCGGCCGGCTGGGGAACACCTCTTTGCCGTCGGCCAGCACGCGCAGCGAGTGAAATTTATACGACCCCAGCGCTCTGGCAGCAGGAAGCAGGTAACTGGCATAATTGATCGGGCCGACGCGCGATTTTGCCAGATCGTGAACGATTTCTCCGTCATATCCGATCCCCGCCATCAGGAGGCATAGCTGCAGATTGACGCGGGCGACGTCATATCGAACGACCGATCCGTCGCGCAGCGTGTCGCTGACCCAATTCGCCGCCGAGTCTGCGGTGATGCGGGGCAAGCGAAGCTGGCGGGCCATCAGATTGGCGGTTCCCATCGGCACTGGAATGATCGGCGGGGGATGCGCGAACGTCATGAGCGTATTTGCCACCGTCCGCAGCGTTCCGTCGCCGCCGATGACGATCGCGGCACGCACCCGCTCCGTGAGCCGATCCGGCGCGATCTGATCGGGCGGCTCGTAGTGAGCGTCAACGCGATATCCCTCCCGGCGCAGCTTGCGCGCGATCAGTGCCGCCAGCGGCCTGGCGCGCCCGCTGCCGGAAATCGGATTGGCAAAAAGGAAGACGTGACGCACGCGATTCAAATCATCCGTTAAAAGAAGCGAGCGAATCCTAACCGCCCCCCGTGGATTGTCGAAAGCCGCGACTCTACCATGACGCCGGTTTGACGTTCAGATTCCCCGTTTAGCCGGCGAGCATGCTCGCCGCGTCATCGCGGTCGATTGAATCGCTGGCGACGCGCCGGGCATGCCCCGGCAGCTAAACTGGGAGGAAGTAAATCACCCACAGGAGTAATCGATGGAAAATCAACCACTGAAACCCGGCGACACCGCTCCCGCGTTCGAGCTGATGGATCAGGACAAGAACAAAGTCGCGCTCTCATCGCTGCGCGGCAAGAAGGTCGTCCTTCTGTTTTATCCCATGGATTTCTCGCCGACGTGCACCACCGAAGCTTGCACGTTCGGGCCGGGCGTTGAACAGATCAAAGGCGGGCCCGATACCGTCGTTTTCGGCGTGAGCTGCGACAGCCCCTTCTGTCATGCGGCGTTCGTGAAGCAATACGCAATTCCCTATCCGCTTCTCGCCGACCCGACGCGAAAGATGGCCAAGGCCTACGGCATGTGGGCGGGCGAGGAGCCGTACAACTGCACCAAGCGCGGCACCATCATCATCGGAAAGGACGGGAAAATCGCCCATTGGCAGGAGGTTCCCATGCGCGAGCCGCGCAAGCTCGACGAACTGGAGAAACTCGTCGCATCGCTGTAAATGGGGGTATGGCCAAAGTTTTCGGCGACCGTAGTTGCGCCCTTCCGTTAGCCCCCGGCTCTGCCGGGGTTTAACCCCGGCAAAGCCGGGGGCTAATGGAGTTGAAAAAACCGACCACACGCTGAACGGGCTGAATCCGGTTCTTTGACGCGGAAGGATCAATTCTCTTGAAACTCGGAAACGAACCGTCGGCCGAAGCTGCCGTTGGTCAGACCAGATCGCTGAAAATCGGTTTCATCGGCACCGGTTTCATCGGCCAGCATCAGATCAAATTGCTCAAGAAGGTTGCGGGGGCCGAAGTGATCGGCGCGGCCGATATCAAAGAATCCGCGCGCAGCACCGCGAAAGAATTGGGCGTCGCCCAAACGTTCGATACCTATCAGAAGATGCTCAAGGGGCTGCCGGAGATTGAAGCCGTCAGCGTTTGCACGCCCAACGGGATGCATGTCGAGCATACTGTCGCTGCGCTCGACGCCGGCAAGGACGTGATGGTCGAAAAGCCGATGGCGATGAACGCAAAGCAGGGCCGGAAAATGCTGGACGCGGCCAGGCGAAACAAGAAGAAGCTGATCGTCGGGTTCCAGCATCGCTTCGAGCCGCGGACCAGGATGATTCGCGACCAAATCGTGGCGGGGGAGTTCGGGAAGATTTTATACGTCCGCGCCCAGGCGCTGCGCCGCCGGGGAATTCCGTCATGGGGCGTCTTCGGTCAGAAGAAACTGCAGGGGGGCGGCCCGATGATCGACATCGGCGTCCATATTCTCGAAATGGCCCATTATCTGATCGGCTCTCCGGAGCCGATCAGCGCGACCGGCAGCACGTTCACGTATCTCGGAAACAAGCCGATGGAGGCGCTGGCTCCGTGGGGCGCGTGGGATTACAAAACCTACACCGTCGAAGATCTCGCCGTCGGGATGATCCGCTTCGATACCGGGGCCGTGCTGACCGTCGAATCGAGCTTTGCCGCGCATATCGAAAAGGACATTTGGAACGTGACGATCATGGGCGAGAAGGGCGGGGCCAACTGGGAGTCGTCGCAGATTTTCACGGACCACGGCGGATACATGACCAACTCCACGGCGACCGTCGTCGGGCAGTGGGACCATTTCGAATACAAGATGCAGCATTTCGTCGAGGTTTGCCGCGACGGACGCGCCAACGAAGTCCCCGGCGAACATGGTTTGATGGTGCAGAAGATGCTCGACGGCATCTACGCCAGCGCCGAGCAGGGGCGCGAAGTGCGGATCAAGGCGTAATAATCACATCGCCCATCAGACGTTCCACATCTCCGCGGTGAAGATGCCCCGCATACGCCGTCATCGCGTTGGCAGCTCCGCAGGCCGCCGCCAGCGCGCATGCAGCCTGCAATGTCACCCCGCGCCGCAGCCCGGCCGCCAGACCGGCGGCGAATGAATCGCCGGACCCGACCGCGCTGACGGCTTTGACCTTCGGTGACGAAACGCGCCAAACCCGGCCGCCGTCGCGTGCCAGCGCGCCGTTCCTGCCGAGCGTGACGACCATCGCGTTTCCACCTTTGATCGCCTGTTCCACGGCCGCGTGCAGAGCGGCATCCGAATCGACGTTGCAGCCAAACGTCCATCCCAGTTCGTCCCGATTCAATTTCGCGATGATCCCCCGATGCTGCAGCATCGCCAGAAGCGGTGCCCGCTGCAGATCGGCGATGATGCGGACGCCTCGGTCGAGCAGTGATGGCGCCAGCCGTGCGTACGCATCGTCAGGCGAGGCCGGCGGCAAAGTGCCGGCAAACAGCCAGACGTCGCCGGATGCCGTCCCGGCGGCAAGCTTCTGCAGCTTGTCTTCCAGTTCCTGCCACGCGACGGGCCCGACGGCTTTCGATTCTTCGACCAATTCAGTGGCGGTGCCGTTGGAGCGATCGATGATTGTGATGCACTGCCGCGTGTTCGGCTGCACCAGCACAAAATCATGGCGAATTCCCGATCGCTCCATGTCCTCGAGCAGAATCCGCCCCCGGCTTCCGCCGGCAAATCCCACCGCGGTCTGGTCCTCGCCCAGTTCGTGCAGAACACGGGCCGCGTTAACGGCTTTTCCTGAAGCGTAATCGTGAACGTCGGCCGTGCGATTGACATCGTCGATGATCAATCGTTCCAGCGTCATCGTGCGCTGATAGACCGGCGTGGTTCCGACGCAGACGATCATGCCGGCTCCAGATCGAGCAGGATCTCCACGGAGCTTGGGCGGAATCCGCAACGCTCAAAGAGCGTGCGGGCCGGAGTGTTTCCCCACGCGGCGTGGAGCCGAATCTGCGTCACGCCAATCTGCACGAAACGCTCGATCGCCAGCGTTACCATGTGCCGAGCGATGCCTTCGTTGCGATATTGCTCCTCGACCCAAAGATCGTGAATCAGACCGAACTCTCGCAGCAGATAGATCGGAATCTCTTTCTCGACGCTCGCGATGAGGAAGCCGGCCAATGCCCCGGCGACGCCAGCGCCGGGGACATGATCACCCGGCTCGGCAACAAGAAAGACGCTGCGCGGATCGCCGGCTCGCTCGGTCAGCCAGCGTTGGTACATCTCGCCGACGTCTGGGCGAAAAGCGTATTTCGAAGCGTCCATCGCCTCATGGAACGCCGCGATCTTCCGCACCATCGGCACCACCGCAGGGACATCGTCAGGGGTCGCGGGTCGAACGGTCATAGATGGATTGTATGGTGATGGGGCGTGTTTCCAAGACTCAAACCCACGGACCGGGGAGACGTTCTCTTGTGACATGGGCGTCCCGCGCGTCCCGCCCATGTCGGCGGCAATGAGCGTTAGAAAACCTCGGATATCTGGCTTCTCCTACTTCCGTATCGCCTACATGGGCGGGACGCCCATGCCACGGGGAAAGTTTCGACCGCTGAGGAACGTTTGCAGCGATCGACTCGCGGTCGGTTCGTCCCACGCCAACTCCGACGCCAGCAACGCTGTCACACGTTGCGCCGTCGCTTCGCCCCCACATCGACTCAGCGCCAGCCCCGTGCGCCGCCACATCACATCCGCGACGCTGGTTGCCATCTCGTCGCGGCACGCCTCAATCACGTCGCTCTCGAACACCTCCGGCTGCTGGCATAGCAGATCACCGTTGCGAACGCGCGGGCGGACGGGAATCGCTTCGTGGGTTGTTCGGCAGCGCGGCGCCGGCTGGCCGAGAATGCGATACACCTCATCGACCGTCTCCTCGGCAATCTTGCGATACGTCGTGTATTTGCCGCCGGCGACGGTGATCAGATTCTCCGCCTGGCGAACGATTCGGTGTTCGCGCGAACGAGACGACGGATCGGTGGCATTGGCGGCGAGCAGCGGCCGGACGCCGGCGAAGGTCGTGATGACATCGGCCCGCATGATTGGACGTTGCACGGCGTTACCGATCTCCGTCAGCAGGTATTCAATGTCCTCGTCAGCCGCGTGAACGTCGGCGGGATCGCCGGAGAAATCGGTATCGGTGGTGCCGACAATCGAGCAATCGTGCCAGGGGATGATGAACAGAATCCGCCGATCCGGCGACTGGATGGCGATGGCATGCTCCCGCGTGATCGCCGGCAGCAAAAGATGGACGCCCTTCGTGGGGCTCAGTGGCAGCGCGGTCAATCCATCGGTTCCGAGCAGCGCCGCAACAAGCTCGATCCACGGACCGGCGGCGTTGACGACCACGCGCGCCCTGGTTTCCAGCTCGCTTCCCAGTAGCTCGTCGTGAAGCCGGACCGATGCAACCCGATGGCCAGTGCGGTCGGCCCCGGTCACTCTGCAATAGTTGTTGCAAACCGCGCCAAGGTCCGCGGCATGCAGGATGTTCTCGACGCAGAAGCGGGCGTCGTCTTCGGCACAGTCATAGTAGCGGATAGCGCCGAGCAAGCCCTGCGTGCGGAGATTGGGCTCGACGGCGAGCGTCGCCTCGGCACTGAGCGTGCGATGCGGCGCGGTGTTGCGGTACAGCGCCAGCAGATCGTAGAGCGTCATGCCGATCCGCATCGTCAGCAGCGACCGTGGGCTGTTGTCGTACACCGGCAGCAAAAACGGCACCGGCCGGATCAGATGCGGCGCAATCCGCTGCAGGATCGCCCGCTCCCGGCATGACTCGGCAACCAGATGAAACGCCCGCTGCTCGAGATAGCGGAATCCGCCATGAATCAGTTTTGAGGACCGGCTGGAAGTACCGCTGGCAAAATCTTCCTGGTCGACCAACGCCGCGCGAAGCCCGCGCAGCGCTGCGTCGCGCGCAATCCCCGCGCCGATAATTCCCCCGCCGATGATCAACAGATCGAATGTTTCGCCGGACAGAGCCGATGTATCGCGCCGCATGAGTCTCGCATTCTACGCTGTCCAGTGGCATAGGCGTCTCGCCCCACGTCAGGTGCGCAGAGCGTAAGCGGGCTCTCGATATCGGAAGCCCTCTTTCTTCCATATCGCCGACATGGGCGGGACGCCCATGCCACGGTCAAGGTTTTGGCGGCGGGGATTCGATCGGGGCCGGGCGCGGAAGCTGCGGGGGCTCATATCCAGGCATGCCCGGTTCCGGTGGCGGGCGCAGGCGGCGCCAGCGGAGAATCGGCTCGGGGATCGCTTCACCGCATTCGGGGCATTTGTCATTGCTGGCGCGCAGGTCATAGCCGCACATCGGGCAAAAGCCGGCACTGATCCGCGCCTCGCGTTGGGATTGCCGGAGGGAGAAGTAGGTGGCCGTCCCGCAGACTCCCAGCGTGACCAGCAACGCAATCCATGGCCCGAACATCGACAGCGCCCACGCTCCGAAAAACCAGATCAGCACAAACGCCACGGCCGACCCGTAAATGAACAGCGGATTCAGGCCGGTGCCGCTCAGGCGGAAGTTCTTCCCGCGCGCGACGGATGCTTTGAACGCATCCTTGTTCAGCAGCGCAGCGATGGCCTCGTCAGATGGCAGCTCCTTGCGGGGTGGAAGATTCGGGAGAGCCATTGGAACGGGTTCGGGGTTGGGGGGCTGGGAAAAATCCGAATGACGAAACCAGAAGCCAGAATCAAACCCGAATGACGAATGACCGAATGATACGGCGCCGGTAAGCCGCGTCATTTGGTTTAATTGGCGCGAAGGGCTTGCCGCGCGACTGAATAGTCGAGTGCCGACTGCACAACTCGCAATTTCGTCATTCGGTCATTCGTCATTTGGGTTTGATTCTGGTTTCTGGTTTCGTCATTCGGGTTTAGTTCGTCTAATCCTGGTTTCGTCATTCGGGCTTCGGCTTCGCCGGGTCTTCCGTCGAGCGTGCGGCGGCTTCCTGCCGCTGATGGCGGCGGGTCGCCAGGTTGATCGCCATGTCAATCGCGGCACGCATCGAGCCGGGATTGGCGCGATTTCGGCCCACGATATCGAACGCGGTGCCGTGATCGGGGCTGGTGCGAATGATCGGCAGGCCCAGCGTGAGGTTGACCGCCTGATCGAACGCCAGGAGCTTGACGGGGATCAGCCCCTGATCGTGATACATGGCGACGACGGCATCGAATTCGCCGTCGCGGGCCCGGAGGAAAATCGTGTCGCCGGGATACGGCCCGCTGACGTCGATTCCCTGGTCCTTTGCCATGAGAATGGCGGGGGAGATAATCCGTTCCTCTTCGTCGCCGAATTGGCCGTTTTCGCTGGCGTGGGGATTGACGCCGCATACCGCGATGCGTGGTCTGGGCGTGTCGAACCACTCGACCAACGCCTGATGCACCAGCTCGATCGGCTGAAACACCGCGCCGATATTGAGCCGGCCCCACAGCCCCATCAGCGGAACGTGAACCGTGGCGAGCACAACCTTGATCGGTCCGCCGGCGAACATCATCGCATGATGCCGCGCCCCGGTCCGCTCGGCCAACAGCTCGGTGTGTCCCGGATAGTGGTAGCCGGCGAGTTTCCAGCTCTCCTTGGCGATCGGCGCCGTGACCACCGCGTCAACCAGCTTCTGCTTGGCGGCGTCGATCGCATCGACGCAGAACCGCATCGACGCTTCGCCCCCCATCTTGCTGGGGCTGCGAATGGCCGATCCGAGCATGCTGAATTGGTCGTAATCGACGACCACCACGTCGTGCCCGTAACTGCGCAGCCGGCCGTTGTACTGATCGCGCCACCAGAAGACATCGAGCTCCGCAGTATCCGCGGCGTAACTGAGCAACTCGTTCATTCCGTAGATGATGTAGCGGGCGCGTTGCCGCAACGGCGGATCGGACAGTGCCTTGACGATCACCTCCGCGCCGATCCCGGCCGGGTCGCCCATGCTGATCGCGATGGTGGGACGAAAATCCATGCTGTTCACAAACTGCAAGTCCTCGAACCAAACCCGAATGACGAAACCCGAAACCAGAATCAAATCCGAATGACGAATGATCGAATGACGAAACGCAGTGGGTCGTCGTTCCGTTCGGTCTCTTCGTGCCTCCGTCTTCCCTTCGTGCCTACATGCCTCCGTGCCTCAATGCCTTCCGCATTTTCCCCCTACTTCCGCTGGCGTTCAAGCCAGGAAATCACCGTTTTGCTCAGGATGTCGCATTCCAGGTTGAACGGCCAGCCGATCGGCCGGCGGGCAAGCGTGGTCAGCCGTACGGTGGTGGGGATCAGCACGACCTCAAAAACAGCGCGATCCACGGTCGCGACGGTCAAACTCACGCCGTCGAGCGTGACCGATCCCTTTGGCGTTACATACTTCGCCAGATCGGAATTCGTTTCCAGCGTGAGGCGCCATTCGGCGTGATCGGCGCGCTGATCGATGAGACGCGCGGGTCCGTCGACATGACCCTGCACGAAATGCCCGTCGAGGCGATCGCCGAGCCGCAGCGAACGTTCGACGTGCACGTCATCGCCGGCTTTGAGCACGCCGAGGTTGGTTCGCGCAAGCGTTTCCTGCACCACGTCGAACCCGGCTTCTCCCGGCTGGCGATCGGCGACGGTCAGGCAAACGCCATTGACGGCAACGCTCTCGCCATCGCGCAGGTCCGGCCAATTCAGCGCCAGCGTGAGCCGCTGAAACTTCGGCCCCGCGGCCACGCCGATCACCCGCACCGTTTTCTCGACAATCCCGGTGAACATGACTGGTAGACTGTAGACGCAAGAAGCGGGTAGGGCGAACCTGTGTTTCGTCCCTTCCTCCCCCTTTAGCCGCCCGCCTTGGCGGGCGCGTCCCGCGAGCAAGATCAATCGTACTGACACGGCGACAAAGCCCGCCGACCATGTATAAAGGAAGAATTCTGAAAGCTTAAGCGGAGATTCCCTTGAAATATCTCGAGCGCACGATCGTGGCGGCGTTCGTTCTCAACTTTGTTGCGTGCGCCCTTGCGCACACCTCGCCGCAATCTCTCTCATACGCCGATCTGGCGAACCGGCTGACCGATCTGGAGCAACTGGCGGTGATGGCACCACCGGGCGAGCGCGGAGCGCAGGCGTCCAGTTATGACCGCGCGAGCCGCTACGACGCCGAACACGATCGGTACGTCGACTGGGGAGCAAACGCGGACGGGAATGGCGTGATCCGGCGCGAGGGAAACCAAGTCGTGCTGGCCGAGATCACTGGCCCCGGCTGCATCTGGAGAACCTGGTCGGCGGCGCCCGGGAAAGGGCACGTAAAAATCTTCTTCGACCAACAGGCTTCGTCGGCGGTCGATCTGCCGTTTTCAGCTTATTTCGATCGCAAGAATGAGCCGTTTACCCGGGATCAGCTCGTTTATGTCACCGCGGCCAATGGCTGCAACAATTTCACCCCGATGCCGTTTCAGAAATCCTGCCGGATCGTCGCCGACGAGAACTGGGGAGCGTATTACCATTTCACGTACACGCAGTTTGCGCGCGGGACGGTGGTGCCGGCGTTCTCGCGAAACTTTTCGCCGGAGGATTCGGCTGCGCTCGACCGCGCCAACAAAATTCTCGCGCATTGCGGGGAAGCTCCAGGCGGGGAATCTCCGGATTCGAAAACCGACACCCAAGCGATCAGTATTGCGCCCCGGGCGGTCGTGAACGATGCCGTGCAGTTGAACGGACCTGGCGCGATCACCGCCTTGCGGGTGAAGCTTCCGCTTCCCACCGATATCGAGGCACAGCGCACGCTGCTCGCACAACTGACGATCCAGATTCATTGGGACAACGAGGAGGAGCCGTCGGTGTGCGCGCCGCTGGGCGATTTTTTCGCAAGCGCCGCGGGGGCCGTGCCGTTTCAGTCGCTGCCTGTGGGGCTGATGAAGGACGGCACGTTTTACTGCTGCTGGTATATGCCGTTCGCCCTCTCGGCCCGTGTGGGGATAGGGAATGACGGAAGAGAGACAGTGCCGGTGCAGCTGGAAGTTGTTCATGCGCCGCTCGATCGCCCGATCGGGTTGCTGGGATACTTTCACGCCAAGTGGCATCGCGACACTTTTTTACCCGAGCGGGCCGATCGCGCGCCCGACTGGACACTGTTGAAGACCAGCGGCCGCGGGCGATACGTCGGCGTGGTGCTCCACGTCTGGAATCCGCGCGGCGGATGGTGGGGTGAAGGAGATGAGAAA
>Ga0302325_10012827_pt1 | contig 17950 bp, 8 predicted proteins | sample Palsa_T0_2_FD_201948 | JGI IMG/M metagenome (GOLD analysis project Ga0302325, IMG submission 201948) | Peat permafrost microbial communities from Stordalen Mire near Abisko, Sweden - Palsa_T0_2 | ecosystem: Environmental > Terrestrial > Soil > Palsa > Peat permafrost | place: Sweden: Abisko...
CGCCGGAGCGTGGACCGAGATGGTCATATATAACTTCAAAGGCGGCAAAGACGGCAGCGGCCCCGAGAGTGGCGTGATCGTAAGTGGGGGTGAGTTGTACGGCACCACGTGCTGCGGCACGGTGGGCGGAACCGTGTTCAAACTGGTGCCTAAAGGCGGCGGCGGTTGGGGCAAACAGATCCTGGTTTCTTTTTCTTCGTATAGCCAGGGAGCGTTTCCATACGGAAGCTTGGCCATGAACTCCAGCGGAGTGGTGTACGGAACAACCACCGCGGGCGGCGCGTCCGGGGCGGGCATCCTCTTTTCGTTAACGCCCGGCGCCACCGGCGAGCCTTACACGATGGCTACCATCCACAGTTTTACGAACGGCACGGACGGAGGCGCGCCCTATGGAGGACTGACTCTCGGGTCGCATGGAGAGTTGTATGCTACGGTCACTGCAGGATGCAGTTTCGGAAATGGCGGCGTGCTGTTATTCACTCCTCCCGCACACGGCACGGGTGCCTGGAGCGAGACCGTCCTTTATAACTTCATGGGGACTACCGACGGAAGCGAGCCTTTTGCCGGTGTCACTCTGGGATCGTCCAGCAACACACTCTACGGCACCACCACTTTCGGCGGCGTCGCCGGCCCGGCGGATTATGGCACGGTGTTCGAGTTGATACTGTAGGAGCAATGCCACATACTTTTTGCACCGTGGGGCGGCCAATCATGGCCGCAGCCGCCTTTTAGGCGGCCAGAGCCGGCTGAAAGCCGGCTGCGGGCAGAATTGCCCGCCCCACGGTGCGTGCCTGCCCCACGTCCTCAGAAGGTAAAACGGCTGCCGAGCTGAAACGCGCGCGGGCCGCCGGTGCCGAAAATATTCGATGTCCTTTGCGACGCTTGGCCGAAGTTCGGCGCATTCAGGATATCGTTATAGAAGGTGAGGTTCGCAATATTGAAAACATTGAAACACTCACCGAAAACGGCCAGCCGTACGCGTTCCCCATGCAACCGGAACGCCTTGGTGACACGCAGATCTTGCGAATTGAAGCTACGCGGAAAAGAAAAGCTAGAAGGCAGCGTGATGTAAGGAATCTGATGCCCCAAGGGATCCGTCTTTCCCGCATAGGTTTGATTGAACTGGTTCACTAATTGGATCAGATCGTTCTTCCCCTTGCTAACGCCGAACTGGTTAAATCCACCGCCGGGAAGGGGCGGTCCGGGGTAGGTGGTTTCGCCAGCCGAGGCGAATACTCCGTTCCCGTTCAGGTCGACGCCCGTCAGGAAGGGTTGGAAAGGCGACGCGCTCTGAAACGACGTGATACCCGATAGCTGGATGCCCCAAGGAAGGATCACCACCAGCGACCCGGTGAGAGTCTGATGGCCGGATTGCGGGCCCCAACTCGCAAAGTAATTACTGTTATCGATCAATCCGTTGTAACCCACCGCGCTGGCATACGCGTAGGCCAAGGTGGCCGTGGTCCGGTGAGAAAAACGTTTATCCACTTTGACCAGCAAACCCTTATAGTGCGAGCGTCCTCCGTCGAGTTCCGTTTCCATGGGGCCGATCGAACATTCGAGCGGCACGGTAAGTGCTTGCCCCGGCCCGCACTTGGGGATGACCGGACCCTCCACGCTGTTGTAGTGATTCAGGTCCGCCTCGTTGATCAACTGGTGAATGTATTGCCGGAACACAAAATCCGCGCTGATCACCAGGTCGCTGCGGATCTCCCGCTGCACGCCCACACTGACGTGCTCGGAATAGGGCAGTTTGAAATTGTCGGGGATCAAACCCTGCCCGGTCTTGAAGAGATCCACGTTACGAACCGCCAGGCTGGTGTTGCCAGAGGGTCCAAGTTCCGCTTCGGCGCCTTGCACAAACAACGGCAACAAGTTTTCCAGCCCTTGCCCGCGGAAACTGGTGGGCTCGCTGCTCAGGCCACTCGGCTGAATCGACGCCGGCAGATTCCCGAATCCATTCAGCGCGGAAATGGCGCCGAAAAACGAAGTATCCGGCAGTGGGATGCGGCCGGTGCCGAGCGGTCCCAGAATCACGCGTTCAATCAGCCGGTTGAATATGTCCCAGGTGTCGTAGTAGATCGCGGCGCCGCCTCGGATGACGGTCTTGTTATTTTTTCCCACGGTCCAGGCGAAGCCCAGCATGGGGCTGAAATTGTGCGGCGAGTGTTGTTCCAACCCCAGCCCGTTGGCTCCGAAGATGGGCGCCAGATAGGCCGGTTTCGTCAGGTCGTGATTCAGCGCGTTGCTCTCATAGGACCACGCCAGCCCATAGTTGAGATTGAAGCCCGGGCGGATCTTCCAGGTGTCCTCGCCATAGAAGTGGAACAGATTGTCATGGTCGGCATTGCCGCGATTGAACAACGGCGGTTGGGTAGGATTGCCGACGCCGATGGTAAACGCGTCTACCGGCAGCTTCAGAATGTCGGTAATGGTGTTGAACGTGGAAGGAATATTAATCTGATACTGCGGCGGCACCGGACCGCAATTAGTCTTGTTTTGACCGGTGCAGTAGCCGCCGGTATTGAAGGCCTGCACCAATTCCGGCGACCAGAGTTCCATGGCCGCCGGTTCTGCATAAGCGAAGGATCCAGTCCCCTTTTGATATTCCCAGTAACCGCCGTATTTGATCGAGTGCGTTCCTTTTTGCGCACTCACGTTGTCGGCAAAGATATGCCGCCGCAACAAACGGCTCTGCGGCGCGGAGGCGGCTTGTCCCAAAGCGAAATTGTTCACTCCGAGAATAGTGATCATGGGACCGTCGGAGTTAGTAGCATAGTCCCAACCCAGACAAGGGGCCGGGCATTGCGACAAGGTCGGCGGCAAATTGGTATTGGACCAGAAGGTGTACGAATAGCGGAACTCGTTGACGGTGGCCGGCGTGATCACGCTGATCAACGAAAAGACCCCGGAATCGGCCCAATTCGTGTTCACGTTCCAGTCCGATGGGAGGTCGCCGATGCCGGGCGGCGCATAGGAATTGTTGCCGTCGTGCGAATAACGGAGAAAAGCGTTCTGTTTGCTGTTGATCCGCCAGTCCAACCGCTCAGTGAGTTCGTTGGCATGATAGGGGCTTTCGGCATTCGTTCCAAACGACTGGAACAGCGGATCGCTCGGGAAGGCGCTGAATAAGGAAGTCTGGGCGATATGTTCCAGGCTGGAAAAGAAAAATAGCTTGTCCTTCTTGATTGGTCCGCCAATCCAGAAGCCGCCTTGCTTGCGGGCGAAGTAGGGGCTGGACGGCTCGCCCGGTTCATGACCCAAAGTCGGAAAAGCCGACAAGTTGTGATCGCGGTAGAAGAAAAACAAGCTGCCGTGGAAATCGTTGCCGCCCGAACGCGTCACCACATTGATGGCGCCGCCCGCACCGATGCCCGTCGAGAGGTCGAAATTGGTCGACGAAAGCTGGAACTCCTGAATCACTTCCTGCGAAAAGTTCTGTTGCGTGCCGCCGGTGATGGCGTCCTGTACGGTGGCGCCGTCCACCGTGATGCGCACGGAGTTGTTAGCGGAGCTGGCGCCTAGGATGGATACGTCGAATTGCTTGTTAAACTGGCCGACATTATTCGGCGTCACGTTCACGCCCGGCTCCAGCATCGACAATTGCAGAAAACTGCGGCCGTTCACCGGCAGGCTTTCGATATTCTCATGTGTGATGACGCCTGAGATGTCATGGCTGTCGTAGCTGATCTGGGCCACTTCGCCCTGTACGCTGATCACTTCCGCTTCGGCTCCGACCTGCAGTTCCAGGTCCGCGTTGGTGACTTGGCCGGTTTGCACGGTGGCGCTGGCCTCCAATGAGCGGAAGCCCGTGGCGGATGCCTTGATGCTGTAGTTGCCGGCGGGCAGGGACGCGGCGCTGAAAATGCCGTCCGCCGACGTGTCCATCTTTCGCTCGAGCCCGGTATCCTTGTTGGTTATGACGACGCTCACGCCCGGCATGATGGCGCCGGTACTGTCGTGGACGGTCCCGTTGATGGACCCCACCGGCGCTTGCGCCAGGCAGAGGACCGTGCCCCAAACCGCCAGCATAAAAAGCGACACCGAAAGTCGCAGCCGATCGAACATTACAATTCCTCCCGCGGCACGCCCTGAAAAGACGCGCCGTCCGCATGTTTTGGTTATTATGAAAACTTGTACTTCCGCACTCGCCCTTGAGACCTTGCGGCGCCCGTCTTGCCAGTTTACCATGCGGTATCCACCGCTGCGCCGGGTTTGGTACCAGTCTATCCAGGGACGCATGGCTACGGCCCATGAACTGCTGGCGGTTCAACGCCATCCGCTCGACGCGCAGTCCGCTTGCCGCGCTAGACAAAGTCAAAACCAATGGGATACCTTAAGGAGATGCCAGAGTCTATCAGCGATGACGAACTCGTCACATTTATCAAGGCCCCGGTCAGCAAACTAACTCCGGAAGAGGCCAAAGAAATCGCCCAAACGCACCCGTTCGTGGTTCTGGGCGGCCTGCATCGCAGCGGCACTACGTTGCTGTTCCGGATGCTGCGCGAGCATCCCGAGATCAGCGGTTTTGCGAACAACCAGGATGCCAACGAGTGGCTCGGCGCCGAAGACGAGGGCCAATACCTTCAGTCCGTCTATCCTCCCGCCATCTTCTGGGGCGGTCCCGGCAAGTTTGCGTTCTCTCCGGAAGCCAACCTGACGGAAGAATCCGAGTTCCTGACGCCGGAGAACAAGACCAGGCTGGCCTTGGAGTGGTTCCCGTTCTTCGATCTCTCGAAGCGTTTTCTGCTGGAAAAATCTCCGCCGAACATTCTCTGGACGCGCTTCTTGCAGAGCGTTTTTCCGAACTCCTGGGTCGTGATTATTGAGCGGCATCCCGTGGCCGTCTCCCTGGCGACAGAGAAATGGAGCCCCACGGGTCTGACCTCGCTGGTGGAACACTGGCTGGTGGCGCACGAGATTTTCGAGAAAGACCGCGCGCACCTGAAGCGGGTCATGACAGTCAAGTACGAAACTCTCATCTCGCAGCCGCTCCCTACCCTCACCACTATCTATCGGTTTCTGGGATTAGATCCGCACCCCACGACTTTCGAGGCCACCTCGGAACACAACAAGAAATACTTCGCGCAATGGCGCGCCCTGGCGAGCGATCCGCACTCGAGCGCTTCGATTCAGGAGTGCATCGAACGGTATGAAACGCGCGTACGCGCGTTCGGTTACAGCCTACAGGATTTGGATTTAGTCTAAATCATGTGGGGCAGGCCCTTGGCCTGCGCGGGTCCCTTGGACCCGCTAAGCCGGGCTACGCCCGGCGTGTCGCCATGAGTGGCGACTCGGCACGCTGAGAGCGTGCGCCACGTCGGCGATCAGCGATTCACCAGAAAATGGCCAACTCCAGCGCGGGTCCCTTGGACCCGCTGAGAAGATGGCGGCCTGGGAGGCCGCCGCAGGCCGAGGGCCTGCCCCACTTATTGACTTCTTACAACACCGGCGGATTGTACAAGTTCGGCATCTGCCAGCCGCGATACGAGTAATCCACGGTCCCTACATTTAGTATTACCGCGCCGGTGGTCTTATTCGGGGAGGCCGATATTTCGATGGCTTCGGTAGTGGGCAGTCCGGATTGGAAGGTGTAATTACCGTTGGAGAGCACCCCGGCGCCTCCTAATGCAGTGGTTTTGACGCCCAGATTCTGCAGTAAGACGGGTGTCACGCTCCAAGTCGCCTCATCCACCATCAAAGCCATGCCCCGGCTGTTGCAATCGTTCGGGCCGCAGTTAGTGCCCAACCCCAGCGGCGGCAGCGAATAACGTGTATTTCCGTTATCGAAAATGGTCAACAGGGGACCGGTGATACCGTTGATGGTTATGTCGGCGCCATTAACCGCGTAAGTGACATCGTGCTGATGCGAAAACCACGGCCAGGCATCGTTGGTGATGTTATCGAAAGTAAAACAATGACTCGTGGGACAGGCCAGATTGTCCGGGGGACCCATGGACCACTGCAGGCAATTCGGCGCCGGCGAAGGTGCGCAACTGCCGGAGCCATTGTTGTAGTTGATTCTAACCACCAGATCCTGGTCTCGCATGGAAAGCAGGAAGTTGCCGCCGTCCGGGTTCATAGTAGTGGGGGCCGCTACATAGTCGACCGTATTGGCGTGCGTCCAGTCGTTGGCCACCGTACCGAGGAAAAGGTCGGTGGGACAATCCGAGGCTCCCGCCGAGCAGGTCTCTCCCAGCGGCGCCGTACGCTGGATGTCGAGTTCGTCAAACGTATTGTAAGACCACACCACTTGCCACGCGGAATTCAAGACGATAACCATCTCGCTGAGAATGTCCACATTGTTTCCGCTGGTATTGCCCTGCGTGCCGGGCGGATAAAGCTTTTCTATGTGCGCCATGAAGGCGGTGTAGTCCTGGCCGTCGATTACATATCGGATGGCATCATGGTGAAAATCGTTCAAGCAGGCGTCCCCTACCTTGGCTGGTTGAATAATCTGGCCGCAAGGGGTCGCATCCTGGACGCCCATGGCCACTAATTGACTCGCGACCACACCCGTGTTGGTCTCGTGTACGATGTTGCCCGCCAGATCGATCTCCCGCAGTATCTGCTGGACCTGATTCGATGAATCCCAGGAAGTGCCGTTCTGGATGGTGAGCATGGTGCCGCCCGACAGCGGACGAGTGAGCAGGGTTCCCGCACCGTTGCCGTAAAACCAAACGATGTTGCCGTTCAAGTCCGTGGCTACCGGTACAATCACCTTCGTAAAGGACCACAGCAGCATCGGATTCGGATCGGTGGGAGGGGGCGGAATGGTCACCGTAAAACTGGGGAAGAAGCCGCCCTCCGTCCGGCCCGGCAAAGATCCGGTAGTAACCGTGATCGGTGTGCCATTGGTGACTTTGCCGTTGGTCTCCGTCTGAGAATACATCGAATAAGGGGTGCTGGTCCGCATTCCGGCAACATAAAAATTCGCACTTTCCTTGGGATTGCAAGGCGCCCAAGCGGTGTAGGTGGTGGGCTCGGTTCCGGTGTAAAAGGCGACCCGTTTTGAACTTCCCGTGGCGCAGGCTGGTGAGCTGAACAGAGCCACCAGGGGATTGGCGGTCGCGTGGACGGCGTCTACGCCTTGCGATACCCGTGTGTTTAGCTGGAAACTCGCCGTTTTGGTGGCTGTTTGACCGCTGCTGAAATCCTTGGCGACCACCTGGACCGAATAGATGCCCTCTCCGGCGATGGTGGTCCATACTAAAGGCTGCGCGGTCCACGTACCCTCGGACTGCGTGCCGACGTTGAAATCGCTCAGCAGGGCGTAAGTCCCGTTAGGGGGAGCCACGTTGAACTGGAACGTCAGATTATTTGCCGTGGAATCGGTCGCCTTCACGGTCCAAGTCACCGTCGTGCCCAGCGGTTGCGGGGAAGCCACCGACGGCGTCATGGATACGATCGTCACCGTAGCGCCCAACGGCGCAATTCCCAGTGCGACCAGCAGACCTGCAGCATGAAGAATGTTAGTTCGTTTCAAAAGAAAACCCCTTTACACATTAACCCGGCCGATGTGCGCCGGCGTGTGGGCACAATGCCGCCGCGAGCGCATCGAAGAAGTCGCGATTGGCAATTCATTATCTGAATCCTGGCGCGGCAAAGTCAACACGTTCCAGTACCGGTACTAGACGCTACAGCGAGCCCATTATAGCAGCCGTTTGGCCCCTTTCGCCTTTGATTCCGGCGAGTGGAAAATCTTCGCGCCGGGTTTGAATAGAAGGAAGCGGAGGCCCTCTTGCAATCCGCAGTTTCCATGACATTTCAACCGTTTTTGAATCGCTTGCTCCCGTTCGCCGGGCCGCTGGCATGGCTGGCGCTGGCTGCCCATTTGCCGGCCCAGACTCAGCAGACCGAGCAGCAGTTCATCGCCTCCACGACGAGCGCCATCGCCGCCTTCCAGAGCAGTCTTGCCCCGGCCGCCGGCAATGTGGTCCTCAGCGGCAATCTGGTCTATGCCAACGGCGCCTTAGTCGCCCAGCCGTCAATACCGTTGAATGTCCTGCTGCAATACGTGGAAGGCTTGAAAGCAGCCGGCGCACAGCGCGTCGATCTGAACCCCGGGGTCACCTCGATAAACGATCCGGCCGCCACCGCCGCGTACGACGCGCTGGTGGCGCATATTCGGGAGTTGGGCATGCAATTGGCGCTCAATCCGCAAATCGTCGGTGGCGAACTGGGAGCCAGCCCTACATTCCAGGATTTCCAGAATACGGCGATGACTGCGTATCCGGCGCTGGTGGCTCGCTATCAGCCCGATAACTTCGTCATCGTGCATGAACCCACCACCATGAATGCGCGCCTGGGGGTCGCCGGCACCGTGCAGGAATGGGATAGTTTCATAAGATCCGTCGCCCCCCTCATCCAGGCGGCCTCCCCGCATACCCGGTTGGGCTCCGGGGGCTTCTATGATTCGGACGAGAATACGTTTTTTGAGGATTTCGCGACCATCCCGGTCCTGGATTTCATGACCATGGACGTTTACGACGACGACAACTTTCCCGGCCTTAACGCGTGGATTCAATTGGCGCATTCCGCGGTGGATCCGACCCATCCGAATGGCAAGGGCATTTATCTTGAAGAAACCTGGGCGCCCAAGTATCTGCCGAATCCCCTGCCGTCAAACTGGCAATCCAATCCGGCCGGTCTGAGCGCTTACGAGCTGGTGGGCGACTGCAATTTGGATTTCCAGGCCATGGACGTCAGTTGGTTGCAAGCCATGACCATGTGGGCTTCCGCCAGCGGGATGGAGGCGGTAACCCCTTTCACTACCCAAGCTTTCTTCTACTATTACCAGGGTGCTACCGCGCAAGGGACGGCCACCTACGGATACGACCAGCCACTGAATCCCGTCTATATCGGCAGCGCACTGCAGGCGATTCAAAGCGGCCAGCTCACCGCCACGGCCCAAGCCTACCTGGGGTACCGGACGCAATTCGGGATCGCCGAAGTCACCAACGTTTCCAGCGCCAGCTATGCCACGCTTCCCAGCGTTTTTACTCCCAATTGCGCGCCCGGGGCCAACCCCTGCAACGCGCAAACGGTGGTTGCTCCCGATGAACTGGTGAGCGGTTACGGGGCCGATCTCGGCACCACCACTACCCCGCTCGACGGTACCTTCCCCACCACTCTGGGCGGCACTACGGCCACGCTGGTGGATAGCACGAATACCAGCTACCCGGTGCCTTTGCTGTTTGTCTCGCCGGGGCAGGTGAACTATTATGTGCCCTCCAATGTCCAACTGGGCCCCGCAACCCTGACCGTCAATAGCGCCGACGGCACCCAGACAACCGGTGTGGTCCTGGTCGCGCAGGTGATGCCCGGTTTGTATACGGCGAATCAGAATGGACAGGGGCCTCCCTCGGCTGTGGCGATCGTCGTGCATGCCGACGGATCCCAATCCACGGAGTTGACCTACGTCTGCTCCGGCGGATCGAGTTGCGTGCCGGCGCCGATCAACGTGGCGTCCACCGATTCGTTGTACATCGAACTCTTCGGCACAGGTATCCGGCATGTGTCCGCACTCTCCGCCGTAAGCGCTACGGTCAACGGGCAAGGCGTCCCGGTACAGTACGCCGGCACGTCGGGTTATACCGGTGAGGACCAGGTAAATATTCAAATCCCGCAGAGCCTGTTCAACAGCGGCGCGGTCAACCTGATCCTGACTGTGGGCGGCCAGGCAGCTAACACGGTAACCCTTGACCTCCAATAGAACCTGGGGCGGTTTCGCCTGCCGCTAAGCATGTGCTGGTACTTGTGCTACGGTTTCTAATTTGACAGGCATGGAATCAATACCTATACTACTACTACGGTTCACTCAGGCTGCTTCAACCACGCGGGAGGCTTGTGCCCAAGTCGTTGAACTATAAAGCTTATGGAGGAATCTCAGGAAAATGCCTAATAAAATTTTCAATTTACTAACCGGTCTGCTCGCGGTGTGGTCGGTACCGGCCTTCGCAACTGTTACAGTTGTGTCGCTGACACCGACGCATAGGCCGCCGCAACGGATCGGCCGGTCCATTTCCTGGACGGCTACCGCCACCGATAGCGCGACCGGCCCCCTGACTTTCCAGTTCAACGTCACCAACCCTAATGGCCTGACCCAGTTGGTCAAAAATTTCAATGTGGGCACGCTTAACGCCGGCACCTGGACCTCAGTGCCTTTCATCTGGGTCCCCACCGGCATCGAAGGTTCCTACCAAATCCAGGTTGTCATCAAGGACTTCACGACTGGCCAAACTGCCTCGAAAACGACGATGTTCCAGATAGACCCACTGGTGACCGGCAGCACGCCGGTGGTCGAAGCGACCGCCAATCCCCTGGTCGCCTTGTTCAGCGCGCCATCCTGCGCTTCGGGAAGCCTGATGCGGGTCGTTTTTCATGAACAAACCGGGGGCGCCCCGGAATCCGTCACCAATTGGGTAGGCTGCCACCCACCCAACACCATGACATTTGAAATAGCCGGCATGTATCCCAGCAAGGCCTACAATATGTTCGCGCAGACCAAGACCGGGACCAAGACCACCAGTGGCCCCACGCTGGCTTTCACCGCCGGAGCGCTTCCTACCAACATTGCCTTCCCCACGTTCACCGTCCAGTCGACCGCCAAGGATACAACCTATCCGATTGTCCTCCATACCTTCATCACGTTTGGCACCTCCACGGTCTATCCCGATACGGCGACGGATCTTGCCGGCAATATTCTTTGGTATTACTCGGCCAACGATGTGTCGAATTCCGACATTATCACGCGCCCGCTGCCGGGCGGGGATAACATCACGATTCAAGACGACTATGCCTGGGATCCCACGGTATCGAGTCAACAATTTCTGCGGCAGGTCGATCTGGCGGGCAACATCGTGCGCGAGACCAATATGGGCGTGATTCAGCAGGAATTGCTGGCCAAGGGCGCAGTGGACGGAGGGCCTTGCAGCGCAGTCCACAGTCCGCCGCCTATCGGCGCGGCTTGTACCGGCGCATTCCACCACGATGCCATTCAGACTCTGCCCAACGGCTGGACCGCGGCTCTCATAGATATCGAGAGAATTTTTCCCCCTGGAACTCAGGGCGATCCCAGCGGTCTTCCGGTGGACATTATTGGAGACATGATTATCGTTATGGACACCGACTGGCGGGTGCAATGGTATTGGGATGCGTTTGATCCCGCCGGCGGCGGCAACGGCTATCCGTTACTGCCTGTCAGCAGCACGGCTGTTTTAGCGGAAACCTGCGGAAGCAATACGGCCGGCTGCCCGCCGGTCTTCCTGCTGGGCAGTACCATCGCTCCTTTGGCGCACGATTGGCTGCACGCCAATTCCCTGTATTATTGGCCGGCCCCGCAGGACGGGAACAGCACAGGGGGCGATATCGTGTGGTCCTCCAGGCACCAGGACTGGATCTTCCGGATCGACTACAGAGACGGCGCCGGCACGAAAAGACTTTTGTGGCGCATGGGCCCCACCCATACCGCGACGGGTTTGACCGGAAACTTCACCTTCACCAACACGTACGGCGATCCCTGGCCCTGGTTTTCGCACCAACACGACGTCGGTATCCAAAACGCCGGCACCGAGCCGATCACGCTTCTCGACAACGGCGATACGCGAATTTCCAACCCGCCTCTGGGGCTGGGCGCCGGATGCCAACCTTTGGACTGCGACAGCCGCGGCATGGCCGTGAACTTTACGCAGCCCGTGGGCAATTGCGTCACTTCATGTACGCCGGGGACCGTGACACCGGTGGTCAGTCTCGATCTGGGAGGCTATTCCACAGCCATGGGAAGCGCCGATTTGCTGGGCAATGGCAATTACTTTTTTGAGAACGCCATCGTAGTCGACCTTCTGGCAGGCGCCACGTACGGTTACAGTCTGGAGTTCGGTCCCACTCCCCCCGCTCCCCAAGTGGGCCCCGCCGACGTGCTGCTCAATTTGTCCGCTCCGCAACATTACCGCGGCTGGCAGTTGCCGAGCCTGTATGACCCTCCGACGACATAAGGGCCGCGCGGAGCCGCGCCTCAATCAGAGTACCGGTACCTAAATGGCATACGTGTAATTTGACACGCTTTAGCCGCTAACTTATACTACTACGGTGTACCTAGGTTATCCCCTAGGCGAAGGTGTGCGCCGATCACGAAAGCACGCCTTGCTTACACCGGACTGCCGAGCCAACACACGCTCACGGAGATGATGAGAATGAAGACGGTTAACCTACTGTGCTTATATAGTTTAACGGCATTTTTCACACTCTGCGCGCCGGCTTTTGGAACGGTGGCCTTAGTGTCCTTCGTGCCATCCAATAACTCGCCCGAACCGATCGGCGGGACCATCACCTGGACCGCGACTGCTACCGACAGCCAAGCCGGCCCGTTGACCTTTCAGTTCAATATTCTTGCACCTAACGCCTCCCAGTTCAGTCTGGTAAAGGACTTCAATGTGGGCACCCTCAGCGGAGGTAACTGGACTTCTTATCCTTTCGTTTGGGTCCCCACTGGCGTCGAAGGTTCTTATCAAGTGCAGGTGGTCGTCAAGGATTTTACATCCGGTGAAACAACCTCCGAAACGGTGCCATTCACGATAAGCCCGGCGGTGCAGGGCAGCAAACCGGCGGTCATCACGACCGCTAACCCTCTGGTGGTTTTCTTCAGTGTGCCTTCCTGCCCATCGGGAAGCACCACCAGGGCCGTATTTAAGCAGCAGTCCGCCGGCGCTCCGCCGCCCACTGCGACGAATTGGGTGGCATGCCATCCCCCCACCAGCGTTACGTTTGAATTAGCCGGCATGCTGCCCACTACTTCATACCAGGTACGCGCGCAAACAAATACCGGGGGTACCATCACGAACGGCCCCGCGCTCAGTTTTGAGACGCAGGCTCTTCCGGGCACGATTACTTTTCCCACATTCACGGTCATGGCTCCGGCTGCCGACACAAGTAATCCTGTGATCCTTCACAATCTGATCGAGTTCGGAGCCGGAACGATTTACCCCGATGTGGCGACCAATTTGTCCGGCGACATTATTTGGTACTACTCGGCCGCCGACCTGAGCAACGGCGATGTTCTCACGCGGCCGCTACCGGGCGGCGGTTTCATCACCATTCAAAATGACAATGCCTGGGACCCGACGGTGACTAAGGAACAACTCTTGCGCCAGATCGATCTGGCGGGCAACATCGTCCGCGAAACCAATATGGGCATAATCCAGCAGCAACTGCTCGCCCTGGGAGCCGTGGACGGCGGCTCATGCCGCAGCCTTCCTGTCCCGGCGCCCGTAGGCGCGGGGTGTGCCGGCGCCTTTCATCACGATGCCATTCAAACTCTGCCGAATGGCTATACGGCGGTGCTGCTGGACGTCGAAAGGATTTTTCCGACTGGAACCCAGGGCGACACTAGCGGTCTTCCGGTAGACGTCATTGGAGACATGATCGTGGTCCTGGACACCAACTGGCAGGTTAAGTGGTATTGGGACTCCTTCGACCCTATCGCCAGCGGCTGGGGCTATTCCAAACTGCCCGTCTCCAGGACGGCCGTCCTGGCGGAGACCTGTGGAATCAGCACATCCGGCTGCCCGCCGGTGTTCCTTCTCAGCGCCAACATCGCTCCTTTGGCGCACGATTGGCTGCACGCGAACTCGTTATACTACTGGCCGAAGAGCGGCGGAACATCCAATACCACCGGCGACATCATCTGGTCCTCGCGGCACCAGGACTGGCTCCTCAAAATCGACTATCAAGACGGGAAGGGCACCGGCGACATCGTCTGGCGCATGGGTCCTAGCGGCGACTTCGCGTTTCAGAACACTTATGGCGACCCTTGGCCCTGGTTCTCGCACCAGCACGATGCCGGCATCCAGAATAATGGCACGGGTGTCTTGACGGTCTTCGATAACGGCAACACGCGCGTTTCGCAGCCCACCCAATCCACCGGGGGCGTGCCCGGACTAGGTAGCGCGTGCACGCCCAACGACTGCGACAGCCGCGGCATGGCGATAACCTTCAATGAAACGGCCCTAACGGTGAGCGTGTCAAACGGCGTAAGCCTCGACCTGGGAGCCTTTTCTCCAGCGATGGGAAGCGCTCAAATGCTGGCCAACGGCAACTACTTTTTTGAGAATCCGATCGTCTCGGTGGTGGCCCTGAACGCCACCGCCGGTTACAGCCTGGAGTACGGCCCCACTCCTCCGGCTCCCCAAGCAGGAACTGCGAATACCCTGCTGGACCTCATGGGACCCGAACATTATCGCGGCTGGCAGATGCCGAGCTTGTACTTTCCACCGACTACGTAGGCGGTCCAAGGTCCCACGGGCTCTACGCCAGCGGCATATCCCAAATGTTAAGACGGTGTTAAGCATTTCCACTTTCGGGGAGCGGCCTGGAACCGCAACCGGTACCTGCTATTGGACTTATGTAGCACTACAGGAGTACCAAATCCGATTGTGAAAACTTGACTCCGGGGGTGCAGTCGTGGTCTGATGCGATAATAAGCGAAGCTAGCAGTATTCCAGTTTTGCCTCTGGGCGCGGGACAATATCCGAACGGTTTTAAAAGAAGGCATGACGTGAAGACTCTTGTCATTGGGCTGGATTGTGCGGCTCCCGAGATTCTATTCCACCACCCTGGATTGAACAATATCCGGGCGTTGATGGAGCGCGGCTGTTATGGCCGCCTGGAAAGCGTGATACCGCCGATCACCGTACCGGCGTGGATGTGCATGTCCACCAGCCAGGATCCCGGGTCCCTCGGGGTCTATGGCTTTCGCAACCGCAAAGATTATTCCTACCACGGCCTGTCGGTTGTAAACTCCAGCTCGATTCAGCAGACGGCCATCTGGGACGTGCTGGGAGCGCAGCACAAGAACGTGGTGGTGGTGGGCGTCCCGCCCAGCTATCCCCCGCGGCGCATGAACGGCGTCAACGTCGGATGCTTTATGACCCCCGATACCAAGACGCACGATTATACCTACCCGGCCAGCGTCCGGCAGGAGATCGACCGCTTGGTGGGAGAGTATCCGGTGGACGTCAAGGGCTTCCGCACGGAGAACAAAGATTGGCTCCGCGACCAGATTTACGACATGACGCGGAAACACTTCGAAGTGATCCGCTACCTGATGGTCTCCATGGAATGGGACTATTTCCAGTTCGTGGAGATCGGGGTCGACCGCGTGCATCACGGCTTCTGGAAGTACCAGGACCGGCAGCACCGTCAATACGTTCCCGGCAATCCATATGAGACCCTGATCCACGACTATTACGCGTACGTCGACCAGGAGATCGGCTCGCTGTTGGAGTTGCTGGACGACGATACCAATATTCTGGTGGTTTCCGATCATGGCGCGCAACGCCTGGAAGGCGGCTTCTGCGTCAACGAATGGCTGCGGCGCGAGGGTCTGCTGGTGTTGAAAGAGCCGGTAACGAAGCCCACGCCATTTTCACCGTCCCTGGTGGATTGGGAGCGTACGCGGGTCTGGAGCGAGGGCGGTTACTACGCGCGGGTATTCTTCAACATACAAGGCCGCGAACCGCAAGGCATTGTGCCGGAATCCGGGTACGACGATTTAGTTCAGGAAATGACGGCGCGTTTCCACGCGCTACTCGACGACCGCGGCGAGGCGATGGGCAATCTGGTGTTCCAGCCGCGCGACCTTTATCGCAGCCTCCGTAACGTGCCTCCGGATCTGATTGTGCATTTCGGGGCGTTATACTGGCGCTCCATTGGCGGGCTGGGATACGACTCGCTTTATCTTCAGGAAAACGACACGGGCCCGGACGATTGCAATCATGCGCAGTTTGGCAGCTTTTTGTTGGCCGCTCCCAATCTGCCGGTGACGGGTGAGATGGAAGGCATGCATTTGTTGGATATCGCCCCCACGTTGTTGGATTTGGCGGGATCCGAAACGCCGGAGTCCATGCAGGGCTGTAGCCTTCTGGCGCGCAGCCGCAGTGAAGTCGGTTGTGGACGAATTCGTTAGAAAACGCACACCTTGTAATTCAATCGTGTTGGCAAGCGTGGTAAAGGTATCGTTAAGTTCTGGTACTAGCAGAACTGCCGGGCGCCTGCCGGCAGAGTATCCTAAACTGTTTGGCTGGCGTCGCAATCCAGTCTAGCGGCGACTGAAGCTGTTTGCGGCCCGGTATCTGGCGGCTTCGCTCCCGTCCTTCGTAAATCTGTTGCAATCGCCCGCGTAGCGCGAAAATGAAAAAAATCGAACTCTCGGAGAAATAATGGAATCCAAAAACAAAGTCGAACTGAACACGCCTTACGGCGGCGAATTAATCGATCTTCTGGTGACCGGCAGCGAGCGCGAGGATCTGGCGCGCCGGGCTGGCGAGGGACCTACCCTGCAACTGACGCCGCGCAGTTTGTGCGATCTGGAATTGCTGGCCTTTGGCGGGTTCTCGCCGCTCGACCGCTTCATGAGCAAGGCCGATTATGACAGCGTGCTGAACAACATGCGGCTGGCCAACGGGCTGATCTGGTCTATTCCGATCACCCTGCCGGTGGCCAAACTGGACGGCATTAAAGAGGGGCAGGAAATCGCGCTCCGCAACGCCAATAACAACCTGATCGCCTGGATGCGGGTGGATGAAATCTTCGAAGCCGACCCGCACGAAGAGGCGGCCAAGGGCCTGGGATGCTCCGATGAAGAACACCCCACCTATCGCGAGATGCTCTCCTGGGGCAAATTCCGCCTCAGCGGCCCTCTGAAAGTGCTCGAGATGCCGCAGCACTTCGATTTCCCCGAACTGCGGCGCACCCCCAAGGAAGTGCGGGCGCTCCTTTCCGAGATGGGCAATCCCGATGTGGTGGCATTCCAGACTCGCAATCCGATGCACCGCGCGCACGAGGAACTCACCAAGCGCGCCGCTCAGGAATCCGGCGCCAACCTGCTGCTCAACCCGGTGGTCGGCATGACCAAACCCGGCGACGTGGACCACTATACGCGCGTGCGTATTTACAAGGCGCTGATCGAGCATTATTACGACCCGAAGACCACGCTGCTCAGCCTGCTGCCCCTGGCCATGCGCATGGCCGGCCCGCGAGAAGCCATCTGGCATGCCATCATCCGCCGGAACTTTGGCTGCAACTATTTCATCGTGGGGCGCGACCACGCCGGACCGGGCAAGAATTCCAAGGGCAAGGCGTTCTACGATCCCGCCGCCGCCCGCGAACTCCTCATCGAGCACGGCGCCGAAATCGGCGTAAAATGCCTGCCCTACGAGGAGATGGTGTATCTGGCCGACGAAGACCGCTACGAGCAGGTCACCGACATCCAGCCGAACCGGAAAGTCTTCTCCATTTCCGGCACGCAGGTGCGCGACAATTATCTGACCAAGGGGCGCCTGCTGCCTTCCTGGTTCACCCGCAAGGAAACCGCCGAGATCCTGAGTACCGCTTACCCCGCGCGCAACAAACAAGGCTTCTGTGTCTGGTTCACCGGCCTGCCCAGCGCCGGCAAGAGCACCATCGCCGACGTCCTGACGGTCATGCTGATGGAACATGGCCGGTCTGTCACGATTCTCGACGGCGACGTGGTGCGTACGCATCTGTCCAAGGGCTTGGGCTTTTCGCGCGAAGATCGCGATACCAACATTTTGCGTATCGGCTACGTGGCATCCGAGATCGTGCGGCACCACGGCGCCGTGATCTGCGCGGCCGTCAGCCCATTTCGCGAGACCCGCAACCGGGTGCGCGCCTTGATGAACAAAGACGCTTTCATCGAAACATTTGTGGATACCCCGGTCGAGATTTGCGAGCAGCGCGATGTGAAGGGCTTTTACGGTAAAGCCCGCGCTGGAGTGATCAAGGGATTCACCGGCGTAGACGATCCCTACGAAGCGCCGCTCAGTCCGGAAATCACGCTTCTCACCGGCACAACTACCCCGCAGCACAACGCCGAGATCATCATGGAGTACCTGATCGGCCAGGGATTCCTGCTGCGCGACACGGCCGAGGT